>Ga0187873_1001574_pt1 | contig 18678 bp, 16 predicted proteins | sample June2016WEW_16_1_2_FD_133012 | JGI IMG/M metagenome (GOLD analysis project Ga0187873, IMG submission 133012) | Peatland microbial communities from SPRUCE experiment site at the Marcell Experimental Forest, Minnesota, USA - June2016WEW_16_100 | ecosystem: Environmental > Terrestrial > Soil >... | reverse complement strand
GCAAAGGAGTTTCGCGCCTTCGCGCAGCGCGATCTCGACGTACTTCTCCGAGGTCTCGATCTGGGCTGCGTTCACCTGCGGGCCAACTTCGACCGATTCGTCGAGGGCGTTGCCGATTTTGAGCTTTTTGGCGCGTTCGACAAACCTGGCTGTGAATTCCGCGGCAATTCCCTTTTGCAGCAGGATGCGGCTGGTGGCCGTGCAGCGCTGGCCGGTGGTGCCGAAAGCGCCCCACAAAGCGCCGTCCAGCGCCAGCTCCAGGTTGGCATCATCCAACACGATCTGCGCGTTTTTGCCGCCCATCTCCAGCGAAACCTGCTTGAAATTGGCTGCGGCGCGCTGTGCGACGAGCGAACCCACTTCGCATGACCCCGTGAAACTGATGGCGCGCACGTCGGGATGCTCCACCAGCGGCATGCCAACCGCCGTGCCCGAGCCGCTGACGATGTTGACCACGCCCGGAGGCAGGCCCGCATCCACCAGCGTCTGCACCAGGTTGTAAACCGAAAGAGGCGTGTCGGTAGCCGGTTTAATCACGCAGGTGTTGCCCGCAACCAGCGCTGGAAAGAGCTTCCACGACGGAATCGCCATGGGGAAGTTCCATGGGGTAATCAGCCCTGCCACGCCCAGCGGCATGCGCACGCTCATGGCGAACTTATTTTGCAGTTCTGACGGCGTTGTCTGCCCGAAGAGCCTCCGTCCCTCGCCGGCCACGTAAAAGGCCTCGTCAATGGCTTCCTGCACGTCCCCGCGGGTCTCGGTGAGGACTTTGCCCATCTCCCGGGTCATATCCCGGGCGTACTGCTCTTTGCGTTGCTGGAGCAGCAGGCCGGCGCGGACCAGAATTTCCGCCCTCTTGGGCGCCGGAACCAGCCGCCACGCCGCAAAGGCCTGTTTGGCGGCTGCCACGGCCAGCGCCACATCCTCGGCATGCGAGGAGGGAAACGCCCCCACCACATCCGCGTGGTCGGCTGGGTTCAGGTTGAGGATGGTTTTACCGCTCAGCGCGGGCTGCCATTGGCCGCCAATCAGGTTATGAAACGTGGGGTACGACATAAAACCTCGTAAAACAGGATCGGGGTCGGAAACCAGGGGTCAGTGTCCGAAAAGGAACATTAAATCCCGCCGATTCCGTAGACAAATGAGTTTACCGCACGGCTTCCCGGACTGGCACGTTGTTTGGCTTCCCGGCGCCGGGCCCCAATGCGGATTCAGCCCGCTGCCGTACAATAAACGTTGAGGCAATACCGGTCTTTCCATGTCCACTAGTTACCCATCGCGCTCCACGCGGTCGCACGGTTTTCGTTCGCTGTTCAGCATGTTTTCCAGCGACCTGGCCATCGATCTCGGAACCGCCAACACCTTGGTTTTCGCGGCCGGCAAGGGCATTGTTGTCAACGAGCCTTCCATCGTGGCCATCAACAAGAACACCGGGGAAGTGGAGGCCGTGGGCAAAGAGGCCAAGGAGATGCTGGGCCGCACCCCCGGCAACATCGTGGCTATTAAGCCGATGAAGGACGGCGTCATCGCCGACTTCAAAATCACCGAAAAGATGTTGAACTACTTCATCCAGAAGGCGCACAACCGCAAGATGCTGGTGCATCCGCGCATCGTCATCGGCGTGCCTTCGGAGATTACGCAGGTGGAAAAGCGCGCCGTCGAAGACTCCGCCTACCGCGCCAAGGCCAGCGAGGTGTACCTCGTCGAGCAGGCCATGGTGGCCGCCATCGGAGCCGGACTGCCCATCACCGAGCCCAGCGGCAACATGGTGGTGGACATCGGCGGAGGAACCACCGACATCGCCGTCATCTCGCTTTCCGGCATCGTCTATTCGCGTTCGGTGCGCATGGCCGGCAACCAGATGGACGAGGCAATCACCAATTATCTGAAGCGCAAGTACAACCTGCTGATCGGCGAGCGGACGGCCGAGTTCGTGAAAATGGAGATCGGCTCCGCCTTCCCCATGGAAAAGCCGCTCAGTATGGAGATCAAGGGCCGCAACCTCATCGAGGGCATTCCCAAAACCATCACCATCGACGACAGCGAGATCCGCGAGGCGCTGGGCGAGTGCATCGCCGTCATCATGAACGCCATCCGCGTCGCCCTGGAGCGCACGCCGCCCGAGCTTTCCGCCGATATCAGCGACCGCGGCATCGTGCTCACCGGCGGAGGCGCGCTGCTCAAGAACCTGGACAAGCGCATCCGCGAGGAGACAGGACTGCCTGTTTCCGTGGCCGACGATCCGCTCGCATCGGTGGTATTGGGAACCGGCAAGATGCTCTCCGACTTCCGGCTGCTACGCAAGATTAAGATCGATTAGGCAGTGAACAGTGGTCAGTGAACAGTGGACAGATTGGGGCGGGTTTACAGATTGAGTTGCTCCGCGCCTGAATCGAGACATCAAATCGAGACCCGGAATCGTCCAGACGATAGGTACCGCCTTCAACCACTGTTCACTGTTCACTGTTCACTGCCCACTGACCACTGACTGCCATGGATTCGTTCTTCGCCCGCTATCGGAATCTCCTGGTGATGCTGGCTGTCGTGCTGGCGCAGATCATCGGGCTGGCCGTGCAGGTGCGCCGCACTGATAGCGGGCGCAACACCCTCGACCCGCGGGATCCAACCGGCGTGCGGCTCATCCGGCTGTGGGCCGATGCCATCGTCACTCCCCCGGAGCAGATTTTCCACGCCACCACGAGGGGCTTGGTGGGCCTTTGGCAGAACTACATTGACCTGCGCAACGCCCGTGAACAAAATCAGGAATTACAAAGGACCGTCGACCGCCTCCGCCTGGAGCAGGCTTCGCTGATGGAAGACGCCCGCCAGGGCCAGCGGCTGCAGGCACTCCTCGACTTCCAGCAGAAATATATCTATAAGACGCTGGCCGCGCAGGCCATCGGTTCCAGCGGAAACGACTCCTCGAGGGTCTTCTATCTCGACAAAGGTTCCTCGGAGGGCCTTGATCGCGACATGGCCGTGATCACCCCGGATGGCATCGTGGGCAAAGTGCGCGAGGTCTTTCCTCACTCCGCCCAGGTGCTGGCCATCAACGACCAGACCAGCGGCGCGGGCGTGATTCTGGAGACCACGCGGATTCGCGGTATCCTGCGTGGTGACGCTGCCGGCCGCCCGCAGATTATCGGCATCCTGGCCGATCAGCGCATCCAGCCGGGAGAAAAGGTGCTCACTGCCGGTGGCGATCTGGTCTTTCCTCGCGGGCTGCCCGTGGGCGAGGTTGTGCACGTTATGCCGGACCCCGACCGCGACTCGTTCATCGACGTACTCGTGAAGCCGGCGGCTCATCTCGACCGGCTCGACGAAGTGCTGGTGATTACCTCTACAGAGCCGCGCTTCTCGACTGAGCAGCAACAGGACATGGCCGCCAGCGAGGCGTTGAAAGGAGCGGAGGCTGCGGCCATCGCTCAGGCCCATAAGGAACAGCAGAAAGCCTCGCAGATCATGGCCGAACGACTGCCAGGACTCACCGATCCCAATGTGCCGGCACCCGCCAAGCTCTTGCCCGGGCAGGATCAGGCTGCGCCACCGGCGGCGCTGGCGCCTCCAGCACCATCTGTTCCCAAACTGCTCCGCCCACTGAAGCCTGATCGCTTTACGCCGGGAGCAAAGCCTCAGCCGTCCCAGAACGAAGCAACATCCGCGCCACCCCATGCAGGGAGGAATCCATAATCATGAGAGTCCATGGCGCCAATTACCGCCGCGATCTGGGGGTTCACAGTTATCCCTTGCTGGTCTATGCTTTAGCGCCGCTGACAGCCCTGGTGCTCCAGGCCTGGCTGCCGCATTTGCTCCGCGGCTATACCTGGTTCGACCTACCGCTGGCGGTTACCGTCTATTTTGCCCTGGCCCGGCGCGACCCTATTCAGGGCACGATGATGGGCGCGGGGATGGGCATCTTTGAGGATGCGCTCACCAACCACGCAATCGGCGGCAACGGCATCGCCAAAACGGTGGCCGGCTTTCTGGCCGGCTCGGTCGGAGTTCGCATCGACGTGGACAATTTCACCATCCGGCTCATGATGACTTTTTTACTTTCGCTCCTCTCCAGCGCCATTTACGTTTTCATCTATCGCGTCCTGCTGGGGATGGACCAGGAGTGGAGATGGCTGGAGGAAATGATGAAGGCGGTAGGAACCTCGGCGGCCGCCATGATCCTGTTTCCGCTGCTGGACCGGACACAGATCAGGGATTGAAATTACAAGGAGTAGGGAACTGGGGATAAGGAATACCTGAGGCGCACACAGAATGTATCCCGGAGGCACAACCCGAGGAGAAAAACTCCCCACCCTCAAGCTGGCGGTGGTGCAGTACGCCATCTTGTTGGTCATGCTGGCCCTGACGGCCGGGCTGTGGCGGCTGCAAGTGCTGGGCGCGGAGAACTTCCGCCAGCTTGCCGAGCAGAACCGCGTTCGCAAGGTTCCCGTAATGGCTGGCCGGGGCAAGCTCTTCGACCGGGAGAACCGGCTGATGGTGGACAACTACCCTTCGGTCTCCTGCTTCCTGGTTCGCGAGCAGAATCGCAGCGTGGATGCCGACCTGCCCCTGATCGCCCGCGGGTTGAACCTGGACCTGGAGCAATTGCGCGCCACCCTGCGCCGTTACCGGGCCGCGCCCTCTTACCAGCCCATCCCTATCAAGAAGGACATCACCGCCGACGAACACGCCTTCATCGAGGCTCACCGCAACGAGTTACCAGAGTTGGAAACCATCGATGAGGAGCGGCGGCTCTATCCCCGCGACGGCTTTGCCGCCCACCTGATCGGCTATGTGGGAGAAGTGAGCGCAGAGGAACTCGGTCAATCTCGCTATGGCACCTATGAGCCGGGCGATGTGGTCGGTAAAGCGGGCGTAGAGGAAACCTACGACGAGGTTCTGAGGGGCCAAGACGGCTCCAGAGATGTGATTGTAGACAGCCATGGACGCGAGGTGGGCTACCTGGGTGTCCAGCACGCCAAGCCCGGCCAGGCTCTCACACTGACCATCGACATCGATATCCAGCGCGCCGCCGAGCTTGCCCTGGGCGACCGTAGCGGCGCGGTGGTGGCCATGGACCCGCGCAACGGCGAGATTTTGGCCATGGTCTCCCACCCCAGCTACGATCCCAACGCCTTCGCCGTGCGCATCAACCGCGCCGACTGGAACCAGCTCATCAACGACCCCAACCATCCGCTCATGAACAAGGCGATCCAGGCGCAACTGGCTCCCGGATCAACCTTCAAGATTCTCATGTCGGTCGCCGGCCTTCAGGAGGGCGTAGCCCAGAAAATGCACGTCTATTGCAACGGCGGCGCTACCTTCTACGGCCAGTTCCACGCCTGTGATCGTCACCACGGCATGGTGGACATCGATCACGCCATCCCCTGGTCCTGCGACACCTTTTATTACACCCTGGCCGACAAGCTGGGCATTGACACCATTGCCCACTACGCCAAAAGCGCGGGCCTTGGCCAGCGTACCGGCATCGATCTGCCCAATGAGGCTGTGGGCATCGTTCCCTCCTCGGATTGGAAGCTGAAAAACTACCACGAAAAGTGGTATGTGGGTGAAACCATCTCGGTGGGTATTGGGCAGGGCCCGGTCACCGCGACTCCTCTCCAATTGGCTCGCATGATCGCCGGCATCGCCTCCAACGGGCACTTCGTGCGCCCCCACGTGGTGGACACTGCCCAGCTCCCCGACCAATTCAGGCAGGCGCTCAAGGACACCTTCCCCGGCTCCGGAGAAACCACTATTGACCTCGATCCGGAGAACTGGATGATTATCACCGAAGGCATGGCCGGGGCCACCGATCCGGCCATGGGCGGCACGGCTGCAGCCTCCCACCTGGAGGGAGTGGACTTTGCCGGCAAGACCGGAACCGCCCAGGTCGCCAGCCACGAAGCCATCAAGCAGCTGGGAATAGGAAAGGACGCAAAAGAATTTCTGCCCAATGGCTGGTTCGTCGGCGTCATTCCCCGCAGAAACCCGGAGTTTGTCGTTGCCGTCCTCTGGGAGCACGGTGACTGGGGCTCCTACGCGGCTAAACTCGCCTCCCAGGTAGCCACCGTCTACGTCAACAAAAAGCGAACCCAGGACCGGAACGCCTTGGCGCTGGTTAAAGAAGCCTCGCCTGTCGAGATGGGCGCGGTCTGGTCCGAGCCTGTATCCGCTGGCCGCAAGCCGCGCCACGCCGCCAGCGGAGCCGCGCAGACCGCCCAGCTCCGCGGCGGTCATTTTCATATTTATCCCGCTCCGTCGACCCCGGCCAAGAACATAGCCAGCACCCTGTTTCCCTTGCCGGCCTGGCTGCTCTCCTCTCCACTGCGCTTCAAGGAGGGCCGACCCTGATGCGCCGCTTCCTCAGTTTTCGCGACTTCGACTGGCCACTGTTGGGCATGGTGCTTGTGCTGTGCGCCCTATCAGTCTTCGAGGTTTACTCGACCACGCTGCACACCAAATTTTCGCCCACGCTGCAAAGCCATTGGTACGCCGCCTTCCATATCAAGCAGCTTTTATGGATCATCGGCGGCCTGGCGTCCATGTTCCTCTTCTCCAAAATCGACTATCACCGGCTGCTGGACTGGGCTTACTGGGCCTATGGCCTCGGTCTGGCAGCGCTGGTGGCGGTCAGGCTGGTGGGGGTCACGGTGCTGCACGCTCGCCGTTGGGTCAGGATTGGTCCCTTTCACTTCCAGCCCTCCGAATGGGTCAAGTTGATCCTCATTCTTGCTGTGGCCCGCTACTTTGCCAACCTGGGCGGGAGGCGGCTGACATGGCTTGACATCTTCAAGTCCTTCCTACTGGTGGGCGTACCTCTGGTACTGGTGCTTAAGCAACCCGACCTGGGAACTGCGCTCACTTACACGCCCATCCTGGCTGCCGGCCTGTTTCTGGGCGGCATCAATATCCGCCAGGCGGTGGTCCTCGTGATTTGCGGGGTAGCCCTGGCCGCCGGTGTCTGGACCAGCGGCAAGTTCCTTGAGCCCTATCAGAAGGCTCGTCTCACCAGCTTCATCAACCCCGACAGCGATCCCAAGGGGACCGGCTACCAGCTCCGCCAGTCGCTCATTGCCGTCGGATCTGGCGGCGTCTGGGGCAAAGGCATCGCCAAGGGGTCCCAAACCCAGGGCGACTTCCTGCCTATTCCCCATGCCGACTTCATCTTTGCCGCCTTTGGCGAGGAGCACGGATTCGTAGGCGCACTCTTCGTCCTGCTGCTATACTTTTTTATATTGATGCGTTTGATTCAGAACGCTCAAACAGCCGCAGACCTGTCTGGCTCCCTGATTATCATGGGAGTGGTGGCTGTGTTGACCTTTCAGATTGCGGTCAACGTGGGCATGGTCATCGGGTTTATGCCTGTCACCGGAATCCCTTTGCCGTTAATGAGTTACGGCGGATCTTCGGTGTTGTTTACGTTCCTGGCGCTGGGCGCGGCTATGAATGTCCGCATGCGCCGGTTCGTAAACTGAACGATCTTGCAGCTTCACCTCTTGTGTCCCCCCGGTACATTCCGGCCCGCAAGAGAATGTTTTTTCAGGTATTTATGGCGTTTTTCCAATTTAAGTGGCCTTTCTGGCATCGTGCCGGGTGGCTTTTCCTTGAGGAAAAAGCCACTAAGCGGATGTGGTTTCGGACTACGGGGATTGGAAAAACGCTAACGCCGGCCAGGTCCGGATGGACCGCGCGCCCGGCAGGATAAGGATTCATGAGCACGCAGAGACGGGTATACCGCTCCACCCCAGCGACGGAGACCTGTCGCCGGGGGCCCCGGTACCGTTGGCGGCGTACAAATTGCACGGTTCGCGTAGATTTTCACGGGATAGCTTTCCCCGACCCCAACGCGCAACACGGCTATTCATTCGCCAGCGGTGGAACGGCCCCACCGGGATTACCGGTAAGCTTCCACCCCAGCGACGAAGACCTGTCGCCGGGGACCCCGGCACGGTTGGCCACAAACTCTCTGCAATTGGGTTACCGTATCGTACAGCTTGTTCGCCGCATTGTTTGCCATGGTTCGCCGCCCTTCAGGGCCGGCCTTGGCGCGGCAACCGGCACGCGAACAACACACGGATCTTCCCCTCCGCTTATCCCTTCCCCAGCCGGCCACGCGCGTTTTCATCCCGCCTTGCCGCGGGTCCCGACAGGCTGACGCCGCCGGGCAGAAAGGTACGATGGCAAAGGAAATATGCATATCCAGCACACCGCATGAAACGCGGCTGGCAATCCTTGAAGACGATCAGCTCGCAGAAATCTACTACGAACGTGAAAACGAATACACCCTTGCTGGGTCTATTTACAACGGCCGCGTCACTCGTGTTCTGCCTGGCATGCAGTCCGCTTTTGTGGACGTGGGCCTGGAGCGCGACGCCTTCCTGTATGTAACTGACTTTCTGGAACTAGAAGATCAGGAAGAGACCGATGAGCTGGAAAAAGCCGCGGTCATCGGTGGCAATAAGCCCCCCCGCGAAGTCCGGCACGCCAGCGGCAAGGAGCCCATTCAGCAGGAGCGTGGCGCTCGCCCCAGCCAAAAGCCTGAGCAAAAGCAGGAATCGCGGCAGGAACGTCCGTCAAAGGATCGCCTTTTGACGGTTGAGGCACTGCCTGAGACTGAGACTGTGCCCTTACCTGCTTCCGGCTCCTTGTCCATTTCAGAGCAGGCTGAAGCAGGCGAAGTGGATTCCGGCGCTCCCGGCGCCAAGCGCTGGCGCGGCCGCCGCCGCCGCCGAGGTGGCCGTGGAGCTGCAGATTCGACTCAGGGACAGCTGGAGAGAGGGGAAACTCCTGCGACTGAAATAGAGGAGATCGTGGTGACCGAACCCGAGGTTGCCCCGCAGATTCATGCTGGAGCCGGGGTCCCCTCGGACAGGTCTTCGTCACCGAAGGGGGCGGCTTCAGCGCCTCCGTCCGTCTCCCGCAAAGACCGCTCTTCCACCTCCTCCCCAACCCCGATTGTGCTGCCCGGCGAGTCACTCTCCAAGTACGGTGGCGCTCCGGCAGAAGGCGCTCCGCCAGAAAATGCGATTAGGCACGTTGCCCTGCCGGTCCGCTCGGAGAGTGGCTTCAAGCCCTCCACTATGATCGAGTCGCCCATTGTGTGGGACGGAAGCGGCCTGTTGCCCGGTGAATCGCTTTCCAAACATCGCAAGCGCAAGGACGAACCCGCACCGGGAGCAACCAGTGAGCCGCAGACGCCCCCTGCCGATGAGCTCGATTCCGTCCGTTCTGCCCCTGATGTTATTGAGGAGAAAAATTTCGTCGAGGAGATTACCGAGTCTGGCCATGAATCTGCGCCGCTGCCTGAGACTGCCTCCGCAAAGGAACTGCTTGCCTTCGCAACCAAGGAAGACGATCTGGTCGAGGATGAGCCCCTCGAAGAAGAGATCCTCGAAGAAGATGATGAAGATGAGTTCGAGGAAACCTCAGAATCTGCATTGTTACCGGGCGCACCAGATCTTGATTCTGAGACCTGGGAATCCGCGGAACGGGAAGACGATGCAACCGCCTCGCACAACGTTGATCCGTTGCCTCCCGCCGAATTTCGCCTCTTTGGCCTGGGCAGCAAGAAAAAGCCCGACGAAAAAACCTCCAAGAAAGCCAAAACCATTTCGTCCTCGACTTACGCTCCCGGCAGAGGCCTCATCGAGGAAGAAACCATCGAAGAAGAGGAGTTCGTCGCTCCCCGTCATCCCCATCGCCCCGGCAAAGCCGAAGACCACGACCTGGACGACTTCGAAGAAGAAACCACCCACCTGCGCTCCGGTGATCTGGGCGAGATGCTCCAGGAAGCTCACCTCGACCACCGCATCCAGTTGAGTTTCGACGAAAAGGGTGAAGAAGGCTTCGACGAAGAAGAGGAGGAAGCGCCATCCGCCGCCGGCGCCGCAGTGCAGCAGCGTCCGGATCGCTCATCCCGCGGACGCCGCGGACGCGGAGGCGTGGCAGCTCCGCCCGTGCCAGCCGGCAGAGGCCGCGGTATGACGCGACGCTCCATGCAGACTTCCGACCTGCCCATCATCAGCGACCTGCTCAAGCCCGGCCAGGAGATTTTGGTCCAGATCGCCAAGGAGCCCATCGCTAAGAAGGGCGCGCGCATCACCTCGCACATCGCCCTTCCCGGCCGCTTCCTGGTCTTCATGCCTACCGTCTCCCACATCGGCGTAAGCCGCAAGATCGCGTCAGATGAAGAAAGACAGCGCCTCAAGCGGATTCTGGTCCACGAGCGCGGCGAGGCCTCCGGCGGATTCATCGTCCGCACCGCCGCCGAGGGCGCCTCCGAAGAAGAACTCCGCACCGACCTGCGCTTCCTGCTCAATCTCTGGGCGGAGATCAAAAAGCGCTCTGACTCCTCCAAGTCGCCCGCGCTCATCTACCACGATCTGGGGCTGGTCGAGCGCATCCTGCGCGACCAGGTCAGTTCCAACTTTTCCTCCATCTGGGTCGATTCCCAGGACAACTATGAGCGCATCGTCCGCTTCCTCAACCGTTTCTCGCCCTCGCTGGTCCGCCGCGTCAAGCTCTATACCAAGGAGACCCCGCTCTTCGAGCATTTCGGCATCCAAGAAGAAATTACCAAGGCTCTCAATTCCAAAGTCTGGCTCAAGAGCGGCGGCTCCATCGTCATCAACCAGACTGAGGCTCTCGTGGCCATCGACATCAACACTGGCAAGTACGTCGGCAAATCGGCTCGACTTGAGGACACCATCCTCAAGACCAACCTCGACGCCGTGCCGGAGATCGTCCGCCAGATTCGTCTGCGCGACCTCGGAGGCATCATCGTCATCGACTTTATCGACATGGACGAGCGCAAGAACCGCTTCAAGGTCATGGCCGCACTCGAGGAAGCCCTCAAATCCGACCGCGCCCCCACCAAGGTTCTCCAGTTCAACGACTTTGGCCTGGTCGCCATCACTCGCAAGCGCGTCAAGCAATCCCTCGAGCGCACGCTCTCGGTCCCTTGCCCCACCTGCCATGCCACCGGCATGGTCAAGAGTCCGACCACGGTTTGCAACGAGATCTACACTGAGCTGCGCAAAATGAAGAAGCACTTCGAGAACGCCGACGTTCTGCTGCGCGTCAACCCCGAAACCGTCAAGGTCCTCAAATCCAACGGCGCCAGTTGGATCAACGAGTATGAAGAGCTGACCGGCAAAAACATCCTCATCAAGAGTGACCCCACCCTGCATCCCGAACAGTTCGACATCCAGGGCTGATCGCCACAACCAGCAGAAAGTACGAAGGCCGGAGCATCGCTCCGGCCTTTGCGGTTTCCATAAACTCGAACGCACCACGCCTTACCGAATCACATGAATCGGCACGCCCACCTTCAAGTTTTTCCAAAGCTGTTCGGTGGTATAAACCGGAGCCTTGAGCGCAATCGCCAGCGCCAGGCACGACCGGTCCCCCAGCGATAGGCCATACTTATCCGTCACGGCGATCAGATCGCCTGTGATCTTGGCTTGCTCGATGGTAAAAGGTTCTACCTTCGAAACAGTAGAAAGCGCCGCCACCCAGGATTTGTCTGGGTCGTGACTCTTCTTAACGAGCTTTGATTGCACTTCAGCGAGGTTGACCGTACTGGCGACCGCACGGTCCAGAATCTCATCCGTTAGTTTCTCCTCGCCTTGTTCGTGTTGAATCAGAGCGAGCATGGCCGAGGCATCGAAGACGACCTCATTCATATTTGGCCGCCTCGCGCCGCTCCGCGTTCAACTCATCGGCAAGCGAGACTCCCGGCGGGATAACTTTACGCGCCCATTCCTGCGCGCGCCGCAAGCGTTCTCGCCTCGTTGCCATGCGTAACTCCCCGTCATCCACAACCAGATCGAGCATTTCGCCCTCCACCATTCCCAGAGCCTCGCGCATTGCAGCCGGAATCACAAGCCGGCCCTTTTCCCCCATCCGAATCCGCGTCCGGAGTTCTGCTGTCGCAGGCTGTCTGGCAAGTTCCCGGTGCTTTGTGCGTTCTGCGGGCTTTGCAGGTGCCACAGTTCCCATAATTCCCACCTTTCTTCATCTATGCCACTACTCTAGTAGTGGTACCACTAATATATTCTAGTGGCACAAATTAATCTAGTGGGACAAAACGAAAAGGCGGGAAACAACCCCTTCAGGTTAACTCGCCGTTTTGCTAATTTGCTTTTTCCGCGAAGCGGGAGCTAATTCGCTGATTTGTCGCTCTTACAGAATTCCCAGCACACGCAGCCGCACCAGTCCTCCAGCCAGCACTCCAATCGGCGATATCGCCACCAGCGCCAGCGCATACCAGATGGGCTGCTTGCCCCGTGATTGCAGCGCGCTCAACGCCGCCAGCGTCAGCACCACCATTCCCAGCGCCAGCACATGAATCAGCGGGTTGGCTGCCGCAGCCCAGGCCGTTACGTAGCCGCCTGCAGCCGCCGCCAGAAACGAGTACCCCAGGTTGACGAAAATATAGCCGGGCTCCCACCCCATCGGACACAAATCGCCCTCTGGGGACCCCGGCTGCACCTTGCCCTCCGCGCTTGTCCAGCTTGGAACCATGCGCGTCAGCAGCGCCATCAGCACAATCACCAGCAAGGCCATCGTGGCAAAGCCTGCCGCCAGCGCCAGAAATGCGTGAAGAATTACCACGGTCTGCCCTTCTTTTCCGGCTGCGCGCCCACCTCGCCCTGTTCGATCCGTTGCAAAAACGCTCGCGCCAGCTTTCGTTCACCGGGATGGTACTCGCCATGCATCGTGCACAGGTCAAGAAACTCGTCGCACAGCGCATTCCGTTGTTCGTGCTGGGTCAGAACCCCCTGCAAGGCAACGGCCAACTCGCGCAGCCGCGCCGCCTCTGGCCAGGAATAATCCTCATCCTCGCCGCTCAGGTGCTCATACTCGGAAAACAGCCCTCGCCTGCCACGGGCGCACTCGTCCAGGCAAGCCATCAGTTGCCCGCAGAAGGCCTGCGCCAGCATCTCCAACTGAATGGGGTCCATCTCATCCCGAGGGTCCATGTCGTCCTCAATTGTCTTATTGTGACGCATCCGCTATTGTCACTGCTCGCGATCTTCAGTGCAAAACAGAAATGTCCTAGAGATTGGGCGGAGTTTGCCATTTTTGAGCACAAAGTATCGCTGGCGGCAGGTCTCAGTTTTATTCGGATCGTCGAAATCAAGGTGATATTCGGCGATCAACAATCGGCTATCAGGCATGTGATAAAGCTCCGTCAGATAAGGATGACCATCCTTAGTCTTCAACAGAAACTCCCCTCCACTAAACATATAAATATCGGGGACATTGACGCCGGTTTTCAGATTTGTCAGTTCGTAAGTAAAGCAACCTGTTCCACAACCGTGCTTGGACAGATAATATTCGCCTGCAAAGTTCACTTCTGGACCTGGAGGCACGATCAGATGATCGAGTTCGTCTCGCCAATCGCCCCATTCATCCTTGTGCATTCCCTCCGGAATCTTGAGTGGTCCGTTGTAGACCTTTGCCGGAAACTGCTCGAACTGAAACTGTCGCGATTGGCTCCATGCGGGAGGATTGGCGCATGATAAAACGCCAGCGAACAGAAGAAATTGGATCGTTTTACGGAAAAGCCATCTCATGCATACCAGCTTACAACGCCTGAATCGCACACTCAGGCTCGGCCATTGCGGCTTGTTCCCTTTTTTCCTCCTCGGCCAGCAGGCTATGGAAAGCATCGGCCGCGACAGCGCGACTGAAGAGCCATCCCTGCCCAAGGATGGGCTGCGCCGTGGCGGCAAAATACACTGCCTGCTGCCTGGTTTCGATCCCTTCCACGATCACTTGCAGGCGGAGCGCCTTGGCCATGGAAAGAATCTGCGGCAAAATGGCTGCAGTCACCGCCTCCGTGCCGATGGACTGCGTGAATGTCCGGTCGATCTTGATAGCATCCACGGAAAGGTCATGCAGATAGGAAAGGCTTGAATACCCTGTGCCGAAATCGTCGATGTGGACGCTGTGGCCCTGTTGGCGAAGATGCTGAATAGCCGCGATGGCCTCCTCGTACCGCGCGGTGGAGCTTTCGGTTATCTCAATGACCACGCTCCGCGCCGCTACTCCGGCCCGTTCTAGAGCGTGCTCCAGCATGGGCAGAAACTTGGGATCAGCCAGGTCCGTGGCAGCCACGTTGATGCTCACACGAAAATCGGGCCGGGCGCGGAGCATGGCGGCAAAATCGCGCAACACGTGGCGCACTACCAGCCGGGTGATGGAGCCTACGAAGCCATACTCCTCGGCAATCTTGACGAAGATGTCGGGCCCCACGGCAAAACCATCCTCGTCGGTCCAGCGCGCCAGCGCCTCGGCTCCCACAATCCGCTCGCTGGCCAGGTTCACTATGGGCTGATAGACCACCCGCAGCTTGTCTTTACGGATGGCCCGGCGAAGCTGCTGTTCTATGCTGCGGTTGCGCCGGTAGAGGATGGAAAGCACAAACCCGAATAGAGCGCCGGTCATACCGCCCAGCACAATGTTGGCCTTCAGTTCGCCGCGGCTGACCTGCAACGCTTCGGGGATGGAGTTGTAAGCCGTGATGCAGTTAAAGAATTGTGCCGAACAACGGGTGGCGTAGAGGTTGCCATTGAGTCGCCACACGCCTTCCCTAGTGAGAATCTGCTCCCCCGCCTGTGGCGTCCCGCCCACTAATTGGCCGGATTGCCCTTGGGAATAGTTGGTCACCGTGACCGTGTAATGCATGAATGACAACTCCCAGTGTTTCGCCGGGAAAGAGCGAAAAGTCACAAACGAGTTGCCCAGTTGCAGACTGATGACCGTCAGCCCACCAATCCGAAACGGGGCAATATCCCGGTAGACTTGAGTGCCGTCCTGCTGGGAAAAATCCGCCGTAAACTTGTCAATCAAATGAGCCGGTCGGCCCAGGGTCGCCGAGCAATCGATCCTTCCGTTGCGCATTCGTCCGGCGTCCTGCAGATACTCCGAACGGTAGACCAATTTGCGGAACCAAGCGATCTCCGCGTCCGAGCAATAGAGCCAGGGCGAGGCGTTCAGCGTCGCCAGCATGACGCGCGATTCCTGGGAGGAATGATCTCCCTCCATCTGGATGCTCGCCGCGAATTGGCTGAGCCGGCCCTCGGCCAAGCGGAGCGCAATCGTGCGGCCCGTAAAATAGCCGGCCAGCAAGCCGCACGCCGCCGCAACCATGGTGGCAGCCATAGTTACAAGAACGCGCTGCTTGAGGGTGCGCTTCATTCACCAGAACCAGCATCCAGCTTTATCCGGAATCCCTCCAAAATACCGCTCACAAAGAACCGGCATACCCTTCTTCATCGGGAAAAATGGGGCTTTCTTTATCGGATTTTGAACAATTCCAGCCAGACTGCGAGGGAAATCCCCTAACCTGTGTGCCTGCTACTTCGCCGCTGGCGGGGCAGCCTTGGCTTGGGGAATCTCGAAGAAGCCTATGTGCAGTTCCGAGGCAGGAACGAAGTTGGTCAGATGAACCTGGAGGTGATCTGCATCGAGCTTTTCCACCTTGCCATCAGCCGGCGAGCAGAAGCTGATGAGAATTTTTTCGCCTTGCTCCGGTTGCGGCCGCTCGATGATGAGGGTGAAATCCTCGATGGGCCGCTGCCAGGTGTTGGCCGAGGTGAGGATGAAATCCACCCATTGCGGAAAAACGAGACTCGTGACGGGCCCCTCGTTCCCCGTCTTAGCCTGGGATGCGTTCTCCTGAAGCTGGCGCGCAAGCGTGCTCAAAAAAGGCTGGTCCACGCAAAACCCGGCGAGCAGTTTGCCCTCTTCTGGGTTCCCGCTCGCACTTTGGCTATTGGTGAATTGCGCCAAAGCATCTTCCACAGTGGCCTGAGTCACCTGCGTGAATCCGGCAACCGGCGAATACTCGTGTCTGATGCGGGTCGTGGAGTGAGCCGGAAAGATCTGCGTCCAGTGGTATTGCAGATGGACAGTCCACTGGCCTACAGGAGCGGGGTCGAGTTCGAAGATGCCTGCCTTTACCAGTTGATCCTTTGTGGCCTGTGATAGCCGGGAAAAGTCGGGCGAATCAATCACCTCTTCGTGCTTCGAATTTATCGTGTCTACAAAATGGCCGAAGGTCGGAATATCAATGTGATCTGCGAGAAGCAAGGCTGTGACATCCTTGTCGTTAAGGGTTGCCTTCGCCTCAGTCATATACGGAACGGGTATCCCCCCGATTTCCAACTGAAAGTCGGAAAATGATTGCTCAGAGGCCTCGGGACCGTCGATCTCATTCGTGTATGGCGGGATCGGGAATGCCATCTCCGTCGTCACATCCTGATCCGTATCGTTGCGGAAGTCGTACTCGACCACGATTGTCTTCACGTTGATGCGAAGTACCTCTTTGGCCATCACGATCCGCGTCTCGCGCCGCGGCACCAGGCCTCCAACGGCAATCGAGGCGGCCGAGTCGTCGGCTAACACAGACATGGATGCAACCAAAAACCATGCCACGGCAAAAACTAAAACGCGCAATACAGCCTTTTGGTTCATGGCAAAGAGTATTGCAGATAAGAGCCAAGGCAACAACCCGGCAACTTACTATGCCGTCTTCAGTTGCGCCTCCGCAATAGCCGCCGAAATAACTCCATCGGATATTCCATGCTTGCGCAGGCTCTCGGTGAGCATCAGAACCTGCGAATTCTCCATCCGCGCCTGATCCTTGCGCAGGCCCTGGCCGATATAGGCGCGGATCAGCGGCTGATAGCCACCGAAGCCCAGCGACGGCGCGATCTCTTTCAACTCCTCGATCACGTCATCCGGCATACGGAGGCTGATGACCGTCATTGGACGATCCTTCCTTAATCGTTCCCGCATACGTTCACTCGCTGTCTTCATAAGTCCTCCGTTCCTGCGCAGTGGCTGGCCGCGCGGAAATGATGCGGATTGTTCCACCTTCGCGCTGAATATGCACAACCAGGAGCAGCATCCAATCTTCGGTCATTCCGATTGCTGCATCCCGATTCTCTTCTTCGACGCTTGCGTCTTCGACGTGAATAAATCGGTCGAAGAAGACCTGACAAGCGACTTCAAAGCTCACACCATGCTTGCTGATATTGCTGGACGCCTTTTCCGAATCCCACACAAAGCGCTGCCCGTGGTAGAGAAAATAGAGGTCCATCGCCATTACGTATATATATTGTATATCTGTTTGTCAAGTGTCAGGGTCCAGACATCTCAATCCACTTGCCTTCCAACCGCGCAGGAATCTTGCCTTGACCCACTTCCTCATTGAATTTCCTAGCTATTTGGGCTATTGTAAGGGTACAGACGAGTTTCCCCGCCTGAGTTGCCGTGACCGCACCGGCTGGCGGAGAGATGAGTGGGCTTACAGCCCACTTTTTATTTGGGCCAATTTTAGGTGTTTTGGCCGCCTCGGGCAGCGCAGGAACAGGGCCCCGGCGAGCGATTTTTACTCGCTGGGATGTAAGAACGATGGCAGTCAAGCTGGATGCAATCCGGGCGGCAGCAACCCGCGTAGCGGCCTCGCATGGGCTGGACGTGGTGGACATTGAATTCATCGGCCCGGCCAAAGAGCGCATCCTACGCGTAACCCTCGAGAAAAACGCCGAGGGACGCGCAAAGCTGAGGGCCGCCATCGAAGCTGGAGCCGAAAGCCTTGCCGGGAATCTGCCTGGGCGGCTGATTCAGGAGACTCAGGCGGGCAAGCTCAAAGTGGAGCAGCTCTCCGGCGTCACGCACGAGGATTGCGCAGCTTTCAGCCGGGATTTCGGCGTGCTGCTGGACGTGGAAGACCTGGTTCCGGGCACCGAGTACACGCTGGAAGCCAGCTCTCCGGGGTTGGATCGCAAGTTAACCAATCCCGAGGATTTTCAACGGTTTGCGGGCTCCCTGGTCAAAGTGCAGACCTTCGAGCCAGTCCGCAATAACCGCCACTGGCAGGGGCGGCTGATGGGTTTGGTTTCCCAGATCCCCAAAAGCGAGGGACCTGGGGCACCCACTTCAGTCTTCCAGGTCCGAGAATCCGGACCTGGGGCACCCAGTGAGACGATTACGCTCGACCTAAACGCGGTCAAGCAGAACAGCAAGAGCCGGAAAGCCGGCGTCAGCATGGTAGAGATTGCGCTCGCGAACATCGAGAAAGCGCAACTGGTGCCGGAGATTTAAGGGATAGCGGGCCTTAGGCCTGTACCCTTCAACGCAACCAACTGAACCAGCCTGGACCGCAACTAAAGTCCAAGCCGAGTACCAAAGAGAGAGCAAGCAGAGTATGGCCAGCGTTTTGTACCAGAGTATCGAGCTCCTAAGCCAGGAAAAGAGTATTGACCCCGCCATCGTTGTCAGCGCGGTCGAGGAGGCCATCGCCCTGGCCACGCGCAAGTTCTACAAGACCCAGGAGAATATGCGCGGCGAGCTGAACAAGGAAACCGGAGAGATTCTGGCCTACATCTATAAAACGGTGGTGGCTGACGATGACCCCCTCGAGGACCCACTCAACCAAATCATTCTCACCCAGGCCAAGGAACTGGCGCCGGATGTCGAGGTAGGCAGCGAGATCCGGCTCTACCGCGACACCAGTCCGCTGGGCCGTATCGCCGCGCAACTGGCCAAGCAGGTTATCTTCCAAAAAGTCCGCGAGGCGGAGCGCGAAACCGTCTTCAACGAGTACGCCCACCGCGAAAAGGAAGTCCTCAACGCCACTGTCAAGCGCATCGAGGGCCAGGACAT
>Ga0187873_1001564_pt1 | contig 18782 bp, 15 predicted proteins | sample June2016WEW_16_1_2_FD_133012 | JGI IMG/M metagenome (GOLD analysis project Ga0187873, IMG submission 133012) | Peatland microbial communities from SPRUCE experiment site at the Marcell Experimental Forest, Minnesota, USA - June2016WEW_16_100 | ecosystem: Environmental > Terrestrial > Soil >... | reverse complement strand
TGGCGTCGTCAAAGGCAAAGTGACGGTTTGTGAGCTGGGGATGATGGAAAGCGACGTGACCTGCGTCGTCGCCGGGCCCGAAACTGTAAAGGTCGCAGTAGCACTCACACCGCTATGGTCAGCATTGTTGGTCGCGATGGCCGTAATGGCGGTGGTGCCCACGCCCACCCCCGTAACCAGCCCGGTAGAGGAGTTAATCGTCGCCACCGCCGGATTGCTCGAATACCATACGACCGTGTAGGTGGTGATGTTCGCCATGTTCTGCGCACCTGGAGTGGTGGACGAGGCAGAGAAGTTTCCGATGGCCATAAACTGGGTCGTCTGCCCAGCCGCAACCGTTTGCGAGCCGGGAACAATCGACATCGAAGACAGCGGCTCCGGCGTGGCAGGAATGGCGACGGTCAGCGTTGCCGTACCCGTCACCACCGTGTTGTCGGGATTGATGGCCATCGCCGTGATCGCCGTCGTGCCGTTCGCATGGGCCGTGACAATTCCACTGGCGGGATCGATCGTGGCCACCGAGGCGACACTGGATTTCCAGGTTGCCGCCGCGATCGTCGCCGTGCCGATCGTCGCCGACTGGTCGGTCAGGTTCACCGTCGCGCCGGTTGACGTGGTGCCGATAACGATAAGTCCGGCGGTCTGATTGGCTGACGTAAGCGTCTGCGAGGCCGGAACAATGGACAGAGAGACCAGCGGCTCCGGTGTGGCGGGGATGCTCACCGTCAGAGTCGCGATTCCCGTCACTACCGTGCCGTCAGGATTCGTGGCGGTGGCCGTAATGGCTGTCGTGCCGTTTGCAACTGCCGTGGCAACTCCGCTGGTTGAATTAATTGTGGCCACCGAGGGGACGCTGGATTTCCAGGTTGCCGCCGCGATTGTCGCCGTGCCTATCGTTGCCGATTGATTGGTCAGGTTCACCGTCGCGCCGGATGACGTAGTGCCGATGGCGATGAGTCCGGCGGTCTGGTTGGCTACTGTGAGTGTCTGCGAGGCCGGAACAATGGCCAGCGAGACTAGCGGCTCCGATGTTGCGGGAATGTTTACAGTGAGCGTCGCTGTTCCAGTCACGACTGTGCCGTCGGGATTCGTGGCGGTGGCCGTGATGGCCGTTGTGCCGTTCGCAAGGGCCGTGGCGACCCCAGTGGTTGAAATGATGGAGGCCACTGAGGCGACGCTGGACCTCCAGGTTGCCGCCGCAATTGTCGCCGTGCCGATTGTTGCCGATTGGTTGGTCAGGTTCACCGTCGCGCCGGATGACGTGGTGCCGATGGCAATAAGACCGGCGGTCTGGTTGACCTCCGTGAGCGTCTGCGAGGCCGGAACAATGGACAGAGAGACCAGCGGCTCCGGTGTGGCGGGGATGCTCACCGTCAGAGTCGCGATTCCCGTCACCACTGTGCCGTCGGGATTCGTGGCGGTGGCCGTGATGGCTGTCGTGCCGTTTGCAACTGCCGTGGCAACTCCGCTGGTTGAATTAATTGTGGCCACCGAGGGGACGCTGGATCTCCACGTTGCCGCTTGAATTGTCGCCGTGCCGATCGTTGCCGATTGGTTGGTCAGGTTAACCGTCGCGCCAGAGGACGTGGTGCCGATGGCGATGAGTCCGGCGGTCTGTCCGGCTGCCGTGAGCATCTGCGAGGACGGAACGATGGACAGAGAGACAAGAGGCTCCGGCGTGGCGGGGATGTTCACCGTCAGAGTTGCGACTCCCGTCACTATCGTGCCGTCAGGATTCGTGGCGGTGGCCGTGATGGCCGTCGTGCCATTCGCAATGGCCGTGGCGACCCCAGTGGTTGATATGATGGAGGCCACAGAGGCGACGCTGGACCTCCACGTTGCCGCCGCGATTGTCGCCGTGCCGATCGTTGCCGATTGGTTGGTCAGGTTCACCGTCGCACCGGTTGACGTGGTGCCAATGGCGATCAGCCCGGAGGTCTGTCCAGCTACTGTGAGCGTCTGCGAGGCCGGAACAATGGCCAGCGAGACCAGCGGCTCCGCCGGCACGCCCGTCACAGTAAGGCTAGCCGTAGCTGTTACTACTGAGTTGTCAGGGTTCGTCCAGATAGCCGTGACCGGCGTAGTCCCCTGGCCCACAGCCGTGGCAAGTCCGGTATTGGCGCCTATCGAGGCAACTCCCGTGTTGGTAACGCTCCACGCAACCCCGTGGGTTCCGCTAACCCCTGGAACGACCCCGCTGACCGGAACGGTCAGATTCACCTGAAGTCCGGCACTGGTGGTGCCGAGCGCGATAAACTGAGCGGTTTGTCCGGCCAGGGCAACCGAATCCGTGCTGGGAGTAATGGAAAGCGATACGATAGGTTCCGCACTGCACCCGCTAGTACACGGGCTCACAGTGACTTGGACGCTGGCGGAAACAGGGCCGTTGAACCCCTGCGCAGTAGCCGTGATCGTCGTTGTGCCAGCGCTCACAGCGGAGACGACTCCGGAGGAACTAACCGTTGCCACGAGAGGGATGGCGGAGGTCCAGACGACGTTGGCCACAGGCCCGGTGGTCGGATGCTTCCCATTGCCGTATGTACCCGTGACCGTCAACTGTAAAGTAGCTGGGTTACCTACCACCAATTGAAGGTTCGTGTTGGGTGATATCGTAATGGAATCCAGCCCGGAACTCGTGTCGTTGCAACCGGCTAAAGGCCATGCAAGGCAGGCAAGCAATAACGCTCCAAAGCAGAAGCGATTAGACATTTGGGTCTCCTGGCGTTTCTAAAAAACCACGACTCCGCCATCCCCTGGCGAAAGCGGAGATGATCGTCCACTTTCGACTATAGGCCCTCAATGAAGCGGGTGCCTGCTTCGTAGAAGAGTCCCTATACATACGGAATCAAAACAGTTAATAAGCATTTCGCTGGCTGCTTACGTGCTTCTCCCTGGCCGCGTTTACGGTGCTGTCCAGCCCGCAAGACGGCCTACCCGGCGGTCAACTACTCTTTGCCCCGTGTAGCCTGCACCGGCTACACTTCTCCTCAGCATGGCCATCGCCCGCGACAACAATCCCGAACGGCTGGTCAGCGCCGCGCGCGCCGACGAAGAGCAGGGTTTTGAACTTAAACTGCGCCCTCGCTGGCTGGGCGAATTCATCGGCCAATCCAAAGCCAAAGAGCAGCTCACCATCGCCCTGGAAGCCGCCAAATCCCGTGGCGAGGCCCTCGATCATGTGCTGCTCTCCGGCCCTCCCGGCCTGGGTAAAACCACGCTGGCCACCATCATTGCCAATGAACTCGATGTCGGCTTCCAGCAGACCTCCGGCCCGGCGCTGCAAATTCAGGGCGATTTGACTGCCATTCTCACCAACCTACGCGAGCGCCAGGTGCTCTTCCTCGACGAGATTCACCGCATGCAGCCGGTGCTGGAAGAGAAGCTCTATACCGCCCTGGAGGATTACAAACTCGACATCATCATCGGCCAGGGCCCAGCGGCGCGCACTCATGTGATGGAGATTCGCCCTTTCACCTTCATCGGCGCCACTACCAGGCCTGGTCTGCTATCTTCACCGCTGCGCTCGCGCTTCGGCATTCTGCTGCGCCTGGAATTTTATACAGAGGAAGAGTTGCGCGTCATTGTCACGCGCTCCGCCGAGGTGTTGCAGATTCCTATCGATCAGGACGGAGCGGCAGAGATTGCGCTGCGCTCCCGCGGGACTCCGAGGATTGCGAATCGCCTGTTGCGCCGCGTGCGGGACTACGCTCAGGTACGCGGGACAGGCGTGATTGATCACCCCACCGCCAAAGCCGCCCTCACCATGCTTGAAGTGGACGCTCACGGCTTCGATGAGATCGACCGCCGCCTGCTGCTCACCATCATGCAGAAATACGAGGGCGGTCCGGTAGGCCTGGGCACGCTGGCTGCAACCCTGGCCGAGGAGGAAGACGCGCTGGAAGAGGTCTACGAACCGTTTCTCATCCAGATTGGATTCCTCGACCGCACCCCGCGTGGCCGCGTGGCCACGCACCTGGCTTATGAACACTTTGGCTTGACGATGCCGGGAAGACAGACACCGCTGTTTTAGCAAAATGCAGAACGAAGTGTGAGTGTGAAAGTGTGAGTGTGGAGGGCGGCTTCTCACACTCACACTCACACTCACAGAGTTGAGAGGAAGGAGATTTTCCAATGGCACTTACCGAATCCACCATGCTTGAACTGGGCACAACCGCACCCGACTTTGCACTCACTTGCGTAGTAACCGGCAAGACGGTCCACCGCGATGATTTTCGCAGCCGTAAGGGTTTGCTGGTGATGTTCATCTGCGCTCACTGTCCCTATGTGAAGCACATCGAGAAGGGGCTGGCGGCCCTGGGCAAGGATTACGCCGGCAAGCCTCTTGGCATCGTCGCCATCAGCAGCAACGACGTGACCACGCATCCCGCCGACAGCCCCGCTGGACTGAAGCAACAGGCAGAAACCTGCGGCTTCAACTTTCCCTACCTGTACGACGAGACGCAGACTGTGGCGCGCGCCTACAAGGCCGCCTGCACGCCTGACATTTTTCTCTTTGACGGTAGTTTCCGCCTGGTTTATCGCGGCCAATTCGACGCGAGCCGCCCCGGCAACGGCATCCCCATCACCGGCAAAGACCTGCGCGCCGCTATCGACCAGGTGCTTGCCGGCAAGCCGGCGCCCGCGGATCAGCGTCCCTCCATTGGCTGCAACATCAAGTGGAAGGCGTAAGAAAGCGAAGCTAGCGTAGCTAGCGGTGTTAGCGGAGTTAGCATTGGAGATTCGCGCGAACTTTGCGAACAAGCCGCGAAGTAGCTGCTAAATCCGCCTTACAGCTTCAGCCCCTTCAGATACTCGCGGAACTGCGGCCCAAGATCGCTGCGCTTGAGCGCAAACTCCACCGTCGCCTGCAACATGCCCAGCTTGTCGCCGGCGTCGAATCGCTTGCCCTCGAAGGTGTAGCCGAAGACTTTTTCTACCTTGAGCAGCGCAAGAATCCCGTCGGTGAGTTGTATCTCGCCGCCCTTGCCGGGTTTGGTCCGCGCCAGCAGCGCAAAGATGCGCGGCGTGAGCACATAGCGTCCGATAATGGCCTGCTTCGACGGCGCATCTTCGAACTTCGGCTTCTCCACCATGCCGGTGCAATTGAAAATCCGCCGGTTGCCTGGATCCTGCGAGCCGGCCAGAACGCCATACGCGCTGATTGCCGGCCCCTCCACGGTTTGCGTCGCCAGCACTGAGCCGCCCTTCTCGTCGAAAACTTTTATCATCTGCTTCAGGCAAGGCACTTCAGCGTCGATCACATCATCGGGCAGAATGACGGCAAACGGCTCGTCGCCCACCATGTCCCTGGCGCACAGCACGGCGTGGCCCAAGCCCAGTGGCTCTTTTTGCCGCACATAACTGATCCGCGCCAGCGACGAAACGCCTCGCGACACGGCCAGCAATTCATGCTTGCCCTTTCGCTCCAGGTTGGCGTCCAGTTCGTAGCTGATGTCGAAGTGATCCTCCATCACGCTCTTGCCGCGGCTGGTAACGATAATGATGTGCTCGATTCCCGACGCAATCGCCTCTTCCACACCGTACTGGATGATGGGCTTGTCCACCAGCGCCAGCATCTCCTTGGGAATTACCTTGGTGGCCGGCAAAAACCGCGTGCCCAGCCCAGCCGCCGGAAAAACCGCCTTCCGTACCGTCTTGCTCATCGACTCTCCTTCATCTCGATTCACGCTATCAATGCTGTCATCCTAAGCGAGGGTCGCCGCAACGGCCGAAATCAAGGACCCGCGGTTGTTTTTCCTTGCGCCGTTTCGATATTGCTATGGACCGCTATACTCTCATGTGCTCCCTACCGGAGTTGAAGCCAGGTCAGCAAGCATTTCGTGAATCTCCAGCAGAACGTCGTCGGGCCGCGTGGCAACCAAAGGATACTTCAACAGACCCTGCGGCGTGAACTGGGCTCCCCGGCCGGCGTTGCGCGCCACCAGTTGCATCAGGTGTTGCGGGTCGATGGCGGCATTCTCCCGGAAGCGGATGTGCAGTTCGGCGCGCTTGCGATCCACCTGCGTAATGCCGATTCGCTCGCATTCCAGACGTATCAGCGCTGCCTCCAGCAGGTACACCGTCGCATCCGGCGGAGCGCCATAGCGGTCTTCCATCTCGGCGCGCACCTCAGCAACCGCCGACGCGCTCGCTGCGCCTGCGATTTTCTTGTAGAGCCGCAGCCGCTGGTTCTCCTCCGGTACATAACTCTCGTCGATGCGCAACGACAGCCCCAAGTTCAGCTGCGTCGCCGGCCGCTCCTCGCGCGTCTCGCCCTTCATCTCCTTGACCGCGGTTTCCAGCATCGAGGTATATAACTCGAATCCCACCGCCTCGATGTGCCCGCTTTGCTCGCCGCCCAGCATATTGCCCGCGCCGCGCAGCTCCAGGTCCAGCGCCGCAATCTTAAAGCCCGCGCCCAGGTCGCTGAATTCCTTCAGCGCCGCCAGCCTTCTGCGCGCAACCGGAGTCAGGTCCTGCTCCGGAGGAATCAGCAAGTACGCATAAGCGCGCCGGTTGGAGCGGCCCACGCGCCCGCGCAACTGGTATAACTCGGCCAGTCCATGCCGGTCAGCGCGGTTAATCAGCATGGTATTGGCTAGCGGAATATCCAGCCCGTTCTCGATGATGGTGGTCGCTACCAGCACATCATATTTATGCTGCATAAAGGCCAGCATTACGCGCTCCAGCTCCGTCTCGCTCATCTGGCCGTGGCCTACGCAAACGCGCGCCGCCGGGACTAATTCTTGTATGCGCGCGGCAATTTCGTAGATGGACTCCACGCGGTTATGCACAAAGTACACCTGTCCGCCGCGCTCCAGCTCCACCTCGATTGCCGAGCGTACAATCTTCTCGTCGAACTTGGCGACAACAGTTTGGATTGCCATGCGGTCCTTGGGCGGCGTCTCGATCACGCTCATGTCCCTGAGGCCCACCAGGGACATATGCAGCGTGCGCGGTATGGGCGTGGCGCTCATCGCAAGCACATCGATCTCCTTGCGCATCTGCTTCAGCCGCTCCTTGTGGCGCACGCCAAAACGCTGTTCTTCATCCACCACAAGAAGGCCCAGATCCTGGAACATGATATCTTTTGACAATAGCCGGTGCGTGCCGATCAGAATATCCACCTGGCCCGCCTCTACACGCTCAATAATATTTTTTTGTTCTTTTTTCGTTCTGAAGCGCGAGATCATCTCCACGTTGATGGGAAACTGCGCAAACCGTTTATTAAAGGTCTCATAGTGCTGAAAGCACAGAATCGTGGTCGGCGCCAGCACCGCTACCTGCTTGCCGTCCTGCACTGCCTTGAAGGCCGCCCGCATGGCCACTTCGGTCTTGCCGTAGCCTACGTCGCCGCACAGCAGCCGATCCATCGGTGTGGTTGATTCCATGTCATACTTGATGGCCCGGATCGCCGTAACCTGGTCGTCGGTCTCGCTGTAGTCGAATGCGTCCTCAAACTCCCGCTGAAACTCATTGTCTTTCGAGAAAGAGGTTCCTTGCGCGGTGGCACGCTCCGCGTATAACTTCAATAACTCCCTGGCCATATCCTGCATGGCCTTACGCACACGCGCCTTGGTCCTGATCCACTGCTGCGAACCCAGCCTGTTCAACACCGGCGCCGGTCCCGCATCCGTCGAACGGTACTTCTGAATCAAATCCAATCGGGTTAACGGCACATATAACCTGGCCTGTTCGGCAAACTCCAGAATCATGAACTCCACCGGGAGCTCGTCCTGCACGATCTCCTTGAGTCCCTGATATTGCGCAATGCCATGCTCCACGTGCACCACGTAATCGCCGATTGCAAGGTCGCGGAAATCCGAAACAAACGCCGCCGTCTTGGAACGCCTCGGCTCCGGCCGCGCCGCCACATCCGCTTCGTCGGAAAGATCGTTGGCTCCGAACAAAATCAGATTCGAGTCCAGGAAGCTCACGCCCGAGGCCACTGGCGTGCGCACAATCACCGGCACGCGCAGATCGCCCGTCATGTAACTCGACTCATTCAGCATCGTCTCGCCGGGCTTCGGGTTGCGGCTGCCCAGGCGATAAGGAATCTGGTATTCGCGCAGCACCGTTACCAGCCGATCCACATCTCCCTGGTGCGGCGCGGCCAGCACAATCCGCGTCTCCTCCGCAATCAGCGTCCGCAAATGCTCGGTCAGCGCCGGAATCGAGCCATGAAACCGCGGCGTCGGCCGCGTGTTCAACTCGATCTCGCCCAGCGACGTCTCCACATTCAGCACATCCACCACGCCCAGTTGATCCAGATCAATTCCCATCTGCCCGTCAAGCGCCGCCTGCAGCACCTCGGGCCGCAGATAAATATCCTCGGGACGGATCAGCGAGCCGATTCCGGATCTTTCATGCCGCTGCTCGACCTTGTTCCACCAGCGATCGATCTGATTGCGCACCATGGCGGGCTCTTCGATAAACAGCGCGCACTTGGGCAGCAGGGTAAGCAGCGATTTCTCCGCTCCAGCCACGGCGGAGAAAAATTCCCATCCGGGAAAGACGCTCACCCCGCCGGCAGAGGCCAGTTCGGCAGCCATTTCCTCGTCTTCTCCCGCGCCTTCCAGGTCCACCCTCTGCCGGCTTAGCCGCCCATGCACCGCTGCCAGCAGCCGTTCGGTCACCGGCGTCTCGGTCAACGGCAGCAGCAGCGCCTCGTCTAACGATGTTTGAGAACGCTGCGTTTCCGGGTCAAATTTGCGTATGGTCTCAATCTCGTCGCCGAAAAACTCAACGCGCACCGGCCTATCCGACTCCGGCGAATAGACGTCCAGAATCCCGCCCCGCCGCGTGAACTGTCCCGGCATCTCCACCAGGTCCATCTGCACGTATCCCACCGAGGCCAGGTGCGTGGTCAGCGCCTCCACATCCACCTCTTCTCCGCGCTTCAATTTCACGGCCAGCCCGGCGTAGTAATCGCGGTCAAAGAGCTTGAGCGCCGCCGATTCCACCGGCGCAATCAGAATCGACACCGCCCCGGTGGCCAGCTTCCACAACGCGGACGCCCGCTGCTCCTGCACATCGGGATGGGGAGATAGATTTTCAAAGGGAAGCACGTCGTGGGCCGGCAGCCGGACAACTTGGGCCGGGTCCACCGCGCCGGTCAGCTCGCAGCCCGCGAACAACAACGGCTCCAGCGCCTCGGCGGCCTTGTTGTCGGCCACCACCACAATCACCGGCTGCCGCGCGGCCCGCGCCATCAGCGGCAGGTAAATCGCCCGCGCCGTGGCCGTCAATCCGGACACACGTATCCGCCCCGCACCCTGGCTCAGATGCCTGCGTACGCGCTCAAATCCCGAAGCGTGCTCCAGCTCCGCGAAGATTTCGCGGACGAACGGGAGAATCATGTGATGCTAGTTTAGCAGCGAGAGTGTGTAGGGGACGGTTTAACACTTGGCGCCGGTGCGACAGCCCATTAGATGCCCATGCGCCGACGAATATCCTTCAGCAGCACCAGAAGATGCAGCGGGTCTGCCGGTGAGACAACAAAATCGAACTGCTCATAATAGCGCCGCGCCTGCTCGTCTTTTGCATGGACAGCAAGCGCGCGAATGCCGGCGATATCGGCGGCCTGCATGGTTCTGAGCACAGCATCCCGCAGCAGAGCGCGTCCCACGCCTTTCTTCTGCCAGTTCTTGTCGACAGCCAGACGAGCCAACAGCATGATCGGCACCGGATGCCGGGCAAGTCCCTTGCGCAAACGTTCTGGAGCATCGTTATACTCGATCTGCCCGACGGCCAGGCTGTAATAGCCAACCACAACTTCGCCGACCATGCCAACGTACGTCTGCGCCGCGCCCGCACCCTGATTCTGCAAGGCGTGCTTACGCAGCCACTGATTCAAATCTTCTTGTCCGCAATCGAAGGCGTCGATGGGATGATCGCGCCGGAGCTTCTCAATCCTGCGAGTCTCCATCATTTTGCCGCTTGGGAGTCGAAGAATCCCGGTTCATCGAGCAGAGCTTGCAGACGAGGCAATGGCCGAGCAGGCGCATCGAGGGCCGCCTGAAACGCGGCCCACTTCTCCGCATCCAAACCGAAGACCCGGCGCTCGGCCAAGGTCTCCTCGGCGCGGGAGAGAGCGCTCTCCATCACAAAATCGCTCATCGAGCGATGAACGGCGGACGCGGCGGCTTGCAACTTGGCCTTTGCCGCAGGCGATACCCGCACATCCAGCTTTTCCGTGCGTCGCTCTGTAAGGATGGATTGAGTGGCCATGAAGTTCTCCATTGATACCTTAATTATGATCTATTGTCTTGACAATGTCAAGACGTGCGGTTGGCGGCAGCTTTTCGCCGCTCATGATGCGCTTGAGCATGCCCGGCGTGTAATATCCGCGCCGGAAGGCTGCCAGCGGCAAAGCCCGCATCGGGTCGCCGGGGTCGATCCAATGCAATGGCGCGCCCGCGCCAGGGTCGCTTGCATCGAAGCGGCCTTCGGAGTCGAAAACCGCCCAGTTGCCGTCCGTGAAGCTGACCAGGCTTGCCAGTTCCTTGCCGGTTTCGCTGTCCCAAACGCGGGTCGTTGAATCCCTGCTGCCGGTCACGACGCGACGGCCATCGGGCGAGAAGGCCACCGACTCGACTCCGGCAAAATGGCCTTCAAACCGCCGTAGTTCTTTGCCACTGCCTGCGTCCCACAGCCGCGCCGTATTGTCGGCGCTCCCGGTCAGCACGTATCGCCCGTCGGGCGAGAAGGCCACAGAAAGGATATTGCCGGCGTGCCCTTCAAACCGCCGCTGCTCCTTGCCGGTGGCCGCATCCAATAGGGATGCGACGCCGGGGTCGTGGCCTCCAGCCAGGATGAATCGTCCGTCGGACGAGAACGTCACGGAGAGGAAAAGGCCTTCGACTACCCACAGTTCCTTGCCCCTGGCCGTGTCCCACAATTGCACTTCCAACATGTTTGCCACCGCCGCGCGCCGGCCATCGGGCGAGAAGGCCACGGAGAGAACCTGGTAAGGAAGGTGGCGACTTGTGTAGTGTTCCTTGTTTTCCGGATGGGCTTCAAACTGTCGCAATTGCTTGCCGGTAGCGGCATCCCAAAGGAGCGCGGTCTCGTCCCAACTGCCGGTCAGCACGAAACGGCCATCGGGAGAGAAGGCAACCGACTCGACCTCGCCTGTGTGTCCTTTCAGTTGCCGCAACTCCTTGCCGCTGGCCGCGTCCCACAGTCGCGCCGTTTGGTCGCGGCCGCCGGTCAGCAGGAATCGTCCGTCGGGCGAAATAGCCACGGACTGAATCCAGTCGGTGTGGCCTTCGAATCGCCGCGGCGCCTTGCCGCCGGCCGTGTCCCACAGATGCGCAGTCCAGTCCGTCCAAAGCCCGCCCCCGGTGACCAGGGAACGGCCATCGGCCGAGATGGCCACGGAATGAACAGCCTCCGAGCGGTCCTCGAAACGCCGCAACTCCTTGCCGCTTGTCGCGCTCCATAGCCGCGCTGTATTGTCGTCGCTGCCGGTGGCTACCCAGCGGCCGCCGGCAGAGAAGACCGCGGACAGAACATTGCCGGAATGGCCTTCAAACCGCCGCAGCTCCTTGCCGCTGGCCGCGTCCCACAGCCGCGCCGTTTTGTCGAAGCTGCCGGTCAGCACGTATCGGCCGTCGCGCGAAAAGGTCACGGATTGGATGCTTCTTGAATGGCCCTCGAAGCGCCGCAACTCCTTGCCGCTGGCTGCGCCCCACAGCCGCGCCGTGGTGTCGCCGGGACCCATCAGGATATAGTGGCCGTCGGACGAGATGGAATTCGCTTGTACCGGCTCGCCCTTGCCCGCGAATTGCCGCAACTGCTTGCCGCTGGCCGCGTCCCACAGTCGCGCCGTCCGGTCGTCGCTGCCCGTCAACACAAACCGGCCATCAGGCGAGAAGGCCACTGAACTGCCCGTCAGCACAAACCGGCTATCGGGCGAGAAGGCCACCGATTCCATATTGCAGTAATCGCCATGGAAGCGCCGCAACTCTTTGCCGCTCTTCGCGTCCCACAGCCGGGCTGTATTGTCGCCGCTGCCGGTCAGCACCCGGCGGCCATCGGGTGAGAAGGCCACCGAATTGACCTCCTGGCTGTGACCCTCGAACCGCCGCAACTCTTTGCCTGTGGCCGCATCCCACAGCCGCGCAGTGTTATCCCAACTGCCCGTCAACACAAATCGCCCATCGGGCGAGAAGGCCACGGAAATCACTCCGCCGGAGTGGCCCGCGAAGCGACGCAACTCCATTCCGTTGGCCGCATCCCACAGCCGCGCCAGGTCGTCGTCGCCGCCTGTCAGCAGCGTGCGCCCATCGGGAGAAATGGCCACGGAATTCACATGAGGGTGACCCAGTTGCACCACAAGTTGCGGGCGGTGAGCCGTCTGCGCGCCAGCCGCCAGAGCACCAATCCCAAGCCATGCTGGCACGCATATCCGAAGAGTTGTTGCAAGCAGCCGCATACGCACCTCATCAGCAGCAGAAAAAACCATTTGCCAACCGCGCACCATGCGCTTGGCCGGTTCCGGTTCGCGCGCTCCCCGCATGCTCCATGCCGCGCCAATTCTGATCCCGGCGATCTATGGAATCAGCGGCAGCTTTTCTCCGCCGAGGATGCGTTTGAGCAGGCCCGGCGTGTAAAAACGATCCTTGAAAGCCGCCAGCGGCGCAACCCGCATTGGATCACCGTCCATCACCCAATGCAGTGCATTGTTGCCTTCAATTTTGTCGGTATCGAAGCGGCCTTCGGGATCGACCACCGCCCAGCTTCCGTCCTGGAAGCCGTACAGCATGGCAAGCTCTTTGCCCGTGTCTACGTCCCAAAGCCAGGTGGCGCCGTCGCTGCCGCTCAGCAGCACCCTGCGCCCATCCGGAGAAAGCGTCCCAAACGGCTCACTGCCAGAGGGCGCCGTGAAGCGACGTAGCTCCTTGCCAGTCGCCACATCCCACACCGAAAGACCCAGCAGTACCCTGCTTCCATCCGCTGAAAATGACGGCCGGGAGGATCCCCCAAAGTGTTGGATCTCGCGTCCCCACTTCACATCCCGCAACGTAGATGAGTTATCCGCATTCTCTGACAGCATCTTGCTTCCATCCGAAGAAAAGCCGACATCCAGAAGATTGTTGGTATGCTCCGTGACAACCCTCACTTGCTTTCCCGTATCCACATTCCACAGCCGGATCAATCCTTCCCAGTCTGAGGTGAGCGCCCGGTGGCCATCCGGAGACAGGGCCAGATGCGCTACTGTGTCACGATAATCCCCCTCGGGATAAAGTAAACGCGGCCTCCATCCCGGATCCACCGTGAAGTGTTGAACTTCCTTTCCTGTATCCACATTCCACAGCGAAGCCCATGCTCCGCCATTGGTCGTGAGCAGCCGGCGTCCATCTGGAGAAAAATCCGCGGCAAAGATAGACCCGGCAGCATGAGAGTCGAAATGCTGAATCTGTTTGCCCGTCTCCACATCCCATACTCCCTGTTCGCCGTGAAAATATCCCATGAATACCCGGCGGCCGTCCGGAGAAAGAACTAAGACGGTCACATACCTTCCATCGCCCATTTTTACTGGCAGCGGGATCGTTGATCCGCCCATGGAGGCAGCCGCAGGCGGCGCATTTTCCTTCGTAGCCACCACGGGCGCCGGCAGCGCCCTGCCACCTTCCGCATCCATTCTCCAGGCCATTCCGGTCCTGCTTACCATCAGAATCCCCCGCCCATCCGCGGTAAACGCCAGGGAAGCGACCGGATCGGATGCCCCCACCAGCCGGTGGAGTTCCTTGCCTGATTCCACATCCCAGAGCCGGGCTGTCAGGTCGTCGGCGGCGGTGAGCACCGTGCGCCCATCCGGAGAATAGTCAGCGCAGTTGACCGCCATGTTAGTTTGATCTTCGGAAGCATGAATGAGCAGGCGAACTTTGCCTGTCTCAACGTCCCACACCCGAGCTTCACGGTCATCGGTTGCGCTCAGCACGCTGCGCCCATCCGGAGAAATGACCACGGATTCGATCGTCCCAATGAAATCCATTACCCCGGTACTAGCAAAGTGCTGAATTTGCTTGCCGGTTTCTACGTCCCGCAACCAGATGTTGCCGGGAATCGTGCCCCACGCCACTCTGCGCCCATCGACGGAAAAAGCAGCGGCGCTCACGACTTCAAAGTTGTTAGCGAATTGCCACAGCAACTTGCCTGTCTGCACGTCCCACAGCCGGGGGCCGTCGAAATCTCCCGTGAACAGCTTGCTGCCATCCGGAGACAGGACCGAATACACCCCGGTAGTACCCGCACCGGGCACCAGGAAATGCTTAAGTTCCTGGCCCGTCAGCAGATTCCAAAATTGGATTTTGGTTGCGCCCGGAGCCGGCAACTTTTCCCCTTGCTCGTCGGTTGCCACCTGACTCACCGTGGCCACCGTACTGCCATCGGGAGAAGCGAGCCCGAAGATCAGCTTACCCGCTGGCGGTGAAATCCGCCCCAGTTCCTTGCCGGTCGCCACATCCCACAATTGGACAGCGTACTTGTTATCGACGCTGCTGACGGCTAGCACTCTTCTATGGTCCGCAGAAAAGGCGACATGCCTGACCCAGGCTTCTCCCCGGAAGAACTGAAGCTCCTCGCCGGTCGCCGCATCCCAGAGCCGCGCCACGCCCTCCCGGCCACCGGTCATCACAGAGCGGCCATCCGGAGAGTAGGCGCAGGCAATCACCTGGCCATAAGCTACCTGCGCCATCAGCCGTGGATGATCCTCCGTTTGCGCGCTTACTGGAAAAACGCCAAATCCTGCCAGAGACCACACGCAGAACCAAACACACCTTGCTGGAGATCGCATAGCGCACCTCGCATAGGAAAACATCTTCTGGAAACTACACATGAGTATACGTGTGGATGGCGGATAGACCCCATCGTGAGGTTGCATTCCGGAAATAGATGCTGTTTGCCGCCTCTACTCCGCAGCGCTCGCCTTGTCGACAAATACCTGCTTCGGAGCCGTCACATCAACCGCCGGCCCGCCAATTTGCACCTTCAGAGTTTCGGTGGCCGGTTTGCGGTCCAGGCTGGTGGAAAAGCCCAACTCGTACTGATTTGCCAGGCGGCGGGTAAGCTCCTCAAAATACGTCTGCAGGGAAACCGGGTTACCCATTCCCATCCACAAGTTCTTGCCGCCCGTTGCCTCGGTTACTTCAACCAAAAGACTCTGGCCGACATTTTCACCGTAAGTGGTAAGTGAAGGACCTTGATTTTGCCAGTAGATCGAGTAGATCACCAGGCCCGCGCGAACCGAGTCGTCAATTGCAGCCAGGACATAAGGATCTGCGGGATCGTACTCCGGCTGGTAGTTATCCACGCCGTCGGTTATCATCAACACCTCGCGCCGCGCCCCGCGATCCCCGGAAGGCCAGTGCTTGGCAAGGTCGGAGAGGCAGAAGTAGGGACTGGCGCTCGAACCCGCTGGGCCTCCGGGCAGATGAAGCGCGCGCAGCACCTGGGCGTGATCCGCGGTCAGAGGACCGGCAAAACTAGCACGCCCGTTCCGCATATACGCGATAGCGGCCTTGGTGTTCGGCGGCAGGCCGTTGATGAAATGCGTAATGTCGCCGAATTGGCTTCCCAGGCTGCTGAGACCCGAACTGTCGATCAATATCACCAACTCCAGCCTGGCCTCCGGCCCGCGCAGCGGCGTCCAGCTGGTAACGACAGCCGATTTCCCGTTCACCTTAATGCTCACGTCTTTCTGGGAGACACTTGCGGGCATTTCGCCATGCTGCTTGGGGAGAACCGTGACCACGGCCCGTCCCTGACCCCCAGGTTTTTCACTCTGCGAAAACGCCGGCGCCGCCAGCAGCAACGCCGCGGCGGTCATCCAGATTGCCATTCTCAGGTTATTCATGCGAATTCCTCCTTCGAGGTACAATCGCTGCCCACAGTTTAATACGGCTTGCCCCTGTTGGGTTAGACGTGCAGGACTTGAGTATAGCCCCACGTAACACCCGCCCACAGCGGAATAGGAAGAAGATATTGTGAGAATCACGCCAATACTGGGAGAAGCCCTCGACTTGCGGCGAATCCGTCTTGAATTTCCCTCGCCCAATTCAGAGCAGTTGTAGCCGGAACAACGGGATTGCTAATTCTCACAGGAAAGCCATCATATGTTTGCCCGTCTAGTGACCGGCCTGCGCGCTTTTTCTGAACTCCGCCCCATTGTTTGAAAAAAAAGGGGACCTCAGCTTCATTGCACTGATCCCGAATGGAAGTAACCCACTCTTTTTTCAATGATCTAGCGCCGCGGCCACTTTCGCCGCCGACTATAACCCAGTGAATTCCATTGAGCTTTAGGCACCCCAAGTCCTCAAGCAGAGGCTCGATGGACAGAAATCTTACAGCGGCAGGCGATTTCTGCAAATCGCGGAGGCGCGGAAGGCCATACTCCTTATTCTCAACGCTCACTCCCCACCAGATATGCGGAACCATGGCAGCAAAACGCAACCGGCCACGCAATAGACTCGCCATGCGGACTGAACGCTTGGTCAGAATCTGGTAGGTGTGCCACTTGGCTCTGACCATCACCGTGGCGACCGCTTCTATGTACTCGTCCGGAACGCCTTCATGAAAGAGGTCGCTCATCGAGTTCACAAAGATCAATTTTGGAGTCTGCCAGCGCAAAGGATCGCCGAGCTTCTCTGGAACCAAGCGCAGATCGAAGCCCTGCTCGTAAGGATGGCCCGGTACGCCGCGAAAACGCTCAGCGAACACCTCTGCGTAGCAGTGCTTGCATCCGGGGCTGATCTTCGTACAACCGCGCACCGGGTTCCAGGTTGCATCCGTCCATTCGATTGTGGAATGCTCAGCCATTCGGAATCTCTCCGTAGTGTGTGTACTTGGCGAAAATATCTTTGACAATCTTGTCAGCAGCTGGCTGTTGGGCGGCAAAGAATAGGAAGTATACGACGGCCCCTTTGCTATTGCGCATCGGCATTGGTGAAGGAACATGTTGAAAGCCTGCTGTCTTCTTCAGTCGGCTCCGGAATGCTTCAACAACATCGTCGATCGGATTCTTCTCTTGCATCTCCTCGAAGAGTCCTTGTGTGGTTGTATAGGCTGCGTCTTTCCAAGAATCGTCGCCCCAGAATCGTGTCATGCGTTCTTGATTTGACGAAGAAACGCGATCATAGTTGCGCCAGAAGACATTTCGATTCATGTCCATGACAGGGAAGTTCAAGAATATTTCGGTTACTTTGGACTTACCTGCTACCTGAATGACCTGCCAATCGAGATCGAGTCCATAGGGGTCAAGGATGCAAAGCGCTCGCTGGCGGTTTGCATAGCTGATCTTCGGAAAAACCTCACTTATGAGAACCTTGTTGCAATCCCCGTGATGTACGTGGACATTTGTCCGGCCTGCAGACAACCTCTGCAATTCCGAAACTCGTCCCTCGTCGCTGTCTACAAAGTAGAACGAATCAAAAGGAGGGTCAACGTTCAAGGCCCGTGTAGGGCTGCCGTCGATGACCCGTTCAGATCCTTTTGCTTTATGGCGGCCGGCTCCAGCAAATCCATCGACATAATTTGGATGCAGGTTGTGCGACCTGAGAATCTGATTGTAGGGCTTGGCGTATTCCTCAAGAATAGAGAGCTTTACCTCCGACCAGTAGCCGATTTCGTCGATCTTCAAATCTGAGCTCACGATGCCCCCGATTTTCGCTCTTTATTCACTATTGCGTCAAGTGTATTATTCATATTCCAGAGCCGGTAATCTGTATGAACAACAGGCCAATCGCACAATACCACTAGAATTAAATATGAAATGGCAAAAAAACTGCGAGTCGGGATCCTATTTGGCGGACGGAGCGGGGAGCACGAGGTTTCTCTGCTCTCGGCTGCTTCAATTTTGCGTGCGATTGATCGCAATAAATTTGACGTTGTGCCGATCGGCATCAACAAGGCCGGACACTGGCTGACCTCGGGGGCGGCGCAGGGTCTGCTGGTGGGGGCCGGGGTCGATGCTCCTGGACCGACGAAGTTGCGAGCAGGCGATCCGGCGGCTACACCGGGAGCGCGAGTGCTGGCTGAGGGACAACCTACGCTGATGGCGCCAGAACCGGAGACGGCGCTGACTCGGGGCGGAACGGCGGCTTTGGACAGCCATGCGGCGCTGGGCGGCCAATCCCTGGACGTGGTCTTTCCGGTGCTGCACGGGACCTTTGGCGAGGATGGGACGATCCAGGGACTCTTTGAGTTGGCGGGAATCGCCTATGTCGGCTCCGGGGTGCTGGGCTCGGCGGCGGGCATGGACAAGGACGTGATGAAGCGGCTCTTTGCCCAGGCCAGTCTGCCCATCGTCAGGCACGTCACCGTGCTCAGGGCGGAGTGGGAACATGCGCCGCGCAAGACCATCGCTCAGGTCGAGGCAGCGCTTCAGTACCCGGTCTTTGTGAAACCGGCGAATCTGGGCTCGTCGGTGGGCATCTCCAAAGCTCACGACCGCAAGGAGTTGGGGCCAGCATTGGACTTGGCAGCCAAATACGACCGCAAGTTGATCGTGGAGCAGGGGGTGGGCGGCAAAAAGGCCAAGGCCCGCGAGTTTGAGGTTGCCGTGCTGGGCAACGACGACCCCCAGGCAAGCGTGGCCGGCGAAATCATCCCCTGCAAGGAGTTCTACGATTACGAGGCAAAATATCTCTCCGAAGGCTCGGCGGCGGTGATCCCGGCCCCGCTGAACAAAGCCGAGACCAAGCTGATCCGGGAGCTGGCGATTGCGGCTTTTCGGGCCTGTGATCTGGCAGGCCTGGCGCGGGTGGACTTCCTGATGG
>Ga0187873_1001561_pt1 | contig 18797 bp, 14 predicted proteins | sample June2016WEW_16_1_2_FD_133012 | JGI IMG/M metagenome (GOLD analysis project Ga0187873, IMG submission 133012) | Peatland microbial communities from SPRUCE experiment site at the Marcell Experimental Forest, Minnesota, USA - June2016WEW_16_100 | ecosystem: Environmental > Terrestrial > Soil >... | reverse complement strand
TGGCCCTCCAAAAAACGTTGTCGGTGCCGAAGGTTTACGGTCCGCCAGAGGGCAACGTCCTGCTCGTCGGCTGGGGTTCCACACAAGGCCCGATTCGCGAGGCTGTGGACCGCGCCCGCGCCGCCGGCGACAGCATCTCGTCGTTGCATATCAAACATCTCCATCCGCTGCCGAACGGGTTGGAAAACATTTTCTCCGGGTTCCATCACGTGCTGGTAGTGGAGATGAACGATGAAGGGTTTTACGGATACGGCCAGCTTGCCGGCATGCTGCGCGCCCGTTATTGCGATCCCCGGATTCGAGGCATCAACAAGACCGACGGCCTGACGTGGAAAGTAAAGGAGATACTCGCGGCAGTGAAACTGAAATTGTCGTCGAACGGCCAAGCCGACAAAACCGTCTAATGTTCAAAGTTGAAAGATGTTATGAGCGAAACGATGGCTGAAATTCCGGCACGTGTGGCTGTTCCGGACGCCGCCCCGGCATCCGCCGCGGCATCGCCACCCGCACCGGAGCGCAAGGGGTTGACGAAAAAGGAACTCGCCGGCGATCACCCGACGTGGTGTCCCGGATGCGGCGATTTCTCGGTGCTCGCGCTGTATTTCAGGCTCATTGAGAAGCGGAAGCTGGGCCACGAGGAGTTTGTCAGCATTGCGGGCATTGGCTGTTCGAGCCGGTTCCCGTATTTCGTGCAGGCGCACGGCGCGCATTACATCCATGGGCGCGCGCTGCCGTTTGCCACGGGCATTTCGCTTTCGCGGCCGGATTTGCACGTGTTCGTTTTCGGCGGTGACGGCGACGCCTTTTCCATTGGTGGCAACCATTTCAACCATACCGCGCGCAAGAACATCAAGCTGACCTACGTGGTCATGGACAACTGGGTTTATGGCCTGACGAAAAAGCAGACATCGCCCACGTCGCCGCTCGGGTTCAAGAGCAAGACCGACCAATGGGGCGCGGTGGATTATCCCATCAACCCGATGAAACAGGCCATCGCCGCCGGCGCCACCTTCGTCGCGCGTACCACGTCCACAAATCCGAACCATGTTTTGGCAATGATGGAAGCGGCCATGGACCACGACGGCTTCAGTTTCATCGAATGCCTCAGCGAGTGCGTGGAATTTTACGAAGGCGCATTCGACGCGGCGAACCCGCGCAAGGGCGGCATGTTCAAGGAAGTTCCGAAGGATCACGACGCGACCGACGAACAGGCCGCCTACCAGCTCGCCGGCACGGATTTCCCCGGTTACTTCGGCATTTTTTACAAAATCAACAAGCCGACCAAAAACGCCAAGGAGGCCGAGATCAATCGCGGCATGATGGAAAAGGTCAAAGGGCTGAAGCCCTGGCAGATTCTGCAGAAGAGCTTCGATCGGATGAAGTAGTCCCATTTGCGATTTACGAGTCCGCCGAATTTTCGCCGGGCTGGTAAATTGTCGGTAGTAAGTCAGGTTGAATCAGAAGGTGGGGCGAGCGCCTGTCGTGCCGTAGCCCGGCGAAGGCTGATCCTCGCGAGCCGAAAATCAACCGGATTCCAGCGAAGCTACGGCTCGTCAGTAGCCTCGCCCCACCAAATCGTCCTAGCACCAAATTATTTTCTGGCGCGTCCATCGTGAATCGTAAATCGTAAATCGCGATGCCGATTTACGAATTTGCCTGTCCCAAGTGCCGCCGGGTTTTCAGCTTCCTCTCGAAGCGCGTGAATCCCAAGCGCCCGCCCATCTGCCCCAAATGCGGCAACAAAAAAATGTCCAAGCAGGTCAGCCGCTTCGCCACGGCACGCGGACTCAAGGAGCCCGCCGTCAAAGCCGGGGGGGAGGAAGGCAGCTCACCCATGCCGGATTTCGACGACCCGCGCGTTGCCCGCGCCATGGCCGAAATGGAACGCGACATGGAGCATCTGGACGAGAATAATCCGCGCCACATGGCGCACCTGATGAAAAAGATGAAGGAACTCATGCCACCCGGCTCCGTGCCCAAGGAACTGGACGTGGCCATCAAACGGCTTGAAGCCGGCGAAGACCCGGAAAAAATCGAAGCCGACATGGGCGACGTGCTCGGCGATTTTATGGGCGGCGAAGGCAGTGGCAGCAGCAGCGACTACACAAAGGATAGCGGACTCTATGACTATTAAAAAGGGGCTCCGCTTCAAAACCGCCTGTTACACCATCGAGGGAATGGGTTCCTTCGCCACGGTGCTTTTCTTCAACTATCTCTACTTTTTCATGCAGGCGCGGCACGGTTTCAGCGACAAGGACAACCTCGCCTTCGCCGCAGTGCTGGGGCTGGCTTACACGTTTGCTTCCTGGCAGGCCGGGCGATTTGCGCGGCGCTACGGTTATTTCACCGCGCTCAAACTCGGTTTCAGCATCATGCTCGTCTCGCTGGCCATCGGTTCGCAATTCAGTTCCGCGCCGGGCCTGATCCTTGCCGCGATCGTCGTCACTCTCGGCATGTGTCTCATCTGGCCGACGATTGAAGCGCTGGTCAGCGAAGGCGAATCGCCCGCCGGCGTGCCGCGCGCCGTCGGCCTTTACAACATCACCTGGGCGGTGACCAATGCCATCGCCTATTTCATCGGTGGCACGTTCATCCAAACGCTCGGTTTCAAAAGCATCTTCTATTTGCCGATCGTCATTGTACTCGCTCAGCTCGCACTGACCTTCTGGCTGCAAAATCACGCCGCCGAACTGGCCCGTCTGGCTGCCAACAAACCGTCCGCCGCACCGCTGCCGCCCGATCCCAACCGGCCATCGCCGGCCCGGGCGAAGGCCTTTCTGCGCATGGCGTGGCTCGCCAACCCGTTCGCCTACATCGCCATCAACACGTTCATCGCCGTCATCCCCGGCCTCGCCGCGCGATTGCATCTCTCACCGATGCTGGCGGGGTTCACCTGCTCGCTCTGGTGCTTTGCGCGGCTCGGCACATTTCTCACGCTATGGTCCTGGACCGGCTGGCATTACCGCTTTCGCTGGCTCGTGACGGCGTTCGCCGTGCTCATCGTTTCGTTCGCGGCCATGCTCATCGTGCCGAGCCTGGCCGTGTTGCTGCTGGCGCAAATTTTCTTCGGCGCGGCCATCGGGCTGATTTATTACTCGTCGCTGTTTTACTCGATGGACGCGAGTGAAATCAAAAGCGAACACGGCGGCATTCACGAAGCGGCCATCGGTGTGGGCAACTTTATTGGCCCGGCCGTCGGCGCGGCATCGTTGCAATTCTTCCCGCAATATATTCACAGCGGCGCCATCGCCGTGAGCGGGCTGTTGCTGCTCGGTTTCGGCGCGTTGCTCACGATTTGGAAAACCGCCCGGTGACGTTGCGGAACAAAACATTCAACATTCAACGCCCAACGCTCAACGCCGAAGTGCTCCGTCCGATAACAATCTCATTGGGTGTTCGAAGTTGAATGTTGAAAGTTGAATGTTCTCCCAAACTTTTCTCCCTCGTTTCTTTACCTCGTTGTTGTTAATCTAAACCCATGTCAGCCGAAAATCAGCAGCAACCGACTGAACGCAAGACCCTCGACGACCGCGCCAGAATGACCGAGCTGGAGCGCATCCGGCACTCGTGCGCCCACGTCATGGCCACCGCCATTGCCAAACTCTGGCCTGACGCGCAGTTCGCTTCCGGCCCGGCCGTCGAAAACGGCTTTTACTACGACGTCGAACTTGCCCACCGCATCACCCCCGAGGATTTCCCGAAAATCGAAGAGGAGATGAAAAAGGAAATCAAGGCAAACCACACTTTCGAGAAAATCACCGTCACGCGCGATCAAGCGTTGAAGGACGCGCAAAACGGCCGGCTCGGCGCGCTCGGCGAGCGTCCGGGCAACCCGAGCAAGTTCAAGATTGGGAACCTTGCCGACATCCCCGAAGGCGAGTCGATCACCTACTACAAAAGCGGCGAGTTCATTGACCTGTGCGCCGGGCCGCACGTGATGCGCACCGGCAACATCGGCGCGTTCAAGCTCACCACCGTGGCCAGCGCCTATTACAAGGGCGACGAGCGCAACCCGCAACTCCAGCGCATCTACGGCACCGCGTTTAAGAACAAGACCCAGCTCGACGAATATTTCAAAATGGTTGAAGAGGCCAAGCGCCGCGACCATCGCAAGATCGGCCAGGAAATGGGCCTGTTCGTCATTGACACGGAATATGTTGGCCCCGGCCTGCCGATGTGGCTGCCGAAAGGTGCGGTAATCTGTGAGGAACTGGAAAAACTGGCCAAGGAAACCGAATTCGCCGCCGGCTACGTGCGCGTGAAAACACCGCACATCGCCAAGGAGAAAATGTATCTCACCAGCGGGCATCTGCCGATTCTTTACAAAGAGTCAATGTTTCCGCCGATGTCACTTGGAGAACTTGAAGGCGAAGAAAAAGTGAAATTTGAGGACGAACGAACCGCGCTTTACGCGAAATTGTCACTGGCAGATTTTGAATTGAAAAATCTTGATGCAACCAAAGAACCTTCTCGTTTCGCAAATGCTTCACTTGAAGTGTATAAACTTCGCAAAGAAATTCAGGCGAAAGAGGAGCGCGTTATTACACGCTACTACCTCAAAGCCATGAACTGCCCGCATCATCACCGCATCTTTGCGGCGGAGCCGCGCAGTTACCGCGATTTGCCGTTGCGGCTGGCTGAATACGGCACAAATTATCGTTACGAACAGTCGGGCGAGTTGTTCGGCCTGATGCGCGTCCGCTCGCTGAACATGAACGACGCGCACATTTATTGCACGCCGGAGCAGTTCGCGCAGGAGTTCAACGCGGTGAACGATTTGTACCTGAAATATTTCAAAATATTCGGCATCGAGAAATACGTCATGCGCTTCAGTACCTCCGCGCCGGAGGGTCTCGGCAAGAAATACGTCAACGAACCGGAGCTGTGGAAGCAGACCGAAGACATGGTGCGCAAGACGCTCATTGATTCGAAGATTCCTTACGTCGAAGTGCCGAACGAGGCGGCGTTTTACGGCCCGAAAATTGACGTGCAGGTCTGGAGCGTCATTGGCCGCGAATTCACGCTGGCGACCAACCAGGTGGACTTCGCCGTGCCCAAACGCTTCGGTCTGGTCTATCGCGACAAGGACAACACGGACAAGACACCGTTGTGCATCCATCGCGCGCCGCTAGGCACGCACGAACGGTTCATCGGCTTTTTGATCGAGCATTACGCCGGCAACTTCCCGCTCTGGCTCGCGCCCGAACAGGTCCGCGTCCTCACCATCGGCGAGGACGAGCCGCTCGTGGATTATGCGAAGAAAATCACGGCTGAGTTGCGGGCGAACATGGTCCGTGCCGAAGGCGATTACGGCACCGACAAAATCAACGGCAAAATCCAGCGCGCCGAGGAAGCGAAGGTACACACGATGCTCGTCATTGGCCCGCGTGACCTGCAAGCCGGGAACGTGAGCGTTCGGTTGCACGGCAAAGGCAACCTCGGCGCGAAGCCGAAGGGTGAAGTGGTGGCGGAGATTTTGCAGGCAATCAAAGAGCGGCGGGTGTAAAATGAATTTATGGCAACTAACCCGATTCTTCTGGCCGCCCTCACAGTGACCAAACCCGGTGCCGTCGGCATTGGCATCGCTGCGTTGGTCGTGCTTTACCTGGCATTCAAAATCACCAAGTTCGTCATAAAGGTGCTGCTATTGCTCGCCGCCCTGACGGCGATTGGCCTGGCCGCGTGGTGGTATTACACTGCACACCACGGCTCATTCTGAAACAAGGCTCGCCAACTGCGTCCGCTGCGAGGCCGACTTCGGCACCGACCCGATCAACTCCGATAAATCGCGAGCAGGCGCGAAGATTGCCTAAGCCGAGAAGGCGAAGGTCCACACCATGCTCGTCATCGGCGTTTGTGACATGGACGCCGGCAACGTTTCGGTGCGGTTGCACGGCAAAGGCAACCTCGGCGCGAAGCCAAAGGCTGAAGTCGTGGCGGAGATTCTGGCAGCGATTCGAGAGAGAAGAGCTTGAATGTATTTTTACAGAAAACCCTTGGTGTTCGGAACAACTGGGCCGGTGATGGTCCGTGGCGCTCCAAATCCGTTCTGGCCGCGCTGGCGGTGGTCATGGTCGGGCTGGGGTTTTGGTTTTCCGATCTCAAGAACAACCCGCCGCCAAACGAAACAACAAGGCGGCCACCAACGCGCTCAGCATCACATCACCTAACCCGTCGAGCGCTTTGGCGGGGGCACATTGGAATTGGAGCAAACCGTTCCCGATTTATGGGCGGATGGGTGCGAGTTATGTGGCGGGATTTTGCATCGGCTGGTTTTTCCGGAAGTTGACGCGGCTCATTTTGGTTGTCAGCGCGCTGGTCATCGCGTTGCTCGCGTATGGAAAACTCGCGGGCTGCGACATGACGCACACGCAGGAGCAGGTGAAGCGCGGCGGCGAGCGGGCGCAACATGAGACAACGACGGCAGAGAATTATCTCAAGCACATGCTGCCGTCGGCCACCGCGGGCGGTGTTGGAGTCTTTCTGGGTTTCCGCCGGCGAAGCAAAGCTGGTGCATCGAAACCGGCGGCTTGAGAGTGGTTTTCCAAGCAGGGCTGCCAGGATTGCGTCGTTGCATACTTGGCGAATGGTGTCTTTGCCATGAACAACTGAAACGACATCGCCGGCGCAAAGCCGGGACGGAAGTCAGCGCGGACATTTTGCTGGCAATCGGGGAACGGCGGGTTTAGATATGCGGACCCTGAATTGAAGCAACAAAGGCGTGGCCCGGTAAGGTGGGGCGCGGCGCCGGGTTGACACTCAATCGCAGGGGAAACCAACATGGACATAAAAAAAACCGTCATCACCGCCGCCGGAGAAAACCAGCGCACGCTTCCGCTGCAAACGCTGGTAGATGGCAACGGCCAAACCAAATCCGCCCTGGCCATCATTGTCGAAGAATCCCTCCAAGCCGGCATCGAAGAGATTTGTGTAGTCATCAGTGCCGGTGACCAGAACGCCTATCGCGCCGCCGCCGGGCCGCATGGCCGGCGGCTGAAATTTGTCGAGCAGCCCCGGCCATTGGGCTATGGCCATGCCGTCTGGTGCGCCCGGGAGTTCATCGGCTCCTCGCCGTTCCTGCTGCTGGTGGGGGATCACCTTTACCTCAGCCGCAGCGCGAAACGTTGCGCGCAGCAACTGGTTGAAACGGCCGCCGCCGAGGACTGCGCGGTCTCCGCCGTGCAGGCCACGCATGAAAGCAAGCTGCCTTACTACGGCGCGGTGGGCGGCCGGCTGGCCGGGGCGCGCAAGGGGCTTTATGTGGTGTCGGATGTGATGGAAAAGCCCACGCCTACTGAAGCGGAGCAGAAGCTTATCGTGCCCGGCCTGCGGGCCGGCTACTACCTCTGTTTCTTTGGCATGCACGTCTTAACGCCGCGGGTGATGGAGCTGCTCGAAGAGGATGTGGCCGCCACCGGCAAAAAGGGGCGGGTGCAATTGAGCGCGGCGCTGGCACGGCTCGTGGAACATGAGCGGTATCTGGCGTGCGAACTGGACGGCCGCCGCTTCGATGTGGGTGTGCCGTACGGGCTGTTAACCGCGCAACTGGCGCTGGCGCTCAACGGCAAGGACCGCGACGAGGTGCTGGCCGGCCTCGTCGAGTTGCTGGCACTAAGCAACAAGTGATCATTCAGCGCCCCTAAAAAACCAGTTATTTCCATTTTAACCCATGGCCGGCTCCCTGACCGAAATCATCACCTCGACCGATTCAAAGATTCGGGACCGGTCGCTCGATTCCGTGTGTCGCGCCGCATCCTTGAAGCAGCTGATGACGGCCTGCGCCGAACTCGACGCCTTTCGCCGGCACTGCGACAATCTTTACGAACGCGTCCGGGCGTTGTTCTTTCTGTATGCCATCCACCGGTTTCATCTGCCATTCAAACCGGGCGTCCGCCAGTGCGGCTTGATTCCCTTCGCCGGTTTCGAGCATCTGCTGCATCGCCGGTTTGCGGAAGCGATTGAAGATTTTCTCGCGTTGCAAACGGCCGAAGGTCCCAGCGATCCCATCTCCAGCGCGCTGGCGGCGGCGTATCAACGGCTCGCCTTTCAAACGCTGGCCGACCAGGTGCGCCGCAGCGTGCGTTCCGTCCGCGGCAATCAATGGATGTTTCGCATGGGTCATCCGGCCGATCACCCGCTGCGCCTCCGTCCGGAACTGCTGCAGCGCGGCGCCGATGGCGGCCACCCGATTTTGCGCGAGCGCACGCCGGTGCGCATGGACCTCAGCCACAGCGGCTGGAGCGACATTTTCTTTCTGGGCATGGATTTTCCCGAAGGCGCGCGGGTGCTAAACGTTTCCATTGATCTGGGCGTGCATGGCCGGGACGCCGCGCCGCGCCCGCCGGTTGAGGCTTATTTGCGTGTGATTGACGAACCGATTCTCCGCCTGACCAGCGCGGATCTGGGCGCCAGCGCGGACATCAACAACCTGGGCGAAGTATTCGACTTTGCCCGTGATTATCTCGGTCTGCTCAAGGCGGCGATCATCGCGGCGGGCATCGTGCCGCCGGGCATTGAAGGGTCCGGCCAACAACTGGCGGACCTGCTGGCTCGCGTCGTCGGGCCGGGCCGCGGCCTGGAAATCGTCAGCAACGTCAACAACATCCCCAAAGGCTCGCGGCTCGCTGTTTCCACGAGCCTGCTGGCTTCGTTAATTTCGGTTTGCATGCGCGCGACGGGCCAGGCCCGATCGCTGGAGGGTTCGTTGCAGGAAGACGAACGCCGGCTGGCGTTGGCGCGCGCGCTGCTTGGCGAATGGCTCGGCGGCTCCGGTGGCGGCTGGCAGGATTCCGGCGGGCTATGGCCGGGCATGAAGCTCATCTGCGGCGTGCTGGCCGGCGAGGGGGACCCCGAATTCGGCATCAGCCGCGGACGCCTCATGCCATCGCACAAGATTCTTGATTACCACGACGCTTCGCCGGAAACGCGCCGGCGATTGCAGGAAAGCCTCGTGCTCGTCCACGGCGGCATGGCCCAGAACGTCGGCCCGATCCTCGAGATGGTCACGGAAAAATATCTGCTCCGTTCCGATGCCGAATGGCGCGGTCGCCAGCAGGCCATGGGCATTCTGGATGACATCATTGACGCGCTGCGGGACGGCGACGTTCAACGGATTGGCGCGCTGACGACGCGCAATTTCAACGAACCGATCCAGACCATCATTCCCTGGGCCAGCACTCACTTCACCGAATCGCTCATCCGGCGCGTGCGCGGGGAGTTCGGAAAGGATTTCTGGGGTTTCTGGATGCTCGGTGGCATGTCGGGCGGCGGCATGGGATTTATATTCGAACCGGAACACAAGCCCCGGGCACAGGAACGGCTGGGGGCGATCATGTCGGAACTCAAGCGTGAACTGCAAAACGCCCTGCCGTTCGCCATGGAGCCGGTGGTCTATGATTTTGCCATCAATGAACGGGGCACCTGGGCCGATTTGCTCTCCGGCGCAGAGGCCTTGCTGCCCGCGGCGTATTATTCGCTTCACGTTCCCGGCTGGTTGCGGGCGGACCCGCAGACGCTGCCGCTGGAACGCCGCGCCGACATCGGGAAATTCAGCATCGCATGTCGCACCCGGCCCGAATTGGGCGGCATGATGTCCTCGCTCTTTGACCGCCTGCTGCCGCAACTCAGAACGGAGGATGGCCGGCAGCAAAGTCTCACCGAGTTGCTCGAACAAAACGGTTTTGACCGCACCCAGCACGAACAAATCAGCGCTGATCTCAAGGCCGGCCGCATCGGATTGGCGCAAAACCGCCTGCCGGTCAATGCTGACATCAAGGACGTCAAGGACGGCGATGTGCTGGACGCCACGGCGACGCCGGCAAAGGACCTTCGCGAGGCTGGTTTCGCCGCGCTTGCCCGGGCCGAACTGGCTGTCGTGACCCTTGCCGCCGGCGTGGGCAGCCGCTGGACTCAGGGCGCAGGTGTGGTGAAGGCGCTCCACCCCTTCTGCAAACTGGGCGGCGAGTACCGCACGTTCATCGAAACGCATCTGGCCAAAAGCCGGCGCATCAGCCGTCTGGCGGGCCAGCCGCTGCCGCATGTTGTCACCACGAGCTACCTGACGCATCAGGCCACGGCCGATTATCTCGCGAGACAGAAAAATTGCGGTTATCCGGGTCCGGTGTTGCTGTCGCCCGGACGTTCCATCGGCCTGCGCATGATCCCGATGGAACGCGACCTGCGCTTTCTCTGGGAGGAAATGCCACAACAGCTGCTCGACGAGCAGCAGCAGAAGGTCCGCGACAGCCTCCGCGCCGCGCTGATTGCCTGGGCGCGCGCTGCCGGCGAAGGCAGTGATTACACCGACAATCTTCCCGGCCAGTGCCTGCACCCGGTCGGCCACTGGTTCGAGGTCCCGAACCTGCTCCGCAACGGCGTGCTGGCCCGTCTGCTCGCCGAACGCCCGCAACTCCGGCACCTGATGCTCCACAACATTGACACGCTCGGCGCGGATGCCGACCCGGCGATGTTCGGTCTGCATCTGGCGCAAGGATCCTGCCTGACGTTTGAAGTGATTACGCGACGGCTGGAGGATCGCGGCGGCGGTTTGGCGCGCGTCAACGGCCAGGTGCGCCTCGTTGAGGGGCTGGCCATGCCGCGCGAGGAGGACGAGTTCGCGCTCAGTTATTACAACTCGAACACGTGCTGGATTGACATTGACCAGGTGCTGGCGGCGTTTGGGCTGACTCGCGGTGACCTGGCGAACGCGGAAAAAGTCACTGCCGCTGTCCGCGCCCTGGCGGCGCGTGTGCCGACTTACGTCACGATCAAGGATGTCAAGAAACGCTGGGGACAGGGACAGGAAGACATCTTTCCTGTGAGCCAATTCGAGAAGCTGTGGGTGGACATGACGGCGCTGCCGGAGATCAAGTCGCGCTTTGTGGTGGTGCCCCGCCTGCGTGGACAGCAGCTCAAGGACCAGTCCCAGCTTGACGGCTGGCTCCGTGACGGTTCGGCGGCACACGTTGAACAGTTGTGCGAGTGGGCCTGAACCCCGGCGGAATTACAGCCGCGCTGTGAATCAAGGCACGACTTTGGGAAGAGAAAGCTTCGCCTCTTCACCGTCGATTACCAGCAACACCCAGCCATCGCCCAGTTCCTTGAAACGCACGGAGACGGGGCCGTTGGACGTTTGCGTCAGGGCCGATTCACCGAGCAAAATGGTATACCTCTTCTTTCCGGTTTGAATGGTCACCGCCGATTTGGACGCGTTTTGGGTAACGCCTTTGACGGAAAAAAGGTTGGTCGTTGCTGCGACTGGTTTTGTCGGCTTCGGTTGCGCCGCCGGAATGGCAGGCGCGCTTTGGGCCGGCGGGTTGGTCTTGATGGCCGTTTGAGCAACTTCGTTTGTTTCCGGTTTCAACTGCTGTTGCTGCGGCGGCGGCGGGACGGTTTCAAATTCTTCAGGGGCCCGGGCCGACGGCCGCAAATCACCCATGAGCATTCCTATGAGCCAGAGGTTCATGCCAAACCTGAGCGCGCCCCCCACGACGATGGTGAAAGCAACATCCACCGGATCCGCGTTGGTTACCTTCCTGATGCACACAAACAGCACAACAATAAAGAACGGAGCAGAAAGGTAAGTGGAAAAAGGTCCGAACCAAGGTTTAAGGAGCAGGGTCAGAATGCTGTCCACGGCACATGCCAGGATTGCCGATCCGAGCAACCCGGGAAAGTTGTAATCGAGCTTCTGAAGTTTGATCATGATCCAGAGTGCCACGGTCAGAAAGACCGTTTGTATCCCAAACTTCATTAAAAACAACAGGATGGTGAGAAGCATTTGCTGATTCATATTAAAGACAGTCCGGGCGGTCAATATTGTTTGCGGCGCAAAGGCAACCCGCAAAAAAAGGGTTGCGTTCCCGGCGAAAAACATTATGATTAGGGAAAGTTCTATTTTGCAGTCGTTTTCTTTAAGATTGCCAAGGAGCGGGTTTTAGGTTTCATTTCACCCGTTTTCGTTGTAGAAACCGTCGCACGCCGTTGAACCCAATTGGAATCATGATCAGGCCGGCCCGGTGGGGAGTTGCCCAGTGCACTTTTCCCGAAGGCTGCCCCATCGCTACGACCGGCCCCCGACCTGTCAACCACCGAACTGAGGAAGGCCGACTGACATGAAAATATACCTCATCTACGTCAATGACGAGAATTTCTACCGGCTGCTGCCGGAAAGGCTGGGCGGCTCAAAACCCGGCGACCAGCGGGTCAAGGTGATGGGATTTCCACCCTTGGGCATCGAGACGCTCGCGCCTGTCCTGCGCCGGCATGGCCACCAGGTCCGGATGTTCGACACCTGCCACCCGGAAATGAAAGAGCCGGATATCGCGCAGGCCTTGCGCGATGACCCGCCGGACGTGGTCGCCCTCTCGTTTCTGTCCACGACGACTTATCCCGGCGTAAAGAGCATGGCGCGCGTGGTCAAGGGTGTGTTGCCGGACGTGCCGGTCATTTGCGGCGGCGTTTTTGCGACGATGAACCAAGAGCGGATTTTGAAAGATTGTCCCTACATTGACGCCGTGGGTGTCGGCGAGGGTGAGGAACTCCTGCCGGACTATGTGGACCATCTCGACCAGCCGGCCAAAGTTGCCGGTCTCGTCTGGCGGGGCGGCGGGAAAATCGTCAAGAACATTTCCCGCCCGATCATCAAGGATTTGAACCGGTTTCCTTATCCGGACCGGACGACGCTGCCGATTGATTATATCGAATCACTGCCACTCGACGTGCCGGCGGTGCTTTCGCTGGAAAAATTCTGCACGATGCAGACGTCGCGCGGTTGCCCTTACACCTGCATTTACTGCGACATCCCGGCGTTGACCAATGGCAAATGGCGGTTCCGTTCGCCGGAGCACGTCTTGGGAGAGATGCAGCAGCTCCATGATCAGGGCTACCGCTCGATTTATCTGACCGACGACCATTTCCTGTTGAAACGGGAACGCATCAATGAGATTTGCCAGAACATCATCAAACACAAGCTGGCTTTCAAATGGGGTTGCGAAGGCCGCGTGGATTCCGTGGCGGTGGACCAATTGCCCATCATGGGCAAGGCGAACTGCAACTTCCTCGCGTTCGGCGTGGAGTCGGGCACGCAGAAAATCCTCAACCGGCTCGACAAGCGGCAGACGCTGGCGCAAATCGAACACGCGGTCAGCGAAGCCAAGCGCTGCGGCATCGAGCGGGCGCATGGATTTTTCCTGGTGGGCTCGCCCGGCGAGACCGAGGAGGACATTCTGGAGAGCTTCCGTTTCTGCGCGCGGCTCAAGCTGGACACGTTCGGGTTCAACCGCCTGTGCGTTTATCGCGGCACGCCCTTGTGGCACGAGTATCTTGAACGCGGCATCCTCGACGACGAACGCGACTGGGACAAATGGTTCAAGTGTTCGGACATTGACCCGACCGTGCTGCCGAGCGAAGTGGTCAACCGCGCCCGACAGAAAGGTTACGCCCTGCTGTTTGCCCACCGGCTCTTCTTCCGCCCCATCCAGACCTTCAAGCTGCTCCGCACCCTGGGCCGGCACATGAAGTTCACCGACATTCTCAGGCTGTTGAGCAGTCCGTTCCGGAGACGCAAGCTGAATCGCAAACCGGAACTGCCGGCCCGGATGATCGAACTGGGGTTGACTGAGCCCGTCCGACCCGCTGCACCGGTGCGGACTGCGGCGCCGGTGGATGTCCCGGCGGTTCCCGCATGACCAACGCCGGCTGCAGCCGGGTCCGGGTTTCGTTCGTTGGCGCCATCGGTGCAAAACCGATGGGGAAAATCATCGTGGATATCTCAGGCACACACTCTCCCGTGGACATGGGAATGACTTCGCCGCGCTCGCCATCAGGCAGCCGATTTGCTAATTTCGGTTCATGGGACGCCAATGGTTGCACGCCAAACGCCTGGTCGCCGGATTGAAGAAAGGCCGCGCGACCAGCAAAATTGTCCGGGAAATTTCCGTCGCCGCCAGAATGGGCGGGCCGGATCCCGATGCCAACGCGCGCCTCACCGCCGCCGTTGAAAAAGCGCGCAAGGAAAGCGTGGCGCGCGACGTCATCGAGCGCGCCATCAAAAAGGGCGCGGGCACGGGCGACGAAAAACTCGTGATGGAGCACGTGACCTTCGAAGGTTACGCGCCGCACAAGGTGCCGGTCATCGTCGAGGTCTACACCGACAACACCAATCGCACGGCGCCGGAAATCCGCGTGTTGTTCAAAAAGGGCCAGCTCGGCACGACCGGCAGCAACAAATTTCTATTCGACCACGTCGGCCTGGTCGAAGCGCATCACCCCGACGTGAACGTGGACCGCGAAGCCGCCGCCATCGAAGCGGGCGCCAATGAAGTTGAAACCCTCACCAGCGCACAGAACGATGACATTCCCGAAGGGGCGGCGGGCGCGCGGTTCATCTGCGACCGCACCGCCGTCCACGCCGTTTCCAAGTGGCTGTCGCAGCATGGCTGGACGGTGGTGACGAGTGAACTGGGTTACGTGCCCAAAACCTGTCCCGAACTCACCGAAGCGCAACGCGCGGAAGTGGGCGAGTTCCTTCAGACGCTGGACGACCACGACGACGTGCATCGCGTTTGGGCTGCGGTCAAGTAAAAGGCATCATTCCCCGCTACCATTCTGTCCGTTTCTGCGCGCCCAGCGGCGCTGGCGTTCGGGCGGCGAGGTGTCCACCTTCGCGTAATAAGTTTCCTCGCCGAACCGCGCATCGGCCTCCTGCTGCAATTCAAGGGATGGCGTGACGCTGAAGCTTTCATTCGTGTCCATGAAAACCACCTCGCCGCCGGGCCGCATAAAACAAAGGAGCAACGGACATTTGCCCGGATGCGCCGCGACCAGTTCGCGCACGGATTCGAGTTGTTCCGGCTGCAAGTGCACGGTGTGCAGGCGCAGATGCACCTGCCGGGTAAACCGCTTCGGTGCGTCCTCCAACGGTAAAATTTCCTGCGGGAAAATTTTCGGTTTTTCGTCGCTGGTGTTCACTTCGCCGACAACGAGAATCGCCTGGTTCGGTTTCAGTAATTCGCGGTAACGGTCGTAATTCTCGTTCATGCACAGTACCTGCACGGAGCCTGCGAGGTCTTCGAGGGTAACCATCGAATACGGTTTGCCGCTCTTCCTGGACACGCCGTTTTGCACCGCCGCAATCAGCCCGCCGATGCGCGTGAGGCTGCGATTCGGCAATCCCGCGAGCTTCGCGGTGCTGGTCAGCGCGTATTTTTCGAGAATGGGTGCGAAGGGCGTCAACGGATGGCCGGTCACGTAAAACCCGAGCAATTCCTTCTCGTGAGCGAGCAATTCGTGCTGCGGCCATTCGGGCAGATTGCTGATGGCTTCCGGCATCGGCGGCGCTTTTTCCTCCAGTGCGCCAAACAGGGAGCTTTGCCCCTTCTGTTTGTCGGCGATAATGCTGGCGGCGCGGGCCAGGGTGCGTTCGATTTGCGCGAACAACGTGGCGCGCGTCTGCCCGAAACCATCGCACGCGCCGGATTTGATGAGGGCTTCGAGAATTTTCCGATTCACCGTGCGGCTGTCCACACGTTCGCACAGGTCGGAAAGCGACGTGAATTTGCCGCCTTCATTCCGCGCTTTCAAAATCGTTTCCACCGCCACTTCGCCGACGCCTTTGATGGCGGCGAGACCGAAGCGGATGCCTTGCAGCCGCGGCTGTAAAGCCGCGGATTTCGGCGAGGAACCATCCGCGAACTCACGTTCGCGGCTACGGTTTGCAGCCGGCGAAAAATAAACCTGGCTTTCGTTCACGTCCGGCGCCAACACTTCGATGCCGAAGGCGCGCGCTTCGTTGATGTATTGGCTCAACTTGGCGGTGTCTGCCATGTCGTTGGTCATCATCGCGCAGAAAAATTCGACCGGATAATTCGCCTTCAGATACGCGGTTTGATACGCAACAATGGCATAGGCGGCGGCGTGCGATTTGTTAAAGCCGTAACCCGCGAATTTTTCCAGCAAATCGAAAATCTCATTCGCCTTCGCCTCGGGGATGCGATTTTTCTCCTTGCAACCCTTGACGAATACGGCGCGTTGCTTGGCCATTTCCTCCCGTTTTTTCTTGCCCATGGCGCGCCGGAGCAGGTCCGCGCCACCGAGCGTGTAGCCCGCCAGCGCCTGCGCCGCCTGCATCACCTGCTCCTGGTAAATCAAAATGCCGTACGTTTCGCGGGCAATCGGCTCGAGCAACGGATGTTCATATTCGATCTTCACCTCACCCTGCCGGCGCCGGATGAATTCGGGAATCAGTTCCATCGGACCGGGCCGGTAAAGCGCCACCAACGCCGTGATGTGCTCGAGGGAACTGATCTGGAATTTCCGGCACAAATCGCGCATCCCGCCGGATTCCAACTGGAACACGCCCAGAGTCTCGGCCTTGTTTAACAAATCGTAAGTCTTCGCGTCGTCGAGCGGCAGATGGTCAATTGGCACTTCGATGCCGTGCGTGCGTTTGACCATTTCGCACGTGTTGCGGATGACCGTGAGCGTTTTCAGGCCGAGAAAATCCATTTTCAACAGTCCGAGATCACCGACGGGGTTCATTGCGTATTGCGTGACGAGCGTGCCGCTTTCGTCCTGTTTGAGCGGGAGCAGATTTACCAACGGCTGGTCGCCAATGACCACGCCCGCGGCATGCACGCTCGCGTTGCGCGTGATGTCCTCAAGAATGAGCGCGGTGTCAATCAACTCGCGCGTGACTTCCTCGGTCTCGTAGGCCTCCTTGAATTCCGGCGATTGCTTGAGCGCCTTTTCCAGCGTCATCTTCAAATCGAACGGAATCATCTTGGCCAGCCGGTCGCAATCGCCGTAGCTCAAGCCCATCACGCGGCCCACGTCGCGCACCACGCTTTTTGCGCCCATCGTGCCGAAGGTGATGATTTGCGCGACAGAATCGCGCCCGTATTTCTCACGGACATACTCGATAACATCGGCACGGCGGTCGTCGGCAAAATCAATGTCAATGTCCGGCGGACTGACACGTTCAGGATTCAGAAAACGCTCGAACAGCAGGCCGTACCGGATCGGGTCCACGTTCGAGACTTCCAGCAGGTAAGTGACTATCGAACCGGCCGCCGACCCGCGCGCCACGCAGGCAATGCCATGTTCGTGTCCGTAGCGGACGAAATCGCCGACGATGAGGAAGTAACTGGTGAAACCGGTCTTTTCGATGACCGTAAGTTCGTGTTTCAGCCGGTCCATCACGATTTTAAGGGCAGCCGCAACAGCGGGGTCATTTAGCGTGGGACAGGCATCTTGCCTGTCTCCATCTTTCTTTGTTTTTTTTGCATCTGACGTTTGAGACAGGCTGGAAGCCTGTCCTACATTAAACGTCGGTAGCCGCGTTGGATCATCAATGTCCTCTACGAGAAAGTCCTTTCCCTCGGCCCTGGCGTGGATTGTGTAACGCCGGAACAAGCCTTCAGCGAGCCACTGGCGCAGGTAGCCTTCGCGCGTGAAATGTTCCGGCGGATGAAAAACCGGGTAGTGCAGTTTGCCGAATTCGATTTCGACGTTGCACCTTTCCGCCACTTCCAGGGTATTTTTCACCGCGTCAGGTGTGTCGGCAAAGCGCGCTTTCATCTCCTCCGCGGTGCGCAGATAAAACTGCTCCGGTTCGTAGCGCAACCGTTTGGTGTCGGCGAGTTGCGTCTGGGTGCCGATGCAAATCAGGCAATCATGCGCGTGCGAATGGTTTTTCTCGATGTAATGAACGTCGTTCGTGGCGACGAGCTTCAGGCCGAATTCCTTCGCCCACGCAATCAAATACCGGTTGACCTTGGCCTGCTCGGCGATGCCGTGGTTTTGCAGTTCGAGATAGAAATTCTCCGGGCCGAGCGTCTGTTTGAACCAGTCAATCGCCGCGCGCGCCTTGTCCAGTTGCTCCTTCTGAATCAATTCGGGGATTTCGCTGGCAAGACAGCCGGAGAGCGCAATCAGGCCGTCCTTGTGCGCGGCCAGCAGTTCCTTGTCAATGCGCGGTTTGTAATAATAACCGGTGAGATGCGCCTCGGTGGCGAGCTGGACGAGATTTTTGTAGCCGGTCGCGTCCCGGGCCAGCAGCAGCAGATGATGATACACGTCGCGTCCGCCGCTGGTGGTTTTCTTTTCTAACCGGCTGCCCGGGGCGACATAGACCTCGCAGCCGATGATGGGTTTGATGCCTTTCTCGCGCGCGGCCTGGTAAAAATCAATTGCGCCGTACAGCACGCCGTGGTCGGTGATGGCCAGTGCGGGAAATTTCAATTCATGGGCCTTGTCCATCAACCGGTCCAGACGGCAGGCACCGTCGAGCAGAGAATACTCGGTATGCAAATGCAGATGAACAAAGTCCGCGTGCGACATGGAGACAGTTTAACTTTGAACCACCAAGACACCAAGACACAAAGTGATCCACCATGCTGATTGCCGCTGATTCGGCGGGGCGAGACTCCGTCGAGCCGTTACCGAATTCATTTCAGCCGCAAAAAGCACAAAATCTTGATCCGCGAATTTCACGAATTAACACGAATCCCACTGCGCTGAAAACGCACCGGAGATCAGCCTGGGATTGGAGCAGAGCGACCATTCGCTGGGCGAGGGAAAGGCATGCGAGGGCATGTACGCTCCCCATTTAGTGTTGTTCGCGTGTTCCGCGGTTAGATTCTCCGGATCCCGGCGCCTTTGCGTTAAAAAATCTGCGGCTTGAAAGTGCCCGGCGAGGTCGCCGAACACGGCGGGCGAGTCGCCTGTGCTACCCTTGCGGCCTTTGTGGCCTTTGTGCGGTCGGACCCAGCGCTCAATCTTCTTCCGTCACGGTGTCG
>Ga0187873_1001559_pt1 | contig 18813 bp, 18 predicted proteins | sample June2016WEW_16_1_2_FD_133012 | JGI IMG/M metagenome (GOLD analysis project Ga0187873, IMG submission 133012) | Peatland microbial communities from SPRUCE experiment site at the Marcell Experimental Forest, Minnesota, USA - June2016WEW_16_100 | ecosystem: Environmental > Terrestrial > Soil >... | reverse complement strand
GCGGCATGACACCGTCGTTCGCCGCGACGACGAGCACGACGATATCCGTGACATTCGCGCCGCGCGCGCGCATGGAACTGAACGCCGCGTGGCCGGGCGTGTCGAGGAACGTGATTTGCGCCAATTCCTTTTTGCGCTCCGGATGTGGCACGGAAATCGTGTAAGCGCCGATGTGTTGCGTGATGCCGCCGGCCTCGCCTGCGGCGACATTCGCCTTGCGAATCACGTCGAGCAGTGACGTTTTGCCGTGGTCAACGTGACCCATGATGGTGACGACCGGCGCGCGCGGCTTGAGGTCTTTCGGCTTGTCCTCGACATCGAGTTCGATTTTCTTCGCGATCGCGTGAACCACGCCGCCGCCGCGCTCGCGTTTTTCAACTTCAAAACGGAAACCGTATTTCGCGCAAAGCTGCTGCGCAATTTTTTCGTCAATCGCCTGATTCACGTTCGCAAAAACACCCAGTTCCATCAAATCAGCGATGATTTTGAAGGGCTTTTGTTTCAACTGCGCGGCGAGTTCGCGCACGCCAATCGGCGGCTTGATGACGATGATTTCGCCGCCTGCGGGCGCGACAAATTTGGGCTGCGGCGCGGGCGCCGCCGGTTTCGGCTGCTCGCGCGGTGGCGGCGCGGACGGGCGACCGCCGGACGGCCGTTGAAATGGCTGTCGGGAATCGGTTCGTCGCGACGCGCCTGGATGCGACGGCGGCTGTTTGACTGAACCGGCTTTTTCACCGCCGCGTGGAGGTTGCGGGCGCGATGGCGGCAATTGAATGAATCCGACTTTTTCGCCGATTTTCGGGCCGGTGGGTTTGGGCGGCGGCGCCGGCTCGATTTTTGCCTCAACGACCGCCGGTTCTGCTTTGACCTCCGGTTTTGGTTCGGGCGGCGGCGCGGTGATGAGGACTATTTTTTCCTCGACCGGCGCGGGTTTTGGGGTTTTGGCAACCGGCGGCGCGGCAATTTTTTTTGCGAGCTCGGGATAATCTTTGAAAAGCTCCTCTTCGAGGAACTCCGCGGTGATTTTATCAAGCGAACTGGACGGCACGCGCGCGGCGGCAATGCCCAGCGACTTGGCTTTGGCGAGGATTTTCTTGTTGTCCAGGCCGATCTTTTTCGAGATGTCGTAAATCCGAACGGGCATAAATTTTTACCGGCGCCGGCCGAAATGTGCGAATGGCCTTCATGGCTCAAATCGCGCGAACAAACGCTGTTTCGGTCCGTGTCATAACCCAATCAACTGTCCACAGTTGTTTCGCCGACATTCAATGTGCGGCGTCCGGCTTCGGCGCGCGCGGCTTCCAAAATCGCCGCCGCGCTTTCGCCGATCTGTGGAATATCCGCGATGTCACCGGCTTCCGCCAACAACAAATCTTCGATTCGCGTCAAACCGGCGTGAACGAGCGCGTCAGCCTGTTCGCGCGAAATTCCGGGAATCGCCGCGAGCAATTCAACGGCGTCGGCAACCTTTTCATCGAAACCCTTCGTCACGACGACTTCGGCGTCAATGTCAATTTCCCAGCCGGTGAGCTTGGCGGTCAACCGCGCGTTTTGACCGCGCTTGCCGATGGCCAGCGACAATTGATCCTCGCTCACCAAAACTTTCAGGCGTTTTCCAGCCTCGTCTATTTCAATGCTTTTCAATTTGGCCGGTTCAAGCGCTTTCGTGACAAATGTTTTGATGTCCGGCGACCACGGGATGACGTCCACTTTTTCGTTGTTGAGTTCGCGGACGATGTTTTTCACGCGCTGGCCGCGCATTCCCACGCACGCGCCGACGGGGTCCACCTTGCTGTCGCGTGAATAAACGGCCATCTTCGTCCGGAAACCCGGTTCGCGCGCGATGCCCTTGATTTCAATCGTGCCGTCGTTGATTTCCGAAACTTCGAGTTGGAAAAGTTTGATGATGAAACGCGGATCGGCGCGGGACAAAATGATTTCCGGCCCATTCGGGCCTTGTTCAACGGCTTTGACATAACAACGAATGCGTTCGCCGACTTGATATTCCTCAATCGAAACGCGCTCGCGGTTCGGCAGCAGCGCCTCGTATTTGCCCAAATCCAGAATCACGTCCGAACGCTCGAACCGGCGGACCGTGCCGCTGACGATGTCACCGACGCGATCCTTGAATTCGGTGAAAATCAGCGCCTTCTCCGCCTGCCGGATTTTCTGCATCAGCGCCTGCTTGGCGTATTGCGACGCGATGCGGCCGAAGCCGGTCGGCGTCACTTCCTTTTCGATTTCGTCACCGACTTGCGCGTCAGGCTTGATGCGGCGCGCGTCGAAGACGGAGATTTGGTCGTGCTTGGAAATGACCTTGTCGGAGACAATGAGTTTGGCGAACGCCTTGATGTCGCCGTTTTTTTGGTCAATTTCGACGCGCAATTCACGCGCCGGACCGACCGCTTTTTTGGCGGCGGACAGCAAGGCTTCCTGCACCGCGCCGACGAGGACATCGCGGTTGATGCCCTTTTCGCGCTCCCAAAATTCCAGAACTGCTAAAAAATCTGCATTCATACGCTCGAGACGGTGTTCCCACCGGGGGAACAAAAAAGTCGGCAAGATGTGCATCTTCCGACTTTCACACGCTGGCTGAACCAGCCAGCTTTACCGTTCTTGAACGGGAAAGTTAGCTCTTTTTCCAAGAGCCGTCAAGCGCAAACAAACCCGCGCTAATACAGGGCAAAATCGGGTTTTGCACATGAAAAGGCGCAAACGAAGACGCGAATTGCACGAATTGCCACGAATTCTATTTGCCGCAAAGAGGCACAAAAGACGCAAAACACATGAAAGGTAGGGCGAGGATGGAGGGTTTCCTCTCCACCTCGAACAATGTCCCTCGCTCGCGGGAGCGGGAGAGGGTGGTTGAGCGATAGCGAAACCGGGTGAGGGTTGTAGGGACAAAACATTCTGTAGCGGTGAAGATGAAAGGTGAAGTGTCGAGCCGCTGGGCCACGGTATGGTCAAATGCTCAAGGCTAAAAGCTAAAGGTGTTTCCAGCCTTCAGCCCTTGGCTTTTGATCAGTTCCGGCGTTTTAGTTCGATCTCGACCATTTCACAGTTGCCATCGAAGCCGGCGTTGTGCAAACCGGGGGTGTAGGTCAGATTCATCACCCGGCCATTCTCCCGGAACAGTTCCGGATGGAGGAAGGCGCAATATACGAGTTCGACCTGTTTCCCCTGACGATATCCGGGCACTTCGATGCGGGCCACCGGCGGACTCCAGGGGCCATAAGGGGCGTCGGCGACAAGGAAGCGAATCTCCCGCGGGTGATCGAAGTCACTCGACGAAGCCATCACATATTTTTTCAGATACGGATTCCAAGCGACCGAAACCTGCCCCGGGACATTTTTAACCAAAAGGGCTGCGGCTTCTTTTCGGGGCGAGAATTCCGGGCCGGCGCCCGTGTAAAACTCATACGCATCGGGGTCCTCGATTTTCTCCGGGCGCACCCGGGCCAGGGTGACGCCCTGCTGCCCCTTGAATTCTTTGATCCCGAAAAGATAGAGCCAACCGTCAGCCTCAATGACCTGGGTGGGTTCGACGGGAAAACGCCAGTCCCCGTGCGGTTGCAGGCGCTTATAGGATCTGAGCGCAACCTTTGACCGGCCGAGGCCGGAACCAACGCCGCGGAAATCCCATTGTCCCTTCCCAAAAATCTCGATGAGGGAATAAAAAAGGTAGTATTGGCCGTTCACGTGGATTCCGCCCAGCGGCCAAATCCGATAGCGCTCCGCAGGTTCGTTCGGGAAATACGCAAATGGCGAGACGGCATCACCATTGCTGGACACGAGATAAGTGAACGCCGGCGGATAACTTCTGGCATTGTCCCCAAGAAAAGCGATGGCACAGGATACTGCTCCTCCGGCGAAGTGCGGAGTCCCATCGGCGGACCGGGAGCCTTTGAAGGTGTCACCGAAAGCCCAGATCGCCCCGCCCGGGACCGCGAACGACTGCCCGCCATCCTGGGAAACAATCGAAGCCTTGGCGTGCGACTCGTTCCAAAGCGAGCCAAGGAATTTGCTGTGGACGATGTCAAATGTCTTGCCCGTCTGCTTTTCCGTAGACGTGGAGGTTGAACATCCCGAAACGATGACCGTCATGCCAAGTGCGATGAAAAGCCATTTCATAATTTTCCTGCTCGTCGCGCCGAATCCCGCTTGGCGGGAGAAGGCAGACTTGTCGCGCCGAAATCAGATGAAGGCGGATGAATGTTTTGTCTAAAATGTCTGGAAGTAAATGGCAAAATCAAACCGGTCAGGGGAGAAATGTGTCAAAACTGGGGACTGACCCCTTTATGCAAAATTACCATTTGACGGAGATACTGAAAACAGGCAGAGTTACACCCTGAATTCTGGCTTGGTTTGTGCTAAATTATCTCCAATGAGTCTGTCTCTTGCCCATCGCAAAGCGACGCAGGCTTTGAACTTTCTGGCCCGGCAATCCGGCGGGCGCATCAACAAGCTCAAGGCGCTCAAGCTCATATTTTTTGCCGACCGCTACCACCTGCGCAAATTCGGACGGCCCGTCAGCGAATGCGCCTACTACGCCATGACTCATGGCCCGGTCGCTTCCGAAGCCAAACAAGTTGCCGAAGACGACCATTTGTTACCCGCACCCGCACGCAGCTACGCCCGCAAATTTTTGAATAAAAAGAGCAACTATGAATACGCCTCTATCGCCGACGTTGACAAATCCGTACTCTCCGAAAGCGACCTTGACGCGCTGACTTTCGCGTGGGAAAGCTTCGGCCACCATTCCGGGTTTCAACTCCGCGATATCACCCATCATTACCCCGAATGGAAGCGTCACGAATGCGCAATCAAGGATCACGGACACAAGCGCGTCAAAATGGATTACACCGACTTTTTTGCCGAGCCGGATGCCGGCTACAATCCCTGCCACGCCCTCACGACCAAAGAACGCGAAGTCGCGCGCGAATTATTTCTTCAGCGCCAAGCCTTCGACCAACGCTGGAGCTGACCCTTGGCCGGACAAGGGATTGATCTCAAACTCCGGCTCACCCTTCGCGAAGGGAGCGTCTATTATTTTGCGGAACGGCATCTCACCTCGCCAGAGCCGCACTATTTCGTCGTCGTCAATTCCGATCCGCTCGCCCAACAGGTGCTCTTGCTTTCCATTATCACGTCAAAAGTAGAGGACGTGAAACTGCGTCGCAAAGCCTGTCCCGAAACCCTCGTGGAAATTGCGCCGGACACCTTCGACGTGCTGAAAAAACCGTCCATCGTAGATTGCAACGACCCTAGACAAATCCCGCTTACCGAATTCAACGCGCAGTTCGTCCGCAAAGAAATTCGCTACTTCGACAAGGATTTGCCGGTCGCGTTGCGGAAAGCGCTGCGCAAAGCCATTCATAACAGTAAAATTTTGACCCCGGAGATGAAAGCCTTTGTTGCCAAACCGTGACTGTGTGTTCAGCCGCCCCAGATTTCAGAAAGTTTGGTTTGGAGTTTTTTCTCAAAGCGCGTGGCCAATTCACGGTTTGCCTCCACCAGCGAACGCTCCGTCTCCAACTCCGCCCGCAACGCGTCCATCTCGGCCACCATCCGGAACTTCCGAGTGTCCATTTCAAATCCTAGTGCAATATTCATTTCTTGACAGGCAACATGACCTCATTCCGCCGCAAAAAACCTGGTGTCCACGGCGGATCGAAATAACCATACACCGGCGAACCGGTGCTGCTCAATTTCTCCTTGGCCAGCCAGTCCCGCAACCGTGTCAGCGCCTCTGCTTCGTTTCTCGTATTCCGTCCGCCACTGAAGCGCAGCACGGCGAACCGACCCGCCGGCAGTTCGCGCACCTGTACCGCGCCATCCGCCGGCTTTGGCACATCGGCTAACTTCATCTTCGCCGGCAACACAAACGCCATTGTTGCGTTGGATTCGCTGCCCAACATGAACACCGGCGTCGTCATCGCAATTTTTGCCTTCGCCTCGTTGCCGCCGGAAATGAAGCGGAACAACCGCATGAAGCTTCTGTCCGCGCCGCTTCCCCTTTGCGCCATAGGCGTTTCCACCACCGTCAAGGCCGGATAGTCCCGCAGCTCGAACTTTCCATCGGCGCGCACCACGCGGTATGGCGCGGACTCGTAAGCCGAGCGCGCCGTCCGGCATCCCGCGAACACCAAACCAGCCAGCAGCACCAGAATGACAGATCCGATAATCATTTTTTCCATTTTTCGAATTCTATAATTCTCCTTTGAAGGCTTTGTCTAAAATGTCTGGAAGTAAATGGCAAAATCAAACCGGTCAGGGAAAATGTGTCAAAACCAGGGACTGATCCCTTTACGGTAAGTTGTGGCCGTCCGCAAGGACTTACGCACCGCGTTTCTTGGGGGGCTTGTCGTGCAATGCCAACGGGGCGATGGCGGATTCAATTCCTTCCAACTCCACCTGCCGCATTGTCTCTCGCCCGCCAAAACGCTTTTGCGCGTCGAGGATTTCCAGTCCGGCCAGCCGGCCATCCTTGTCGTAATCAGCGGCGATGCCCTCGGCCAGATGTTTGGTCGTGACCGTGGTTTCGCGAAACAGGATGCTCAACGCATCCACTTCGGCATCGTAGCTGATTTTCATGGCTAAAAGTAATTACGCGCCGTGTTTTTTTGGGGGCTTGTCGTGCAACACCAGTGGAGCGGAGACGGATTTGCCTCCCCCAACCGTCTCGAATTGCATCCGGCCAAGTTTTTCCGTGTCAACACGTTTGGAGAGATAAAGCATTTCAATCCCCACTACTTTGCCGCTGGCATTGTAATCGAAAATGACGCCGGGCGAAATCTCCTCGCTTTCGATAGCGGGAGCTTCATCCAGATCGAGATACAACGCATCGGCGTCGTGATCAATCGTCAGTTTCATAATTTGCCTTTCATCTTGCGGTCCAAATGCGCGGTGATGACGCGCTTCGGTTCGTCTTTTGATACGATAACCCGTAACACCCGGTTGGCAAGCTCTGGAACAGCCGCCAGCCGGTGTTCCAGCATCGTATCAACCTCATCCGGCTCGATGTGCAACGGATTGTTGACCACGCGTTCAATCCATTCTTCGCGCAACTTTCGTTTGGCCATCCGCCGCCGCACATGTTCTGTGTAAACCAACTTCATTGGGCTGTCTTGTTCGATATCCGAACACAAATTTCAGGCCGGCTCAATTCAAAATGCCAATGCGCCCCAGATTTCCGAGAACTTGGACTGGAGTTTTTGCTCGAAGCGCGCGGGCCGTCGTGACCATCACGACCGGTCCGGGTTCAAGCAACCGATAGACTTGCGCCAGCGGAAACGCTCTTTTCTTTGCTCCTGTCATGTTACGATTCTAGAACTGGCTCTTTCACTGAGAACTATTGCAAGTCCGCGAGGCTGGATTCGATGTCGCGCAACTCGGTGGCACTAATTTCCCAAATGGCGGCGGCGGTTTCGTTCACGGCTGTTTCGAGTCTGGCGAGGTCGGTTTCACTCGCAGATGGCGCGGCGGCGTGGCAGGCAACGCTGTTTTCTGCAAGCTGAACGTGCAGCTTGTTCTTCGCGTCAAATTTTGGAATGCGGATTTTTGTCAAGATATGTGGCGAAGCCCAAGTGCCGTTTCCCGGAATTGAAAAGCTCCTGATCAAGAATTCAGCGATGCTGCTGTTGAGAAACGCGCAGACGTAGTGAGCTTCTTCTCTGCTTTCCAAGCTGACGAAAACAACAGAGTTGTCAGGGACAATTCGCTCACCTTCCACGACGGCAGAGTGCAGCGCGTCTGAAATTCTCATCCAGCAAACTTTGAACGGGCTGAACGTATATGGGCCGACGTTGTAAACCGAATAATAGGGGTCAAGGCCCGGCTTGAAGTATTGTTTGTAACCACTGCGTTTGCGTAGCGCAGACTCGAACTGTTGGAGATACGCCGCTGTTTTTGGAAGTTTGGCCTGCAACTTTGATTCTGGATAACCGCACGACGGCTGGTCAGGGTCTTGCGGAACAAGAACAACAAGCTCGCTGGCAGCTTGCCATTTGCAAATGTCACGACCGCGAATCAGTGGATGCACTAAGTCAGGCTCAATGGTCGCCGTGACATTTTTGACTTCTACCTTTGCCCGCTCTGTGAAGTTTGCGACGACCAGATTTCCATCTCGTCTTTTTGTCGTCACGGTTAGCCAATAAACTGAATTCAGCCAGCCGCAACAGCCCGCTCTCGCTTGGTATCCCGATCCACCGACCGCATTTTGAACTCGGTTGATTGCGCCGCGTTTGCCGGTGATCCAACTTGACGTAACGTCGCCATCAAGTAGCGGTTTTGCGTCCCACTGGGAATAAGTCAAAAGTTCCATCGCTTCTTCATGGTCAGCTTCCGTTGCGATGCGCATCCCCGATTGTCGAGGCCGCCAAAAATTCCAAGGAATTGGAAAACGATTTGGAGAATTTTTTTCAATAATCACAACGGCTGTGCGATTCGTCGCTCCTTCAAAGCATTGGATGGTGCTGAAGTCGTCCACTTGAATGACTTTCAAGGGTTCGTTCGCGCTGATCTTAAGACGACGAAAACCTTCACCTCCGCCTTCGGTTTTAAAAATGGTTTGTGTGATAACGAAGCCGAGTTTGCCTTTCGGTTTCAGATATCTGTCGGCGGCGACGTAAAGCATCAGAATAGATAAATCATCTTTTGCGCTGCCGAGCCGCGCGCGCAGTCCCGTATGCGTGAACAGATTGTATTTCTGCCAAAGTGGAGCGGTTTGCTGGCGGTAATCGTCGGGCAGGCTTTCCCAGTTGATCCACGGCGGATTGCCCGCGATGACATCGAACTTCGGTTGAAAGAGCGGCGCGAAGGCGTTCTTGATTATGCGCGCCCAGATGCCGTTGATTTGCTCCCGGTCGAGGTCGAGCAGTTGTGAGTAAAGCGCCTCGACGATACCCACGTCGGCTGCATCGTTCTTTGGATGAAGCGGCAATGTTGAGCAAAGGCGCTGTCGAAAAACCTCGATGGAGTTTCTGGCTTTGACGCAGGATTCAAGCAAGTTGGTGAGTTCGTCAATGTAGTCGGCCTTGATGAGATTGACCGGAAGCGAAAAGATTCCGACGGCGGTTTTGAAACTGAATTTTGCGCGCAGCGTCAATTCGCCGTTCCCTTCGGACGGCGTGAGAACGGAGTCGGCCAGATAAATTGGAATGTCAATATCGCCTTTAACTTCTTCTAGCAAATCGCCGAGCGCGAGCAGGTAGTTGGTTCGCGCGCTGATAACTGCCAGCGGATTCAAATCGTAACCAACGACGTTGCGCAAAATTTTATCGAGCAATTGTTTTGGCGTGAATTTCTTCTGCGGCAAAAGCACGTCGCGCGCGTGCTGACGCACGTCGCGTATGTGCAGAACGAGAAATGTTCCAGAACCGCAAGCGGGGTCGAGCAACCGTTCATCAGGTGAGCGTGGCGATTTTTCAGGCGTGCCGCTGTGAAGCTGGTTGAGCAGTTGTTCCGCGAGCCAGTCGGGCGTGTAGTATTCGCCGAGGTCATGGCGCAATTCTTTCGGCATCAAGTTTTGATAAAGTTTCTTGAGCAAGTCGCGCGTGCCGTCCGGGTCAATGTCGAGTGTGACGAAAGAATAATTTGAAAGCCGGCGAATCACTTCGCGCAACGAGGAATCAATTGGATCGCCCCAGCTTTCGAGATACCAGCCGAAGAAATCGCCTTCGAGAAAATTGCGGATGCCGAGGTGTCCGAAAATGCCACCTTGCTCTTCGAGGTCAACGAGGTAAGCGCGCAGACCTTTTGAGTCGAGCGACGAGGCTTGGGCGAGCGTGACCGGCTCGGACGCGGCGATGTGGGCAACTTTTTGCCGCGCGTAGAAATAAAGAATCTGAACGGCGAGCAGTTTGATGAACGTCGCGTAATAACTGTGAATGGCAAAAAACAGTTTGAATGGATTGATTTTCTTTTCTCCGCTGGCCAGCTTGACATCGTAAGTTTTTGCAAGCACGTCCACATCGAGTCGCGGGCTATTCTCTTCGTAGCCGCAAACTTCGCTGAAACTTTGCGCCCATTGGCGGTAGAGCGTGCTGACTTTTGGTGCGGTTGAAGTTGCAAGTGAATCGTAGAACGTGCGAACGCAAGCGTGGGCGCTGGAGCTGCTCTCGCCGAAATCATGGAGAAGATTCTCCGGCGTGGTCGCCAGCTCCGTTTGCAGCGCGAAAAGGTAACGGAGAAATCGTTCGCAAGAATAGGGCGTGACGGGAACTGGCGGCTCGGTGTGCCAGTGGCCTTCTTTGTAGCGCAGGAAGATAAAAAAATTCCCGTCGCAAACCGCGCCTGCATATCTCTCGATGTTGTGGCGTTCGTGCTTCTGCAAGCCGTTGATGTAATCTTTGACCTGCTGAATCGCGTGGGCGTTTGTTCCGGTTTTGTTGGTCTGGCGAAGCGAACACGGCGGCTCATACTCAATCACCAAACCGCCGTAAACTGTGTCCGCGCGTCCTCCGATAAGGCGATACTCGTCTCGCCAATCGAGATTGAACTTTAACTTTCGCGCAATCTCGTCAACTGCGCCTTGAAAAGCGATGCGAAGAGTTTGTTCAGGTATTCGCGGCTTCGCGACGGCAACGAGTCTGTTTGTCAGCAACGCAGCGGCTGATTTGATTGCGGCTGGATCAATCTCGAACAGGTCTGTTTTCACAAAGGTTATTTACGTTGACCAACCGGCAGCTTGAAGCTTCGGCACGACGAAATTTCGGCAGGTGTCAGCTTCGGTTAGCATGGCAATCTCGCAGGCATCGTAAGCCGCGGGGGGGCTGGAAGAAAGGAGAAATCCTCCTTCGCCAAGGCTATGGAGGACAGGGGGTAGTCACCCGTCTTCGCCTGGCTTCCGTCTTCGTCCCGCATTGCGGGACTTCGCCGGACAAGTCGCCGGGCATCCACCGTCGTCTCGCGTTGCGGACTATGGCGGACAGGAGGAATTCAGAAATTGGAGGGCGGCAAGTCGCGGCATGGAGCGGTTGCAGCCGGGACTTTCAGTTATTACCTAGTTTATTACGCAGTTTTGGCGACATTACGCAATTCTGGTTCTACATCTTTTGCCACAATGAGTTGCGCCCAAGCTTGACGCACTTTATCCGCTTCTGCTGCTGTAAACGGTTGAGCAGATAACGAAGCATGTCGCGGCTGACGCCCGGGCACTTTTGCTCAAGTTCTGTGATGGTGAACTGTGCCGGAAAGGAATTGATGGCGTCTTCAACCAGCGCGGTTTTCGCGCCGCGCGGTGCTTTGACCTGCCCGGCGCGTTGTTCAAACTCGGCGTAACCGCGCCGCACGATGGCGAGGAAGAAGTTCATCCAAGGCGTGATTTCATGGCGGCCTTCGTGCCAGTGCTGCGAACTGCGGTTGAGCACTTCGTAATAGTCTTCCTTCGATTCCTCGGTGAGGCGTTCAAGGCTGATGTAACGCCCGACTTCATAACCGTGCTGGTAAAGCGCGAGCAGCGTCAGTAGGCGGGAAACGCGACCGTTGCCGTCGCGGAACGGATGGATGCAAAGAAAGTCCAGCACGAGTGCGGCAATGGCAATGAGCGGCGGGATGTTGTCCTGATCGAGCGCATGGCGATAGAGCAGGCAGAGTTCGTCCACGGCGGCGGGCGTTTGCTTCGCCGAAACGCATTTGAAACGAATGACGGGCGCAGCGCCGGGCCGGAGTTCGACCACTTCGTTGTCAATGCGTTTGAATTGCCCGGCGTCGCCGCTCGCGGCCTGGCAGAGGGCGTGAAGGCGCTTGAGAGTGTCCGGCGTGATGGGCAGCTTTTCGTGCCGGGTGTGAATTTCGTTCAAGGCGAGGCGGTAGCCTTGAACTTCCTGCTCGGAGCGGTCGCGGGGCTTGGTGTTGCCGAGAACGAGCGGTCGCAGGCGGTCGGCGGCGACGGTGACACCTTCAATGCGGTTGGAGGATTCAGTGCTTTGAATGAGCGCCATTTCACGGAGAGTTTTAAGCATCTGTGGCGACTGGTGGGTGAACAATTCCTGTTTGCCGCGCGCCTCGGCAATATCGTTGAGCAACCATGCGGTGCTCATGGGCAAGGTGTGGTCACGGAGGCGTTGATTGCGGAAGGTCATCATAGGTCAAGCTGATTGGCTGGCATCGTAAGCCGCGGGGGAGCTGGAAGAAAGGAGAAATCCTCCTTCGCCAAGGCTATGGAGGACAGGGGGTAGTCACCCGTCTTCGCCAAGGCTTCCGTCTCCGCTCTGCTACGCCGGACAAGTCGCCGGGCAAGGTAGTCAGAAGTCAGAAAGCTGAAAGCGGCTCAATGAACTTCGCGGTCTCTGGTCATAATCGGGTTGCCGTGGCCTTCAACCATCTTGAGGCATTTCTTGGGGCAGACCTCCACGCAATAGCCGCAGTTGATGCAACGCAAACGGTCAATGACCCATTTTTTTTGCGCGCGATTTACGAACAGCGCGTCGGTGGGGCATTTCTTCGCGCAGACGTTGCAATAGACGCAATCGTCCTTCGTGAAAATCAACTGGCCGCGCGAGCCTGCCAGCATCTTGCGCGGTTCGAATGGATAGCGGGTGGTCGGCGGCTTTGTCAGCGCCCACTTCAAGGCCAGTTTGGACATCCCGAAGTAACTCATATCACCTTTCTGCGCAACTGATGCAGGGATCAATCGTGAGCACAATCATCGGTACGTCGGCCAGGTCGCATCCGGGCAACACTTTCAGCATGGCCGGGATGTTGGCGAACGTCGGCGTGCGGACGCGGAAACGCTGCAGGTTTTTCGTGCCGTTTGCCTTCAAATGATAAACCACCTCGCCGCGCGGCTGCTCGGTGCGCGTAATGGTCTCGCCGTTGGGATTGCCGGTGACTTTCACGTCGATTTGGCCGTCGGGAATTTTGGCAAAGGCCTGCCGGATGATTTCCACCGACTGAAAAAGTTCATCGCAGCGCACGGCGCAACGGGCGTAGCAATCGCCTTCAGAACGCGTCACCGGCCCGACTTGAATATCCTTGAACGCGGCATAACCCTGGCTGCTGCGCATGTCTTGCGCCACGCCGCTGCCTCGCAGTGTGGGGCCGACGCAGCCGAGATCGTAGGCTTCCTGTTTCGAAAGCACGCCCACACCGCAAAGCCGCGCCTTTACCGAGCGGTCATTGGAAAACACTTTGGTGACCTCCCGCAGCTCCTGCTCGATCACGTCCATCTCTTTGAGGATGTTCTTGATGGTCCCGGCGTCCATGTCGCGCCGCACGCCGCCGATTTTGCAGGAACCGAAGATGACGCGACCGCCCGTGGTGGCTTCAATGATATTGAGCACCTTTTCGCGCACGCGCCACGAATGCATGAACAGGTTTTCGAAGCCCATGCCGTCGGCCATCAATCCCAGCCAGAGCAGATGGCTGTGGATGCGCGAAAGTTCGCCCCAAACCGTTCGCAAATACAGCGCGCGGGGTGGCACCTCGATGTTCATGATGGTCTCAATCGCCTGACAATAAGTTTGTCCGTGAATGAAACTGCAGATGCCGCAAATGCGTTCGGCGACATAGACGAATTCGATGTAATCCTTCTTTTCCGCCATTTTCTCCAGTCCACGATGGATGAAACCGATGGACGGCAGCGCTTCGATGACCTTTTCGTCCTCCACGACGAGGTCGAGATGAATCGGCTCCGGCAAAACCGGATGTTGCGGGCCAAATGGAATAATGGTGCGTCCCATAAAAATCTATTTGGTTGTTCCCGTGGTTGGGGCGGGGGCCGCCACAGTGCTGGCGCACGCCGCTATATTGCTGGCGAACGGGAACTTGACCGATGTTTTGTAAAAGTTGCCGTGAAAATCCAGTGTCAGCCCGTCCACCGTCACACCGAACAGATCGTGGATTTCGTTCTCGTAGAGCACGGCGCAGCCGTAGATGGAACTGATGCTCGGCAAATGAGTTTCAACAGCGGGCAATAACAGGCGCAGGTTGGTGAGACGGCTGTCGAGATCGAAGCTGTAGGTCAGCTCGACCTGCTCGGGCAGCCGCGTGGCGCTCATTTGCACGAGCCGGCAACCCTGCTCGTGCTTGGCTCGGACTTTGTCCAGCAGCGTGTCAACCGTGATAATCTCGATTTGTTCCTGGCTCATTTACGTTCCTTTTGCAGATAAACCAACGTGGGCGTGCCCGGTTCGGTCTTGTATGGCAGGTATCCCAGCTTGCGATAGAGGTCGAGGTTCCGCCGGCTCTTCTCGCCCGTGAATACCTCGAAGCGCTTCACGTCGGGAAACGCCTTTTCAATTTCCGCCATCAACCGGACGCCGATGCCATGGCGCTGGAAGTAGGGATGAACGACCAGCCGGGCCACTTGCACCGTGCCGTCCGCCGCATGGCCGCGAACCGACCCGATGATCTTTCCGTTCACCACCGCTTTCAGGACCACCCACTGCGGCCGCTCGAACTCTTGTTGGAGTTCTTCGAGCGTCTGCTGCAGCGCCGGCAGACTGTCGTTGCCGTAAAGCTCCGCCTCGCTCTGGAAAGCGGTCTTCTGCAATCCGAGAATCTCCGGCGCGTCGCTCTTCTCCGCGCGGAGATAAAGGGTTTGATCCACGTTTTTGGGAGCGGCGGCCATCTCCCTGCGTTTTTGTTCCAACACGCCGAGGGACTGGACTATTCCATCAACGATGGCTTCCGGTCGCGCGGCGCAGCCTGCCACATACACATCCACCGGAATCACACTGTCCACGCCGCCGGAGATGTTGTAGCACTCGCGGAAGACGCCGCCGCTGGTCGCGCAAATGCCCACCGCCACCACCACCTTCGGTTCCGGCATCTGATTGTAGATGTTGCGAATGACGTCCTTGCTTTGTTCGTTGACAGCGCCCGTCACCAGAAAAATGTCGGCATGCTTCGGGTTGCCGGTATTGATCACGCCCAGGCGTTCCACGTCGAACAGCGGCGTCAGACAGGCGAGCACCTCGATGTCGCAGCCGTTGCAGCTCGAAGCGTCGTAGTGGATGATCCAGGGTGATTTCGAGAAGCTAGACATGGTTGGCCTTAATGCAACATGGACAGGACAAGGATGTTTCCGAAACCGAGCACCGCCGCCACGACCCATGCGCTCTTAATCGCGGTCTGCCACTTGAGCCGGGCGAACACGTTGTCCACCAGAATGATGAACACAAACACGAGCAGCGATGCCGCCACGCCCAGCACCGGCATTGAGGCGAAGAACAGATAAACCCAGCCCAGCAAAAAAACGGTTTCGTACCAGTGCGCAATTTCGATCATCGCCAGCGTGCGTCCGGAAAATTCGGTGGTGATGCCGCGCACCAGCTCCTGGTGAACGTGGTGCGAGCTGGACAGATCGAAGGGCGATTTGCGGAATTTGATTTCAAGCGTGTAAAGGAAGCCGAGGAAAATTCCCGGCAGCACCAGCACGAGCAACTTCGGATGGACGGCGATGTCGTCCACGGCAAAGCTTTTTGTGACCATATACATCCCGATGGCCGCCAGCAGCACCATCGGTTCGTAGGCCATCATCTGGATCAACTCGCGTTCCGCCCCGATGAAGCTGTAAGGCGAACTGGCTTTGTAGGCGCCGAGCACGAAGAAGATTGCCGCCAGCGTCAGCGCGAAGATGACCAGCAACAAATCCGACCCGCCAAAGAACAGCGCGCCGGTGAAAATCACCAGCAACAGGAAGAACACGATGTAAAGGTTCTGCGAGCGTTGGACGGCGATGTTTTGTTTCTGCCACAGTTTCTGCACGTCATAGAGCGGCTGCAGGATGGGCGGGCCCCGGCGCGATTGCATCCGTGCCGAGATGCGGCGGTCCCACCCCGCCAGCAGACAGCCGACGACCGGCGCTGCAATCAGATAAATCAGTATTCGAATCCAGGGATTCATACAAATGCCGTCAAGAAAAACATTGCTGCGAGCAGCATCGTGCAGCCAATCACGCCCCAGCGTGACAGTTGGGCTTCATTGAAAAAGTTTTGCAGATAGTAATTGCCGATTGAAACGTCCTGCACGGTGCCGGCAATGGTGCGAAAACGCTCACCACCTTTGACATTTGCGCCGCCAAGGTAGGCGTCCACCACCTTCGGGCCCTTTCCCTGGCCAATCAAACTAAGCGGGAACAGCAGGACCATCGCCATCATGATCATCATGATGATGACGTTGCCCTGGCCGAGGTCGGCAAAGTTGCCATAAACGTCCAAGATATAAGGCTTTATGAAAATGGAGGAAATAAGCGGGAACAATAGACAAGTCAAAAACGTCGCTGCGGACAAGCCGTACAACGCAATGGCTTCGCCGAGAACCAGTTCTTTCTTAATCCGTTCGCTTGGTCCGACGACTTGCACCAGTTTGCCCATCCACTTGACCCAGAAGAACAGTGTTGCGGCGCTGCCAAAGACGACGAAGACCGACAGCAATGGGCTGGCGTCCACCACTGCTTTCAGCACCGCCCATTTGCTGATCAACATGCCGAACGGCGCCAGGAACATGCCGGCCATGCCGATTTCCATCATCATCGCCACGCGCGGCATGCGCAAGACCAACCCGGACATGTCCTCGATGTTTCGGCTGTGCAATTTGTGTTCCACCACGCCCACGCAGAGAAACAACAGGCACTTGGCCACCGCATGGAAGATAATCAACAGGATGCCCGCCCAAACGGCTTCATAAGTTCCGATGCCGCCGCAGAGGACGATCAAGCCGAGGTTCGCGATGGTGGACCAGGCCAGAACCCTCTTGGCTTCGCTGGTGGTGATGGCCGCCAGAGAGCCAATGACGAAGGTGACCCCTCCGACCATTGCCACCATCATTCCGACATTTGTGTGGGCGACCACCGGCGCCATGCGCAAGACGAGGTAAACGCCCGCCTTCACCATCGTGCTGGAATGCAACAGCGCCGACACCGGGGTGGGCGCCACCATCGCTCCCAGCAGCCAGCTTGAAAACGGAAGCTGGGCTGATTTCGTGATGCCCGCAAAACACAACAGCGCCGCCGGCATAAGCATCAGCACCTTGTTGGATTTGATAAGCGTCTGCAGTTCGATGCTGCCGGTCTGCCTGTACAACCACACGATGGCCACCGCGAAAGCCAGTCCGCCGGCCAGGTTCATCACCAGCGCCAGCAGCGCGTTTCGCCTGGCCTCATCGGTCTGGGTGTAGCCGATGAGCAGGAACGAACACAGCGTGGTGATTTCCCAAAAGAGGAACAGCCACACCAGGTTGTTGGCGAAAATGAGGCCGAACATCGCGCCCATGAAAATGAACAGCAGCGAGAAAAACAGCGGACGCCGATCCGCAACGTCGCGATGCGCCGTTTCGTGGTATTCACGCATGTAGCCCAGTGAGTAAAGGCAAATGCCGCCGCCCACCACGCCGTTGATCAAGGCCATGATGACGGAGAGTTTGTCCACGAACAGATTCTGCGCCACCTCCAGATGAAGGCCGGCTGTGAGTTCAAACCAGACCATCAACCCCGCTTGGGCCAGCGCGAGTCCCACAATCAGCGGATGTCTCGCGCGCACACCGACATAAATGATGTAAAGGCCCATCGCAATTTCGACGAGCAGCATGCCCAGGTTGATCCAATGGTAATTCAGTGAAAGTCCCGACAAATCAACCGGGGTTGGCAGCAAGGCCAGGGCCACGGAGCCGCAGCAGACCGCCAGAGTCACGCCTGTCACCAGAATTCTCCGGGGAAGGCTCGATCTCAAACACAACAGCCCCAGGCCGGCGGCCAGGGGAAGAAGGATTAGTGTAAGAACAAGCGTCACAGCCGTTATCAAGTGTTAAGAATAATTTGCGCGAAAATCTCCATGAAATTCATCAATAAAACACAATACCGGCTTGATTCAAACCGACTCCGCTTGAATTGGCAATTAATAAACATTCCTTGTCAGTGGTTGGCCAAAGCGGAAAGCCGACAGGCAAAAAAACTAAGCGTTTAAGGGATCGCGTGTTTTCAAAGCCTTGTGCTGTTGGACAAGAAAATCGCACCAGGCGTCCATGCCCTGTCCGGTTTTGGCGGATGTTTCGAACACACGCGCCTTGGGGGCGAGGTGCCGCAAGTTGGCCAGGGCCGTCTGCCGGTCGTAATCACAGGCCGTGGCAAGGTCAATCTTGCTGATGACGGCCACGCCCGCGGATTGGAAAACAGGCGGATATTTCAACGGCTTGTCTTCGCCTTCGGTGACGGACAACAGGACAACGCGCAGGTCTTCACCCAAATCGTATGAGGCAGGACAGACAAGGTTACCGACGTTCTCAATGATAAGGAGATTGAGGCCGTTCAGGTCCAGATGCTTCAGTGCGTGGGCCACCATTTCCGCCTCGAGATGGCACACCGTGCCCGTGGTAATCTGCACCACCGGCGCACCCGACTCGCGGAGGCGCTGTGCGTCATTGTCGGTGGCCAGATCCCCAACGATGACACCGGTTTTCAAGCGATTTTTCAGCGAACGAATGGTCTCGCGAATGAACGTGGTCTTGCCCGAACCGGGGGATGAAAGGACGTTGAGAACCAAAAGACCGCGCGCTTGGAAGAAGCCGCGGTTGCGTTCGGCCAGACGGTCGTTCTTGTCCAGAATGGCACGCCGCACCTCCAGGATTCGATGCTTACCAACAGCGGTTCCGTGCGGATGCTCGTGGTCTGCTTCCTCATGTGAATGGGTATGGGAATGCGGGTGGTCGTGGTCGTGATCATGGTGATGGTCATGACCGTGACTGTGCTCATGGTGATGAGCATCAATGCCCACCGGATTTTCTCCGGGCAATCCGCATCCGCATTCCTTGCACATCAGTCAACCTCCATGGAAGTCAGTTCCATTTCACGCCCGGCGCGAAGTTCCGCGCTGG
>Ga0187873_1001558_pt1 | contig 18825 bp, 14 predicted proteins | sample June2016WEW_16_1_2_FD_133012 | JGI IMG/M metagenome (GOLD analysis project Ga0187873, IMG submission 133012) | Peatland microbial communities from SPRUCE experiment site at the Marcell Experimental Forest, Minnesota, USA - June2016WEW_16_100 | ecosystem: Environmental > Terrestrial > Soil >... | reverse complement strand
GTGTCCGGTTCCTCGCCCACGGCCACCGCCAGCGAATTCACGCCCACCGGCCCGCCGCCGAATTTCAAGATGACGGCTTCGAGGATGCGCTTGTCCATTTCGTCAAGGCCGTTCTGGTCAATCTCCAGCATCGCCAGCGCCATGTCGGCGATGGCAGCGGTGATGCGGCCTTCATGTTTGACCTGGGCGTAATCGCGCACGCGGCGGAGCAGGTTGTTGGCAATGCGCGGCGTGCCGCGGCTCCGCCGGGCAATTTCGTGCGCGCCCGCCGGTTCGATTTCCACGGCCAGCAACCGCGCCGAACGGACGGTGATTTTTTCCAAATCTTCGGTGACGTAATAATCCAGCCGCTCGCGGATGGGGAAACGCGTGAGCAACGGCGCGGTAAGCAGGCCGCTGCGCGTGGTCGCGCCGATGAGCGTGAAGCGCGGGAGATTCAGCCGCACACTGCGGGCGTTCGGTCCCTGGTCAATGATGATGTCGAGCTTGAAGTCCTCCATCGCCGGATAGAGATACTCCTCGATGGTTTTTTGCAGGCGATGGATTTCGTCAATGAACAGCACGTCGCCTTCTTCGAGATTTGTCAACAGGCCGGCGAGGTCGCCGGCCTTCTCGATGGTCGGGCCGCTGGTGCTTTTGATGTTCGTGCCCATGGCCTTGGCGAGGATGTAGGCGAGCGTGGTCTTGCCGAGGCCGGGCGGGCCGCTCAACAGGATGTGGTCGAGCGCTTCCTTCCGCTTTTTGGCGGCGGCGACGGCGATTTCAAGCCGTTCCTTGACCTTGGGCTGGCCGGTGAATTCGGAAAACAGCGACGGCCGCAGCGTCAGTTCCAACGCGACGTCCGGCTTGTTCAAGGTGGAGATGGGACGTTCCGCCATCGCGCGCCAGCATGGGGAAACTCAAAATCAGCGGCAAGGTCAAAGAAGCCAGCTTAAAGAACTTTCAGTCAAAAAATCAGGGAACGGTCGGTTTTTCCAGGGATTGGTGGGGCGAGACTCCCGGCGAGCCGATTTTGACAATAAACTCCATTGGTTCCGGCTCGCGAGGACGCTCGCCCCACCGAGTTAACCCAAGATTCGAAACCCCCGTGAAAACTGTGGAAGGAGGGCAATTTCCGGCCAAGCCTTTGCCAAAAAAAGGTTGGCCGATTTGCGCCCATCCGGTAGTTTTAACAAACTTATGCAGAAAACCAAATCGTTCATTCGTGGCGCAATGTGGTTGGCGCTGATGACCTTGGGAGCCAACGCCTTTGCGGGTGATGCCGACATTAAATTACCACCGCTGCAGGACGTGACGTTTCTGGGCGGTAGTCTAGGCGGCCGTACCCTTTTGTTTTTGGGGTTGGTCGTCTGCGTGATTGGCGTGCTGTTCGGCTTTTGGGAATACAACCGGTGCCGCGGCCTGCCGGTGCACAAGGCCATGAGCAACGTTTCCAACATGATTTGGGAGACGTGCAAAACCTACCTGGCGCAACAGGGAAAATTCCTCGTGGTGCTTTGGGCGGTGATTGCCGTGTGCATGGTTTACTACTTCGTCGGGCTGCCCTGGAACGATCCCGTCAAGACCCATGGCGAATTGGTTCGCAACGGCATCGTCATCCTGGCCTGGTCCGTGGTCGGCATCCTCGGCAGTTATGGCGTGGCGTGGTTCGGCATCCGCATCAACACCATCGCCAACAGCCGCGCCGCGTTCGCCTCGCTCCGGGGCAGCGCGCTCCAGACGCTCATGATTCCGCTGCGTTCGGGCATGAGCATCGGCCTGCTGCTGATTTGCGTGGAACTGATTTGCATGATTGGCATTCTGCTGTTCATACCGCCGGATTTGGCCGGGCCCTGTTTCATCGGCTTCGCCATCGGCGAATCGCTCGGCGCGGCGGCACTGCGCATCGGCGGCGGCATCTTCACCAAGATTGCTGACATCGGGTCGGACCTGATGAAGATTGTTTTCAACCTGCCGGAAGACGACCCGAAAAACCCCGGCGTCATCGCTGATTGCACCGGTGACAACGCGGGCGATTCCGTCGGCCCCACGGCAGACGGCTTTGAAACCTACGGCGTGACGGGTGTGGCCTTGATTGCCTTTCTCGGGCTGGCCCTGGCGGCGACGCCGACGGTCAGTGCCAAGCTCATCGTCTGGATTTTTGCCATTCAAAGCATGATGGTGATCACCTCGCTCGCCTCCTTTTACGTGAACAAATTTGCCAGCGACTCGATTTTCGAGGGTAAAAAAGATTTCAACTGGGAGCAGCCGCTGACGAATCTGGTGTGGCTGACTTCCATTGTTTCCATTGTGGCCACTTTTATCGCAAGCCGGTTGCTGCTGCCCGGACACGAGACGTTCCCCGGCATGGACAACCCGAATCTCTGGTGGGTACTGGCCGGCATCATCTCGTGCGGTACGCTGGCCGGGCCGCTCATCATGGAATTCACCAAAATCTTTGTCAGCACCCACTCACGGCACGTGCGCGAAATCACCACCGCTTCCAGCCAGGGCGGCGCATCGCTGAACATCCTGTCGGGCTTCGTCGCGGGCAATTTCTGTGCGTTCTGGATGGGGCTGGTGATCATCACGCTGATGGCCACGGCCTACAAGTTTTCGCAAAATCCGGCCCTGCTCGTCCTGATGCCGGACCAATTCAAGTGGGCTGCACCCATCTTCGCCTTTGGCCTCGTGGCGTTCGGTTTCCTGGCGATGGGGCCGGTCATCATCGCCGTGGACAGTTTCGGCCCCGTGACCGACAACGCCCAGTCCATTTATGAATTGAGCCGCATTGAAGCCGTGCCGAACGTCCGCGCGGAAATCGAAAAGGATTTCGGGTTCAAACCCGATTTTGAGAATGCCAAACTCGAACTGGAAAAGGGCGATGGTGCGGGCAACACCTTCAAGGCCACGGCCAAGCCGGTGCTCATCGGCACGGCGGTCGTGGGCGCCACCACGATGATTTTCGGCATCATCATTCTGCTGCAGAACATCGGTTTGCAAAAAGACCCCAGCTTCGACATTAAAGCCATGTTGAGCCTTGTCCGTCCCCAGGTCATCCTCGGCCTGTTGATGGGCGGCGCGGTGATTTACTGGTTCACCGGCGCCAGCACGCAGGCAGTGGCCACGGGCGCCTATCGCGCGGTGGTGTTCATCAAGGAACATCTCAAGCTCGACAAAGCGGAAGCGTCCATCGCCGACAGCAAACGGGTCGTGGAAATCTGCACCATCTACGCCCAGAAAGGCCTGCGCAACATCTTCATTGTGGTTTTCTGCATGGCGCTGGCGCTCTCATTTTTCAATCCCTATTTCTTTGTCGGTTATCTTGTGGGCATTGCGTTCTTCGGCCTGTTCCAAGCCATCTTCATGGCCAACGCCGGCGGTGCGTGGGACAACGCCAAGAAAATTGTCGAGGTGGAATTGAAACAGAAAGGCACAGAACTGCACGCGGCCACCGTGGTCGGCGACACTGTGGGCGACCCGTTCAAGGACACCAGTTCGGTGGCAATGAACCCCGTCATCAAATTCACCACGCTGTTCGGCCTGCTGGCGGCGGAAATCGCCGTGACGATGCAAAACCAGCACTTGAAGACCATCATCGGTGCGGTCTTCTTTCTCATCGCGTTGACCTTTGTCTATCGCTCGTTTTATTGCATGCGGATTCCTGCCGACCAGCAGATGAAAAAATAACAGCTGAATTTCACAACGCCCTCCCGGTCCGCGCCGGGAGGGTTTTTTGTTGCCGCGCGCGAAGGGAATGAGATCAACGGACGTTTTTCAAATCCGGCGGCGGCATTTTGGAGCGCCGTAGGCGCGGCATATTTGTAGAATTGTAATCAGAAATGAACCAAGCTCCGTAGGAGCGAAATAGCCCGGGAATATACCGCTCCTACGGAGCTTGAAACGTTCTTTTGGTTTGGATGCTACAAAGATTTCGCGCCTACGGCGCTTCCAACGCAGCTCAAGGCAAAACGTGGGGCGGATTGACCGTGGTGCCGAGCGAGCAAGTCGGAGGTTCGCCAATTTTTCCAATCGTGTAAACGCCGCCTGACGGACATTTCGGCATTATGCCATCGTATAAATAATTTGTGAGTTGGTTCGCTGTCACAACGCCGTTGGTTTTCCCGTTTTCCAATGCCCATTCCTGCTTAGCTGCATCAATTTGACGCAGGTTGATTAAGCAGGGATTTGCAGAACTTACGCTTCGAGCGCGTATGAAATTGGGGAATACGACGAGCGTAAAAATTCCGATACCCAAGGGCAGGACGATCAAAGCTTTGGCTTTCCGCGATATTGTGGAACCTCGTCGAGCAATCAAAAACCAACCGGTGCAAACCAAACTTATGGCCAAAGCCGCCAGGATTGATGCGAAGCAAAAAATTGGCTATTGCCTCTGCGCCGTCCAAAACTGAAATCCCAAAAACGCGAGGCTGCCCGGCAAAATAGCCAAAACAAAGCAGCCAACTCCTAGAACAAGTTTGAGATATCGCATTTAATCAATCTAACACCGCACAAATTGTGCCGTTTCGAGAGTGCTTGCGTTGAAATTCACGCTTTAGCGTGTCAGAAACAATCCCGCTGGGCGGGATTGAACTCCAAGAATTTACCTTCTCCGTCTGGCCATGCCGAAATGGTAGCCGCCGCGGATGCGTCCGCCGCGGGCTTTGCCGGGAAAACCCTTTGGCTGGCCGGGTTTTCCTTCCTCGAACAGCATGGTGTATTTGTAATTGAAATTTTCCAGTTTCACGCGCGGGATTTTCTGGCTGATAAATCGTTCGATGGCGAACACGTGGCTGGCGTCCTCGGCGGTCATGATGGTGAAGGCGTCGCCGCTCGCCTCCGCGCGGCCCGTGCGCCCGATGCGATGGATGTAATCCTCCGGATGCTGCGGCACGTCGTAGTTGATCACGTGGCTCACGTCCGCAATGTCCAGTCCGCGCGCCGCGATGTCGGTGGCCACAAGCGCTTCAAATCGTCCGTCGCGGAAACCCTTGAGGGCCTGCTCGCGTTCGCGTTGGGTGCGGTTGGAGTGCAGCACCGCCACGGCGTGATTGTTGCGCTTGAGCAATTGCGCGATGCGGTCGGCGCCGTGCTTCGTCCGGCAGAAGACCAGCACCGAGCTGTAATCCACGCGCTTCAACAGCTCCAGCAGCAGGTCGGATTTTTGCGAGTCGGACACGGGATAGATGACGTGCTTCACCGTTTCGGCCGGCGTCCGGCGCGCGCCGATCTGAATCGTCTCCGGTTTTTTCATCGCCCATTGGATGAGCGTTTCGATTTGCGGCGGAATCGTCGCGGAAAACAGCGAGGTGTGGCGCTGGCGCGGGCAGCGGTCGAGGATGCGGCGCACGTCCGGCAGAAATCCCATGTCGAGCATCCGGTCGGCCTCGTCGAGCACGAGAAATTGGACCTTGTCCAGCCGCACCGTGCCGCGTTCGAGATGATCGAGCAAACGTCCCGGCGTGGCGGCGAGCACGTCCGCGCCCGCCTTCAACGCGTCCAACTGCCGTCCATAACCGACGCCGCCATAAACCACGGCGACATTCAAATTGGTGAAGCGCGCGAAATCGCGGAACGCCGTTTCCACCTGCGCGGCGAGTTCGCGCGTCGGTTCGAGGATGAGCGCGCGCGGCCCGGGCGCGTGCCGGTCCAGTTTGGTGAGAATGGGCAGCGCGAACGCGGCGGTCTTGCCTGTACCGGTCTGCGCGCTGCCGATGACGTCGCGTCCGGCCAGCACGAGCGGAATGCCGCGGAGCTGGATCGGCGTGGGGGTGATGTAACCCGCCGCGCGCACACCATCGAGAACCGCCGGAGAAAGACCCAACTTGGTGAAAGGCATAAGCGAAATTAGCAGCGCGACAGATTCAGGGAAACAAGGATTTTACAGGTAGGGCGTGCTCTCCGAGCGCGCCGCAACCGAATCGGCGCTTTCGGAGAAAGCGCCCTACCTTTCATCAGGCAGCGGTTGTGCCAGTCTCGGCCGTCGGTTCAACCTCAGTTTCGGCCGCCGGTTCAACCGGAGCCGGGGGAGCTGGTTCACTCGCAGGCGCTTCGCCGGCCGGCTCGGGCGCCGGAATTCCGGGAGCGGATTCGGCCAACGGCGGAGTTTCCACAGGCGCTTCCGTCGCCGGCTCGGACACCGGGACTTCGGCAGCGGGTTCGGTTGGCGGAGGAACCTCCGACGACGGTTCAACGGCCGGCTTCGGTTCCGACGCGGGAATTTCTGCTTCGGTTAAAACTGGAATTTCACCCGCCGGTTCAACTGCAGTTGTAATGGCTTCGCCTTCCCCGGCGGGCTTTTCTTCGGTGGGTTTCTTTTCCGGTTTCGGCGGCCGGGGCACGGGTTTTTTGGCCGTGTCCATCCGGCCATCGGCGAATTCCAGAACGTGGCCCTGATGAATCAACCAGTGCAGATCGGCAATCAAAGCGTTCTGCTCCGGCGTTGGTTCGGGCGCTTGCGGCTCGGCCGGTTTCACCGGCGCGGCGGCTTCGCCTTTGGACGGCTCTCCGGCATCGGCAGCCGGCTGCCCTTCCGGTTTGACTTCGATGACAGCCGGTTGGGGTGTTGGCGCGAGGGCTTCGATCAAATGCCGCCGGGTGCATTTCGGGTGCGTATTGATGTGGGCGATGATGCGCTTGATATTTTCGGAAACCGGCGTGGTTTCGAGGTCGAGAAATTGCGGGCGGGCGACGGAAACGTGCGTGTAGGTCCGGTTGACCTTGAAAAATTGCAGGCCGTGCGCGGCGAATTGCCGGCTCAAACCGGTCGCGAGGTGCAGCGGAAAATATTTTTGCTGTTCCCACTCATGGCGGACAAGCCGCTGCAACTCCCGGCAGCGCAGGTTGCGGCTGGCCACGCCGTTGACCGTGTGGAATTCCACCGGCTTGATGATGGCGTCTTTGTGGACGGCGCGGAAATGCTTCTCCACCTCCTCCAGGTTCGGGAGTTTGAGCGGCTCCGGCATATTGAGGCAGATGTACTCGGTTCTGTAACTTTGCTCCTCGACCCACTTTTTGACCACTTCCTCGTCGCGCACAATCTTGACGCGCGCTTTGAAGACGTCGAACGGCATCCGGGAAAATCGTTCGGCATGCAGCTTGCGCAACAGGTTCTGGTAATCGTGATGGTTCGGCGGGCCGAGAATGACGCCGCTCATGCCGCATTGCGCGACGAACGTGTACTTGCCCTTGGGCGGTTCGATGGGCGTGCGCTCGGCCTGGTAAAACGTGGCGAAATGTTTCCCGAGCACGTGTGCCACAGCCTCGTCCTCGCTCAACCACGGCGTGTCGTCGAGCGCGCAAACGAACAGGGGCTGGACGACCGTGCCCTCGGGCTTTTGCTTGACGGCGAGCTGAACGGCGTATCGCTCCGGTTTCTGCAAAACGATTTGCGCAATCTGGAAAAGCGGGAATGCGCGGCCGGTCATTTTAATCTGGCGCGCGATGGACTCGACGCCTTTTTCATCGGGCAAAAAGGTGACGGTGATTTCCGGCAACGGCGGCGGCGGCTCATGCAATTCGCGCTCGCGCCGGTCGTCACGGCGGGCAAATTCCCCCTGGCGGTCGCCGGACCTGGGTCCGGCGCGCGGCGGACGCGGGCCGCGGCGTTCGCCAAACGGTTCGCGGCGCGGGCCGCCCCGGCGGCCTTCACGTTTGCGGTCCTCGCGTTCGGCGGGTTCGCCCGCGTACTTGGCGTAACGATGGGCCGACGGCTTCTCCTGCGCCCACGCGGGCAGGAAAAGCTTTTCCAGGTCGATTTCGACGTCTGAGATACTGCTCATGCGAACCAATCCGCTGTTTGCGGTTTAAAATGATGGTTAGTCTAACGAAAGGCAAGCGCGCCGTCGAGATCGCCGTTCAAAATAATTCCTGTCAATTTCGGGCGAAAGGCATGAGCGCGGAGCCAACCGGCAGCGGCAGCGGCACCGCCCTGTTGAATTCGCACGCTTGATTTAGCGCGTCCCTACTGGTCGTCGCGCGAGCACGAGCAATACCTTGCACGGTGCGCCGGGCAAGGCGCATGAATTTTAAATCATTCTTCACCTTGGTAATAATCCACGTCGGTCATCTCGAAAATCTTCCGCTCAAATTCCCCGTTGCCGTAGCGTTTGAAGAGCCATTTCCTGGAATCGGGATACTCGCCAATTTCAACCGGCGGATTGTCGGCGATGACGTAGTAAACCAAATCCTCCGCGCCGGGATTGCGGATTTGATGCGGTTCACCCGGCAGGTGAATGAAACAATCGCCGGGACCGATTTCGACTTCACCTTCCGGCGTCCGGACCTGGCCATGCCCGCTCAGCACGACATAGAGTTCCCACTGTGCCGAGTGCGCATGATATGGCCAGTTTACCGCGCCGGGCGGTATGCGCGCGAGTTCCAGATCAAACGGATGCCCACCGCCTCAGGTGCCGGTGTCTTTCTTGCCGCCAAGTGTAAGCGAAATGTGCCGGCGAAACAAATGGAACTTTCCTTTGGGCGATTTCATTTCCACCCACTCAATTTGATTTTGGTTGGTCTTGTTCGTCGCAACGCCAGCGTAGCTGCTGACGGGAAAAGGCCTAAACGGAAAGAGCTGCCAATAACCAGTTTTGCGACAAAACCGGCTTGCACGATAAAATCTGGTGATTAAAACAAATTCGCCCGTCGCAGCAGGAAGTATTCATTGTATGGATGGTCATCGGTAATCCGCGCCGGAACCACCGAATCCAAGGATTCTTTTATCGGGACTTCCCGCGAAAGTACGATGCCCCAATAGGCGGCCAAATCGGGGGTGGGGCTCCATTCCAATAAATCCTTCCTTGCCTTTTCAGGCATCCGCGCCGCGAGTTGTCCTGCATTCAATGGTTCAATGGGTTCCCTGGACGCCAGCAAATGTATTCCAGCCCCCTCAACTGGGCCGAACCCTCGTGTATAGGGAAAGGATTCACTCACAGATCGAACTGTGGCCAAAACCAAGGAGGTTTCCCCGCCGGGCACCCAAGTTTGTAGAATGCCATGCGGGTTGAGGTGTTGTTTGGCCAGCTCGTAGAATTCCTTGGAATAAAGAAGGCTGGAACCGGCAGCTTCAGGCGGCGGCGGCGGATCAATCACGATCACATCGAATTTTTCCGCGGTACGTTTCAAAAAACGCCGGCCGTCGTCAACGACGATCCGTCCTTCGGGATTATCGAGGCAATGCGAAGCATCCGCGTGGTAAAAGCCAAATGCCTTGACCACGCCGGGCACCAATTCCACAGCCGTCGTGTTAACGTCCCAGCTCAAGGCCGAACGATAAGTGGTTCCCATGCCAAAACAAATAATCAAAGCCGATTGGGGCCGGCCACGGTGAAAGGCCAGCGGCAGGTGGGCCATGAATTTGGTGATGGGGGTCAACCCGGTCATGCCAACGCCGTTTACGAAAAGGTATTTATGCCTTCCCTCGCCAAAAGAAATAGTGGACGCGGCATAGTCTCGCCGGACGATGGTATCTTTTTCTGTTTTTATCAGAAAGTTTTCGTAATCCTCTGAAACGGACACAGCCCAAACCAATACGGCACAGACGATCAGCCCCCCACTCCAACGTTGCTTCGGTGGCACGGGCTTGCTCAAAAACAAATAATACCCCAGAAACGGCAGGCTGAGGACAATCAGCGCGCTTTTTTCGCTGATCCACGGCAGCAAAACATACGAGGCAAACAGGGGCCCCAGGATGCAGCCGATCACATTGATGGCATAGGCTTTGCCAGCTTCAACCGGTTGACCGGCGGCGTATTTGTCAATCAAACCCGGAGTCAAATAGCCCAGCACGGCACAAAACGGACAGATACTGGCCAAGAGAAAGGCGCTACCGGTTAAATTGACTTGGTTCCAATTCACGTTCAGCAATCGAAAATCATCGGTCATTGCCGGCAGAAAAGCCGCGAGTGCCAGCAGGAAAACTACAATGGTCAGAGAATGGGCCCTCCCTCTTCGCAGATCACGGCGATACCACAAGGAACCAAAAAAGGTGGCACCGAGATAAACACAGACAATTGAAGCAAACGAATACACCTGGGTCAGCAGCACGGGGGTAAAAGCCCGGGTCCAAATGACTTCCATCGCCATGGCGCTAAACCCGGTTGAAAACAAAAGCCACTGAATGAGACGGTCCGGCGTGTTTTGAAACGGCAACGTGATCGCCGGACTGGTCAAATTTGCCACCTCCGGCCGGGCATCGGCCACTGATCGGCGTTGATTCCATCCCAGGAACACGCTGATCACGGCAATGACCCAGTTTCAGGCCGCCGCGTCCCAAAGGGTTTCTTTAAACCCCAATACTTCCACCGAAACCAGCGCCGTCCAGAGGGTCCCACTCATGGCTCCAAGCACATTGGCCAGATAGAGGTAGCTGAAGCTTTCCTGATTATTGCGGTCCCGCTCCCGGATATAGGCCATCATCAGCGGAAAGGTGGCGCCCATGAACCCGCACCAGGGGAAAATCGAAACCGCCAGTACTAGCGCCGAGAGAAAAAGATAATGGAAGGAATTGGTCTGGCCCGCCGACAGCAAACTGCGTTCCCCTAATTCAAACAATTTGGGCACGGCCAATGCCCCTCCCAATCCGATCATCAACTCCGTTGCCGCATAGAAAAAAGCCGCGGACAACACGGGGCTTCTTGCCAGACGCCCCGCAAACCGTCCTCCAGCCCACGCCCCCACGGAAAGTCCCAACATGAACACCGAGAGCACCACGGAGAGCACAGGGGTAATGATCCCGAAGGCTGCGAAAGCCATACGCGTCCACACCACTTGATAAACGAGGCTGCAAAAACCCGATAAAAAGAAGAGCAGAAACAGCAGCCGGCGCAGGGACAAATTCATGGCGCGGGAAATGATACAAAACCTGCGATTTTGTCCAAGCCTTGCCGCCTTCCGCAGGATTGGAAACCTGCTAATTTTCCTGGGATGGCGTCATCACCATCTATTGGGCATCAGGCATCCTCAATTTCCAATGTTACGAAACTCTTAGCGCTAGGTAAAAGTTGTTTAAATTTGAAATCAAATACCACTTCAAGGGTTTCGTGATCTTCAACCGCACCTGACGTGTGGCCTGGGGCGAAAATATAAAAATTGAAGATCAACCGATGTGGGTAAATTCCTTGTGGGAGGGCCGGGAACCATAACCAACCTCTTGTTTTGGCTTTTCCTTCCAGCGTCGTGGCGTGCTGCGCAAAATCGTAAATTACATTTCGTTTGCTGGAAACGCGAACTTCGGTTTCTTCCTGATAAATATGAAGATCATCTATTTCATGGCTGTGCTGGATGCCTTCGGTATCAATGAGGCTCATTTTATGAGTTTCTACGTCAATGCGGTGATCCCAAATATTGGAGAAGAGCACCCTGATTAAAGTGAATTTCCCTTTTCTGATCTCATCATAGAAATGTCCCGTGATTGGCACATTGATCAAAACCTTCTCAATGCTTACGCTCATATAACGTCCAGAACAAGAGGCTTCAGTGATGTCTCCTGCCCTTTTCAAAAAATGCCGAGCGTCCTTTGCGTCCGACTCCATAGAAAGAATTATTAGACAGAATTTTTCAATTTCAGCGGAAAGCTAGAATCGTTCGGATCTAATACGATGCCGAATTTTCTACTGGTGGTGTCTTTGCTAACAATTCTGATGTGGCCTTCATATTTTTTCGTTTTTAGAAACACGCGAGAGCAAGTTTTCTTGCCTTCAGCGCGCCGCGTTCCCCAGCCTTTTTCCGAGGGAATTTGAATCCAATTCCCGGCAGGGTCGATTTCACAAATGTCCAGCTTTTGCGATTCTCCAGCGTAAATATCAACTGATGGTGGATTCTCTTCCGGTGTTGCTACCGCCCAACACAACCGGTCTTCTTGAAGTGGTCGGCGGTGAGATGGATTGATGAAGGCGCAGACATTTGCTGGCGGGTCTGCAATGTCGGTATCCATATCGTATTTCAGAGCTATGTATGCCCAAGCATTGGTAATTGGATAAATGTCCTTGTTTTCTATGCGAACGCTCACTGTTGCACTGTCAGGCACCTTTCTTTCGACAACAAATCCCAAATTTTCCGAAAGCTTTTTGATTTTACGTTTAGCAAGGTAGTGAGTTAACCATGCAGCAGTGCAAGCGCCAGCAACACCTCCAGTAAAAAGAGAAGTCAAAACAGTCAGTAGGATTCCAAGTTTCATCGGTCGAAAATTTGCGCTCGGAAACATACCATTGTCCAGATGAATCCCGAATTGAATAAGTTAAACCAGCACTGCGTCCATGTTCATCCGCAATTAAAATTCTTTGCGCCTTCGCGTCTTTGCGTTGAAAGAATTGATTTTATTCCTCAAACAGCGCCTGCGCGAATTGTTGCGCGTCGAAGGGCTGCAAATCATCCGCCTGTTCGCCGAGGCCGACGAATTTGACGGGCAGGCCGAGTTCCTTCTGGATGGCCACCACCATGCCGCCCTTGCTCGTGCCGTCGAGCTTGGTCACAACGAGGCCGGTCAGCGGCACGGCCTTGTTGAACTCGCGCGCCTGGTTCAGCGCGTTCATGCCGGTCGTCGCGTCGAGCACGAGCAGGATTTCATGCGGTGCGCCGGGCAGTTGCCGGCCGATGACGCGGTGCAGTTTTTGCAATTCCTGCATCAAGTTGTGCTTGGTGTGCAGGCGGCCGGCAGTATCAATGAACAAAAAATCCACCTGACGCGCCAGGGCGGCGGTCACGGCATCATGAGCCACCGATGCCGCATCCGCGCCATACGCGCCGGCTATGACTTCGACTTTGAGTTTCTGGCCCCACAATTTGATTTGTTCGATGGCGGCGGCGCGGAACGTGTCGCACGCGGCGAGCAACGCGGTTTGTCCGCGCGATTGAATGGCGTGTGCGAGCTTGGCGGCCGTGGTGGTCTTGCCCGTGCCATTGACGCCGACAACGGAAACAATCGTCGGGCCATGCGCCGCCTTGACCAAATCGGTTTTATTCGAGCCAAGGCTTTTTCCCACTTCGGCGCTGGCGATGGCAAAAACATCCAAGCCGGCGCCACCCTGGGTTTCGTAGGCGTGCTTTACCGTGGTAACGATTTGCGCGGTCACGGCCATGCCCAGGTCCGCGGCGATGAGCGCAGCTTCGAGTTCTTCGAGGGTGGCCGCGTCGAGCTTCGGCGAGCGCGTGGTGATGCGTTTAATTTCGTGTGCCAGCCGGTTGTGGGTTTTCTGCAGGCCGGCGCGGAATTTCTGAAACAAGTTCATTCGTTGAATCGTTGAACCGGTTTAACGATTTAACGGTTCAACGGTTTTTCGGCTGACGGCTTCCTTTAGTTTTTCGACGTGTTCGTAAGGCAGCTTGACGGTGCCAATGAGCGGTTTGCCCTTGCTGAAGCCGTGGCAATCGGAGCCGCCGGTCACGAGCAGATGAAACTTGTCGGCGATTCCCAAATAGCGCCTGGAGGTCGCAGTTGAGTGTTTCGTGTGAAAACACTCGATACCGTCCAGACCCGCGTCCACCAGCACGGGGATGACATCGTCCGTGCGATTCAAACCGGGATGCGCCATCACCGCGAGGCCGCCGGCCTGATGAATCAATTCAATACCCTCGAGCGCGGACACCTTCGCTTTCGGCACCCACGCCGGGCGGTTTTTTTTGAGAAAACGCTCGAACGCCTCGTCAAGCGATTGGCACAGCCCGGCCTTGACGAGCGCGCGGGCGACATGCGGGCGTCCGGGCGATTTGCAGTTGGCCAGCGCAAAAACGGTTTCGGCTTCCAGGGGTATGTTCAAGGCGTTGAGGCGCGCAACCATTTCACGAATGCGGTTCTGCCGGGTGGTCTGGAATCTGGCGATATCGGCGAGCAACTTTTCATTTTGCGTGTCCACGAAATAGCCGAGGAGATGCAGCTCGATGTCGTTGTGTTCGGCGGTGAGTTCCGTGCCGGAAATAAATTCAATGTCCGCCACGCCGCAAGCCTCCGCCATGCGCGGGCAACCTTCGACCGAATCGTGGTCCGTCAACGCCAAGGCGGCAAAGCCGAGCCGCTGGCCATGCCCGGCCAGTTCTTCCGGCGAAAACGTGCCGTCGGAGAAATGCGTGTGCAGATGTAAATCCGCGAATTTCATTTGACGATTCGCGCCGGGCGCATCAATTCGCCCTTTACCTTGTCCAGAATGCCGTTGACGAATTTCCCGCTGTCCTGCGTGGAAAATTTTTTGGCGATGTCCACCGCCTCGTTGATGCTGACCACAGGCGGGATGTCTTCACGATAAAGCATTTCGTAAATCGCCAGCCGCATGATGTTGCGGTCCACCGTGGCAATGCGGTGAAACTCCCAGTTTTTCGCGTGCTGGCGGATGCGCGTGTCAATTTCCTCGCGGTGCTCGACGACGCCGCGAATGAGCGGGTCGGCAAACAATCGCGTCTCGGCCTCCTCGGCGGTCGGCGGCGGCAGTTCGACCGGCTCGCCCCACGTCGCCGGGCCTTTTTCCCCGGCAATGACGGCCGCGCGCTGCGTATCCCAGAATTCATCCAGCGCCCGGTCCAAATCCTCCGGCGGATTCAAATCGTGCTGAAACAGAAACTGGACGGCGCGTTCGCGCGCTTCGCGGCGTTTGCCCATAAATCAATTCCATGATGCCGCAGAAAATCATGGCGGGAAATGAAAAATTGCCGGTGAATTTTGGAGACAAGCCGCCAAACCGGCTGTCGGACTTTTTATCTTGCGTCTGCCTGCGCCCTGCGGAACAATTTTCGCGTGAAAAACAAAATCCTTCTTTTTATGGTGGCCATCGGCTTGATGTTCATCAGTGGATGTGTCTCAATCGGCTAAGCACCGAGACGCCGACGCGCAATTTTACCCTGGCCGCGAGCATGAAAAAACTGCGGGTGAACAAACTGCTGCATACGCGCTACCGCGTGAACGATCTGGAACGCACGGTGAAATTTTACCGCGAGGTGTTGGGCCTCGAGGAAATCCAGCGGCACAAATCGCCGCGCGGTTCGGAACTGGTATTCCTCAAAGCGCTCGAAAGCGACGAGGAAATTGAAATCTGTTTTTTCCCCGGCAGCGATTCCGTGCAAGTCCAACCCGACCTCACCCACCTCGCGTTTGAAGTGGACAACCTTGAGGAATTCGCCAAACACCTGGCCAAACACGGCTTGAAATATTCCGACGGCCCGACGACCACTTCCAACGGCACGGTCTTTGCCTTCATTGACGCACCCGAAGGTTACGAAATTGAATTGATTCAAAAAGGCAAAGGCGGTTACTGAACGGACGTTGATTGCTGGAATAAAAGATGTATCGTCCGCAATGCGAATGTTCTCACATTTGCCTTCTGTAAAACACCGGGCGACGGGGCTCGGTGGATTTGCCGGTTTGATTCTGGTCTGTGCCGGACTTTGCGCCGGCTGTTCAACTCGCCGGGCACAGGCGGACTTGCAAACCGCCTTGCACACAAGGCCCCCAAACTCTCACCGGATGTTTGACTCATCTAAAATAGACGAGGCGATTCAGAAATTTAGTAACAATCGCGAAGCGGCCTTTGCCGTTCTCAAAGAAGCCAGCAACGAGACAAATATGCTCGTTAATGCCGGTAGGACTATTGACACCAACAATTTCGTTCGCGCAGGCGCGCTTTATGGAATGGGTCAATTGGGCAAATCCGTTCCTGAAGTTCAGCCCTTGCTCTGGGCTGTCATTTATTCTCCATCAAGAAAGTATATTGATCGTTCGATGGCGTTTGCCGCTCTCAAAAAAATCGGTTTCCAAGCGCAGGACATTCCGGCACTGGCCGAATTAATTTCCTCGCCGGCTTGCGATCGAAATATTTTGACCAAAGAAGTTCCTGAAACCATCTCCGCGTTGATTGAAAACAATCCGCCAGCGGCGCAATCATATCTTCCTTCAGTCGAAGATCTGCTGGAGGATTCAAATCCCGACACACAATTTCGCGCCGCGCTGGCGCTGGTTAAAAATGAAGGGGCAAGCAATCCAAAAATTTTCTCCGCGCTGCACGCGCTTTTTCAGCGTCCGAACAACCGTGACAATGGATACTACAAAAGCATGGCGGCGCAAGTTCTCGGTGAAGCCGGTCCGGCAGCCAAACCACTTGTTCCCGACTTGTTGGAATTCGCCAAATTGCCGGATGAAGCTTACACCTATCAACTCGTCGCTAAAATCGCGCCGGAGGTGGGTTCACAGGTGCCTGAAGTGGCTCAAGCGCTGAAAGAACAACGACACGAGCAGATGTGGGCGGAAAAATGGAAATCCGGTTTATACACGCTGGATGATTTGCGTGCCGCTTTGAAAGAGCCGAATCAAACGTTGATCGCGGCGAAATATCTGGCGGAAATGGGTGCTCCCGCAAAAGCTGCTGTGCCCGAGATGATTCAAGCCATTTGGGGAAAGGATGAAGACACTCGCGATGATATTTTGGCTGACATTCACAAAATTGATCCGCAAGTGACCGTCACAAAAATTGATTTGAACAAGGAACGGATTGATGTCGGGTTGGGATCCGCTCATTCAGTTCTGGAGAAAATGCCGGCTTCACAACAGAACAGGGCCCTGGCGAATTCCTGCTTCAAAATGTATTTTGGGGGTGGCTGGGTTTTGCCGGATGAATTGGCAGCCCTCACAAACAGCTTGGCGGACCAAGCCCCGAAAGCATATCAGGCATACCTCGAAGGATTGAAACCACCAACTTGCCCGAAACCTGCCGATTCAAACCCCGTGATTTCTCCAGCGGGGGTGCAGTCAAAACAATAAAATCAAATGAGCGTTCTCATTGTCGGTTCCACCGCCCTTGATTCCATCAAAACGCCGAGTGCGGAAAATCCACGTCTGCTCGGGGGGTCGGCCAGCCACGCCGCGGTCGCCGCGAGCTTTTTCAGCCCGGTCAAATTGATCGGGGTCGTCGGCAACGATTTTCCTGGGAAATACCTCCAGCTTTTCCGGCGGCACAAGATTGACCTTGACGGTTTGCAGATTCGCCCCGGCAAGACGTTTCATTGGTCGGGCGAATACGAGGAAAACATGAACCACCGCCGCACGCTCGAAACCGAACTCGGCGTGTTCGAGACATTCACGCCCACGTTGCCGGAATCGCATCGCCGCGTGTCGTTCGTTCTGCTGGCGAACATCGCGCCGGCGCTGCAGCATCACGTGCTCGACCAGATGGCGCGCCCGCGTTTCGTCGCCGCCGACACCATGGATTTGTGGTTGAACATCGCGTTGCCGGATTTGCTGCGTCTCCTCAAGCGCGTGAACCTGTTCATTCTCAATGACAGCGAAGCGCACCAGTTGACGAAGGAAGACAACGTCATTGCCGCGCTGCCGAAGCTCCACCAACTCGGCCCCCGCTATGTCATCATCAAAAAAGGCGAGCACGGCGCAATTCTATCGTCGCCCAAGGGCATGTTCGTGGCGCCCGCCTATCCGCTGAAAAAACTCGTGGACCCGACCGGGGCGGGCGATTCGTTCGCCGGCGGTTTGATGGGCCATCTCGCCACGGCGCGCGGCCCCATCGAGGCAAACCTCCGTCGCGCGATGATTTACGGGAGTGTCGTGGCGTCGTTTTGCTGTGAAGGTTTTGGTCTGACCCGAACCACCAAAATCAAGCGCGCCCAGATTGACCGGCGCGTCCGGGAATTGGAGAAACTGACGAAGTTTTGACCGCGGATGATGAGGATGGCGCAGATGGTATTAAACGTCCCGCTGTGAAAAATCCGTGTTCATCGGTGTCATCCATCCTGTGCAGGATTGCTACGGAGGACAGGTCCGTGGTTAAATCCCTGCCCGTGAAAGCGGTCATTCTGGCTGCCGGCAAAGGCACGCGCATGCGGGAACTCACCAACGAGTTGCCCAAACCCATGCTCCGCGTGCAGGGCAAACCCGTCCTCGAACACATCGTCGCGGGTATCGTCGCGGCAGGTATCCGCGACATTTTCATCGTCACCGGCTGGCGCGCCGAAGTCGTCGAGAACCATTTCGGCGACGGCAAAAAATTCGGCGCGCATATTTCCTTCGGGCGGCAGCTGGTCCAAGATGGCACCGGCAAAGCCCCGGAACTGGCAAAGCACTTCGTCGGCGACTCGCCGTTTCTGCTGACTTACGGTGACATTCTGGTGCCGCCGGAAACCTATCCGCAAATGATTAAGCGATTTGGCGAAGGCGATTTTGCCGGTGTCATCACCGTCACCCGCGGCGAGGACGTGGCGAAAGGCGGGCTGAATTTTTTCGACGAACAATTTTGCCTGAAACAGCTCGTGGAAAAACCATCGGCGGCGCAGTTGAATCAATTGCGCCGCGACGGCTGGCTCAAGCCGGGCGAGCCGGTCTGGTACAACGCGGGCATTTACATTTTCCGCCCGTCGTTGTTCGACTTCACGGCCTGGCTGCAAAAATCGCCGCGCGGCGAATATGAGTTGACCGCCGCCATCGGCGCGATGGTCGCTGCCGGACAAAAGCTGGCCGGTCTGGAGATTCAAGGCCGCTGGGTGGACGTGCGCGACCCGGAAGTGCTGGCCAGATTGGAAAAGGAGTCGTCAAGGTGCCAACGGTCTTAACTGGCAAGGTTTGGTTGTGAGAATTCAAGGAGGCAACGGCCAACAAGCCGGCTCGCGAGGACGCTCGCCCCACCAAAATTGCAACTTACTCCAACGCTCGACAGCCTGCGCTCTGATTGCTAGCGTTCGGCCATGAATTTTCTGGTCACCGGCGGCGCGGGCTTCATCGGCTCGCATTTGATTGACGCCCTGCTGGCCGACCCGGCCACCCGGGAAGTGCGCGTGCTGGACAATTTTTCCTCGGGCCGCCGCGAACACGTCACGCCGCACCTCAACGACCCGCGCTTCCAGGTCCACGAAGCCGAG
>Ga0187873_1001548_pt1 | contig 18901 bp, 16 predicted proteins | sample June2016WEW_16_1_2_FD_133012 | JGI IMG/M metagenome (GOLD analysis project Ga0187873, IMG submission 133012) | Peatland microbial communities from SPRUCE experiment site at the Marcell Experimental Forest, Minnesota, USA - June2016WEW_16_100 | ecosystem: Environmental > Terrestrial > Soil >... | reverse complement strand
GCCATCATCCGTGGTCATCCTGGAAGGTCACTGTGCCGGCCCCGAGGTTTGTCCCCTGAGCCGGGTGCAGGCCGGAGCGGAGGTCCGCATCAAGCAGCTTAAGACGGCTCCGGAGCTCACGCAGCGACTGCGCGAGATGGGATTCTGCGAGAAGCAGCGGATCAAATTGGTCGCCCGCGAATCAAGTTTTATCTGCCAGGTCTGCAATGCGCGGCTGGGCATCAGCCAGAAATTGGCCGACTCGATCCTCGTGGAAAAGGTCCATGGCCTGTAATCGGCAAGTTATTTCAATGAGCTTTCCTGCCCTTCAACCGCTGACCTCGGTAGCCTTCGGGACAACCGCGACGGTTGCGGAGATTAAACTGCCGCCGGAAAGCCGGCCGCGCCTGATGGAAATGGGACTGTTGGTGGGGACCCCGGTCGAACTGGTCCGCTTTGCGCCGCTGGGCGACCCGGTGGAGATCAAGGTGCGCGGTTACAACCTCACTTTGCGCAAACACGAGGCGGAACAGATCCTCGTGCGGCTGGCCCCCTGAAGGCGGCGCAAGCAGCGAGCAGCAGCCAGATGAGTTCCGGACCTCCGAGCACCCCAAGAGCATACGATTTGCCCGTCCAACCAACGGTTGCAGGCTCCGCTGCCTTGAGGGCGGGCCAGCGATGCGAAGCGGGGGCCGCGCGCCAGCGGGCGGAGGCCCGGCCGGCAGGCGGTGGCGCGGCGGCGCCGCCGGCCTACGTCGTGGTGACCGGCAATCCCAACTGCGGCAAGAGCACACTGTTCAACGCCCTGACAGGTCTGCGCGCCAAGGTGGGCAACTATGCAGGGGTGACCGTCGAGCGCAAGGAAGGCCCATTGCTGGGGGCGCCCGGGCGGCTGAATGTGCGGGTGCTCGATTTGCCGGGGACCTACAGCCTGAGCCCGCAGTCGCTGGATGAGCAAATCTCCAGGGACGTGCTCTTGCATCGCCTGCCGGAATTGCCGGCCCCCTCGCTCATCGTGGTGGTCGTCGACGCCTCCAACTTGCAGCGCAACCTCTATTACGCCACCCAGGTCATCGAGTTGGGCCACCCCACCCTCCTGGCGCTGAACATGATCGATGTCGCCCAGGAGAATGGCCATGAGATTTCCTGTGAGAAACTCGCCGGTTCGCTCGGCGTGCCCGTCCTGCCGATCATCGCCAGCCAGGGCCGGGGACTGCCCGAACTCCGAGAGGCAATCCTCTGCGCCTTGCAGCGCGTCGAACTGCCCAAGCCGCGCCAGTTCTCCCAACTGCCGGCGGCCCTGGAAAAGGAGGCCGAGGGGATCGCCGGGTTGTTGGCTCAGGCCTATCCTGAGCGGCGGGCGCAGGCGGCATCCGAGGCGTTGCTCATCCTGTGCAACGAGAAGGCGCTGGCCTCGAGCCTTCGACACTACCCTGCGGGCATCGCCCAGGCGGTCCAGGCCGCGCGCCAACGCCTCGAGGCCGCCGGGGCCGATTGGCGGGGCGCGGCGATCGAGGCGCGCTACGAGGCCGTCTCCGCCATTCAGAGCGCCGCCACCGTCGAATTGACGCCGCCGGGCGAGACCCTCAGCGACAGGCTGGATCGGGTGCTGACCCATCGGGTCTGGGGCACGCTCATCTTCATCGGCGTGATGACGTTGATGTTCCAGAGCATTTTTACTTTTGCGCGCATTCCGATGGAGGCTCTGCAGGGCGGGGTGGACTGGCTGGGAGGCGCCGTGGGGCGGCGCATACCGCCCGGAGATCTCAACAGCCTCCTGGTGGAGGGCGTGATCGCGGGGGTGGGCGCAGTAGTCGTCTTTCTGCCCCAGATTCTGCTCTTGTTCCTGTTCATCGGTTTTCTGGAAGACACAGGGTACATGGCGCGAGCGGCGTTTCTGATGGACCGCCTCATGAGCAAGGTCGGTCTGCACGGCAAGAGTTTCATTCCGATGCTCAGCTCCTTCGCCTGCGCGATACCCGGCATCATGGCGACGCGGACGATCGAGAGCCCCAAGGACCGCCTGGTGACGATCCTGGTCTCGCCGCTGATGAGCTGCTCGGCCCGCCTGCCCGTGTATACCCTGCTCATCGCCGCCTGCATCCCCAACACCACCGTGCTCGGCTTTCTGAGAGTGACCGGCTTGACGATGCTGGCCATGTACCTGCTCGGCATTGTGGTGGCCTTGCTGATGGCGTGGCTCTTCAAAAAGACGCTGCTCAAGGGCGAAGCCCCCCTGCTCATCCTGGAACTGCCCCCTTACAAACGGCCCGTAATCCGGGTGGTGCTCCGCCACATGTGGGAACGCGCCAAGCTCTTCCTCCGGCGCGCCGGCACCGTCATCCTAGCCATCAACATTCTCCTCTGGTTCCTGGCCACTTATCCCCGCAACAGCCAAATCGAACACCAATTTGGCGCCAAACGCGCCGCCATCGAAGCCGCCGCCACCGTGAACTCCAACGGGACCGGGAGGCCGCAAGCGGGGGCCGATCAGCGGCGCTCTGCCGAGGCGCCGCTACGGGCCAACTCCGACCGGGCCGGGATGCCGCAGGCAGGACGCCCGGCGCCAACCTCCGGCGCTTTGGAGCGGCAGCTTGCGGCCCTCGACAGCGAAGAAGCCGGCGCCAAGCTGCGGCAGAGTTTCGCCGGACGGCTCGGCCGCTTGATCGAACCCGCCATCGCCCCCCTGGGCTTCGACTGGAAAATGGGCATCGCCATCGTCTCCTCATTCGCCGCCCGCGAGGTGTTCGTCAGCGCCCTCGCCGGGGTTTACAACGTCGGCAGGACCGATGCCACCGCCTCGAGCATGAGCAGCCTGGCCAAGACCCTGCAGACGCAGAAACGACCCGACGGCACACCGGTCTATACCATGCTCACCGGCCTCACCTTGATGGTCTTTTACGTCTTCGCCCTGCAGTGCGTCAGCACTGTGGCCATCGTGCGGCGTGAAACCAATTCCTGGAAATGGCCGTTGTTCCAATGGCTCTATATGGGAGCTTTGGCCTGGACTCTGGCCTATTTGGCTCTGCAGGCCGGCCACTTGCTCGGCTGGCGTTGATCGGTTCCGCTATACGGAGCCTCCGCTTCCCATTGGGTCAGGGCCTGGCCCTGCCCCCAACCGGTTGTGGAAACGGCTCGACGCTCGCCCCCGGCCAGTCGTTGGTTTTCAACTCTATGTCCTTGATTCCCAAGCCAATACAAAACCAGGCAAAGAAAATTGTTGCAATGTTGGGCGGCATGCTCTATATATTCAAGCGCAGGAAAGCGATACGGACATGCAGAATCGGCAGCAACTGTGTTCGGGTCGGTCCATGCGGTTTCGGGGGTTTACCCTCCTCGAGCTCTTGGCCGTGATCTCGACTATTGCCACCCTTGCCGCTCTGCTTCTGCCCGCCCTCAATCGAGCGAAAGCCAAGGCCTATCAGGCCACCTGCCTCTCTAATCTCCGCCAACTGGGCATCGCCTGGACAATGTACAAAGACGACAACAGCGATCGCCTGGTGGAGTCTTACCCGACCGATAATCCTCTCGCCTGGGTCCAGGGCGATATGACTATCTCCGCTGAGGCCGTTGACTCCGATTTGATCAAACTGGGCAAGCTCTACAACTACAACCAGAGTGTGCAAATCTACCACTGCCCCACAGACCAGGGCGTGACCATCAACGGCATCAACATCCAGTCGGTGCGCAGCTATTCGATGAACTCATTCATGGGCGACCGCCCTCTCAATGCGCCCGCTAACCCGAACACGGCCACCGGATACGTTCCCTTCTTCTCCAGCCTTAGCGGCGTGCCTGACTCTTCCAAGCTCTTCGTCCTGATCGATGAAGACGAGCGCAGTATCTCGGGGGGCGCCTTTGTGACGGACCCCCAGGCTCGCGTTTGGTATAGTTTCCCGGCGGTGTCGGCCTATCGCCACAGCTACAGTTCTTCGATGATCTTTGCTGACGGCCACGGCAACGTGTTGCATTTTCGGGACCAGCGCACGGCCCAGGTGACCCGGTACGGCACCGACCAGCTCAATAACGCCGATCTGGCCACCCTTGCCGCGGCCGCGACGCGCCCGACAACGCTAGCCAACACGCCGGCGCCTCACTAACGCCGGCCTGGCCACGCTTGCCGCGGCGGCGACCCTTCCCCAACAAGAGCCTCTTCCGTGCCCGGGTTTTGCGCCCTGCCGCTGCGAAGGTCCACTTCCCTACCCTTCCAGCATCGGCTGCCAATATCATCGAGGCAGCCGAGCCGGTAGCGAAAAGACCAGCCATAGAGTGGATTGTTCGTGGGCCAAAAGGAAATCATATCCAGGCCCGCGGCTTTGGCCAGTTCGACGGCTTTGAGGATGGCGCCCCGGCGATCATTCCAATTGAAGAGCAGGTATTTCCATTCCAGCACCGGCTGGGAGACGCCCCGGGCGTTGCGATACTGCGCCAGCGCCTTCATGTTCGCGTAGGCCCGCTCGAAGCTGCCCAGGCGTTCGTATTTCTTGAGCATCCGATCATCAATGCCGGCGACCGAGAACAGGATGTGGCTGGCGTAGAGGGCGGCCTCGCGCTTGGCGTCAGTGTTCAGGACGATGCCGTTGGTCGAGATCACAATGCGGCAATCCGGATTCTTCTGCCGCAGCAAGGGCAGCTCCCGGCCAATGTTGGGCGACAGAAACGGCTCGCCCAGGTTCAAATAAAAGAGCTGCTGCAGCCCAAGGCCTTGCACCAGGTCCGCCATGCGCGAGAGCTTGTCCAGATCCATCTGCGCCACCGTTCGGACGCGGGCGGCTGAGCCTCGGTCGCAGCCCAGGCAATCGATGTTGCAGCGCACCGTGTTTTCCAGCAGCATTCCCCGGTAAGGCAGGCGCGGTTTGGGACCCGCGAACATCGGCGGACCCGGGGTCACCGTGGATTTGGGCGTTCGCAGCAAGTCCCCGCACCGGGTGCAGGACTTGAGGGGCAGTTTGCCTTTGGCCAACTCCTGGCGAAGCCGTTGCGCCGCCTCCCCGAAGAACACCTCCTGGAACGTGTTCCGGTTCAGGTCGCCAATGTGGCCGGACCCGTCGTAATCCTGGCAGTTGCAGGAAACCGTCAGGTCGCAGTTGATGGTCATATTGTATTCCGATTCGCCGGCCAAAGCGCCGCAGTAGAAGCGCTGCCCTCTGAGCCGCGCAGACCACTGTATTCGGTACTTGAGGACCTTCCGAAGAATGTCACTGAGGACCCAATTCCATCGTCTGCGCCTTGGCTTGGAGGCGGGTTTCGGCTGGTTTGCGTGGTGCGCTGAGAACATCAGCCCTTATACTCACATTTTGTCCGGCAAAGGTCAATTCCCAGTCATTGAATTCGCGCCTTGCCCTGGCCCTTGGTCACTTCCCCAATCACCCAGGCCCGCTGTCCCTGGGCGCGGGTGAACTTGAGGATGGCGTCCGCCTTTTCCGGGGCCACAATCAGCGTCATGCCGATGCCCATGTTGAACACCTGGTACAACTCGGGTTCGGGCACCCGGCCTCGCGCCCGGATCAGCTCGAAGATCGGCAGCATATCCCAGCTCCCCTTGCGAATCACAACGTCGCAGTTCCTGGGAAGCACGCGCGGGATATTGTCCACGAACCCGCCGCCGGTGATGTGGGCCAGGCCCCTGATGGCAGGAGGCGCGCCTCGGGGCGGGGGGGCGGGCGGGTTGAACTTGTCCAGCAGTTTGCGGATGAGCATCCCGTAGCTGACATGCACCTTGAGCAACTCGGCGCCGATGCTGTTGCGCAACTCGGGCAGGCGGCTGCCGGGCTTGAGCTTGAGCTGCTCGAAGAAAATCTTGCGGGCCAGCGAGTAGCCGTTGGTATGCAATCCGCTGGAGGCAAGACCCACAACCCTGTCACCGGGCCGAATGGCCTTGCCGTCCACGATCCGGGACCTCTCAACCACGCCGACGATGGTGCCGCTGAGGTCATATTCGCCCGGCTGGTAGAAGCCGGGCATCTGGGCCGTTTCACCGCCGATGAGAGCGCAATGGTTTTGAGCGCAGGCCAGGGCGAAACCCTTCAGGATGGCCCGAAAGACGCGCGGCTGGAGTTTGCCCGTGCCCAGGTAATCCAGGAAGAACAGCGGCTCGGCGCCAAGCACCGCAATATCGTTGACGCAATGATTGACCAGGTCCTGGCCAATCGTGTCATGGCGGTCCAACGCAAAGGCCAGCTTGAGCTTGGTGCCGACCCCGTCCACGCTGGAGACCAGCACCGGTTGCCGGTAGCGGCGCATGTTCAACGCGAAGAGGCCCCCGAACCCGCCCACTTTGCCAAGCACCCCAGGCCGATGCGTCGCGGCGAGCAGTTGGGGCAAAGCGGCTTTGACTTTATTGCCCAAATCAATGTCCACGCCCGCTCCGGCGTATGCCTTCTGTTTCATGTCTTTTGAATCCCACTGACCCGCCACAAATGCGGTATTTGGGGGCCACGGGTCAACTCAGAAGTTGCCCGCGAGAGCGATTAAAAGCGTCGGGCATGGGCCGCGGGAGTTTTGTCCCGGAGGGACATCTGGCAATAGCCCGGCGTTTCAACGCCGGGGAGGCCGGAACAGAGACCCTCGTCCCGAAGGGACGACTGAGCATACTCGTTGCCCTCAGCCGTCCCTTCGGGACGGACCTCTCTTTCGGTTCGCTGACCCGGCGTTGAAACGCCGGGCTATTCTCGGAAGCCCCTCCGGGGCAAAGAGGCGCCGTGAGCTGACCGATGGTTTTAATCGCACCCGTTGCCCGCCCGGGGCGCAGAAACTTTTCTCGGGGTGTGTTTTTGAATTTGCTGTGGAGTTGAATTGCAGCTACATAACCATTATGCGTTGGCGCGCGGTTGCTTTGGCTTCGCTGGGCATCAATGTCGTCCTGGCCCTCGGATGGCTGGGCCTCAGACGCCCAGCCACCGAGAGTCGCGCCCCCGCCCCGGCCGTGACCGGCCAGGCGGCCCCCGGCTCGGGCGGGACCAACATCGTCGTGCGCCGCCAATTCTTCTCCTGGCACGAGCTCGAATCGGACGATTACCCCACCTACATCGCCAACCTGCGCGACATTGCCTGCCCGGAACAGACCATCCGCGACATTATCATCGCGGACGTCAATGCGCTCTACGCCCGCAAACGCGCCCAGGAAATCATGACCCCCGCACAGCAATGGTGGCGCACCGAACCGGACACCAATGTGCTCCAGGCCGCCATCCAAAAGGTGCGCGAGCTGGAACAGCAAAGACGGGACCTGCTGGTCCGGCTGCTGGGAACAAACTGGGAATCCGGCGATTTGGTCAACCTGCCCCGCCCCTCCCATGAGGGCGTCATCCTGGATGGTCCGCAACTCGGGGCCTTGGCGCCGGAGACCAAGCAGGCCATCCAGGAGGTCAACGCCCGGTCCACCGACCGGATGCAGGCCTACCTCGAAGCCCAGAGGGCGGCGGGCAAAGTGCCGGACCCCGTCGAACTGGCCAAACTCCGCCAGCAAACCCGTGACGATTTGGCGCGCGTCCTTAGCCCGCCCCAACTCGAGGAATTCCTCCTGCGCTATTCTCAAAACGCCGGCGACCTCCGCGCCGAGTTGGGCCAACTGGGCTTTTTTAACGTCACTTCCAACGAGTTCCTCATGCTCTTTCGCGCGACCGACAACCTGGACCAGCAAATCCAGCTTCTCTCGGGAAACGACCCCAATACCGTGGCCCAGCGCAACTCGCTGGACAGCGCCCGCGAGAATGCGATCAAGCTCGCCCTGGGCCCCAGCCGCTACGGAGCATACCGGGACTTGCAGGACCCGCTTTATCGCCAGTCCATGGCCCAGGCCATCCAGGCCGGCACGCCCGAGGCCGCAGCCACCATTTACCAGATCAATCTGGCCGCCCAGGCAGAACAGGACAGCATCCGCTCGGACACGAACCTCACCGCCTCCCAGAGAAGCGTCGAGCTCAAGCAGCTCGAGCTGGATCAACTCCAGGCCAATACCCTCGCCACCGACCAGGAACTGCCCCCCGAGCCGCCCCCAATGCCTCCGGCCGTGCCCCAAAGAACTTATGTGATCCACTCCGGCGACACCGCAGCCGTGGTATCGATGATCTATGGCGTGCCCGTCAGTGCCCTCCGCCAGGTCAACCCCGCTTTGAATCTCAACCGGCTCAGGCCCGGGGATTCCCTCATCATTCCTTCTACCCAACTCCCGCCGGGTGCGGCGCCGTGAGTGGCCGTGCGAGAACAGGGGTGCATTTCATTTCTTGGGGTGGCCGCTCCTAATCGTAATCATAATCCTGCTCCTAATCTCCTCCGTGCATTCGGATTAAGATTAAGATTGGAAGATTAGGATTAGGATTAGGATTAGGATTAGGACTAGGACCGGCTGCCCGACAAAGTGAACTGCGCCCCAAGAACAGGGGCATGACCGATCCGGCTTGCCTCCGCTCGGCTTTGCTATAACTTTTGCGTCCCGGGCTGTGGCGGCAAACCAGCCGGACAAAAAACAAAACCGCGATGAAACCCACCGGTCGCCTTTCAGATTTCGCGGCGCGCTTGCGCCGGCTTATCGACGCCTCAGCGGGCCGAATGCCGCCCCAGGCTGGAGGCCGGCTCCACGGAACGCCGGCTTCCCCGGCCGCCGTAGCTTCAGCGCAGGCGGCAGCCGGCAGCACCCATGGCCGAACCTCGCCCCAAGCTGGGAGCCCACTCCACGCGGAAGGCCAAGCACGGCCTGAGCCTTGGCGCGCCTGCCTGCCGGACACCGTCTTCAACCCTCTGGCCCTCGAGCTCTTCCGCTTGCAGTTCGAGCATAATGAGCCTTACCGGCGGATTTGCGAGGCGCGCAGTGTTTGGCCGGAGGATGCCGCCGACTGGTCCCACATACCGGCCGCACCGGCGGTGGCATTCAAGGAACTCGAGCTTTCCTGTCTGGCGCCGGAGGAACGCACCGCGGTCTTTTATTCCAGCGGCACGACCGGAGAGCAGCGCAGCCGGCATTTTCACAATTACCAGTCGCTGGCCCTTTACCAGGCCTCCCTCATGCCCTGGTTCGAGGCCAATGTCCTGGATTGCGGAGGCCGCATCGACGATTGGCACCTGGCGATTCTGGCCCCGGCTCCGGAACAGGCCCCGCACTCCTCGCTGGTTCAGATGTTTGAAACGGCTCGCCGCAGGCTCGGTTCGCCGGCCTCGGCATTCCTGGGGCAGGCGGCTCCGGATGGCGCCTGGAGGCTCGACCTGGAGGCTGCCACGGCGGCGTTGCAAAGCTCAGTGCGGAGCGCCAGACCCCTGCTCCTGCTCGGCACCGCCTTCATGTTCGTGCGCCTCCTGGACCACCTGGCAAAACAGGGCTTGGAGCTTGAACTGCCGCCCCGCTCGCGCGCCATGGAAACTGGGGGTTACAAGGGCCGTTCACGGGCCTTGCCGGCCGGCCAATTGCACGCGCTCATCACCCGGCGCCTGGGCATTCCCCCCGCCGGCATCATCCGCGAATACGGCATGAGCGAGCTAAGCTCCCAGGCTTATGCCGGCCCGCCCGGCTCAGCGCGCCCCTTCCGCTTCCCTGGCTGGGCGCGCGTCCAAATCATTTCACCGGAAACCGGCCATGAGGTGAGCGAGGGTCAAATGGGTTTGATCCGCGTGTTTGATTTGGCGAATGTCTTTTCGGTGCTGGCCATTCAGACGGAAGACCTGGCGGTTCGCCGCGCCGACGGCTTCGAGTTGCTGGGGCGCGCCGCCCTGGCCGAGCCGCGCGGGTGCTCGTTGATGGCGCGCTAGTGTGGTGCTTACAAAATGAGTGGTCAAAACCTGAACAGGAGAAAACAGAGAGAACGGAGATAAAAGCTCTGTTTCCTCCGTTGCCTCCTGTAATAAACATCACCACCTATTTCTTGAACACCACACTGCCAGCATTAGCCTCTGGAACATGAACCTGCCCAATTATTTCCTGGCGGACCTGCCGCCCGAAGCGACGCTGAGCCCTCCCATGCTCGAGGAGGCCTGTCAAACCCTCAAGCGCAACCGTGCGCGCTTCCTGGCCAACCGCTCGACCCAGAACCTCATTATGGCCCTAAGCAACCTGGCCGGCCACTGGCTCGAGGCCGATTACCCCTTTCGCAAGCTTGCCCTCGAGCTCGGACCGGCGGAAACCGGCTTTTCCCGAGCAACCCTGGCCAGCGGCCTGGATTCATTCTTTAACCAGTTGACCCCTCAAAACCTCCGGGCCCTGCTGGAACAGGATTTGGGCCATGCGGATCGCCTCGATGCAATGACCGCAGCCGAGCCGGAACAGAGGTCCAATCGGGCATCCATGGGCCGCGCCCCGGAACTGCAGGTGCATCTGGCGGCGGGCAACCTGCCCAATCCGGCGCTCCTGAGCATCGTATTCGGTCTCCTGGTGCGCTCGGCCCAATTTGTCAAGTGCGCCCATGGGTCCGCCCTGCTGCCCCGGCTCTTTGCCCATTCACTTTACGAGGCGGAACCCAAACTCGGCGCCTGCCTGGAAATCGCCCAGTGGCGCAGCGGCAATACGGATTTGGAAACAGTGCTCTTCGCCCAGGCCGATTGCGTCACCGCCACCGGCTCGGATGAAATGCTGGCCGCAATCCGCCCGCGCCTGCCGCCCCATGCGCGCTTTTTGGGCTACGGTCATCGCGTCAGCTTCGGCTACGTCGCCAGTTCGATGCTGTCGGGCCTCAACGCCAGAAAAGCGGCCGCGCGGGCCGCCGCCGACGTGGCCGCCTGGAACCAGTTGGGGTGCCTCTCACCGCACGTCATTTACGTCCAGCAACACGGCCCCCAGTCCCCGGAACAATTTGCCGAACTCCTGGCCGAGGAACTGGCCCGTCTCGAGGAAACCCAACCTCGCGGCGCCCTGCCCCTCGAGACCGCCTCGGCCATCGCCTCGCGCCGCTCATTCTACGAAGTGCGCGCCGCCCACTCCCCCGATACACGCCACTGGTCCAGCCACGACTCGACCGCCTGGACCGTCGTCTATGAGGCCGACCCCCGCTTCCAACTCTCCTGTCTCCATCGCTTTATCTACGTGAAGCCCGCCGACAATCTAACCGAGGCCCTGCGCAACGCCGAGAGTGTCCGCGGCACAATCTCGACTGTGGGCCTGGCCGCGCCCGAGGACCAGGCCCTCGGCCTGGCAACCGAACTGGCCCGCTGGGGCGTGCCGCGCGTCTGCCCGCTGGGCCGCATGCAATACCCCCCCTTGACCTGGCGCCACGACGGCCGCCCCGCCCTGGGCGATCTCATCACCTGGACCGACTTCGAGATGCCATGACCATGGAACTACGCAAAACCTTTCAATTCGAGGCGGCCCATTTGTTGCCGCACCTGCCCAAGTCTCACAAATGCCGCCGCCTGCACGGCCACAGCTTCAAAGTCGAAATCGCCGTGGCCGGCCAGTGCCATCCCAAGCTGGGCTGGGTGATGGATTACGCCGACATCGCGGCGGCCTTCGACCCGATCTGGGAAAAGCTCGATCACCGTTATCTGAACGAAATCCCCGGTCTCCAAAACCCGACCAGCGAACGCATTGCCGCCTGGATCTGGCGCCGGCTCAAACCAAAACTGCCTCTCCTGACCGAGGTCGTCGTGGCCGAAACCTGCTCCGCCAAGTGCGTCTTCAGAGGGCCCGCCGAAGAGCCGTGAGAGCGTGGAGCGTGGGGAGCGTGAGAGCGTGGAGCGTGGAGCGCGGCAAGTGCTGCGATGCCCTCACGCTCTACGCTCCGACGCTCTGACGCTCCACGCTCCAACGCTCTGGATGCGCCGCACTCCAAACGTTTCGCGAGCCACGCGCGCGCCGCCGAAATCGCGAAGCGTATGGAGTGCGTCCAGCTTGCTGGCGCTTTCGGCCTGGCCGGGGCGTACAAGAGCGGGAGCAAGCCCCGCGCGCTCCAAAGGCTTCGCCAGTTCGAGGGCCGGTGAGCGCGTCGCGAAGCGCTTGGAGTGCGCGGCATTCCCGCGCTCTGCGCCTCCCTTTCCATGCCACCGCAACCATGGTTTCAAAATGCGTAACTATTCAGCACCTGTCCATGTCCTTTGCCCAAAGCCGGCTCGAGCCGGCGCTCCCGAGCGCCGGCTTCAGCCGGCTTTGCGCGCCCGTAGTCCGCGAAGCCTTGCGACCCCGCGCTGGAGCCGGGGTGTTCCGCTTTCGTTGCCACTGAACCCGAATAGTTCGACAATGTTAGATTTCCTCGGAGCCAGACTGAATGCCGGTGGGGGGTGTCCCGGAGGGACACTCGACAATAGCCCGGCGTTTCAACGCCGGGGAAGCCAGAAAGACGGCTCTCGTCCCGAAGGGACGACTGAGCAAAGTCCTGGTATTCAACCGTCCCTTCGGGACGAACTGACTCTATTGTGCCGGACACCCGGCGTTGAAACGCCGGGCTATTCTCGGTTGTCCCTTCGGGACAGAGGCCAAGCCCGTCCCAGCGAGCTAGGGCCTATACCTCGGTTTGGCATTTCGGAGCTAATTTAACATTGTCGAAATAGTTACCAAAATGCCAGACCTGCGCCCCCAACCCCAGCCTTCGTTTTCGCGCCAGCCCTTACCTGCCGTCCGCCTCGAACGTCGCCACCAATGGCCGATGGTCGGACCCGACACCCCAATTGGCCATAGTGAGCACGTAGGTCTCATTGGCCACCCAGGCTCGGGCCATCCCGGGGCTGAGCAGGATATAATCAATCCGCGAATAGGTGTCGTCCTTTCCGAAGAAGTGTCGGTTAGACACGTCTTGCGGTTAAACGCTTATCACCCTTGCAGACATTGGGTTTTGTTAAAGGGCGATAGTCTTTAGCCAAAGAATATCGCTTAGACACATCGATGGCATATCCCCTGTCAACCCAGGCAGGGGCATGGAGCAGCAGGTGCGGCGGGCGCAGACATCTGCCGGTGCGAAAAGGCGGATCAGTCTCCGGCGCGCCGGGGCGGGGAAGTTGGAGGCACTGGGCTTTTCCCCTTCCCCCAAATCCAGGAATTTCGGGCCGAAAGGGTATGGTGTGCAAGGAGGGTGGGGCAGACCTCTGGTCTGCCGGTTAGGCGGGCCTCTGGCCCGGTGTTTCGACCGCACTGTCGGCCCAGGCTCCCGGTTCAACTGATCACCGCAGCCCAGGAGACGCCGACCTGGATGGACAAGCCGAGAGACTCTGTAGGGTGAATCCGGTGATCCAAAATCTTACGCATTTGATCTCCAAGTCGCTTTCCCGTCCTCGACCACCTCCGAGTGCTTGCTGCGATCAAGACGTTCCCTGGGGCATTTGGGGAATACAATGGGCTGGACCCACTTCGGCTGGCACGAAAAACAAACCCATTGGGGGCTTGCAATAGACTAACCAGCCGCCATACATTCAAGCAGCGAGTGGTTCGGAATGAACGAGTTGCGGTGAAGACATCGAGAGCATCCTCGGTTTCAATAAACGAACCAGCCGTCGCAGAATAGAAGTTAGCTCTCAACAATGAAAATCCGCGGCACTGATTTCGTGGTGTATCTGGTATCCGATCTTGCACGAGCCGCGAGCTTTTACCGCGACGTCCTCGGACTTCCCCAGGGGGTTTATAGCGAAGAGGGCAAGTGGGCGGAGTTTAATTGCGGAAATATCACACTCGCGCTCAAGGCGGGTGAGAAGCTGCCAGAGGTGATTGCTGGGGGACGAATCGCCTTGGCTGTTGATGACATTCACGCGGCACACGAGGAGATGAAGAAGCGGAGTGTGCGCGTTGTGAGCGGACCTCATGACTACTCGGTTTGCTGGGCTATGGAGATACTTGACCCGGACGGGAATCTTGTGATCCTCCACAAACGGGCTGACGGAACTTTTGGCCCCGAGTCCAATGATGGCTAACGAGAATGGTGGAGCTAACGGAAGGCAGCCGTTGACGGTCTGGATTTCGTTGGTCGGTATGTCCCGAAAGGACCTCACAATAAAGGGGTCAGCCATAGTATGGTTCGCTTTTTGTCTGGGGGGTCCAAATCATGACTTTGTCACTTTTGCATGGGTTCAGCCGCGCAGCGTCAATAAACCCCCAGGCGAGGCCAATGCGAAGCAATCCAGGCCATTCATACGGCCTCACGTCTGGAGAACGGGGTGTTTTCGTTTTCCGCCGCGGCGCCCGCCGCCCCGCAGTTCAACCCAGGCAGCGGCATGGAACAGCAGTATGGTCTGCAAGCAGCCGCGCGCAGCAAAAGATGAGCAGCACCGGCTTCGTCCGGCGCAGGCTGAATTTGATGGTTCCTTTTTTCCCCGTAACTGTTCAGGTGGGAGGGTGGGGCAGACCTCTGGTCTGCCGGTTAGGCGGGCCTCCGGCCCGGTGTTTCGACCGCACTCGGCTCAGGGAGCCGGAGGCTCCCTGAACCGGCAGACCGGAGGTCTGCCCCACGCCTAAACAGTTACTTTTCACCTTTCCGGGTTACCTGCCGTCCGACTCGAACGTCGCCACCAATGGCCGATGGTCGGAACCGACACCCCAATTGGCAATCGTGAGCACGTAGGTCTCGTTGGTTACCCAGGCTCGGGCCATCCCGGGGCTGAGCAGGATATAATCAATCCGCGAATAGGTGTCGTCCTTTCCGAAATAATGCGTCCAAGTCACGTTGCGCGGCGCCCAGGCCGGATGGGAGCTGGGGGCATTGTCGCCGTTGCGCTCGGCCGGGCGGCTGTCGATGAGCTTGTGCCCGCCGCGGCCGATGAGGACCCGGATCGAACGGGAATCGCAGGTGTCATTGAAGTCGCCGAGCACGATGAGATTCAGATCGGGATTGGCCACCAGCCGGGCGTCAATCTTCTCCCGCAGCCGTTTGGCCTCTTCCAGGCGCAACTCCCCTTCGTCGGCTTCGGCCAGCGCGCGCCGGGACTTGAGATGCGCGGCGATGAGCGTGAACGCAAAGTTCGCGCCGGCCTGGACATCCACCTCGGCGAAGCCCCGGCTCACCCGGAAGCGGCGCCCGCCCAGCAGGAAGTCCTCATTGGTGTGGGAACGGCGGGCGGCGAACGGAAACCGGCTCAGGACCGCGACATGGATGTTGGTATCGAAACCGGCCACGTGCTCCCAAAAGGGGAAATTCAGGCCCTGGGCCTCCAGGGACGCGCGAAGTTCCTCCAAGGCGCTGGGGCTGCCCATTTCCTCCAAGGCCAGCACGTCTGGTTTGAGGGCCAGGATGCTTTCCCGGACCTTTGCCCGGGCCTCCGCAGGTTTCGCCGGCCGCGTCTGCGTCGCCACGTCCAGGTAGCTTTCCACGTTGTAAGTCGCCACCCGGAACGTCGCCGCCCGCCCGGAAACCAGCCCCATCGACACCAGCGCCAACAGCGCCAGGGCGGCATTAAGCCTGCAAAAGCTCTCGGACGCGGTCGATGCCGCGCTGCCGCATAAATGCGGCGTTCCGATGCGGAAGCGGAACGCCGCGTTCACGCGGCAGTTCGTTCCTTCGGCACCGAGTTCGATGCAGCCCTGCAGGAGGGCCCGCTTGCCATGGTGAAACAAACTCATGCGAGCCCGCCCCTGGGCCTTCATGCCCTCGGTTTCTTCGATTTTGCCAGCCTCTCAGACCGCTTTCGTTTGGCCCGCCGCGCAGACTGTTCCTGCAACCGATAGCTCTTGGTCCCCGTCAACCGGCGCGTCGAACCCAATTTCCTGCGCCGGCGCTCCCGCTCGGCGACCAAGTGTTTCAGGCACAGGTACGACCCTGCCGCCTTCTCGCCGCAGACCACGCACCGCCCCTCGCGCCGCATCCGCAGTTGATACTTCCGCTGGCGGGACATTTGCAGGTCCGTGAATTCGTCTTCAATGGGATTTGGCATCTTACTTCCCCATCCATTTCTCGCTGTTCTCGCAGTAAAACCGATCGATTCGCTTTTTGACGCCGCGCCGCTTCATCGAAGCGGCGCCTGGAGTTGGGACATTCTGCACGCCAACGGCGTGCGGGCACATCAGCCCAGGGCAACGCCCTGGGAACCCGGCCTCCAATGGCCCAACCCGCCCTGCAAGGGCGGGGGTAGCCTCCGTGGCCTGCGCCCTTTCAGGGAGCCGGAGTGTGGTGAGGGGCCGGCTTTCCCAGGGCGTTGCCCTGGGCTGATATGCTGGCGCGCTTTCAGCGCGTGCTCCTGCGAGAAGGGGCTCCAAGCAAGAATGTTCAAACCCCAGCCGCCGCTTCATTGAAGCGGCGCGCTTAAGGGAGAATTGGCCTTCGCTCGCACTCATTCTGTCCAGACTTTTGACGGATTTTATCTGGCACGAGGCAGGCGTCAACCCCCAACTCGCGCATAATCGCCGGCCGGGCGCACGACGGAATTCCTCGACGCCGCGCCCCGGCGCGGCTGATTCAAGATTCTGCATTGCGCGACTTTAGGTTGCCGGGCGCCGGTGCGGCGATCTAAGGGCCCGTGCAAGAATTAATTCCGTTTGTCTGGCGGCGCACGCGGCCAAAGCGCGGGAACGCCGCGCACTCCAAACGCTTCGCGATATCGGCCGCGCACGCTGCTTCGCGAAGCGTTTGGAGCGCGGCGCATCCCGCCGCTCTTGACGCCAATCGTAGTTTCAGAATGTTGGGATTGCGCCACAGGAATCGGGACGACAAAGGTTGCGACGAAGTCTTCCGTTCGCCGCATTTCTGGGACAGGCCTTATACCAGCCAACCGGCTCAACCAGCAAAACTGCTGTCCACCGGAGATGGGATTACTCACTGGGCTCCGCCCGTTGACGACTCATGGCATTTGGAGGCTGTAGTACCGACTGGAATGATTCGTCCACTCGGGATCACTGAAATAGAACGAACCGTTGGTAAGCGTGATGGTCTGGAGCGGAACCCAAACCGGGCTGGCCAGGTTCGTGCTGGCCGCCACGACGACGGTAAAATTGTTTGTGCCAGTGATGTTGAAACCGAACTGGTTGCTCTTCACGCCGAAGCTGGCATCGCCGGTCTGCACCTGGGGGTTCCAGGGCACGATGGGAGCATTTACAATGAACGCCGTGCTCCAGCCGGTGGTCCCGGGCAAGTAATACACGGTCGCATGGGTTTGGGGTGACCAGCTTTGTGGCTGAACGAACACTTCCCCACCAAAGCGGGGAGCGTTACCATGGAAATAGACTCCTGTCAGGCTGGGGCAGCCGACGAATGCAAAAGACCGGATATAGGCGATGCCGCTGCCTATCGTGACGGTGGTCAGGCTGGTGCAGTCAGCGAACGCGTATTCTTCGATGCCGGTGACGCTGTCGGGGATCGTGACGCTGGTGAGGCTGGTGCCTGAGAACGCCCCGCCTCCGATGTTGGTGACGCCGTTGCCGATCGTAACGCTGGTCAGGCCGCCGCAGCCGTAGAACGCCCCGCTCCCGATGCTGGTGACGCTGTTGGGGATCGTGATGTTTGTCAGGCTGGTGCAGTACCAGAAGGCCTGGTCCGCAATGCTCGTGACGGTGTCCGGGATCGTAATGCTGGTCGGGCCGATGCCAGAGAACGCGTAGCCCCCGATGTTGGTGACGCCGTTGGGGATCGTGTAGCTCCCCCCTACGCCGCCCGGGTATTCGACGAGCGTCGTCAGACTCCGGTTGAACAAGACTCCATCCACATCGCCATAGACGGAATTGCGCGTATCTACCGTGATGGCTGTCAGGCTGGCGCAGTCAGCGAACGCCTCCTGCCCGATGCTGGTGACGCTGTTGGGGATCGTGACGCTCTTCAGGCTGGAGCAGTCCGAGAACGCCCAGTCTCCGATGTTGGCGACGCCGCTGCCGATCGTGACGCTGGCCAGGCTCGGGCAGAGCTCGAACGCCTCCTGCCCGATGGTAATCACGCTGTTGGGAATCGTCACGCCGGTCAGGCTGCGGCAGTTAAAGAATGCAAGAGACCCGATATAGGCGACGCCACTGCCGAGCGTGATGCTGGTCAGGTTGGAGCATCCGGAGAACGCGGAATCCCCGATGCTGGTGACGTTGTTGGGAATGGTGACGCTCGTCAGGCTGGTGCAGCCGGAGAACTCACCGACCCCGATGACGCGGTTGCCAATCGTGACGTTGGTCAGGCTGGAGCATCCGGAGAACGCAGAATCCCCGACGCTGGTGACGTTCTTGCCAATCGTGACGTTGGTCAGGCTGGTGCAGTTGGTGAGCGCATCGGTCCCAATGCGGGTGACGCTCTGGGGGATCGTGTAGGCTCCGGCCTTGCCCTCTGGACAGAGGATAAGCGTGGTCTGGCTTTTGTTGAACACGACCCCATCCGCGCTGCTGTAAAAGCGGTTGAGCGCATCCACCGTTATCGCGCTCAGGCTGGAGCACCCATAGAACGCATCGCCCCCGATGCTGCTTACGCTCTTGCCTATCGCGACGGTGGACAGGTTGGTGCAGTTCCAGAACGCCTGAACGCCGATGCTGGTGACCGGCAGGCCATTGGTCGTGTCTGGAATCCTTTCTGGGATGGTCACGGCCCCGCCGGGACCGGTGTAACGTGTGATGGTGATCGCGCCGTTGGTGGTCGCGTATCCGGCTTGCGACACCGGGTCCCACAGAGAGGCCGGAAGACCGGCAAACGTTGGACCCCAGCCCGTGGTCCCAACCAAGTAATAGGCGGTCGCCACGCCACCCGGGAACACATCCGAACCAAAGGCGGGAGCGTTGCCCTGCAAAATGACGCTGGCCAGGCTGGAACAGTCACTGAACGCCCCGTCCCCGATGCTGGTGACGTTGGCGCCTATCGTGACGCTGGCCAGCCTGGAGCACCCAATGAACGCATTGACCCCGATGTTGGTGACGCTGTTGCCTATCGTGACCGTGGCCAGGTTGGTGCAGTCCCAGAACGCCTGAAGTCCGATGCTGGTGACGCCGTTGGCCATCGTCCCGCCGTTGCCTATCGTGGCGCTGGCCAGGCTGGTGCAGCCAACGAATGCGGCGAATCCGATGCTGGCGGCGCTGCCGGGGATCGTGACGCTGGTCAGGCTGGTGCAGCCGGCAAATGCATAG
>Ga0187873_1001546_pt1 | contig 18942 bp, 16 predicted proteins | sample June2016WEW_16_1_2_FD_133012 | JGI IMG/M metagenome (GOLD analysis project Ga0187873, IMG submission 133012) | Peatland microbial communities from SPRUCE experiment site at the Marcell Experimental Forest, Minnesota, USA - June2016WEW_16_100 | ecosystem: Environmental > Terrestrial > Soil >... | reverse complement strand
CGCACGATGCGATATTTGCCGCGAATCACCGTTCCCGGTTCCAGTTCGCGCAGATCGATGAGCAGGGCGCCATCAGTGGGGCAGTTGGCGTGGTTGCTCGGCCAGGACTTTTCGCAGATCGGACAGGTCTTCATAAGCCGGTCTTCCTTTTCTCTCTTGCCTAATCCCCGGTCTCAGACGAGAGACCTAGGGCACCTGGTCTCCGAAAGGAACAAACAACGCACATCATTCTCCGGCACGGCGCACACACAGCGCGCGCTTGTCATAGCTATAGGTGAGTGGGTCGGCGCCCCGCTCTCCATCCGTGAATAAGAAGTACCATGCCTTCTCAGTAGTATTTTCCGGAGTACTGCTCCAATGCCATCCAGACAATTGCAGGTTGCCCTTCACGTGCATGTCGCCGACATTTACTTTTGAGTTATAGATGCCCTGCAGCTCGCCAATCGCCGGCAAGCGCCAGTCGGTGTGTCTGGCCAATTGCAGATTCCGGCAATAATCTGTTGCCTGCTGCCAGGTCACATTGCGGCCATTATCCTTTTTCGCCCACATCAGCCCCGTTGCCGGGTCAGTCCAGACCCCGAGAGCTTCCTCTGGCGTCGTCTTGTTCTGCGCTTGCTGCACGCTTTTCAGCAGTGCTTTCTTGCTCTGGTCGTAGCTACTGCCTCCCTGCAAGGTCGCCGGCCGGGTATTTTTGGACCAGATATACACGCCAGTGATGATGGCACTGGGGGCGTGGCCCATGGCCGTGGCCATGGCGCGAATTACGGCGCCTTCAGGGCGCGCCCTGCCGCTGGAGACGTGCGGCAACGCCGCCTGTGTCGCTTGTAACGTAAAGGGCTGGGTGTAGATGGGCGATGTCTCTGTAGGCGGGCTGCTGTCCACGGTGTAGTGGATGACGGCATTCGGGGTTGTGTCGGATATGGTGATGGTCTGCGTCTCGGCGTAGGCGCCTTCACCCGGAGTGAGCACCGGAACAGCTGTAGTGGGCGTGGAAATAAATGCACGTACAGCGAGCAAGATTCCCGCGCCAACAACGATTGCGGCCGCCGCTATTGCCCATTTCAAGGATGCAAAACGCCGCAGAACGGTAGCGGGGGCCGGGAGACGCGAGGACGGCGATTCGGAAACATCTTTCCGCCGAATGATGGGAGCCACATACCTTACCCCGTCCAGCAGCCCGAGTAGTTCAACGATGTTTCCTGGACGCCGCTCGCGGTCCTTGGCCAGGAGGCGCAGGACCAAGGCATCAAGACCCCTCCAATCGGCCAGTTCGGGGCGAAGCTGGCTGGGCGGCGGGGGCTGCTGATGGAGATGCTGGTACATCCAGCCTTCGGTGTTGGGAGCGTGGAAGGGGGTCTGGCCGGTAAGCATCTCGTAGAAGACGCCTCCCAGGGCGTAGAGGTCCGCGCGGCCGTCCAGTTCTTCAGATGCCATGCCCTTCCATTGCTCCGGCGCGGCGTAGGGCGGGGTGAGCAGCAGGCCGTGGGTGCGGCTGGCGACCGTAACGCTCTCTTTCATGGCTGCGATGCCGAAGTCGAGGAGCTTGGAGGTCTCCGGGAGGTTGTGGCCTCCGGCGAGGAGAATGTTTTCCGGCTTGACGTCGCGATGGATGATTCCCTTGGCGTGGGCCGCGCCTAAACCCAGTGCGATACCGCGTGCAATGGAGAGCGCGCGCTCCACGGGGAATGCTCCGCTCTCCAGCGCATGGCGGAGGTCGGCGCCTTCCACGAATTCCATGGCAATGTAGGGGGAACCGTCCTCGGCCTGATCCAGATCGACGACTTGAACCACATTTGGGTGTTGCAGCTCGATGGCGGCCTGCGCTTCGTGACGGAAACGGCGCAGAAAGGCGGCATCCTGGCTGAGTTCGCTGGAGATGAATTTGAGGGCGCGCGGACGGCCCAGCATTATGTGCTCGGCGAGGTAGACCGTGCCCATGCCGCCGCGGCCTAGCTGGCGTACGATGCGGTACTTGCCGCGAATCACCGTTCCCGGCTCCAATTCGCGATGATCGATAAGTAGGGCGCCGTCAGTGGGGCAACTGGCGTGGTTGCCCGGCCAAGCCTTTTCGCAGATCGGACAGGTCTTCATGGGCCAGTCGCCTCTTTTTCGCGGATTCTTGTTATCCCACCCTTTCGCCAGAAATAAGGCGAAAGGATGGGGCACGGAGCTTGAAGTTCTACAAGAAGGAACGCTTCCATTGTAGAGCGGCTTGGACAGGAGATGAATTATCGCTTAGGCTGGACTGGTTTGGGCGCGGGGAAGGCGACTTTGGGCGGGTCGGCAAGGGTAACGGCGGCCTGGACCGGCGTGGTACGGGCGCCGCGCTTGACCTGATTGTCTTTCAGCGTGAGGGCGCCGTTGGCAATCTCGACGTCGGCGGTCCAGCGGTCGAAGCGAGCCAAGGCCGGGGGTACGAAGCCTGAAGCCGCGGCGACGGTCCCATGCCGCCAATCGAAGTGAAGTGCCCCTTTGGCGGAGGAGGCCAGGTCAACTGCTGTGAAGCCCGTGAGCTCGATCTTGCCGTTGGCGTCGAATGTGCCGCCGGAGAAGCGCAGGCCGAGCAACTGGCCGAGGGCTGGAGGGCTGAGCTTGTCAAACTGAGCTTCCAGGACGTAGGAGGGTTTGTCATTGGTTGTGGCGGCTGCGTGGTATGTGCCGGTTCCGTGGATGTGGCCGTCGAGCAGGATAGCATCGAAGGCGGTAATCTCGGCTCCATCGATAAAAGTGTTGATGGTGGCTGAAGGCTGGTGGAATGTGACCGGGCCGAGGATAAGGGATTCGGCTTTGACCGTGCCTTCCAGAATGGGCCAGGCCGGAGTGGCCTTGGAGCGGAGGCGTTGGATGAGCGTGGAGAGCATGGTGTCCCGCTCCCGCGCGCCGAGGAATGCGGCCTGGAGAACGGCGGCGTCGAGCTCGCTGAACTGAAGCTGGAAGCGCGGCGGACAAGGCTGAGGCGTGTCGCAGGCGGAGCGTAGAGTGAGGCTGGCTGTTCCCTTCACCGGGCCATAGGAAAAGAGGACTGGATCCCAGCGGAATTCGCCTGAAGCCAGGTGTAGCGTAGCCTGGGAAATTTCGATGGGGTTGACCAGGTAATCAGCCTTCCATGTGGCGTTGCGCAAGGTTACGGTTCCGGTGAGGCTGTCGGATGGGGCCGCGGACGGGAGCGGGACGGCGGAGGGCGAGAGGTCGCCCAACGAAAGTGTCTGGACTGGCAGCGTCTGGACTGGCAGCATCCAGGGACCATTGGCGGTCAGGTCCACGGAGACAGGGTCGCCGGCAAGCGCGTTCAGGGCCGCGACATTCGTGATGCCGGCCACATGTGCTAAATTTCTTGCTCGGGCGATAGATGCCTGGCCGCGCATTGTGAGCTGATAGCCGGAGAGCATGAGGCGCGTGGAAACCGTGAGCGGGGCGGCTGCGCCTGCGGGGATGGCTACGATGGCCGCCAGCGCCTGGCCAGTGCCGGAAGGTTGGTTTGCGGGCGTCAAAAGGAGTTTCGGAACATGGAGGGGTTGACTGAGGCCGTTGCCGCTGAGTTGGAGCCCTTGAACCGTAAGGCTGCCGGTAAGCGGCCCTTGCGCTGCCGCATGGGTCTTGGTGGAGCGGACTTTGCCAACGGGAGCTTGTATTTCAGACGATGCGCCGTCGGGAGCATAGGTAATTTTGCCGCTTGCAGATCCGGTAACCTCAAGGCCTGGCGCCAAACCGCTGCGCACGGTGCGCAGTGCGTCCATGCCGGCGGCAATGGAAATTCGGTCCAGTTCAACGGTGAAGTGAGGCGGTCCTCCATCACCGGGCACGTTGCCGGTAAGGCGGATGCGGCCATTGCCGAGCGGAGAATCGCAGAGCAGATTGTCGATGGCGCGGGTGGAGAAGTGAGCGAGCAGATTGCATTTGGCGTCAAAGTCCATGGGCGCGGCCGGAGCAAACTCGGCGCGATGGACGCCGGTGGCGCGCAGCCGGGTTATGACCTGGGCCTCACTGGGGGTGCCGTCGAGATGCAGTTCGCCGGTGAGGTCGCCACGCCAGCCGGCGTCGGAACCGAGAAGCAGGCGGGTAAGCTGGCCGAGTTGTGCCTGGCGCCAATCCAGATCAATGTGCAACGGCATCTGACGCAGATCCGAAGCCTGGCGCAATTTTGCCTCCAGGCGGACGATGCCGGTGTCGCCCTGTTCAAGGCTGACGTCGGTGCGGACGGGTTGACCGCGCAGCCGCACGCGCCAGTCGCCTGGACTCTGCTGTTCCAGCGACATCTCGGCGTTCAGCAGGGAAAAGGGGAGTTTTTCCGCGCCGTTTTTGATGTTGATGCGTGAATGTGTAGCTTTTAGGTAAGGCAGCCGGACAGGTTTGTCGAGCTTATCCAGCTTGCCCACTTCGGATTGAGCCTGGGCCGTGGCCGTGCGCAGGAGCGAGTCGAGGTTCCAATGGCCGGGGGCGGAGCGCACCAGGTTCAGGCTGGCCTCATCAACGCTTATGGTGTCGATCTCCAGACGCCCGCGCCACAGCGAGAGCAGGCGAATAGAGGCTATGACCGTATTGGCGTGGAGCATCGGCTCGGCGCCATACGCGGGGTCTTCCTCGACGGAAAGGTTGTTGAGGACAAAGCCCGGCCGGGGCAGCAGGCGCACCTCGACCGAGGAGAGATGCACAGGGCGGCCCAGCGATGCGGAGATCAGCTGAGTAATGCGGCTTTTGTAGCGGCTCACGCTCAGGAAAGGAGGCACGATCAGGATGGCCAGGATGGCTGCCAGGGATGCCGTGGCCAGCCATAGCCACTTGCGTTTTCGCTGCCGGGGTTGTGCGTCTTCGTTCATATCAGTTATCAGCGGTCAGCCGTCAGCTATCAGTTTACAGTTGCCATTTACAGTGGCCCAAGGTCATGTACTGATTGCTGATGGCTGATTGCTGTTAGCTGTTATTTCACCCGGTGCAGGGTCCGGCTCCAGCGAGTTTCAGTAAAGAAGTGCAGCGCGACGTGGCCCATCCAGGCGACGGCATTGCCAATTCCGGTCTGATTGTACTGATCTTCCGGAGTCACAAACGACCAATAGTTGAATAGCGGCCTTCCCACGATATTCTCCCTGGGCACAAATCCCCAGTAGCGGGAGTCGAGGCTGTTGTGCCGGTTGTCGCCCATCATGAAGTAATGACCGGGAGGCACCACCAACTCGCCGTTATAGATATGGTTGGGAAAATCGACGCTCCATGCTTCGGTGGCGCCTATGTCCGTGGACGGCTTCACGGAGGGAAATTCGTCGAGGAAGTCGCGATGGTTTTCTGGCGTGGTTGGTTGGGCATGGGGCTGCTCCTGGGCTGCGCCGTTGAGGATGACAATGCCGTTGCGCAGATGAATGCGGTCGCCGGGGATACCGATCAGCCGCTTCACCAGGATCAGGTACTGAGGGTTCCCGTCCGCATCCTTCTCTGGTTCCGCTACCGGCTTAATGAAGACCACGATGTCGCCGCGCTTTGGCTCGCGATAGTGAATTAGCGGCGGCATCCACGCTGGAATATCGCAACCGAATATATCCTGAAAGACCGGATTCAATTTCTCCGGCGGAGCGAAGGTGATGCGGTCCACCAGCAGGTGATCGCCCACCAGCAGCGTCTTCTCCATCGAACCGGAGGGAATGACGAAGTTCTGGCCGAGGAAGGTAAGAATAAACAGGCCAATGACCAGGATGGAGCAGATGCTGGCTACCGCTTCGGGGAATGTCTCTTCCACGCGCTCTTCAGCGGGCTGGGGCTTGGACGGCGTCTTGGGGGTCGGCTTTTTTTTCTTTGTCATCCTGTCGCTCTTTTACAGTTGTCAGCTATCAGCTATCAGCTTTCAGTAGTCAGCAATCCGGGTTTTTAACTGACAACTGAAAGCTGACGGCTGACAACTGTTTCAATGCACCACACGGAAAATTCGCTTCCAGCGCGCAAATCCCGTCAGTCTTGCGGAGAGCTGCCTGTCGAGTCCGAGTCTATCATCTCTGGCTTGTAGCGCGGCTTGCAGCGCGACCTGTTCAACATCGGTGGTGGATGGCCGGTAGAGGGAGAAGTAGATGACCAGGGGGCGAGCCACGATCTGTTGCCGTGAGACCAAGCCCCAGTAGCGGGAATCGGCGCTGTTATTGCGGTTGTCTCCGAGCACGAAGTATTCGCCCTGGGGCACCATTAGTTCGCCGTCGCGCGTGAGGCTCTGCATCTGCCTCCACCAGACCGGATCCACCTCCGGATCGGTATAAACGCTGGCAGGAAAGTCGTCGCGGGAGTAGTTGCCGGCAGCGGGTTCAAATGCGGCGTAAGGCTCGTCGAGAACGACGCCGTTCACGCTGACCCGGCCATCCTTAATGTGCAGCCGCTCGCCGGGCAGGCCCACCACCCGCTTGACCAGATAAGGGTGCTGAGGGTGGTGGAAGACCACAATGTCTCCCCGCGCCACCTCGCGATAGGGCAACAGATACCGGGTGAGGCTGCCCGGTGGGGCATACACCTGCTTATTGACCAGCAGAAAATCACCCACCAGCAAGGTGCGTTCCATGCTTTCGGAGGGAATGAGGTAGGGCTGAAGCACAAAGGTGAGCAAAAACAGCGCCACCACCACCGTTCTGAGCAGCGAGGCAAGAGCTTCGGGCACGGAAGGCAGATGAAGCCGCAACCGCGCGAACCGATGCGAGGATGGGGTCAACCCCTGGGCGGAGGTGTTCATAGCGTTGCCGGTTCCTCCTTTTTACCTACCGGCTTGACCTGAGCCGCGGCGCCGGCCTTTTTCACTGCCGCCTTCAGCCGCTCCAACGCCCGTCGCGCCGCATCCTGCTCGGCGTGTTTCTTGGTGCTGCCCATGCCGCGCGCCAGTTGCTTGCCCGGTTCTGCTTCGGCTGTTTTGAGCCGCACCTCGACCAGAAAGCGCTTGTGATGGTCGGGACCGCTTTCGCTCTTGACCCGGTAAACCGGAGTGCCGGCGTGTGTGGCTTGCATGTACTCCTGTAACGCCGATTTATAGTTGCCCAAAGCGGCTCCGGAGCGCAATTGCTCGGCCAACTGCTCGGCGGCCTCGCCCATCACCCAGCGACGGGCAAAGGTGGAGACCGGCTCCAGTCCGCCGTCCAGAAAAAGCGCGCCCAGCACGGCCTCCATCGTATTGGAGAGCACCGTGCTCCTGCGCCTGAGGCTGCCGCCCTTGTCCTCGCCGCGGCTGAGGCGCAGATGACTGCCCAGGTTGATGGCCGCGGCTACCTCCGCCAGATGCTGGCGGCTGACCAACTGGGCGCGGACGCGGGTCAACTCGCCCTCCCGCCACTCGGGGTGAAGCAGAAACAGGGCTTCGGCGACCACCAGGCCCAGCACGGCATCACCCAGGAACTCCAAGCGCTCATTGTCGTCCGTACCGGCAGATTTGATCTTCCCGCCGGCGAGTGCCTGCTCGCTGACCGCTCGCTCTTTGGCTAACGAGCGATGGGTCAGCGCGCGCACCAGCAGTTCGCTGTGTGCAAAGCAATGTCCCAATGCTGCTTCCAACTCCGCGAGAACGGCTTCCACATGCGCCTCGATCCAACTTGAAAATCTCAATTCATTCTAGAGAAATACCGTCGAAAAACCATGTGCGTTGCAGGGAACAAGCTATGCAGATTGCGAAAAACAGCGAAAAAACAATCTGTCTCTCGTATTAACCTGATGCGAGAGGAAGATTCTGGGAGTCGGCCACATTTCCAAATTGTTCGATCTGGATCTCCCCCTCGGGAAATATGGCTTTGACCTGGAGTTGCCCCCCCATGGCCTGAATGAAGTTGCGTAGAGTCGAGACATACATATCAGTACGCTTTTCCATTTTCGACACGGCGCCCTGGTTGATATTGAGAACCTTTGCGAGGTTGACCTGGGTTAAGCTCCGGGCCTCCCGAAGCTGATAGAGAGTCATGACACCGGCAGCCTCCCTTACTCTCCGCGCAATCTCCGCCTCTTGTTCCGGCGAGAATGTTCTACGAATATCTCTCCACCTTGTCGCCATGGCGTTAACTCTCCAATCACAAATATACCTCTCAGGTGATATTCCGTCAAGGTGATAATGGCGATACTGGTCAGGCTGCCAGGCTTCTCTCTGGCTGCGGATCGAGATGTCGTCCGAAGCGGATCATAGGGGCTTTTCAGTCCCGTTTGGCCATGAAGATTCGGGCTTGTCCGGCTGAGGACTGGCCGTTGGGGGCTTGACCGGCGCAGGACCGGGCGAGCCGGTGTCGTCGGCATCTTCCTCGCAACTGTGTCCATTGACGGCGTAGGCTGTTTTAACTCCCCGCTCAGCGGATAGCCGGGTATCCAACTGCCCATCGCGCGTCTTCAATGCCTCTTTGTACTCGGTCACCGCCTCTTCGCGCTTGCAGTCCAGGTCGAGCATCCGGCCAAGGTAGATGTGCGACCAGGCAAGCAGGCGCGGGTCCTTGCTGGTGGCCAGTGTCCGATGGAATCCATCGATAGCCTGGCCGGGATGGCCGGTGAGAATGGCCACCCTGGCCAGGATGAACTCCGCGCGGGCTTGACTGGCGACCTCGTCCAGATCATTGGAAGAATCGGAGTGCGTAGCGAGAGCCTGGCGGGCCATGGCGCTGGCCGTGGCCACATCCCCGGCAGCGAGGCGTGCCTCGGCCAGATCAAGGCCGGTCAACTTGCGCGGCGCACTGCGCGTGAGCACGTCGCTGTCGCCTTCTTTGTCGAAATCAATAGCTCTGGCGCGGTGCACCTGTTGGTCCACATCCATGCTGTAGACCATCTCGCCGATGGTGTCCTTCAGGCCGGCTGGGTCCTTCTCAAATTGGATCATCTGACCATAGAAGTACTCCGTGAGCACAAATCCCTGGCTCATGGCGTGGCGCATGGCGGCTACGCGGACGGCGTCAACCTTCTGCTGGTAGGCCTGCCGTTCGTGCTCATAACGCGGCAGCTCCGAGCGGTCGACATTGGCCGGAATCTTGTACACGGGAATACCGGTATCCATGATGCGCGCTTCGATGGCCTTGATGAGGCACTCAACGGTCATGGACTCGGTGTCGGAGCGGTAGCGATACTCAAGCGGCGCATCGCGCACCTCCTTGAGGATAGGCTGCATGCGGCTCAGGGCGTTGGTCCTGAGGTAGAGCAGCGGCTCAATCATGTAATGCAGGTAAGTGTGGCGCACGTCGCTCATGCGGATGGTTCCATTTACCGGCGAAACCACCACCACGTAGTCCGTGCCATAGATGCGGGCGTTGATGGTGTGGGGCGAGAGCATGGGCTCGATGACCACCACAAACCGCCGTCCGTTGTACGTCTCGGCAGGCATCTTGAGGTAGAGGTTGGTGGCGACGATCATTTTGGAGAGCGGATCGTGCAGCTGTTCGGCCTCCTTATCGTAGATGGGATGCACCACCAGCCAGATGCCGTGCAGGTCCACGGCGGCGACAAAATCGCGCAGCAGGGGAACGATCTCAACCACCTGGGTCGAGTCAGGGGGCATCTCGGTCAACTCGACCGCGGTTTCCAGTTCCGGCGGCGGGGTCAGATAGAGAGCCAGCGAGATGTATTGTGCAATGTCGCGCACGCCGCCGGTCATGCGGTGCTGGGCGATGTAGAGGCAGAGATGGTCGCGTTTGTTGCGGGCATCCTCGCTCTTGGCCAGCGCCTGGTTCATCTCTTCGCGGACGCGCTTGCGGACCGGGGCGCTCTCCTCCAGGCCGTCATCGTAGCCGCAGGCATTCAGCGCCGCTGCCATGAGGAAGAGCGGTTCTACGCTGATCAGCGAGATGGTGGGACCGGCGGGATCGACCAGCGAAGGAGCCTTTTCCCTCACAAAATCCATCGAGGAAGACGAAATTTGCCCCCCCGCGGACGAGCTGGCGGAGCTGGAGGATTGGGCATGTGCCGCGGCAGGCGCGAGGCCTGCCAAAAGGCAAAAAACAGCGGCCGATAGAACGGCGATAAGTGGAAATGCTCTGAATGTCATGAAGAACCCTGTCTAATTCTAGACGCATTGGCAGGGTCAAAGGGAGCGGCGCGGAGGCTGGGCAGTTGGCCACCCGGAATTGCCTTACTTTCGTCTTAAAGTGCTGCCGCTAGCGTGGGATAGCGGCTCACGTGGCTGGTTTCATAGAGGGCGAGGAGGCGCTGGCGCATCAGGTAGTAAGCCGAAGACGCCTCCTGCGCATGGATGGGGAGGGTAAGCCGGAAACGCCGCAATAAACTGGCTGGAATCATGCCGATTTCAACTCGGCGGACAGCACGGCGCAAAGATGCCGCGTCCAGCCTCATTCGCTCCGTGACGATTACCGCCTCTTCGAAGTTCCAGCGCTGCGCATAGGCGGCCAGCGCGAGCATGATCTCCGCGTTCTCGCGCATCCTCTTCAAGCCTTCGTAACCGCCGAGGGACTCCCAGATTTCGTTCGGCTCCATATCAATCTGTCCGCGGCGCGGCGTCAGGTAATCCGTCGCCACAGCGGACAACTCAACCATGTCCAGCCGATGCAGTCCGGCGACAAGGTCGTTCCAATCCAGTAGCGCAATTCTGCGGGACGAGCGCCGATCGGCGATCACCGCTGAGACAAGGCTGCACAGCAGGACCCCAAATAAGAAATAGGGGAGCGCAAAGGTCATCGGGGAAATGTTACCTTTGTGCGCCCACTGTGTCAAGGTCATTTTTAATTTGCTGGTGCAGAGCCTGAATATAGGCGCGCAATTGGGGCGAAATCGGCTGCCGGACCGGCTCCTCCAGCCAGAACTGAACCATCCAGTAGCCGAGAGCCGCCAAGTAGGCGAACATGCGCGCGTGCTCCAGCTCCCCAAAGTAGCGCTGAGAGCCGAAGAAGCTGTGCAGCCCGTCTACCAAAATGGCCACCACGGCCCACGCCGTCCACCCGTTGCCCAGCGCCATCACGTGGTTGCGCCAGCCCAGGCCCAGGCTCTTGGAGGTCCGCGTCACCACGGCAATCAACTCGCAGAACACCAGGCTGGTGAACAGGTTTCCCCTCACGATCAGGCGGCCGAGCAAAGTTGCTGCCGGCGGCGTAACCAGCCAGGGAAGCGCGGCAGCGAACAGGATGCCCGCCGCGCCCCAGAGGATAAACTGCTTTCTGGCATCCTGAACCCAGCTTCCTGTGGGCCGCAGAACGATGCGCGCAATCTCGAGCGCAATCCCCAGTTGCAGGGCGAAATCGATCAGGGCTTGAGACCAGTAGACTCGCGCATACCAACTTCGGGAACCAAGTTGAAAGAGTGCATATAAGACAGGGCTCAACACCGTCTCAAAGCCCATAAACACCGTAAAGACAGGGAAATCCCTCCATCTGCGCCGGATGATCAGAACGGCAAACAGGGCAGTGTTGCCCAGTGAGGTAGCCGCCACCAACATCCAATCGAGCGCCGACAGGTTCATTTCACCTCTCGATTTCTATTCTCTCCGTTCCGAGAGGCCGGGGACAGAGAGAATTGCAAATTCTAGAGTGCGGAAAGGCCGCCCTGCGGAATCGGCATCGGCCAAGGGCTGGTGGGAGCAGTAAGGCCTCCCTGCGGAATCGGCATCGGCCACGGACTGGTGGGAGCAGTAAGGCCGCCCTGCGGAATCGGCATCGGCCACGGGCTGGTGGGAGCAGTAAGGCCGCCCTGCGGTATCGGCATCGGCCACGGACTGGTGGGAGCGGAAACGCCGCCCTGCGGAATCGGCATCGGCCACGGGCTGGTGGGAGCAGCCAAGAGGACTGGCGCAACCAATGCGAGGACTGTTGCGGTAAGGGCAATACGCAGAAAATATTTCATGGGGGATCTCCTCTTCTTGGCGCAAGACTGCGCAAGATTAGCGTAGACTCATTTCTTAGTCTCGTAAAAGGGGAATAGAAGGCGGAAATCTCGGGGAGTGTGTAAAACAATAATTACAAGAGGTCGCGCGCTCTCAACACAGCTTGACCGGTAATCGTGTATCTCTCTGCAATCAAAGTCCTTAGCCTTGGCTCGCGCACAGAGTTGCGGTGCCTCTGTGTTACCCGCGCACGGAGACGCCGGAGAAGGAGAGCACAGCTAAACTTGAAACTGGCTGGCCGAAGCGTCGTGCGGGCTCAAAGATGCTCCACAGGAGGATGTTTTCCACCTGCTCGCGGGTGGCCTTGTCGGTGGGGCCGGAGACGATGCGGTAGTCGTAAACCTTGCCCTCCCCGTTGACATAAGCCTCGATCACAACCGGAGTGGAGACGTCGCCGATGGGGTTGCTGCCCACGTAGGGGGACAGATAGAGGAATCGTGGAGCGGTGGTCGCTCCCAGCGGTTCATCCGGGGTAGCCAGCGCGCTTTGCGGCTGTGTAAACATGCCTCCCAGCACGAGAACCGTACCCAACAGCAGCACTGTAGAGGCAAATCCCGCGGCAGCCTGCAACAAGAAGGGGCCAATGGTATTTCTCCAGGCCAGGTTGAAGGCGTGGAATGCGGGCTGGCGCCGGCGGGCCCGCTCGTGGCTGATGGCCACGCGAATGCGCAACAGCAGGTTCTGGGGCTCAGGCACCGGGCCTAGTGTGGCCATCAAGGACTGAATTTCGTCAAGAGACTTCCAGTCGCCGGCACACTTTCTGCAACTCTCCAGATGGGCGTCGACGCAATGCATCTCACGCCCGCTCAGTTGGCCGTCCAGGTACTCTGTAAACTTCTTCTGAATCGCATTGCAGTTGTTCATCGCGCCTCCTCTCCCAGGGGCATTTCATATTCCTTGCGTGCCGCGCGCGCCGTTAAACAGGCGCTTTGCTCCGGAGCCGTCAAAATCGCTTTCAAGGCCGCTCGCCCACGCACCAGACGCGACTTGACCGTCCCCAGATTCACGCCCTGTATCTCCGCCACGTCCTCGTAAACAAAACCCTCGATGTCGCGCAGAATCAATGTGGTCCGGAATGGTTCCGGCACCTTGCTCAAAGCCGCCTCAACACGCGCCCGGTTTTCCTCGTGCAACGCCAGTTCATACGGTGACTCGGCCGTGTCTACCAGCGACTCCTTCAGCAGCACCGGCTGGCCACTTTCGCTCTCGCCCATCTCCTGCTCAATGGGAATCTCGTGCTGCCTGTGCCGCGTCCACCAGCGCCGATGGTTGGAGGCTTCGCGCAGGGCAATGCGATAAATCCACGTCCGCAGCGACGACTCGCCGTGAAAGTTGCCTACTCCCCGGAAAACCTTCACGAAGACATCCTGGGTGAGGTCGGCGGCATCGGCGCGGTCCTGAACGGCACGCGCCAGCAGCGAGAAGATCGGTTGGTGGTAGCGCGCTATCAGCCACTCAAAAGCTTCCTCAGAGCCAGCCTGCAGCTCCGCGATCAGAGCTGCCTCTTCGGATTCAAAGGTCAGCGCGCTGGCAAGATTGCCCATGGTGAGGTCCGCCTGCATATCAGAGTCCTCCCACCTTACCGCAGTAGAAGCAAATTCGGTTCCTGCCAAATCTGCGCCGGCAAAAGCCCGGTTTCCGGCTGCGGCCACTCGCTCCGACGGCTGAAAAAGCGCCGCCGGAAATCCCATGCTGCCACGGAGTGCGCGGGAGACGGACACTGGCTGCAAAACCCAGAGTCCCGCGTCCCCTATTATCTTAGACACCGGATGCCCCCTGAAGTGTTCCCGGTCACGCAAGTATTTCCGCTCAGGACAGTTTGTGGGGTTGGTAGCGGGAGCTTTTCAGAGCCTCCGGGGGTCGGTTTCCGGGTCGGTAGTGGGTCAATTTGAAATCCACAGGGCTGGCGCTCGGCAATCAGACCGTTCACACTTCGAGTATGCCTAGACGCTCAAGCAAAGATAGATATTTTGCCGTCAATGCCTTTCGGGTCGTAGAACAGGCCATCGGCGAACATATGGACGGAACGCCGCTGGAAGAGCCAAACGCAGGGAAGAACCCGGCTGCCGTAGCCCTTGGCAGGCTGGGGGGCGCTAAAGGTGGTCGGGCGAGGGCCGATAAACTCTCTGCTGCGAAGCGTAAAGCCATCGCGAAAAAAGCTGCTGCTACAAGGTGGAAATCCAAGTAAACATTGGAGTTGCAAAAAGCGGCAACTTTTAGGGCTTGACACAGTCTAATAAATGTTGGCATAATGCCAACATGGCCTTAAGCGCGGTGACAACAAGTCTCGCTTTGGATATGCTTCGCGATTGCCTCTCTGACGGCAACGTGATTCCGGGAAAACACTTCCTGGAGGAATTATCCAAAGAAGGCTTAACAATCCCGGATGCGTGGCAGGTGCTTCAACATGGATGTATTTTCAAACCGCCCGAACTAGATATTCGTACAGGCGAATGGAAATACACCATTGAAGGGTATGTACCCGACGGAATGAAGCTGGCAATCGTTTTCAGCTTCAAAGAGATCGATAGAACATACCTCATCACAGTTTTTGCACTTGCTTAAGAGGTGTTGCAGCTATGAGAAATACACAGTGCGCCGAATGTGGAGGAAACGCGTCGGTTTTAAGAAAAAACTACCGATTCGACCAAATGGGAATTCCGGTCGAATTGCAGAGAATCGAGGTAATTGAGTGTCCAAACTGCGGGGTAACGCCAATCATCCCGCACATGAATGAACTGATGGACTTACTCGCGTTAGCAGTATTGTGCAATCCATGTACACTCAAGGGATCAGAGGTTAGGTTCCTGCGTAAGTATGTTAACAAGAGTTCACGCGAGTTTGCCCGCTACCTTCATGTTGACCACACATCGTTGTCGAAGATCGAGAATGGTCAACGCAAGCTCCGCTCAACGCTCGATAAATTGGTGCGCCTCACTGTTTTTGGAATGCAGCCCAAACTGAGGAGTAAACTCAATCAGATGATGGATTTGATTCCAGACATCAAAGACAGATGCCAGGACGACAACGAAGAAATTCAAGTTGACCCGGCAACTGGCATTTATCAGTACGCTTAACTAGGCCACGCCTATCTTCGATTTGAGGATAGGCGTATTTTTGTGTTGACAATGCTTGATGCAAAGACGGTCACGCAAGCCGCATGAGAAAGGAGAGCATTCCATGCCCTTCATAAGTAGCGATTTTACGTTTACGGAACACATGATCCTTGCCGTAGCCTCTCGCTCTTCAGACGTCTACGGCATCAAAGGCCACGGTACAGGATGGATATACGTAGGAGAGGCGCAAGATATAGAAGAGCGTCTCTTGTCGCATATTCGTGGCGAATCAGATCAGAGTGCGCGCATTCTCAGAAGTAGCCCAACCCATTTTGTCTTTGAACAGGTGCCCGGTGAAGTTGCCCGCAAGAACCGGGAACGAGCATTAATTCAAGAACTGAGTCCGGCTTGCAATCGCATGTAGACCCAACTCCTTCCAGTCCGTAGGTTTGACGAATTCCGCCCTACCGGAGACAATAGAAACGTTGCATCCCTGCAACCTGTGGGCCTGTGGCGCAGTTTGGGAGCGCGCTTCCATGGCATGGAAGAGGTCGTCGGTTCGATCCCGACCAGGTCCACCAATTAAATCAATAACTTGCAGACCTAATTTTTCCTAGAACAACACATCTCCCTGTCTGGCTGCGCAGGGCATTTCCCCTTCTGAACTTGTCCCTTAGTTGCGAAGCGCGTCGATCTCGGCGCGTGTGGGCATAGAGGGCGCGGTGCCGGGGCGCGTGATGGAGATTCCGGCGGTCACGCAGCCAAAGTGCGCGGCCTCCACCAGGTCCATACCCTCCGCCAGAGCGACAGCGAAGCCTCCATTGAAGGCGTCACCCGCGCCAGTGGTTTCAACCACCTGGCCGGCGTTGACGGCGGGAATGTGCGCCCTGACGCGGGCATTCTTGACGAAGGCGCCTTGCGCTCCCAGCGTGATGATGGCGTTCGGCACGCCTCGGGCAAGGAATGCATCGGCGGCCTTCTCAGCGTCGGCGATGCTCGCCACCGGGACGCCGGTCAGTGCGGCAGCCTCCGTCTCGTTGGGCGTGATGTAGTCGATAAATTGGTAGATGCTCTCAGGCAGCGGCGCGGCGGGCGCGGGATTGAGGATAGTGGGCACGCCGAGCGCGTGCGCCAGCGCCAGCCCATGCTCGACGACAACGAGCGAGAGCTCGAGCTGGGCGACAAAGATGGCGGAATCAGCAATGAGCGCGCGAGCCTGATCGACCTCCTCAGCGGTCACTTCAAAGCAAGCGCCGGGCACGACGATGATGGCATTCTCGCCTTTTTCGGCATCGATGATGATCGTGGCCGCGCCGGTGGCGCTCGCCGTCGTGAAGAGAAACCGTGTGTCGATGCCTTCTGTCTTATAGAGGTTGCGCGCCATCTCCCCGAACGGGTCCGGCCCCAGCTTGGAAATGAAGCTCACCCTTCCGCCGACGCGCGCCGCGGCTACCGCCTGGTTGGAGCCTTTGCCGCCCGGGCCGAGCTTGAACGACTGCCCCATCAGCGTCTCGCCCCAGGCGGGAATGCGGCCGGTGCGGAAGGCCAGATCCGCCACAAAGCTGCCCATCACCGTAACCCATGTCTTTGCCATCACTCAGTCATCCTGTGTGCCGTGATAAAAAAACAGTCCCCGCGATCAGTACAACAAATACCTGGCCCGGACCGGCATGAACCGCTCGATTGCCTCAACCCAATCCATCCACACGCGGCGCGGGTCCTGCCCGGCGCTGATCGCATCCATCGTGGCTTTGTTCAGCATCAAGTTGTCAAGGTTTTGCATCTCGAACTGCTGCGGATATAAAGCGTGGAGCGCGGATGCTATCTCGATGCCAAGTTCAGGCGCGTCGAGGGTGTTCCTGTCGGTGACGATGATGTTCACGCCTCCGCACTTCGTCTGCGCGTACACGCTGGCGCTGGGCGTGAATTCCGTCGGCACAAAGCGGACCCCGCTGATTGCCCGCGCATTCAAATATGCGGCCAGCTCGCGGGGCTGAATCCACGGAGCGCCCAGAAGTTCAAACGGTGTATCCGTACCGCGCCCCAGCGAAACATTGGTTGCCTCCAGAATTCCGAGTCCGGGATAGAGAACCGCTTCAGTCAGGCTGTGCATATTTGGAGAAGGATTTACCCATAGAACTCCGGTAGAATCCAGCCAATCGCCACGCTGCCAACCCTCCATGGGAATGACCTTCAGCTTGGAATTGATGCCGCGCTCGGAGTTGTAAAAACGCGCCAGCTCGCCAATCGTCATGCCATGGCGAATGGGAACCTGCCCGTAATTAATAAAGTTTTCGCGTCCTTTGTCGCTGATAGGTCCCTGAACATAAGCGCCATTGATGGGATTGGGGCGGTCCAGGACAAAGATTCTCTGCCCTGTCTGGGCTGCTGCCTCCAGAAAGTAACCGAGCGTGGTTTCGTAGGTGTAAAAGCGCGTGCCGATGTCCTGAATGTCGTAAACAATCACATCCGCCGACTTCAACACATCCAGCGACGGATGGCGCTTGGCGCTGGAATCTCCATAGACGCTGTAAATGGGAATCCCGGTTGGCGTATCTGTGGAATCGCCAATTTCGGTCGTGTCCACGCTTCCCGTTATGCCATGCTCCGGGCTGAAGATGACGACAACCTGGATGCCCGACGTTTTGGCCAGCACATCGATGGTGCGATTGCCGCGCGAGTCCACGCCGGTTTGGTTTGTGACCAGCGCGACTTTGGTTACTGCTCTGCCCGCTTCGCGGAGTTCGGCAAAACCGTGGGCCTCCAGCATGTCGATGCCGGTGCGGACCGAGCCATTGCGAGCGGTCACAAGACGCTCCGACGGCATGGCTTCGTTGTAGCCTGTAATGCGCGCTAAACGCAATTTTTGATCGTCAGAGATTGAAAGTCCCAGGCCCACAGCCGCCGCCGTGGCAACCCGCGCGCGCAGCGGAACAATCGCTAAGTTATGGCCGTGAGGATGAACCGCGTTGGTCAGCAGAATCACATAACTATTCGTAACCGGATCGATCCAGATAGACGTTCCGGTGTATCCCGTGTGCCCAAAGGAGCCGACCGGAAAAAACTCTCCGCGAGCGGAAGAATATGGCGAATCGATGTCCCAGCCCAGGCCGCGCAATATTGTCGATGTTGGCGGCTGCTGCGGGGTGGTCATCTTCTCCACCGTTAACGGCGTGAGCACATGAAAGCCGGAAAGTATATCCTGCGCATATTTTGCAAGATCATCGGCGGTAGAGAACACTCCGGCGTGTCCCGCGACGCCCCCCATTCGGCGCGCAGTCGGATCATGCACTGTGCCGCGCAGCATATGGTGGCTTTCGTCGTATTCCGTTGGCGCAATGCGCGAAATCCATGCTGCGGGCGGCAGGAAGCGCGTATCGTTCATCTCCAGCGGGGCAAAGATATTCTTCGCGGCGTATTCATCCAGGCTCATGCCGGAGACTTTCTCAACCAGAAAGCCAAGCGTCTCAAAGTTAATATCGCTGTAGAGAAAGCGCGAGCCGGGAGGGAATATGGGCTTCTGGTCCATGACCATCTGGTAGGCGGCCTCGCGCCCCTTCCACGCCGTTTTGAGATCGAGGTCCTCAGTCAGTCCGGAAAAATGCGTGAGCAGCTCGCGGACAGTAATATCGTGCTTTCCATTTTTCGCGAATTCCGGCAAGTAGGCTGCCACCGGCTCGTTGAGTCGAACCTTCCCTTCCTGCACCAGCTTCATGACGGAAGTCGCCGTGGCAATGCACTTCGTCAGCGAAGCAAGATCGAAGATGGTGTCCTCGGTCATGGCTTCCTTCACCGGTTCCACCGAACGCATGCCGTAAGCTTTGCGGTAAACCACCGCTCCGTTGTGCCCAATCAGCACCACGCCGCCGGGAATCGTTCCGCGCGCAATCGCCGCGTTTATGATCACATCGATATTGGAAAAGTCCGCTCCGCGAGTGATAACCGCAGCGGTGCCGGTTGGCGATGCATCCTGGGCAACCATGCCGCTGAACGATGCAATCGCGATCAACAGAATCATGGAAAACCGGCAAATAGTCGTCCAACTTTTCACTTGAATCCCCCTGACTTGAGCAATTT
>Ga0187873_1001544_pt1 | contig 18959 bp, 15 predicted proteins | sample June2016WEW_16_1_2_FD_133012 | JGI IMG/M metagenome (GOLD analysis project Ga0187873, IMG submission 133012) | Peatland microbial communities from SPRUCE experiment site at the Marcell Experimental Forest, Minnesota, USA - June2016WEW_16_100 | ecosystem: Environmental > Terrestrial > Soil >... | reverse complement strand
GGACAGACCCAAACCGCGAAGGTTTCGCTTGACGAGAAGACTGAGACGGCGACCTTTACCTTCGACAATCAAATTCCCGCTGGTGCTGCGTCGCTCCACATCAAGTACACCGGACATCTCAACGACAAGCTTCGCGGCTTCTACCTGAGCACTTACAAGGGCCGGAAGTATCTCGTCTCGCAGATGGAGTCGACCGACGCGCGCGTTGCCTTCCCCAGCTTCGACGAGCCGGCATACAAGGCGACCTTCGACCTCACCGCGATTATTGACAAGGCTGACACGGCCATCTCCAACGGCGAAATCGTCTCCGACACTCCTGGTCCCGGCGACAAGCACACCATCAAGTTCGCCACCTCGCCCAAGATGTCCAGTTATCTTGTCGCGCTGACAGTAGGCGATTGGAAGTGCATCTCCGATCACACCGATGGCGTGAAGGTGAGCGTCTGCACGGTTCCGGGCAAGGAGAATCTGGCGCAGTTCCCGCTCGCCGCGTCCAAGGCGTTCCTTCACTATTACGACAGCTATTACGGCATCAAGTATCCGCTGCCCAAACTCGACAACATCGCGGTGCCTGACTTCCAGGCCGGCGCAATGGAGAACTGGGGCGCGATTATCTATCGCGAAACCGCCCTCCTGATCGACGACAAAACAGCGTCCGTGTATGCGAAGCAGGGGGTTGCTGAAACCATTGCCCACGAAATGGCGCACCAGTGGTTTGGCGACCTGGTCACCATGGCCTGGTGGGACGATATCTGGCTCAACGAAGGTTTTGCCACCTGGATGACGCCGCATCCTATCGCCAGTTGGAAGCCCGACTGGATGGAAGGCCAGGAGACGGTGTCCCAGATCGATCGGTCCATGGCCGGCGATTCCGTGATAAACACCCGCCCCATCCACCAGGAAGCTGAAACCCGCGCCGAAATCGAGCAACTCTTCGACGGTATTGCCTATGGCAAAACCGCGTCGGTCCTGCACATGCTTGAATCCTATCTGGGACCCGAAACATTCCGTTCCGGCGTTAACCTCTATCTGAAAGAACACGCCTACGGCAACGCTACCGCCGCCGACTTCTGGGGTGCGATGGCGCGTGCCTCGAAAAAGCCCATCGACGAGATCATGCCCACCTTCGTCTTGCAGAAGGGTGTGCCATTTGTCGGCGTCGAGGCCAAATGCGAAGGCGGAAACACAACTCTAAAACTTTCGCAGCAGCGCTATTTCGACACCCCTGCCGGCTTCAACCAGCCCGATCAGCAGATCTGGCAGATTCCGGTCTGCGCCAAGGGTATCAACGGAACTTCAGCCGGAAATCAGCAGTGTTTCCTGCTGACCCAGCGCGAGCAGCAGTTCACCTTGAAGGGCTGTTCCAAGTTTGTCTTCCCCGACTCCAGCGCCATGGGCTATTACCGCTTTGATTACGACAGCGCGGCCCTACATCAATTGGGCAACGCCGTGGACACCGCGCTCACCCCGGAAGAACGCATCGCCTTGATTGGTAATGAGTGGGCACTGATGCGGATCGACAAGCACAGTGTGGGCGATTACCTGGCGCTGGGCGCGCAGTTGAAGAACACGCCTGGCTCTGCGCTGCTGGACTCGTTCGGTGAACGCCTAACGGAGATCAACGACCACCTGGTCACCGACGCCGACCGTCCCGCTTTCCAGGCCTGGCTGCGGACCCAGTTCTCCCCCGTTCTGCAACAGCTCGGATACAACGGGCGCCCAAATGACACTCCCGAGCAGAAGCAGAAGCGCACGCTTCTATTCGAGGGTCTGGGAATTATGGGTGATGACCCTCAGGTCATTGCGCAGGCCCGGGTCATGGTGCAGGAATATATGAAAGACCCGAGCTCCGTAGACGGCACCCTGGCGCATGCGGTAATCGCAGTAGCGGCGCGGCACGGCGACGCCCAACTCTACAATCAGTTCAAGGAGCAGATGCAGAAGGCTTCTTCGCCAGAACAGTATTACGGCTACTTCTACGCCCTGTCGGAATTCCCTCAGCCGAATCTAACCAAGGAAACGCTCGATTCCACCTTAACACCAGCCGTGCGTGGTCAGGACCTTTACATCGTCATCCCGCTGCTGCGTAATCCTAAGAGCCAGGACGAGACCTGGAACTTCATGCGGGCGCACTTTGACGACCTCATGAAGAAGACCGGAGGCGGTCTGGGCGGGGTGGGAATATTCCTCTATGGTGCGCAGAGCTTCTGCGACGCGCAAAAAGCCGCCGAGGTGCAGCAGTTCTTCCAGCAGCATCCCTTCCCCGGCACGGAGCGCAACCAGAAGCAGGCGATCGAGTCGATCAACAATTGCGTGCAGCTGCGCGATCAACAGCAGGGACCGCTGTCAGCGTGGCTGAAGCAGCAGAGCGACGTAACCAACGCTTCCAACAGCGGCGCAGCCATGACCGCCGGAGCGTCGCGCTGAGGAAACTCTGATTAAGTCCGGCTTCTTGAAGGGGACGGCCTTTAGGCCGTCCCCAAACGCCCCGTAATGAATGCGGCTTTAGCCGCTGAGGGACCTCGCTGTAACTGGATCAGCTTTCCCTAGGAATTGTCGGGTTTCTCTTTAACGGCGTCCGTTTGGACGCCGTTTTTTGTCGACGGTCGACGGGTTTGCAGGGGCGCACCTTTAGAGCCCGCCCTGAGCTTGCCGAAGTAGAGCCTGCCCTGAGCTTGCCGAAGGGTGCGCAGAAGCCCTTTATTGTCATCCCGAGCGGGCTTTAGCCCGCGGGGAAGACTCAGCAGCCCCACTCTGCTTCGCCGGGCTTGGCGAAATACTTGCGCGAATCGTCTTCGGGACGTGCGTTACTCTCCAGTTCCACGATTGCCAGACGCGCCGCTTCCATCATGCGGTCACGTTCATCGGACGGAACGGAATTCCACGCCGCCAACTGGGCTTGTGTGGTGTGCTCAGCCTCTGGCGACAACGCCTCATGGTAATGATGGAAGAGCCGGGCAAACTGCTGAACGAAAACTTCCTGAGTTGACATATTCTTCTGGGCGCGCCTTTCCGCGCTCAGTTGATTGGATATCACGCTCCATAAACCCGGAATAAATTCTTCGTAAGGATTTCGTAAGGGCGTAGTCACGAAAGATGCGCGACAATCGTAGTTCTGCTATGTTCCGTTTTGTGCCGGAGGTTCCGCTTTGCTGAACATCACGTTGACCTTGCTGATGGGAGTTGTCCTTTGCTGCGCCGTATCTGCCCAAGACACTGGCTCTTCCGGTGTGGCGCTGGCCCACACCCGCATCGAGTTCCATTTCGTCGTGAATGCTCCGCTCGAACAGGCCGCACCGCTCTTCGGCGCAAACGAGGAGCGCAAGTGGGCCCCGGAGTGGAATCCGCAGTTCATCTATCCCATCCCCGCGCACGACCAGCAGGGCATGGTCTTCCGCGTGGAGCATGGCGATCATTCTGCCGTGTGGATCAATACGGCATTCGATCTTGCCGCCGGACACATTCAGTACACCTACGTCCTGAGCGACGCCATGGCGACGCTGATCGACATTCACCTCACACGCGACAGCGCGCAGAAGACGGGCGTAACGGTTCTCTATGAGCGCACCGCCTTGATTCCCGAAGCCAACGAACATGTCCAACACTTCGCCAAGGGAGATGAAAAGGCCGGGAAGGAATGGGAAGAGGCGATCAACGGGTATTTCGCAAAGGTACGTGGGGGCCAAGGTTCCAAGTGAATTGCTGCAGACCCGGAGAGTGGGGGAGCAAGAAAATAGGTGGAGCAAGAATGGGTGGAACACCGCTTCAGCGGTGCATTCCAAGCCCGAGGTGCGGTACCGGCTTTAGCCGCTGAGTAGTGGAATCCTTACCTCAGGCGCTAAAGCGCAAAGATTAAAGATCTCGGCGCCGCACGCCTCAAGGCGTGCTCCACCCACATGCCGCTGATCTTAATTAACTTAGCGCGAATGGCGAACCGCGAAGAGCGGCTTCCCTACAACTCCCGCCGCCCCTCCATCGCCTTCTGCATCGTCACTTCGTCTGCGTACTCGATATCGCTGCCAACGGGCACGCCGGTGGCAATGCGCGTCACCTTCACTCCCGATGACTTAAACAGCTGCGAAAGATAGGTCGCCGTGGCTTCGCCTTCAATGGTGGGATTCGTCGCGACGATCAACTCGTCGACGCTGCCTGCCTCCACCCGCCTGGCGAGATTTGCAATGCGCAACTGCTCAGGGCCGACGCCGTGCAGCGGCGATAGCGCGCCGTGAAGCACATGATAGACACCGTTGTAGTGACGCGTCTTCTCGACGGCGCCGATGTTCGTCGGCTCCTCCACCACGCAGATCAGTCGCTGGTTGCGCGTCGCGCTGGTGCAATAAACACAGGGATCAACGTCGGTGATGTTATTGCAGATGGAGCATAGGCGAAGGCTGGCCTTCACGTCGCGGATGGCCTCGGCCAGCAGCTCGGCATCTTCATCGCCCGCCCGCAGAAGATGAAACGCGAAGCGCTGTGCGGTCTTGCTGCCCACGCCGGGGAGCTTTTTGAACTCTTCAATCAGTCGAGCCATAGGCTCGGCGAATCTCGACACTAATTCAGCCTCCAGCCGGCATCGCCCAGGGATTTCAATGCAATTTAGAGTGTAGAGCATTTCCCGGCGCGGGCAAATCAATCGGCGCGACTCTCGACGTTGATGTGCAGCGCGTCGTCAGAAGTTCCAGGTCGTCGGCTACGCCTTTCAAGCTCCAACCGCCGCGAAAATCTGCCCTGAACATCTCCCGAGGTGTGGTCCTGAGCAAGTCCGCCCCGGCGGACGAGTCGAAGAACCCCCACGCCGGCGATCAGCAAGATTGTCGCCTTTAAATTCACCGGAATCGACAACGGAATTTGGTGAACCCTGAAGCATTCAGACTGCATCTACGTCGAAAGTTATGTGTGAGAATACTTGCTTCGTCCGGTAGTCGACATATCTGGTTCTTGGCACACAGGTGCCCGGTAACGAGTGAGCACCTGAATTGCCAAAAAAACGTTCTACCCTCTTGATGCACGTTGCATCTTAAGTGGATAATATCGGGCAAGCTTGGGGTAGGTCGCACTTCCGCCGCTTTGCTGTAACAAACTGTTTGGTTGCAAAGATCGTTTACGCCGTGAGAGTTTTCACCCCTATCGGCCGTCTCTGCAATTTACCCACTCGTAGTCCGTCTGCGCCGCGCCATCCTGGTGCATGTACATTGGTCACAGACAAACGAAGAATCATAAATTCCACTCGAAAAAGAGGAAGACTGTTATGCCTGTCACTCGCATCGATTTCCCTATTGACGAACTGACGCGTCCTCGGACCGAGGAAGAGATTCAACGCAAGCTGGCGCAGGAACGCGCCCGGCTGGAGAGCATGATGGGCCTGGACAGCCGTCCGGTTCGTCACTTCACACGCCCTGTGGAGCGGCCCTTTGGCGCCGAGGAGCGCGGCAAAGTGACCATCCTCTTCGGCGGTCTCACCTGGAAGCACGAGCGCGTGATCCAGGCGGTGTTTCAGGGCTGCGGATATCGTTGCGAGGTCATGCCGGTGCCCAACGTCTCGGCATTTCAGCTGGGCAAGGAATACGGCAATAACGGCCAGTGCAATCCCACCTATTTCACCGTGGGCAACCTGGTCCAGCATCTCCAGACCCTGGAGACCACGCGCGGTCTCACCAAGCAGGAGATCATCGACAATTACATCTTCTTCACCGCCGGCTCCTGCGGGCCGTGCCGCTTCGGCATGTATGAAGCGGAATATCGCCTGGCGCTGCAAAACGCCGGCTTCGACGGCTTCCGCGTGCTGCTCTTCCAGCAGAACGACGGCGTGAAGGCCGCCTCGGGCGAGGCCGGACTGAAGTTCACCGTGGACTTCGGCATGGGCATGTTCAACGCCCTCAACCTCGGCGACATCATGAACGAGATGATCTACCGCATCCGTCCTTATGAAGTCGAGAAGGGCAAGACCGACGCGGTCTTTGAGTCCTCAGTCGACGCGCTTTGCACACTGCTGCGCGAGCGCAAGCCCTTCGAGGACCACGAAGACCTGCCGGAGTGGATGGCGAAAAAAGTCCGCGCCAACAAAGGCAAGAAGTGGGAGGTCTGGGTCAACTCCCTGTTGAAGGTTCGCGAGCAGCTTTACGGCAACCCCTACAAAGACGGGCTGGCATCCGTCCGCGAGCAACTCAACACCATCGAGGTCGACCGCCTACGCGTGAAACCAGTGGTGAAGATCATCGGCGAGTTCTGGGCGCAGATCACCGAGGGCGACGGCAACTTCCACATGTTCGAGTTCCTGGAGCGCGAAGGCGCACAGGTCCTGGTTGAGCCCATCGGCACCTGGGTGATGTACATGATGTACCAGGTGAAGGCCCGCGCTGTGGCCCGCCGTTCACTCGATGCTCCGCATAAGAACCCGAAGTGGTACGAGTTGCAAAAGATGGCGGCGAACGAGCTGAAGTTCCGCAAGAAGCAGTGGATGATTGGCGTCGGCGAGCGCATTTACGCGAGGCAGTATCAGCGCGTGGTGCAGGGACTCGGCAACGTCGCCCACGAACTCATCGACCAGAAGATGATGGCCGACATGGCCAATCCCTTCTACAACCAGTTCGCGCGCGGCGGCGAAGGTCACCTCGAGGTCGGCAAAAACGTGTACTACACCAAGAACCAGCTCTGCCACATGGTGCTGGCCCTGAAGCCCTTCGGCTGCATGCCCTCGTCGCAGTCGGATGGCGTCCAGTCGGCCGTCGCCAATCACTTCAAGGAGATGATCTTCCTGCCCATCGAAACTTCCGGCGAAGGCGAGATCAACGCTCACAGCCGCGTGCAGATGGCGCTGGGCGAAGCCAAGGTCAAGGCCCGCATGGAGTTCGAACAAGTCCTGAAGTCAACCGGCAAGCGGCTGGACGACATTAAGGATTACGTCGCCGAACATCCGGAGTTGCGCAACGTCTTCTATCCGGTGCCGCATCGCCATGGATACGCAGGCGTCGCAGCCAACTTCGTGCTGCATGTCAGCGATCTGATGAACGGTAAGGCCCGGTTGAAGCGCGTCCCGCCGATACCGGCGCGCAGGCTGGCCGCGGCCGCCGCCTTCGGCGACTAGTTGCAGTTGGTTCTTTGGCTTGAACGCTAACACGGAGGTCACTTACCCCATGCCGGAAGTGCAGGTGCCGGAACGCACGCAAGCTGCGCCGTCATATCGCCTTGATGTCGAATTACACGAGCTGCTGATGAAGCCGCCGGAGCAGCCGCGTTTGCTCCCACCCCCTCCGAGCGGCAAGGAGCAGAAGCTGCCGACCCCGGTCTTTCCGCAGCATCCGGAGCTGATGTCCGCACGGGATGAGGATTATTTCCCCAAGAACGGCCGCCGGGAGCACAAAGCGAAGCACATCTACCGCGCTGCGAAGGGATGGGCATTCCCATTCTTCCGCTCGCGCATCATGCCGGGCGAGTTTCACCCCATCATCGCGTACCTGTTTAACGAGTGGAAATGCAATCTCGATTGCCACTACTGCTGGGCCTTTGACAACAGCGTTCGCGGTATGACAGAAGACACCGCTAAGCGTTCCATCGACTGGCTGCACGACACCGGCTGCCGCGTGCTGGCCCTGATGGGCGGCGAGCCGCTGCTGCGCCCTGACTTTGCCCATAAGATCATCTATTACGCTGCCAAGAAGGATTTCTGGATTTACCTGCCGACCAACGGCCGTCTGCTGCGTGAAGAGGTGATCGACAAAGTCGCTGATGCCGGTGTTGCGACCGTCAATCTCGCCGTCGACGCGTGGGACATCAAGCCCGGCCTGCCCAAGGCGATGGTGCCCATCCGCAAATATTTCGATTACCTGGTCAAGAAGCAGTACAAGTATGGCTACAGCTGCTTCCTCAACATCAACATCTGTCACAACAATATGGACGACGTGCGGCAGTTGACCGAACTGGCGCACGATAACGGCATCGCGACCGACTATCACATCTGCGAGTCGCCGATGACCGAGCAGCCGCACTTCAAGCATCTGTACTCCAACCCGACCTTCATTCGCCCGGAAGACCATCCCATGGTCTGCGAGCTGGTCGATTGGCTGGTGGAAAAGCAGAAGTCGGGATATCACATGGTGAACTCGGTGGAGCGGCTCACGCAGATGAAGGACTTTGTGCAGGGCGAGTTGCACGATTGGGGCTGCCGCGCCGGACAGAACTCGCTGGTTGTTCGCGTCGATGGAACGCTGGCGCCGTGCTTCCCGATGTACTCCGCGGGATACGACTGGGGCACCATCGAGAACCATAGGTTTGAATCGAAGCAGTTGAAAGACATGAAGAAGGAGTGCCAGAAGAGCTGCTTCTCGACGCTCAACCACATTCTCGCCTTCTGCTACAACGACCAGCGCGTGATCACGTGGCTGTTCAAGCAGGCGAAGAATGGCTTCCAGGGCGTCAAGGGGAATTTTGGGGATTAGGAAGGCTCGGGTAGAGCGGACCTTTAGGTCCGCGTCCCAATGCCGGCAACCGATCCGGAGCAGGCTTCAGTCTGCGGCACGAATCGGGAATTAGAGTAGGGTGGAAGAGCGGCGCTTTAGCGCAGCGTTAGCAAGCAAATGCATCATCCCGGACTTTTAGGCCCGGAACCAAGCGCCGGAAGTGCGACATAGGTTAGACCAGCGCTTCAGCGCTGGGTATAGACGCGATAAATGATCCAAGTCTCGTAGGGACGGCACGCATTTGGCACCACTTGGAAATTTGAACTGAATAACAGAAGGGGACCTAACCCCTCACAGCAGGTTTTGGGAGGTCAAGTGAGTCACTCTCACCAACACGGATCGTGTGAGCACGGCCCAGAGAAGGTTGACGTTCAACTCGACGCTCTTCTGAATCCCGCGCCAGTGGCGGAGTCGCTGCCCGCGCGGATCCTCGCCAAGTCCCGCGAGGTGGCCGCGCAGTCTGGCCGCCTGGCCGCTTACACCGTCGGCATGGATGTGGGCTCGACCACCGTAAAGGCCGTCGTCGTCGCCACCGAAACCGATCAGATGATCTGGCAGGACTACCAGCGCCACGAGACCAAGCAGCCGGAGAAGCTGCTGGAATTCCTCAAGCGCATGGAAGAGGAAGTCGGCATCGCTCCGCACAACTGCCGCATCTTTATCACCGGCTCCGGCGGCGGTGCGCTTGCCAACCTGGTCGGCGCAAAGTTTGTACAGGAAGTCACGGCGGTCTCCCTCGCCGTCGAAAAGCTTCACCCCGAAGTAAACTCGGTCATCGAGCTTGGCGGACAGGATGCGAAGATCATCGTCTTCAAGGAAGACGAGAACACCGGCCGCAAGAAGAAGATTCCTTCGATGAACGACAAGTGCGCCGGCGGCACGGGCGCGGTCATCGACAAGATCAATGCCAAGCTGAAGATTCCCGCCGCGGAGCTTTGCGATCAGGGCTATATCGGCATCAAACTGCATCCTGTCGCCGGCAAGTGCGGCGTCTTCGCCGAGACCGACATCAACGGCCTGCAGAAGCAAGGCATACCACCAGATCAGCTCATGGCGTCGCTCTTTGACGCGATCGTCCTTCAAAACCTTACCGTTCTGACACGCGGCCACACCCTGCGTCCGCATGTGCTGCTGCTCGGCGGTCCCAACAGCTTCATCCGCGGCATGAAGGAAGCCTGGCAGCAGAACATTCCTCGTACCTGGGAAGAGCGCAAAGTCCAGCTTCCTGAAGGCGCGAAGCCGGAAGATCTGATCAAGGTTCCGGACAATGCGCAGTATTTCGCCGCTCTCGGCGCGGTCGAGTTCGGCAAGGATGAAGAAGACGAAGTCGGGATCTACATGGGCACCGAGTGTCTTGAAGACTACATCTCGGTTGGCCGCCAGGCAGAGAAAGCGAAGTCAGGCGCTTCTGGTCTCAGCACCTCTGAAGAGGAGCTTGCGCAGTTCAAGGAGAAATATCGCGTTCCGAAATTCATCGGCGCGAAGTTCGGAGTCGGTGAGACCGTTCGCGGCTTCGTCGGCCTCGACGGCGGCTCGACCTCGACCAAGGCTGTGCTGCTCTCCGAGGGCGGCGACGTGATGTGCAAGGCCTATCAGCTCTCCGGTGGCAATCCCATCCAGGACACCATCGACATGTTCGTTGCTCTGCGGCAGCAGGTGGAGTCGCAGGGAGCAACGCTCGAAGTCCTGGGCGTGGGCACCACCGGCTACGCCAAGGACGTCCTGAAAGACGTGTTGAAGGCCGATGTCGCGCTGGTGGAAACCGTCGCTCACACCGAGTCGGCGATGAAGTTCTACCAGAACCCGCACGTCATCGTCGATGTCGGCGGGCAGGACATCAAGCTCATCGTCCTGAAAGACGGGCGCGTCAAAGATTTCAAGCTGAACACGCAATGCTCCGCCGGCAATGGCTACTTCCTGCAGGGCACGGCCGAGTCGCTTGGCTACAAAGTCGAGGAGTACGCCGACATCGCCTTCTCGGCAGGAACCATGCCGATCTTCGGCTACGGCTGCGCCGTCTTCATGCAGTCCGACATCGTCAACTTCCAGCGCCAGGGCTGGCGCGGCGAAGAGATCCTCGCCGGACTGGCCAACGTTCTTCCCAAGAACATCTTCTTGTATGTCGCCGGGATTCCCAATCTCGCCAAGCTGGGTTCGCGCTTTATCCTACAGGGTGGGACACAGAAAAATCTGGCTGCGGTTAAGTCTGAAGTCGATTTCATCCACTCGCACTTCCATGGCGCCGGCCACGAACCCGAGGTCATCGTTCACGAGCATTGCGGCGAGTCGGGCGCGATCGGCGCGGGCGTTGAGGCGATCCGACTGTACAAGAACGGCCTCCGGACCACGTTTATCGGTATCGACTCGGTGCAGAAGATCGGTTACAAGACCACGCGCAACGAGGACACGCGCTGCTACTTCTGCAAGAACAACTGCCTGCGCACCTTCATTGACGTCAATGTCGGCGACAGCAAGAGCGACCAGCTCGAACCCGCGTCACCGCTGCCGGTCTTCAAGTCGAAGGTCCCGCTGCAAGCCGGCGAGCGCCGCCTAATCATCTCGACCTGCGAAAAGGGCCAGGTCGAAGATGTCGGCGCCATGCGCGGCATCAAGGCCGGGCTCGACGCCATCAAGAAGGACAACCCGAACTTCGTCGACATTGCCGCCAACGAAGTCTGGCGCTCGCGCAATCCGCAGAAGGTCGCCGACCCGCTGCCTACGCCGGGCCGCTGGGATTTTGGTAAGGCGAAGGCATCCGTCCAGCAGCGCATCGAGCTGATGAAGAAGCGCGCCACCATGCGCGTCGGCATGCCGCGCGTGCTGAACATGTACCTTTTCACTCCGCTATTCAGCGCCTACCTCGAGAGCCTCGGCTTAGAGCCCGAGAATCTCATCTACTCCGAGTTCACCGGCCAGGAGATGTACCGCCAGGGCGCGGGCCGCGGCGCAATCGATCCCTGCTTCCCGTCGAAGATCGGCATTCCGCACGTCTACAATCTGATCTTCCAGAAGCACCAAAAGAAGCCGCTGGACGCCATCTTCTTCCCCATGATCGACACCATGAATCAGCCACTGAAGAACTGCAGCGGCGCTAACGCCTGTCCCACCGTGACTGCGACACCCAATGCCGTGAAGGCCGCATTCATCAAGGAAGGCGATGTCTTCAAGGAAAACGGCATTCAGTACCTCGATCCCATCCTGAACATCGACGACAGAAAGCTGCTGACCCTGCAGATGTATCAGACGTGGGCTCCCCTGCTCGGCCTGTCGGAAGAAGAGAATGAGCGCGCTATCGAGGCCGGCTTCAAGGCGTTTGAGGAACATGATCGCAACATGCGCAAGCGCTCCCGCGAAGTCTTGGACACGCTGGAGCGCGAGAACCGCCTGGGCATCGTCATGCTGGGCCGCGTCTATCACCACGATCCCGGCCTCAACCACGAGATCATGGAAGAGTTCCAGAAGCTCGGCTATCCGGTCTTCTCCCAGAGTTTCCTGCCGATGGATGAGGACATCCTCGACCGGCTCTTCGGCGAAGAAGTCCGCTCCGGCGCCATTACGCACGCGCTCGATATTCGCGACGTGTGGAAGAACGCCTACTCCGGCAGCACCAATATCAAAATCTGGGCGGCGAAGTTTACCGCGCGGCATCCCAACCTGGTGGCGCTGGAGATCAGCAATTTCAAGTGCGGGCACGACGCGCCTATCTACAGTGTGATCGAGGACATTATCGAGAAGTCGGGCACGCCGTACTTCTCGTTCAAAGATCTCGACGAAAACAAGCCGACCGGCTCGATCAGGATTCGCGTTGAGACCATCGACTACTTCCTGAAGCGCTATCGCGAAGACCTGTTGAAGAAGGCCGAGACTGCTAAGAGCCTGGAAGAACAGCTGGCCGAGTACGAGCACTCGCTGCGCATGTCGTTGACGCACAAATCCGTGGCGCGAGAAGGTATGCTGGTTCCCTTCCCGGCGCCGGTGGAAGAGCCGGAGCGAGCCACCGCCGCGGGAGACGATTAAAGCTTATTGAGCTGGCTCTTCGACTCGCGCAGGGCGGGGGTTTAGGCGGCGTCCACGACCGTTACGACCTAGCGCGTTGGATGACAGACAAGAATGAGGGAGTGGATGCATCATTCTTCGCGGGATTTCCACATCTCTCGCCTGTCCCTGATTCTGTTTCTGTGCGCGTCGATTTTGTCCTCACCACTTTCGGGAACCCGCCTGTGAATACGCAAAACGTTCTCTATCGCACGGTTCAAGTAGATGGGCTCTCAATCTTCTATCGAGAGGCCGGCCCGAAGGACGCGCCGACGATCCTGTTGCTTCACGGTTTCCCATCCTCTTCGCGGATGTTTGAGCCCCTCTTTGTCCGTCTGTCGGACCGCTACCATATGGTCGCGCCGGACTACCCGGGATTCGGTCACAGTGGCGCGCCCCAGCCTGCGGACTTCGCCTACACCTTCGACCACATCGCCACCGTCATCGATCACTTCACGCAAGCTGTCGGGCTCACTCATTACAGTTTGTATATGCAGGACTACGGCGGCCCGGTTGGCTTCCGGCTCGCCCTCGCACATCCTGAGCGAATCGAGAGTCTTATCATTCAGAACGCCGTAACCCATGAGGACGGCTTGGGGCCGCTGTGGGCCACTCGCCGCGCGTTTTGGGCTGACCGCGCCGCGAACGAAGCTGCCCTCCGCGCCAATCTGATTTCGCTCAAAGCCACGAAGCAAAGGCATCTCGGTAGCGATCCCGATATTGATCGTTACGACCCGGACCTTTGGACGGACGAGTTCGCGTTTCTGAGTCAGCCACATCAGGCGGACATTCAAAGCGACCTGTTTTACGACTACCGCACAAATGTCGCGTCCTACCCAGCCTGGCAGGCGTGGCTTCAGAAGAAACAGCCGCACACGCTTGTGATCTGGGGAAAGTACGATCCGTCATTCCAGGTGGCTGAGGCCGCTGCTTACAAACGCGATGTACAGGCGGCAGAGGTCCACATTCTCGACGCCGGCCATTTCGCCATGGACACGGAGGCACAGCAGGTGGCAGACCTCATTCGTGGCTTCCTGAAGTGATGACACGGTTTGGATCTACGGGAGCTACGAGAGCTCTTTCTCCGAGCAAAGAAGTTCTCGGCCCACGGCCGAAGCCGGATTTATAATTCTAAGGCGACTGTTGACGCGGACCTAAAGGTCCGCTCACCCGAACCCATCGAGACCTAGGGCCATGCCACTCACCACCGACACCAAGAAGGTAATGTTCGAAATCTACCGCGACGCCGACTTCGGCGGCCGCTACAAAGTCGTCTACTTCACCGAGCTCGGCGAGCACGACAAGGAAACCGAGATCGAGAATGCCATGCGCGGCCAGCACATCTTCGACGGCTTCCTGCTGCATCGCGAACGCAATCAGGCCAAGCAGGTAGTAGACGAAATCCTCGAGCGCCTCAATCGCGGGGAACAGGTCGACGAAGCCAACATCAAGCAGAGCCTGGAGCCGTTCCTCGCCTGATTTCGTGACTGTGTGGGTTACTTGGGATGTGGAATGATGGAGAGTATTACATATTCTTCTCCCTCCACCTTAAAGTAAAAACGCCAGCCCTTGGTCACTCTTCCCTGCCACACATCCATACTCTCGCTATATTTCTTGGCATGCAGGGAAGGGTGCTGAAAGATTCGCGAGCAGAAATTGCAGCTGCTTTCCAAACGCCTTGCGAATGGCGTCGGCAGGCGGCCGTAGTCTTTGTCCGCCCTTGCGGTGAAGCGGAGCTTCATGGCCTGCGCTTCTTCGCGCGGCGCTTGGCGCGGGTCTCCAGCGCCTTAATCGCGGCCCGTGCGCTTGCGTAAGGGCCGTGAGTTCCGCCCGCTCGCAAGTCCTCGAGGGCCTCGGCCAAATGCCGGTCTACCAGGCTCTTAGGGGTAAAGATGATTTTCCCGTCTTCGACCTTCGCCTCCAGCATGTCGCCGATTCCAATATGCACCTTCTCCCGAACATGTTGAGGTATGACAATCTGAAATTTATTTTTTACCGTCACTATATCCATGCGCCGCTCCGTTCAACAGTTAAACAGTACAACTGGACGCAACTGGCCGTCAATGCTTTTCCCGCGTGAAGTGTTGTCCCCATGATAGAGTCCCAAAGATTGAGATTCTAAGCTTGGTGCAGCGAGAATCAGTATCCGTGCACTTCAACAGCCCATAGAGAGCGAGACCATGATTGTTGCGATGTGGGAGACGGCGAGCGAAGACCAGATCCAGGAGGTGACCAACCACCTGGTGAAGATGGGTTTCGCCGTGCATCGGACCACGGGCGCGCGACAGAGCGTGCTGGCCGCCGTCGGCAAGCGCATCGACTTCGACACGCGCGAACTCGAAGTGCTTCCCGGTGTGCAGACGGTGCACCGCATCAGCGCGCCCTACAAGCTTGTGGGGCGGCCGTTTCGCCCCGAGGGAACGATCGTCCGCCTGCCAAATGGGGTTCAGGTCGGCGGCAAGGAAGTTGTGGTGATGGCCGGTCCGTGCTCGGTGGAATCGCGCGAGCAGATTTTCACCAGCGCTGAATTGGTCAGCAAGGCAGGTGCGAAGGTCCTACGCGGAGGAGCGTTCAAGCCCCGAAGCTCGCCGTACACGTTTCAAGGCCTGGGCCTCGACGGGCTAAAGCTGCTGCGCGAAGCCGGCGACCAATTCGGCCTGATGGTGATCAGCGAGGTGATGGAGATCTCGCAGATTGAACTGATGCTGCCCTTCGTCGACATCTTGCAAGTGGGCGCGCGCAACATGCAGAACTTCAATCTGCTGCGCGAATTGGGCAAGGTCCGCAAGCCGGTGCTGCTGAAGCGCGGCATTGCGGCCACCATCGAAGAGCTGCTGCTGTCAGCCGAATACATCATGTCGGGCGGCAACTACAACGTCATCCTGTGCGAGCGCGGCATCCGCACCTTCGAAACCTACACCCGCAACACGCTCGATATCTCGGCGATCCCCATCGTGCACAAGCTGTCGCACCTGCCGATTACCTCCGACCCTTCGCACGGGACAGGGCTGCGCGACAAAGTGGCGCCCATGGCGTGCGCGTCGGTGGCAGCCGGAGCCGATGCTTTGCTTATCGAGGTACACCCGTCGCCCGATGAGGCTTTGTCAGATGGAGCGCAATCGCTGTTCCCCGAACAGTTCGCCGAATTGATGGATCGGTTGCGTATGATCGCGCCGGCGGTGGGGCGCAGCATCTAGACTGCTCCGGCGAACAGCTTCTGGCAATTCGTACGGGGTGGAGCACCGCTTCAGCGGTGCAGACTGAGGTTCCGAGAGAAGCCGGCTTCAGCCGCTGAGGTGACGGAAGAACTTACCTCAGGCGCTAAAGCGCGCTATGGAAATATTGGTTCCCGTGTACGCCTGAAGGCGTGCTCCACCCGGTGCCTGATTCAGGTACTTCTGCATGCCGATCCACCAAATCACGATTGTCGGAACCGGGCTGATTGGCGGCTCGCTCGGGCTTGCGCTGCGAAAGGCAGGCTTCACCGGCGCTATCGTCGGCTGCGATAAGCGCGCGGTGCTGGAGATTGCCGAGGCGCGCAAAGCCATTGATCGCGGAGAGGCCGATCTGGAGCGCGCGATTGCCGGCAGCGATGTGATTGTGCTTGCCACTCCCGTGGGCTGCATTCTGTCGCAATTGGAAGCCATCGCGCGGCTGCTTGGGCACGACAACGGCACGCTGATCACCGACACTGGCAGCACCAAGGAAACGCTGGTTGAACGAGCGCGCCTTGTGCTCGGCGACAGAGCCGCCAGCAGCGTGCTGCCAGGACATCCCATGGCGGGCAAGGAAGTCGGGGGAATCGAACATGCCGACGCAAATCTGTTCCGCGATGCCGTGTGGCTGATTACTCCCATCGAGCCCGAGCAGCCGCCAACAATGCAACAGCAGGAATATATGGAGCTGCTGCAATCGATTGGTGCTCGCATCGTCACCTTGGACGTAGCCCACCATGATCGACTTTGTGCCTGGCTTAGTCACCTGCCGCAGATGATGGCCACAGCGCTGGCGTCAGCGTTGCGGGATGAGTTCGGCGATGATGAAGTGGTGTCGCAGATCGGCGGCCGCGCCTTGCGGGAGATGACGCGAATCGCGCACAGCCCGTATTCAATGTGGCGCGACATCGCCATGACCAACACCCAGAACATCGAAGAGGCAATGCTGTACTTCGAGCAACAGATGGCGCATTTGCGCGAGAACCTGCGCGGACCGGCGCTGCGCGAGATATTCGATAGTGCGAACAAATTCGGAAAAGATAGGGGCTAGGGGCTGGGAGCTAGGGGCGAGTTGTCGGTCGTCAGTTGTCGGTGTGGCAGCGCCACGTGAATCCCTATGTTTTGTGTCAGGGCACGACCTTTAGTCGTGCCAAACGAGATTCGAATTAGCTCCGGGCTTCAGCCCCTGCAATATCCGGAACAGGGGCTAAAGCCCGAGATATTATCGCTGCAGACGGCACGGCTGAAGCCGTGCCCTGACACGAACCCGCACAACACTGTGAGAATGACGCGACAATATGAAACCCGGCGATTTAATTCGCGTAATTCGGATTCCAGAAGGCGTTCAAGACTCCGAAGAGTTCAACACGCGATCGACTCTGCAACAATGCGTTGGGCGCGTCTTTCCAATCATGGGCTTTAACGAAGGCTTTGTTCAGATCGATGTTGGAAAAGTTGTCGGCAGGCCTTACCACATGGAAAGTATCTGGATTGAGCCTGATTGTGTCGAACTCGTGAGGGAGTGATTTTTTGCAGACACCTGACCTCACTCGGTACAATCGCCAGTCGGAATCAAAACGCTTATGCCAATGAACAAGGTAGTTGCGAACGCCGATGAGGCCGTCCACGACATTCAGGATGGGGCGACCATCATGGTTGGAGGCTTCGGCCTGTGCGGCATCCCGGAAAACCTCATCCGCGCGCTGGTCAAGAAGGGCGTCAAGAACCTGCACACCATCAGTAACAACGTCGGCATCGACGACTTCGGCCTCGGCCTGATGCTGGCCGCCGGGCAGATCACTTCGCACAAGGGCAGTTACGTCGGCGAGAACAAATTGCTGGAAGAGATGGTGCTGACTGGGCGCATCGATCTGGAACTGATTCCGCAGGGCACGCTCGCCGAGCGAATTCGCGCCGGCGGTGCGGGAATTCCTGGGTTCTACACGCCGACGGGATTCGGCACGGTAGTTGCCGAAGGCAAGGAAACCCGCGAGTTCGATGGACGCCCGTATGTGCTGGAGCGCGGAATGACGGCTGACTTCGCACTCATTAAGGCGTGGAAGGGCGATCGCTGGGGAAACCTGGTCTATCGCAAGACGGCGCAAAACTTCAATCCCATGATGGCGACGGCGGGGAAAATCACGATTGTCGAGGTCGAGCATCTGGTAGAACCGGGCGAGATCGATCCCGACCAGGTGCACACGCCCAGCGTGTATGTACACCGCATCTTTCAGGGAACGGAGTACGAGAAGCGCATCGAGCGCAGGACGCTGCGGAAGGCGTAGGGATTATTGAGCCGGAACCGCAGATCCCCCGTCGGACTAACGTCCTCACCGGGTTGACAGCATTGAGGGTGCGAGCGTTTGATGCGACTCGCGCGCACAGCAGGTCCCTCCGCTCGGGCTAAAGCCGTCGGTCGGGATGACACATTTTATGAAGAAGTGACGAGACTCGGGCCTGCAGGCCTCCTCGGGATGACAATTTAGTTAGGGGCATTGTCGGCGCAGCTAAGGCTGCGCCCCTTCAGCGACCGCGAAGCTGAAATCAGGATAAAACATGGCGACATCTCCAACCGCAAAGCAGAAAGACACCGAGAAGCGCGACCGCATTGTGCGGCGCGTGGCGCGCGAATTGCGCGACGGATACTACGTCAACCTCGGCATTGGCATGCCGACGCTAGTGGCCAACTGTGTCCCGCCTGGCATTGAAGTCGTGCTGCAGAGCGAGAACGGGATGATGGGCGTGGGTCCGTATCCGCTGGCGGGCGAGGAAGACGGCGATTTGATCAATGCGGGCAAAGAAACGGTGAGCCAGTTGCCGGGCACGGCTTATTTCTCCAGCGCGGAGTCGTTCGCCATGATTCGCGGCGGCCACATTGATCTGAGCGTGCTGGGCGCAATGGAAGTCGACGAGGAAGGTAACCTGGCCAACTGGATGATTCCCGGCAAAATGGTCAAAGGCATGGGCGGCGCGATGGACCTGGTCGCCAGCGCCCGGCGCGTGATCGTGGCCATGGAGCACACCACTCGCGACGGCGCAGCGAAAATCCTGAAGCGTTGCACGCTGCCCATCACCGGCTTGCGCGTGGTGGACACCATTGTGACCGAGATGGCATACCTCCGGGTAACGCAAAGCGGGCTGGTGCTGGAGGAGATCGCGCCCGGTCTGACGGTGGAAGATGTTCAGCGGGCGACGGATGCGCCGCTTCTTGTCAGCCCAGAGCTGACCACCATGCTGTTCTGACGCTGGTTTT
>Ga0187873_1001535_pt1 | contig 18999 bp, 12 predicted proteins | sample June2016WEW_16_1_2_FD_133012 | JGI IMG/M metagenome (GOLD analysis project Ga0187873, IMG submission 133012) | Peatland microbial communities from SPRUCE experiment site at the Marcell Experimental Forest, Minnesota, USA - June2016WEW_16_100 | ecosystem: Environmental > Terrestrial > Soil >... | reverse complement strand
GGTGGGCTTCCGGCAGATCGGCGTGCCCTACCGGCGGGCAACCCGCTTTTCAGGCGTCACCAAGTACCCGTTCAGCAAAATGCTCAAACTGGCCTTGAATGCCATCACTGGCTTCTCGTATTTTCCGCTCCAACTTGCCACCTATTTCGGCTTTGCTTCCGCCGGCCTGTCAATCGTTGCAATTCCAGTGGTGATCATCATGCGCCTGGTTGGACATGGCGCCTTCCTCGGCCAGGCCACCACGCTGATTGCCGTGTTGTTCCTGGGCGGCGTGCAATTGATTTCGCTGGGCGTGCTGGGCGAGTACCTCGGGCGGATTTACGATGAGGTCAAGGGCAGACCATTGTATATCGTGCGGGAAGCGCCTAGAGATTGAGAATAAACTCCGTGCAGAGGCGGCTCAAGCACAGCCTCCTGACCTTGTGGATTATTAATGGACTACAACTTTGATTTGATAATCGAGCGACGTGGCACCAATTCCTCCAAATGGCGCCAATACCCGGAAGATGTCCTACCGCTCTGGGTGGCAGACATGGACTTTGCCGCTCCGGAGCCGATCCGGGCAGCTTTGCACCGCTTCGTGGAGCACGGCGTACTCGGCTATGAATTCCCATCCAAGGAATTACGCGAGACGGTGGCAGCCCGGATGCAAACACTGTACGGATGGCAGGTCTCCCCGGATGCAGTGGTTGCAACGCCAGGCGTGGTTGCCGGGTTTACTCTCGCTGCGAACGCCCTCTGTACGGCAGGCCAGGGCTTGCTGATCCAGCCGCCAGTCTATCCGCCGTTCCTGAAAGTGAACGGAAGCGCCGGTCTGGTGCGGCAGGAGGCTCCGCTAGAGCTGGAGACGGGCAGTTCCACCTTGCGGTATGGCGTGGATTTTGATATCTTCCAAAAGGCAGTCCACTCCGCCGGGGCGAGGACCGGTATGTTCCTGTTATGCAATCCCCACAACCCAACCGGACAGGTATATTCCAAAGACGATCTTGTGCGTATGGCGGAGATCTGCCTGAAGAACAACATAATAATTTGTTCGGATGAAATCCACAGTGAAATCCTGCTGGGTACGACAAAACACATCCCCATGGCTGGATTGGATCCGGAAATTGCCAACCATACGGTAACACTCATCGCGCCCAGCAAGACATTTAATGTTCCAGGCTTGTTCTGCGGATTTGCAATCATCCCCAATAAGGATCTGCTCGAACGCTACAAGAAGACGATTGAGTGCATGGCAATGCACGTCAGCAGTCCCGGGCTGGCGGCGGCGCAAGTTGCATTTTCCGGCGCCTGCGATGCATGGCTGGCGGCGTTGCTAGTTTATTTAACCGGGAACCGGGATTTTTTGGTAGAGTTTGTACGAAACGAATTAATTGGGATAAAGACGACAGTTCCGGATGCCACCTACCTGGCCTGGCTGGATTGCACTGAACCGGTCAAGTCCGGCAAAATCAGCGGTACACCGCACGAGTACTTTCTTAAGCAGGCCAAAGTTGCCTTGAATGAAGGCAGGGAGTTCGGCTCCGGTGGGGAAGAATTCGTGCGGCTGAATTTTGGCTGCCCGCATGACATTCTGGTTGAAGCCCTCACAAGAATGAAATCTGCTCTCATGCCCGGACTATCTATAGAAGCAGGATAAACCCACAGTCCGGTGGCAGGGCGGATGACAGGCCGCTTTGGAATATAGAATGGGCACCTGGCTTATAATAAGGTTGTGTGATTGATCGGTGTTTGCAAGTGGAGGAATAATGGCTAGTCTATCTCCTGATGATAAAAGCACATTGGTGTTGGTCTATACCCAGAACATGCTCGTCCGTGGCGAAGTGGTGACAAAACAAGCTGTACGTGTGAGTACCTGGCTGCGTACGCAGGGGGTTCCGGAATACATCCACCTGCTCAAGCCCACCGTACTCCATTTTGGGAGTGGTGGCCTAAAAACCCAGACCCATGCAGAGATTTTTGTGCCGGTTTCCACGGTGATCGCTTTTCATCTGGCTCCGCCGGTTACAGAAGAACTTGACTATGCTGCCGATGAGATGAATCGTATGATGGTACCCATCACCGCCCTGCCCGGCACATTCCAGTTCAAGGGATTTTTACGCATTTCGGCGGTAGCAAGCCTCAGCACCAGCATAGAGTTGGTGCATTCTGACTGGTCGTCCATTTATGATGTGGAGATAACAAATCCATCCGTGCCCCAAATGCAGCCGATCCATGTGCCAATGATTTTAATGAACCCAAAGCAGATCAGTCTGGCGGTGGAAGCATAGGTTCTCGGCAAATGCCGGTTCGAGGATTGAATTAAAGGGGGGTGGTGACATCCGATTGATCTGGCAGGTGAGGCGATATTCGACCTCACCTGCTTTTTGAGAGCGCAAATTTATTAACTTTGCAGGAGGTAAGCGATGAAAGTTCTGTTTGTCGGTGGAACCGGCCTGATCAGTTCGGCATGTTCTGAACTGGCCCTGGAACGCGGTATGGAACTATTCCTTTTGAATCGAAGCCAATCCGCCAAATATCCCGTACCGGAGGGCGCACACCTGTTGGTGGGCGATGTGCATGGGGAGGAAGCCAACCTGGCCAGGCTGCTCGCCGGGCAGGAATTCGACGCAGTCGTGGATTGGATTGCCTTTACCCCGGAGGACATAGACCGGGACCTGCACCTGTTCAGCGGCCGGACCGGCCAGTTTGTTTTCATCAGTTCCGCCAGCGCCTACCAGAAACCTCCCAGCCATTATTACATTACCGAAGAAACCCCACTGGAGAACCCTTTTTGGGATTATTCACGCAACAAGATTGCATGCGAGCAAATCTTGATGCAGGCCTACCGGCAGAAGGGTTTCCCGGTTACCATCGTGCGTCCCTCCCTGACATATGGCCCATCGCAGATCCCGCTGTGCGTGGGCAGCTGGCAGCATCCCTACACCGTGATCGACCGGATGAAGCGCGGCCGGCAGATCATCATCCCGGGCGATGGTACCTCCCTGTGGGTGCTGACCTGGAACGGAGATTTTGCCAAGGGGTTCCTGGGTCTTTTGGGCAACCCAAAAGCCATCGGCGAAGCCTATCACATTACCTCGGATGAAGTGCTGACCTGGAACCAGATCTACCGTGAAGTCGGGCGGGCGCTGGGCGTGGAGCTGGACATCGTCCACGTCCCGTCCGATTTGATCGCGGCGTATGACCCGGAGGCGTTGGGCAGCCTGACGGGAGACAAGGTGAACAGTTCGGTCTTCGATAACAGCAAGATCAAGAAATCGGTTCCGGATTTTAATTGTACGGTTCCCTGGGCCGAAGGTGTGCGCCGGGCGATAGCCTGGCACGCGGCTGACCCGTCGCGTCAGACCATTGACCATAAATTGAACAACATATGGGACAGGATCCTGTCGAAATACTTGGAGGCCTTCCCGAAATAGTGAGAAGCTATCCGAAAATTAAGGAAGAGTTTACATTTTGAATGCCTGCTCTCAAAAAAGCGTTTCTTTCCCTGTTTTTCGGATGGATACTGCAGACGAAAAAAAGGATTCGCTGATGAAATACGGTTATTTTGATGATGAAGCCAAGGAATATGTCATAACCCAGCCGGATACGCCGCAATCCTGGAGCAATTACCTTGGTTCCATCGAGTACGGAGCAATCATTACCAACAATGCCGGCGGCTACGGGTTCTACCAATCCGGGGCGCGCGGGCGCTTCATGCGCTTACTGTTCAACCGCGTTCCAATGGACCAGCCCGGCAGGTATTTTTATTTGTGTGACCGACAGAGCGGCGACTACTGGTCGGCCTCCTGGCAGCCGGTCGGGAAACCGCTCGAGCAATACCAGAGCACCTGCCGGCATGGGACGGCGTATACGACCATCCAGTCCCGCTATGCCGGCATTGCCACTGAAACCACCTACTTCGTCCCGCTGGGCCAGAAGTTCGAATACTGGCGCTTGAAAATCACCAACGAATCCGACCGGCCGCGTGCGCTTTCCGTCTTTACATTTTGTGAATTCACCAACCAGTGGGTGACAACCCAGGACCAGGTCAATTTGCAGTACTCGCTCTTCATCGTACGCGGCGAAATTGTGGACAACCTGTTGCGCATTGCCATCCATGACAACCTGCCATCCGATGACAATGCAGTCAATCTTAATGACATTCCATTTAAATGCTGGATGGCTTGGGCCGGCGCAGCCCTGTCCGGCTATGATACCAGCCGGGAAGCCTTTATCGGTCCTTACCGCGCCTACCATAATCCATTAGCAGTGGAAAAAGGGCAGTGCAGCAACAGCAACGCCTATGGCGACAACGCCTGTGGAAGCCTGCAAACCGACCTGACATTGCAACCCGGCGAGACCCGCGAACTGCTGGTCATGCTGGGCATCGGCGATGCCCGCACCGTTGGCAAGCGCACCCTGGCCGAATTCGGTTCGCTCGAACGGGCCGATGCAGAACTCCGGAAGCTGAAGGATTCCTGGCATGCCCGGCTCGGCAGCCTGGTGGTGGAGACACCCGACGAAGATTTGAACCACACTATAAACGTCTGGGGACTTTACAACTGCCTGATCACCTTCGCCTGGTCACGCGCCGCCAGCCTGGTCTACAACGGCGAGCGCGACGGTCTGGGCTTCCGCGATTCGGTCCAGGATCTGCTGGGGGTGATGGCCGCCATCCCCGAGCAGGCCCGCCAGCGCCTGGAACTGCTGCTTACCGGCCAGGTCTCCAACGGCGGAGCCATACCGATAATCCAACCGTTCACGCACCGTCCCGGCCAGGAAAAGGCTCCCGCGCCCGAGGAATATCGTTCGGACGACTGCCAGTGGTTCTTCAACGCTGTCCCGGCTTATGTTAACGAGACGGGTGATCTGGATTTTTACCATAAGATCCTGCCGTATGCCGACCATGGGGAAGCGACCGTCATCGGCCACCTGCGGCGGGCGCTGGAATTCAACCTGGCACGCACTGGCAAGCATGGCCTGCCTTGCGGTCTGGCAGCCGACTGGAACGATTGTCTGAAACTGGGCTATTACGGTGAAAGCCTGTTCGTGGCTTTCCAGGTGCGCATGGGCCTGAGTGTGTATGCCAGGATCGCCGGACGGCTGGGCCAGCCAGACGAAGCCGCCTGGGCTCTGGCGCAGGCTGAAATACTCGATAAAAGCATCCAGACGTGTGCCTGGGATGGAGAATGGTTCATCTGGGCCATCACCGAGGACGGCACTGTCTATGGCACGCACGAATATGAAGAAGGCCAGGTCTATCTGAACACCCAACTATGGGCGGTCATCAGCGGCGCGGCCACTCCCACACAGGCAACCCGCTGCATGCAGACCGTCCATGACCGGCTGGCCACGCCGTACGGGCTGATGCTTTCGGCGCCGCCTTTTGCCAAAACAAAAGTGGACGTGATGCGGGCTGTGGTATTTAATCCGGGCATCAAGGAAAATGCCGGCATCTTCAACCATACCCAGGGCTGGGGCGTCATGGCCGAGTGCATCCTTGGTGATGGCGACCAGGCGTATGAATATTACCGGGCTTCCATGCCGGCGGCTTACAACGAACGCGCCGAACTGCGACAGAGCGAGCCGTACGTTCAGGGCCAGACCACCTACTCGACCTATTCCCCACGTGCCGGCAACACCCGCACTGCCTGGCTGACCGGCGCAGCCGCCTGGGCTTATTTCAGCGCCACGCAGTACATCCTCGGCATCCGGCCCGAGATGGATGGCCTGCGGCTCGACCCGTGCATCCCGCATGGCTGGCCCGGGTTCAAAGCCACCCGGCGCTTCCGCGGCAGGACTATAACGATCGAGGTCAAAAATCCGCAGGGCATCTGCCGGGGGGTAAAATTATTGACGCTGAATGGCGAAAAACTACCCGGAAATCTCATCCCGGCCGAACGTTTGGGGGAGAAAAATGTGGTAATCGTGGTAATGGGAGAAAAGTCAAGTGAATAAAACCGAGACCTATCGTCACACGCTGGCCGGCCTGGCGAATTGGGAACCGTATCTGCTGCAGGAATCCGGGCTGCCCGGGCCGCGCGGCAACCTGGAACTGGCCCAGGTCGTTGCAGACGAAGGCGAGCGCACCCTGTTCGATCATTTCCTGGCCTATACACCCCAAGTCGCTCCGACCAACGACCCGCACGAATTCCTGGCCTTCTGCGGTGTGGTTGGGTTGGGTCGTCTGCTTGCAGAAGGGGATGAGAAAATCCTGGACCAGTTGCGGCCTTTTGCATCCGACCCGCGCTGGCGGCTGCGCGAAGGCGTGGCCATGGCGCTCCAGCGCCTAGGCAAGCGGGATATGGGCCGCCTGTTGATTGCCATGCAGGAATGGAGCAAGGGTACCTGGCTGGAGAAACGCGCCGCCGCGGCTGCCCTGGCCGAACCTGTGTTATTACACAAGGAAAAAGAGGCCCTGGAGGCACTGCAAATCCTGGACCGGATTACCGCCTCCATGGAAAATTCCATTGATGGAAAAAACGAAGGGTTTAAGGTCCTGCAACAAGGGTTGGGGTACTGTTGGAGTGTGGTGACAGCAGCTGCGCCGGATCAGGGCAAACGACTGATGGAGAAATGGCTGGCCTGCCCGGACCGCGGCATCCAACGGATCATGCAGGAAAACCTTAAGAAGAACCGGCTGGAGCGCATGGATAAAGCCTGGGTGGAAAAATGGCGGAAATAATTAAGACAACTTTGGTAAACATTTGACAATTGGGGGCAAAGGTTCTACAATAGCTGCATTATCCACCCTGATGCGCGGGCTATTTTCCGGGTTGCACAAATGCCAGGAGAAAGTTATGAATAAAATCACCCCATTCCTGTGGTTCGATGACAAGGCCGAAGAAGCCATGAATTTTTATATTTCGATTTTTAAGAATTCCAAGGTTTTGAACATTTCCAGTTATGGAAAGGATGCACCCTACCCGGAGGGCACTGCATTTCTGGTGACATTCCAACTGGATGGGCAGGAAGTAATGGCATTGAATGCGGGACCGGAATTCAAATTTACAGAAGCCATTTCGATGTTTGTAAACTGTGAAACGCAGTCGGAAGTAGACGAGTTGTGGGAAAAGCTTTCGGAAGCCGGAGAAAAGGGCCGGTGCGGCTGGCTTAAGGACAAGTACGGTCTTTCGTGGCAAATTGTCCCAACTGCACTGGGCGAGTTGATGAACGACAAAGACCCCGAGAAAGCCAAAAGGGTCACGCAGGCCATGCTGAAAATGGATAAAATCGATATCAACGGATTGAAGCAGGCATACGAGCAAGGATAAAACCATCTCAAATTCAAGAAAAGTATGCATTCTGCATGGGTGCGGCTTTACCACCCAGGCATCCAAATATCGAATAGTACAACAAATTTTCACGGGAGAAAGGATCAAGCCATGAGCGGAGTAAGATTGTTGGTAGGCACCCAAAAGGGCGCGTTCATTTTGACGGCCAACGCAAAGCGCACAAAATGGGATATCAGCGGCCCGCTTTTCGCGGGCTGGGAAATCTACCACATGAATGGCTCTCCCGCCGACCCCCAGCGGCTGTACGCATCACAATCCAATAGCTGGTTCGGACAGGTAATCCAGCGTTCCAATGACGGCGGCCTGACCTGGGAGGCGGTGGGCAACAAGTTCGCTTACGAGGGCGTACCCGGTACGCACCAATGGTACGACGGTTCGCAACGCCCATGGGAGTTCAAACGCGTCTGGCTGCTGCAGCCCTCGCTGACCGACCCGGAAACCGTCTATGCCGGCGTGGAGGATGCCGCCCTGTTCCGCTCGACGGATGGGGGGCAAAGCTGGCAGGAATTGCCCGGCTTGCGTGCCGCCAAAGGGCATCTCTGGCAACCCGGCGCCGGTGGGATGTGCCTGCATACCATCCTTTTCGATCAGGGCAATCCCAAAAGGATGTTCATCGCCATTTCGGCGGCGGGTGCATTTCGCACCGACGATGGCGGACAGACCTGGCGACCGATCAATCACGGCCTCATCTCCCCGGGTGAACTCCCGGATAAGACTGCCGAGGTCGGTCACTGTGTGCATAACCTGGCCACGCACCCCTCCCGACCGGACGTGCTGTTCATGCAGAAACACTGGGATGTTATGCGCAGCGATGACGCGGGTGATTCCTGGCACGAGGTCAGCGGCAACCTGCCCAGCGACTTCGGGTTTCCGATTGCCGTGCATGCACACGAACCAGACACAGTCTACGTAATTCCAATCAAAAGCGACTCGGAGCATTTCCCGCCGGAGGGCAAACTGCGGGTATACCGCAGCCGCAGCGGCGGCAATGAGTGGGAAGCATTGACGAAAGGACTGCCGCAAAAGGATTGCTACGTAAACGTTCTGCGCAGCGCGCTGGCGGTCGATACGCTTGACTCTTGCGGCATTTACTTCGGCACCACCGGCGGGCAAGTCTATGCCTCGATCGATTCCGGCGACAGTTGGAATCCGGTTGTCCGGGACCTGCCCAAAGTCCTGTCTGTGGAAGTGCAGAGCCTGTCATGATCCGCGTGGTGCTGCCCCAACACCTGCGGACCCTGGCGCAGGTCGGCCAGGAGATAGAACTAAACGTGCAAGGGGACGAAACGATCCATTCCGTCCTGGCTGCACTGATTAGCAAGTATCCGATGCTGAACGGGACGATCCTCGATCTAAATTCCGGACAGCGCCGGCCCTTCATCCGGTTCTTCGCCTGCGGGCAGGACCTGAGCCTCGAGCCACCTGACACCCCATTACCAGAGGCAGTCGTGGCTGGAAAAGAACCTTTTCGAATAGTGGGCGCCATTGCAGGCGGGTAGATTTTGGAAATGGGAATACAAAGAAAAGGCATCGTCTGGAATACGACCAGCAAAAAAGAGGTCGAATGGTGGAATGGGCGGGTGGAATGGTACCTCACCGATCCAGCGCGTGAGTCAGATACGAAAAAGTACCTGACCGAACTGGCTATTCAGGTTAAATAATGGGAATTATTACTCTATTGCAAAAATGGATTTATTACGCAAGGTCGCATAAAAAGCTTGGGATAGAACTATAAAAATCCGCTAATCCACACCAATCTTCACTAATCGATTTTTTGTTAGTGCCAATTGGCGAAAATTGGCGGATTTTGATTTCGTTAGACCAACATTGCATGGAAGGTTTAAAGAGTTATGCTTTATCCGTTTTGGCTCAAAAAAAATAATCTCAGGATTTTCAACTCGTCGTAGTTCAATGCCCCATTGAGTTTATCGAACACCGGCTTGAGCAGGGCTGTGCCCAGCTCACCGAAGGCGGTAAAAGCGGTGGCCTGCTGGTCGGGGGAGGCGGACGAAAGCGCCAGCAGTTCTTCGGCGCGGCGGATGGTATGCCCGGCCTCGATGTAACGAGCCAGATGGTCCAAAATCGTAGCAGCCGTGACATGGTAGCGTTCCATCAGGGCGGCCACACTTTCGCCGGCATTGAAGGCCTCCGCCACCACCACATAACGGCGGCCCGAGTCATCTTTGGGGCGGCGGGTCTCTTTGGTCTCTTTGACCTTCTCAGGTAGGTTGTGCTTTCGGCAGTAATCCCGCAGGATATCCAGGAAAGCCTGCCCATACTGGCGACTCTTGGCCTGGCCCACACCCGAGATATCCAGCAGGCGTTCTGGCGACTGGGGCGCATAGGCGGCCATCTCCACCAGGGTCCGGTCGGCAAAGATAACATAAGGCGGCACGCCGGCCGCGTCGGCCAGTTCCTTGCGCCTGGCCCGCAGCAGCGCGAACAGGGCATGGTTGTATTCCAACTCCTGCTTGTTGGCTTTTTTGGGAGCGCGTTCTTGCACTTCCTGCAACTGCCCCATAATAGTTGTGCGATTCTTGAGGGCTGCGCTGGCTTTGGAGGACAGGCTGAGCGTGCGAAATTCGCTCCCCTGGATGAGATAGCCCATCTGCACCAGCTGTCGACCCAGGTGCATCCACTGCTTTTTGTTCAACTCGCGGCCGATGCCATAGGTGGAGAGCCGGTCATGCCCCAATTGCAGGATCCGTTCACCCTGCGAGCCAAGCAGCACCTCGGTTACGTGGGCAGCGCCGAAGCGTTCGCCGGTGCGCTTGACGCAGGAGAGGAATTTCTGGGCCGGGATGGTTATATCGGTCAACTGCGGGGCTTCAGCGGTGCAGTTATCGCAGTTCTTGCAGTTCGGGATGGTATAGGATTCGCCGAAGTAATTCAGCAGCGGCTTGCGGCGGCAGGTACTCTCATCCTCAGCGAAACGCACGATGGCATCCAGGTGCTGCTGCGCCACCTGGCGCTCGGTGCCTTCCTTCTGGTTGACAAAATATTTTAATTTCGCCACATCCGAATAGCTGTACAGCAGCAGGCAATGTGCCGGCAGTCCGTCCCGCCCGGCCCGGCCGATCTCCTGGTAATAACCTTCGATGCTCTTGGGCAAATCGTAGTGCAGAACAAAGCGCACATCCGGCTTGTTAATGCCCATCCCGAAAGCAATGGTGGCGACGATGATCTGGATATCATCGCGGATGAAAGCCTCCTGGTTGCGGCGGCGCTCATCGTCTTCCAGCCCGGCATGGTATGGGCGGGCATTGTGGCCGTGCCGCTCCAGGGAATATGCCAGTTCGTCCACCTGCTTGCGCGAGAAACAATAAATGATGCCGGATAGATCCTTGAAACGCTCCAGGAAACGCAAGGTCTGGATGGCGGCATCCTGCTTGGGGCGGACCTCGATATACAGGTTCTCCCGGTTGAAGCTGGCGACGAATTCATTCGACTGCGCAAAGCCCAGGCTGGACTTTATGTCAGAACGGACGCGCGCAGTGGCAGTGGCGGTCAGAGCCAGGCAGACGGCCTGCGGGAACTGCTTGCGCACCTCGGCCAGCTGGCGATACTCCGGGCGGAAGTCGTGACCCCACTCAGAGATGCAATGGGCTTCATCGATGGTCATTAAATCGACCTTAACACTGGAGAGCAGGTCGAACAGGCGCGGGGTCAGGAGCGTCTCGGGGGCCACATAGAGCATGCGCACGCTGCCATCCCGCACCCAAGCCATGTTCTGCTGGTATTCGTCCGGTTGGAGCGAGCTGTTCAGGAACAGGGCCGGCACACCGGCGGCGCGTAACTGCTCGACCTGGTCCTTCATCAGCGCGATGAGCGGCGAGACGACCAGCGTGAGTCCGTCGAACAACAGCGCCGGGATCTGGTAGCACAGCGATTTTCCGCCGCCGGTGGGCATGACCGCCAATGTGTCACGCCGGGCCAGGACGTTCTCAATCACCTCGCGTTGGAGCGGGCGGAAGGAATCGTAACCGAAAGTGTCTTTCAGGATGGTTTGCGGTGTGGGCATGTTGGGATTCCCCTCTGGTATAGGCAATTAAAAGTGCCGGGGGCTATCCATTCTCCCCTGCCAGGCGGGCAATCTGCAGGAGACACGTGCGGATGACGTCCTGCTTTTCGGGCGGCAGGGCGGTCTCTTCGATCTGGGCGATGCGTTCCACGTCGTTCATGGCCCGGATGATGCTGACCGGCACCTCGATGTTGCCATCCGTGAAAGAACTGAGGTATTCCACGGCATCGATCAGGAAACTGCGCATTTCGTCGTCGGAGCGGGCGGTGCGGAAGAACCCCGATAGAGCCGGCGACAACCGGGCAGCGCGGGCGGGGGTGGGAGCAGCCCCGGAGGAGCTGGCGGCAGAGAAGGAATACAGGGCAGTGGCGAGTTCGGAAAAGCTTTGCACGCGCTGGTAGATCGATTCGCCCATCACATCCCAGATGATGAGGCGCCAGTCGTGGATCTGCCGCGGCAGAAGCAGCAACTGGACCACTTGTGCCCGCCAGTCCTCTTCGATCCTTCCGGTAACATGTTCCAAAAGCAGATCGATATCGGTGTTGAACAGGTCTTTCTGCAGCAATACCGCCAGGTCGGGGCGCAGGGTGGGCAGCAATTCCGGAAGGAAGACCCCGTTGGCAAAGAAATCGGAGCCATTGACGCCATGCCGCCGCAACAGTTCCTGCTGGAATAACGGCAAATAGCGTTGCAGGGCATGACTGTCTTCCCGCAGAGCCACAAAAGCGGAGTTGCCGGCCGGGAAGGCATTTTCGATGCGCTTAAGGAATTCGCCCTGGACATCCTGGTAGATGCGCAAGGTGCTGAGAATCTCATAAACAGGCAGGTGCGGCAACAGGTGTTCGGCAATCACGCGCTCCTGGTCGGCTTCCACACTGGCTTTTTGGACGAAACGCTCCAGGGCGCGGAACATGCCGGTGGTTAGCTGATTGATGCCAAGCACGGCCGTCTGGGCCTGATTGTGGGCAATCGCACGCAGCAGGCTGCCCTGCCTGGCCAGGGGAATGATCTTGGCAATGTTTGCCAGGATCTGCTGGCCGCGGTCGGCGCCTGTATCGGGCGTCCGGCGCGAAGTGGGACGGTCGCGCAGTTGCGGGGTAGACCGGCCAATAAAATACGAGATGATGTGAATGCCGACCACATCCTCCTCGCGGCCATACAGAATTTGGCGGAAATTCTCGGTCAATTCTGCCAAAAAGCCTTCGTAGAGCGCTTCGTTCGTACCGATTGTCAGCCGTTCCAGTTCCTGGACATTCCGGCTTTGCGAACTCAGGCGGCTCTCGGCAATACTCTCAGCCGCCCGGATGAGGTCGACGCGATGCTCCCGCTGGGATTCGCGGACGTGATACAACAGGCTGACAAAATCACGCGCCGGCAGATAGCGCAGTTGTTCGGAAAGGTTGCTCTGGAATGTCCGCAAATCCGCGCCCAGGAAAACACCTTGCAACGGCGTGACCGCATAGGCGGTGCTTTTGCGGGCGGCCGCCGGCAAAGAGGCTGCAAAGCGGCGCCGGCTGCCTTCGGAATCCTGGAAGGCCGGGCGGCCGGCCACGCCGGAATAATATCCGCCCTGGCGCTGCATGGGTTCGCCACTGCCCAATTTGATGCGCAGGGTTTCCGAAGCGCCATGTTCGGCCAGCCAGGTCTGCAAATCGTACTTGGCTTTAAGGTAAAGATGGGCACCGGCCGCCTGGCTGGCTTGCTGGCTCAAGTCAGAACCGGCAATGAAGACTTCCGGGATGATCTCTGCAAAGCGGTCCTGCGGCGATTGGGCGGTCTGGCGGCTTTGTTCGGCGTAGTCCCAGACCCGGTCGAGGTAGGTGCGGATGTCGCTGACCGAGTCGATGTCTTCCAGCAGAGGGATCAGCCAGATCGAAGGAAGTTCGACGGACGGATGCTCCCGGCGCGTCTGCTCCGCCTGGATGCGCATCTTCCGGTCAAGCGCAATCAACGCCTCCGGTTTTGACGAAAAGCTGACCTGTAATGCCAGGGTCACACCCGGATTGCCGTAAGTCCCGGTGATGGCGTTAATCTCATACATATTGAAGACGGTGGTGTCGATGGCGAACTGGTCGCGGTCGGTCACCATGCCTTGATGGATGCGCGGGGTGATGACAGTCCGTTGAAGAATATCATGGTATCCGACCACCTCGCGCAGCAGGCCTTGCGCAGCCCGGTTGGCCTGTATGGCCGGTATCAGGGCATGCAATTGTTTGCGAAGCTGTTTGTTCAGACTGCAGTAATACTCCAGCATCATGCGCCGCTGCTGGCGCAGTTCGAACATTTTGTGCTCGTAACGGTCATTATGCTGCCACAGGATGCGGGCCGGATCCCGGCGCAGATGCAGGCGTGTCGCCAGCCGTTGCAGGGTAGTGGTGTCGATGGAGAACGGCAGGATGCCGCGATAGCGCTGCTCCAACTGGTGCGTCAGGAGCGTGATGTCATTCAGCAGGCTGGAAAAGCGCTGGTTGCGTTGCGGCAACCGGTCGAGTTCAGAAACCAGTTCGGGGTTGACCAGAATACGCGGGTCGGCCTGGCGCAGGAGTTTGAGGATGCGCGCCATGCGCTGGACATTTTCCGTCACAACCGCCGCCACCAGGCGGTGACCCTGCCCGGATGGCCGGTTGCTACCGTCCCAGTCACTCCAAAACGACAAGAATGATGGCAAGTTGGCCTCGGTTAATTGCCCGGCATATTCCTCGCCGGTAATCAATGTGGCCAGGTCCAGCAGGATTTCATCAGCCTCCTGTTGCGAGTTGATGCTCACATTCCGGCCGAGATATTCCTGCCACAAGTCCTGTGCGGCTTTCTTTATTTGGAATGAAGCCACCGGTTGGGAAGATACCAGCGCTGTAACAATCGCATCGAGCGCCAGCTCAGCTTGCAGCGAATACATCTGCGTTGGGTGAACGGTGCGATCGTAGGAACGCAGCCGGAACAGCTCCTGGCGGCGTGACAGAGAATCCTTCATGAATTCCCGGTCCAATCGTTCGCCCAGCCAATCACCGGCATCGTCGGAGGCCTGCCGCATCAAATCGTCATTGATGAAGGCCCGGTCGAGCAGTCGGGTCCGGAAGAGCTCCAGTCGTTGCGGGCCAACCTGCTGCAGAAATTCATGTTGCATTCGCTGGCTGTCCAAAGGCGGCAATGGCATCCACGAACGCAGGGTCGCATAATTGCCGGCTTGCTCGAGAATTCGTTTCGCAATGGCATCCCAGGCCCGCCCGAGTTCAATCGCCCGGCTATTGCGACTCTCCAACACCCGGAAGGTCAACAGCTTGCGGTTATAGTGGGCTTGTTCTTCCGCGATCAGGCGGTTCAGGTCGATCAGCAGGCGGCGGGTTTTTGCCAGCAGAATCTCAGCGCCATCCACACCGCCCAATGTCAGGCGAAAGGTGGTCCGGCCGGTTTCAAAGCCCTCTTCGGTGCGCGCAAAAGTAGCCAGGGGCAGCAGGCCGATGCCACGGCGCGCCAGGGAGGAGGCCAACCAGTCCAGGGACAGGCCGGCAGGCAGGCGTCCAACCTGCAACAAAGGATACATTGATCCAGTGGGCGGCAGAATGACCAGGCCAAATGGATTGCGATCCGGTGGCAGGTTCTCCACGGCGGTCAACAAGGCCTGGGTGCGTTCGCGGAAGATGGCATTGCGCAAATGCCAGTAGGTACGGGTCTCCTGGGGAGCACCACGGTAAAATAAATAGCATATAAAAATGGCCGCCAGGTTGGGGACAATGATGGAATTAATCTGCTCGTAGCGCTGCCTTAATGACTTATTGCGTATTTCGATCACGGCGAGGCGGGCGCCAGCCAGACAGTCGGTCTTGGACATGGAATGAACCGTAATGACGCGTTCGGCCTGCGCCTCGTCCAATTCACCCAGTTGAACCAATTCAGAAGCGACCTGGCGGGCTGTTTTAATTTCCGGATAATCGTCCACCGGCGCCACGTTCTGGTAGGCCAGGTCGTCAATGACATAAAGTTCGTTTTGTAAACAATACTTAATCAGCTTGCGGACGGCGGTTCCATCAAGGATCCGGCCGGTGGCGTTATGGGGATTGTTGAGCGCCAGCGCGCCACGCTTCCGCCAGGATGGGTCCTGCCGGCAAAGCTGCTCCACTTTCCCGATGATGGCATCGACATCGAGGCCCAATGAGGTTGTCAAAGGGACAGCGTGAACCTTGGGGAAGCACTGTTCGTACGACCAGCTCAGGTCAGGAATCACCACTTCGGTTATTCCACAATGGAAGCCCAGGATTCCCAGCGCAGTGCGGTTTGAACCGCTTACCACCAGGCAAGCCTCCGGCCGGTATTGCGGCTGGTGCTTCCCGAAGGCGCTTAAAAAACTACGCTGGAGCGCCTGCGACCAGCCCGGTTCATGGATGTTAAGCGCCAGAAGATCGAGAAGTTCCTTTACCTCAACAGCGGAAAATTCATCGATCGTGCCGTCTTTCCAGGCTGCTTGGATACGCCGGGAAACCAGGGCGGTTTTCTCTTCGAAGGTGGCGAGAGAATTTGCCAGATTTTGGGCACTGTCATTTAAAAGGCGTTCGAAATGCCTTTCGGCCCGTTCGGCCAACTGCGGCAGGACGGATTCCGCACCGATACCCGACCCAAGACCCTCAAATGTGGGCCTGGTTTGTGGAACCTGTGCAGGAGTATCCACAGGAAGATCGGCCAGCTTTTGTTCCAAGAGATAGATCAGGAACTCGATTTCCGAAGCGGAGGGTGTCCCCTTCATATTAAAATGGACATTCTCCAGCACGTTCAGAAAATCAGCGTTACCGGCAATGAAGACAGTCGAGAGGGTGTCGAGGCGCGGCGCAAATATGGCCGGCGTCAACAAGCGCATGACGCGCTGCACCAAGCGGGCTTCACGCGCCAGGGAAAGATGGTTGGGGGCGTTATTCGCCTCGATGAAGTACAACGGGTGTTCCACGCTCAGGATGCGCAGCTTGCGGCGGGTTTCCTCCCCCAGCAAGCCGCCGATCAGCAAAAAGGTTGGGACTTCCGGCGTATCGACCAGGTATTGCTCAACCTGTTGGCGGGCTTCCAGTTCGTCGTCAGCCAGATCCTCAAAAAACAGGTTGGGGATGGCCCGAAGAGCGGGCAGGAGTTCGCAGCGATAGCACAGGATGCGGACCGGTGTGATCTCCAGATAGGAGGATAGGGCAAACAGCAGGATCCGCAACGTTTCGCTGATCCCGCCCGAGGCGAGGATGATCTCGCGCCGACCGGATTGTTCCCCGGTATCGTAGTGCAAGGGCTCCTGCTGGTGTTCCAACCACTCGCAAAACGTCTTGATCAGGGCGTGCGGGTTTTTCCGTGAATAGCCACCGCGCGGCATGTAGGGCGAACTCTTTTGGATCGTCCGGATGAGCAGCTCTAGTTTTGGCTTATCGGAGGGTTCCCAACCCAGAAATTCCAGGATCGCATCCGGGTCTGAGTCGCGCAGGTCTTCCTGGTGAACGTCGATGCCAAGCGCAATGCGCAAAAAGGCTGAGGAGAGGCGCTCGTCCTGCAGCGGGTTGCCGATATGAAAATTGACGCGCTCTTCAGGCGGAACCGAGGCGGCCGAGGTGGTTTCGCTTATCTCGGAAACCCGGGCGGCCCGAATAGGTTTCAGGCGGAAAAAGGTCAGGGGATCAGGCTGGGAGGGCATCGGCTGCTGGGTAACGGAATCGAGGGCGAAAAAGGTACTGCTAACTCCCGGCTTTCCTGGCTTCCAGGGCCTTTTGCAGAAGTTCCTGGAACAGGTTGAGAAGCTCCGAACCGTGCATGGCTTCCTGCGGGGTTAATGAAATGACCGTGCGGGCATTCTTCAAGTTTTGGCTGGATTCCGCAAGGCGGGCGGCCTGGGGCGTCAGCATCAGCAATTCCGGGCTGGCTTTTAACACTTCCAATTCTTCCCTTTCAAAAGCCAGGCGCATACGGTTACGTGCCAACTCGTCTGCCAGGCTTTGCTGGGTCAGCGCCGATTCTTTTTCGAGCAGCAGTTTCTTCAACCCGGCCTTTTTCAAATCCAGTGTGTGTTCCATTTCAGCAATCTCTTCGTCAGCCTGGGTTTTGGCCCTGGCAGTGGCGACACGGGCCTGCTGGTTAAGGTGCTCGGTCTGTTCGAGCAGGCGCGCCTGTTCCTGCTGGCGCAGGGCATCGGCAATCTCAGGGTCGGTGGGGTCCAACGATTGGATGGCCAGGGAGATCAGTTCCACGCCAAAGCGCTCCTTGACCACGGTCGAGCGTTCATTCAGGTAGTTCAGGATATTGGCAGAGGAAAGCGCGTTGATGCCGGAGACCTCGGTGTATTCTTTTACCAATCCCTGTAAAAGAACCTGCACCTCATCGGTGGCGCGTACGACTGCATCGCGATTCCATCCGCCGACGCGGATGAGGGACTGGATATTTTCGAGACTCGGCGCAACGGAGCCGATCAGCTTGACGCGTACTCCCAGATTCCCAGCCGCGGTGGCCTCGACCGTCAACTGGATCGGGCAGGTGGTGCGCTGGAGCGGCAGGCTGAAATGGCGTGGATAGATCAGGCCTTTCCGAAGGCTGATACGACCATTGGACTCATGCAGCACCAGGAAATCCGGCTGGCGGATGCGATATTCAAAGAATGCCAGCAACAGGACAACCACGACAACAATACCAACAATGACAGCCAGGATGATGTTCATTATCCGTACCTCCTCCGAAATGCTTTGACCATCTAAAAATGTTCGTTGAATTATACTTCGACAATGTCATATTAAGCATTTTCTCACCACAAAGCACACCAAGGGGCACAAAGAGGAAGGATATTGTAAAAAGCGTCCCGCAGGTTCCTTTCCGAAGTTCTGACCTTCGCACAAACCTGCGGGACGATCGACTTTGGAAAGCAGATGGGGGTAGGCAAATCTCAAGGGAATAGGGAATTAGGGATCAGGTAATCAGGGATCAGGTAATTAGGGGACAAGGGGAAAGGGGGCTTGCCATCCATATCGCCCGGACATGAATGTCCGGGCTCAGCGCGTAAGCCCCTGTGGGGCTTCCCCAGGGGAGTTTTAGCGTCGCGAGAAAGATTTTCCACGAATGAGACGAACAAGACTTCTTTCCGACTTCTAGTAGAGGGAGAGCGTTGCGCGGGGCAAGGCTACCGGACTAAAGGAACAGCCCGATAGGGTCAGATTGGAACAGCGGAGGGAGGAAACAGGGCAATTCCCGAGGAACTTAGGTTTTTAAGGTGCGCAGAGTATTCGTAAAACGAAAGGAGGAACGAATATTTTCCCCCCATATCTGGTGGGACATTGCCAAGGTAGAGGATAAACGGCATATTTGGGGGTGAAACGAATATTCGTTTTTGAGGAACGAATGAGTAGAGAGCAGGGGATAAGGGACATGGGATTATGAGAAATTGTTGATTATAGATTGTAGATTTTAGATTGAAGAATAGGGGAGATGAGGCGACGGAAGGGTAAGTGCGGGGAGGCAAAGGAATAAAAGTACCTTTTTTTCAGTCTTTTACGAAACTAATGGGGGGCAGGAGCGAATAAGGAGGGTTGGGGAGCAGGAAAGAGGCAAGGGAAAAGGCGAAGGGGCATAGATGGATGATTATGTTTAGCGTTGATTTATGGTGAAGCTGTGAGCGATGGTGTCGTATCGCCGTATCGCTGCAGGCTGACCATATAATCCAGGATCGGAATGGTATGTTGACGACAAGTCACC
>Ga0187873_1001534_pt1 | contig 19004 bp, 14 predicted proteins | sample June2016WEW_16_1_2_FD_133012 | JGI IMG/M metagenome (GOLD analysis project Ga0187873, IMG submission 133012) | Peatland microbial communities from SPRUCE experiment site at the Marcell Experimental Forest, Minnesota, USA - June2016WEW_16_100 | ecosystem: Environmental > Terrestrial > Soil >... | reverse complement strand
GATACCCTCGACCTGTTCCGTGCCGCCGTAACTGACGTCATACGAATTGGTCAGGTCATGGCCCCGCCCACCGAATCCCAGGACGAGAAAGCTTTCGAAGGCGGCCTTGTTCTTGCCGGCGCTGTACTCCGTGACCTGGTCGATGGAAGGCTGATAGTAGCTGACCACGCCATTGCTGAACAGAACATATTTCTTGTCCGGCGAGGTGAAGTCGGCAGCCATTTCCATGCCGTCGCCCTGGCGGCGGAAGTACATTGTGCCCTTCTGGAGATCGTGGTCATCGACCACCTTCTGGTAGGTGTCGGCCACAAAGTCACACTGGGCGCTATGAAAGGTCGCCGCAGCCTTGTCCATGGAGTCGAGCACCGATTCCAGATTTTGGGCGTGCGCCACGGACACGCCGCCGAGAACAAGCCAGCCCACAATTGCAATAATCAATTTGTGCATATTTTCACTTGCTAAAGATGGAAACGGAATTGGGACGCGGGGTTGCTTGCGCGATGCAGCCTGGCTCAACGATGCACCCAAACCTTGTAGGCGACGATGTTGTGGTGGCTGTCCTGCACACCCTGATAGCGATCAATGGTAACGTAGCCGGCGATCGGCTCGATGATGTGCAGCAGCGCTTCTCGAACCTCGGTCTCGTCGCCTGGTTTCACGGCTGATGCATCCACTTTGTACAGGAATCCGTCACCCTCCTGCTGCACGATGACCTCAGTCTGATGCGGCGAACGCTCGACCGGTTTGTCGCGAAAGTTGATCCAGATGGGAGCGAGAAAGATAAACGCAAGGATGAGGGTGACCATCACGTCGTAATGGACGTTGCCGCGCGGGTAGGTCCACCAGAAGTAGCGCCTGACCGTTTGTCCAAACTTGCTCATCCCGTAACAAGTCTAGAGAGGCGCACGTTGGAGTGCAAGGAAGGCGGCTGTTCTACGATCATGGGGTCTTGTGGGAGGCCAGCGGGAAGAAGGCGCTCTTGCACCACATCCCCTCGTGATCGCTCGTCATGAGCCAGACTTCTTTGGCAAAACATTTGATCGGCAGATGACGCCGAAGGTAACGTTCAACCGTAGCTAATGTCTCGCCGTTCACTCCATGGGCCACCGTTAAGTGCGGAACTATCTCGGAAAAAGCTCCGTTGTAAGGTTGGCAATCAGGCCACATCTTCATCAGGGTCTTGGTGATTTGTGCAAATGCTTCCGATTTGTCGGGGTGCAAATAGACGGTCGTTGGAAATCGCCGAACTTCAGTGAAGGAGAAAGAAAAGGCCTCAATCGGCATGCAGATGCTTCGCAGAACGCCGACTTCGCCGGCAATCGCCTGCGGCGGACAAAAGGGATAAAGCAGAGTGACGTGCGCCGGCACACCAAGACTGGCGGTCCGATCGTATTGCAATCGCAGTGACGCGACGATTGGTTCAACCTCAGGGATCGGTATGATGACTGCCGATTCATTTCCCATGCAGCCGCCTACGTTCTCAGCTCCACCACCGTCGCGCCGCCGCCGCCCTCGTTCTGCGGAGGCTCGCTGACATTGGCGACGTGGGGATGAATTTTCAGATATTGCCGCAGCGCTTTGCGCAAAATTCCCATGCCACTGCCGTGGACGACACGGAGCCGGATCGCGCCCGCCAGGAACGCGCGATCAACGAATTTCTCCACCGCCTGCGTGGCTTCGTCCACGGTCTGGCCGATGACGTTGATCTCCGTGGGTACGCTTTCGTCTTCGCGCGCCAGAGACACGTTGATGCCACGCGCACGCGCCGCCGCCACGGGATTGCTGCCGGCATGAGCCACCACGCTGGCAAAATCGTCGCGTGCCACCTTCATCTTCATCGGGCCGACGGCGACCTCGAAGGTGTCGTCGTCGAAATAGCGCACGACCTGCCCGTCGCGGCCCAGCGACTTGAGGCGCACGGTGTCGCCAACCGAAACGTGTTTCACTACATGCTGTTGCGCATCAGGGTCTCCGGTATCGGCGCCTGTGCTGTGGGCAACGACGGTGGAGTCGAATTGCTCGCGGAATTCGCGGCGCATCTTGGCGATGCGGCGCTCGGCGTCCTTAGAAAGCTTGAGCGCCTGGGCGCGGTCCTGTACGGCATTCACGGTTTCGCGGGCGCGATACTCGAAGTCGCGCAGCACGCTTTCCAGCTTCTTCTCCAGTTCGCGGAGTTTTTCCTTCTGCTCCTTGCGGCCCTCCAGTTCAAGATGGTTGCGCTGGCGCGCCATCTCCTGCTCGCGGGCGCGAAGCTCGGTGCGCTCGGAATCCAACTGCCGCAGTTCGCTGTGCAGCCGGTCCAGAAAGCGCGAGACATCCTGTGCCTGCGAACTCATGCGCTGGCGGGCATCTCCCACAATGTGGGGGTTCAGTCCCAGCTTGTGCGCGATGTTGATACCTGCCGACGCGCCCGGCACTCCGACATGAAGTTCGAATGTGGGCGCGAACGTGTTCTCATCGAATCCGACGGCGGCGTTCAGTACGCCGGGAGTGTTGGCGGCATAAACCTTCAGCGCCGTGTGATGGGTAGAGACGATGCTGAGACAAGAGACACGGCGGAAGTAGTCAGCGATGGCGACCGCCAGTGCTGCGCCTTCTTCGGGATCGGTGGCCGAGCCCAACTCGTCGAGCAGCACCAGCGATTGCGCGGTGGCGTGATGCGAGATGAAATCGATGTTGGTGACGTGCGCAGAAAACGTTGACAGGTTCTGCTCGATCGACTGGTAATCACCGATGTCGGCGAACACCGAGTCAAAGATGGGCAGCTCGGCGCGGTCGGCGGGAATCGGAATGCCCGACTGCGTCATCAGGGCCAGCAGTCCGACGGTCTTCAGCGCTACCGTCTTGCCGCCAGTGTTGGGGCCGCTGATGATGAGCTGGCGATGTTTGCTGTCGAGCTCGACGGTGAGCGGGACAACCGCAACCCCGCGACTCTTCAGGGTGCGTTCCAGCAGAGGATGACGCGCGTTGCGCAGGATGAGAGCATCACAAAGGGCTGTGTCCGCTGAACGTTCGACCGGTGATGGCGTGACATCCGATACCTGCTGCTGTGACGGATCAAGCGCGGTTTCCGCCAGTAACTTGACTGCGACGCAGTTGTATTCTTCGGCGAAGCGCGCTTTGGCAAACTGGAGTTCCAGCTCCGAAAGGACATTCACCGCGTGGGCAAGTTCATCGGCGCGTTCTCCCAGGCGGGCGGTCATATCGAGAAGGATGCGATGGATTTCCGTCTGCTCGTCTTCCAGCAGGCGGACCAGATCGTTGTTCTGCTCGATGGTCTCCAGCGGTTCGATGAACACCGTCTGCCCACTGGACGAAGCGCCATGGGCGACGCCCTGCACGCGCCGGCGTTGCTCCGTCTTCACCGGGATGACGAAGCGTTCGCCGCGAATGGTGACCAGCTCTTCCTGCACCGCACCGCCCTCGGAAAGCCGCCGCAGATAGGCGCGCAACGACTCCTGGATGGTCCGCTTCTGTTTCTCGATCTCGCGCCGGATGCGCGCCAGTTCCGACGAGGCCCGGTCATCCAGAGTGCCGTCGGGGAGGATCTTATTGCGGAAGTGACGGAGCAGGAGAGTGAAGTCGGCCATGCCCTCGGAAAGCTCGGATACGGCTTGCCACTTTTGCTGGATCGCGGCCGCGGGATGGAGTGCGATCTCGCGCCACTCGGCGGCGCGATCAGCGAGCAGGAGCAGATCGCGAATCTCGACGATCTCCAGCGCGGCTCCCGCGATCCGTGCCTTGTCGATCAACTGAGAAGGATCGAGCAGACCGTGGAAGTCGAAACGACCTCCGGTGCGCAGGTATCCGCGCAACTCTTCGGTAAGCTGCTGCTGGCGCTCGATCCACTCGCGATCACGCGAGGGCGTGAGCTGCATCACCCGCTCACGTCCGAGAGGCGAGGCGGTGTAGATGGCGAGGAGTTGCCGGAACAGATCGAATTCCAGGACTCGTTCGCTGGTGTTGGGGATGAGGCTGGGAGAATCCATCGCAGTGAGTTCTATGGTACAGGAGGTGCGAGGCTGACGGATCAGGCCGCAACGGTCTGCGCGGCGGTAACCACGATGCGGGTATTCATGAGTTATTTATCCCGAGCAATGTCCTGCGACTACCGCTCCAGCCATATGCCGGATACACTGATTCGGCGGATTGAACAGTTGGCTGAAAAAGTCGGGGGGGGGAGCAGATCCCTCGCCGACTAGATAGGCTGCTGAAAAAATCGAAAAAGGGCTTGGTGCCGCCGGCTGAAGCCGGCCCAGGATCAGAAACAAAGGGCTTGAACGCGGCGCTGAAGCGCCGCACTACCCGAACAAGGCACAACCCAGAGTTTTTCAGCGGCCTGTAAAGTCGGCTCGTGATAACAAGAATAAAGGGACCGTAACGGCGCACCCGTTCGACAAGCTCAGGGCATGGCTAAAGCTGCGCCCTTCAAAACATTCGAGGATCAATGCTAGCGAACTCCGATGCTTTCGTATTTTTTGGCGCTACTGGCGACCTGGCCTACAAGAAGATATTTCCCGCGCTGCAGAGCATGGTGCGGCAGGGCACGCTCGACGTGCCGGTGATCGGCGTGGCCAAGTCAGGCTGGACCCTCGAGCAGTTGCGGGAACGCGCTCGCGATAGCATTACCAAGCACGGCGGCGGCGTGGATGAGGAAGCTTTTTCGAAACTATGCGAGCTGCTGAGCTACGTTGACGGCGACTACAAGGACGACAAGACCTACGCGACCTTACGCGGCCTGCTGGGAAACGCCCGGTGTCCGACGCATTACCTGGCGATTCCTCCCAGCATGTTCCCGGTTGTGGTCCAGGGCCTGGCAAAATCTGGCTGCGCGCAGAATGCGCGCGTGATCCTGGAGAAGCCATTCGGGCGCGATCTGGTCTCGGCGCGCAAACTCAATGAGACGCTGCACCAGGCATTTCCCGAGGAGAACATCTTTCGCATCGATCACTACCTGGGCAAGGAAGCGGTGGAAAACCTGCTGATCTTTCGCTTCGCCAACAGCTTCCTGGAGCCGATCTGGAACCGCAACTACGTGCAAAGCGTGCAGATCACGATGGCCGAGAAATTCGGGGTTGAGGGTCGCGGAAAGTTTTACGAGGAAGCTGGGGCCATTCGCGACGTGGTGCAGAACCACATGTTGCAGGTGGTGGCGTTTCTGGCGATGGAACCGCCGACGACCATGTATGTGGATTCGGTGCGTGACGAGCAGGTGAAGATCTTCCGTACCATCCCGCCGCTAAGTCCGGCAAACATCGTGCGCGGACAATTCGACGGCTATCGGAGCGAGCCTGGAGTCTCGCCGCAGTCGGATGTGGAGACCTTCGCCGCCCTGCGGTTGGAGGTCGACTCCTGGCGCTGGGCGGGCGTGCCATTTCTCATCCGCGCCGGCAAGCGCCTGCCTGTGACCGCGACCGAGGTGTTCGTGAAACTGCGCAAGGCCCCGCTGAGCAAGATGGGCGGCGACGGCCGAAACTACCTCCGCTTCCGTCTGGGGCCCGACATCGAGCTGAGCCTGGGCGCCCGCGTAAAGCGCCCCGGACCGCTGCTGGTGCCCATGCCGGTGGAGCTGTCGGCGGTGAAGTACACCAGCAACGATGAGATGGATGCCTATCAGCGGCTGCTGAGCGACGCGATGAGGGGCGATCCTATGCTGTTTGTGCGGCAGGACGCGGTGGAAGCGGCATGGGCCATCGTCGAACCTATCCTCGGCGATTGTTGTCCGACGGAGTTGTACGAGCCGGGGACGTGGGGTCCGCCGGACGCGCGGGAACTGGCTGCCGATATCGGCGGGTGGCACGATCCGAGCTAGAGGGTGCCGTCCCCGGGGGACTCGGGTTCCTTTTCTCGCGCCTACCCAGCGCTGAAGCGCTGGGCTATGATCTTCCGTCCCGCAGAGCGGGACTGGAGTGCTCGCTGGTCCATCCTCCGAGCGGACGGCACAAAGAGCGTCGTCAAATAGGGGTCCCCTCGGCTGCGCTCGGGGCAGGCTCTTCGACTCGCTGCGCTCGCTCAGGATGACACTGTTGAGGAAGCTTCGGTCGTCGGGAAGACAATTCCCGCCTCCGGGCGAACAGCAGGTCCTTCGACTGCGCGTCCGCCCGACCCGCAAAAGATGCGGGTCGGAAAGACAGGCGGGCGCTCCGCTCAGGATGACAATGTTTTAGAGATGGCAAAGTTCAGAGAGGCACGGCTTGTTCGTAATAGGGTTCTTCGACTCGCTGCGTTCGCTCAGCGTGACAGCCTCTGCGAACCGATTAAGCCGGAATATGCTTAGTTCAGTGCGCGAAAACATTCTACGCGGATCCAGTAGCGTTCAGCGACTGAAGCGAACTCAACGCCGTAGATTTGCTCAAGATCCGCTCGCAGAAGATTGCACAACCGGAACTGAACTCGGGCTGTTGCACTCATTCGGCGCCGTCGGGACCAACTGCGGCGGTTTGTTGTCTTGGTTTTCATCTTGATCTAAATCTATCCGTGTGGCATGGATTAGGGTCTTGTCAATTTGCACGACAGCGTGACAGGCCAGCCACCTGTCGTGGTCATTTCCGCTTGCGGGGGTTGTTGGCGAAGCTGCGGTTTTGCACTCGGGCCGGGGCGACGCAGCTGAAGCGTCCTTTCCGTTGGCCTGCAACTGGCCGTCAGGGGGACGCTCATTCGCGGGGCGCTCCAGCACCGCAGCGATTATGCTCTCGGACTCATGCAAGACAGGCAGAGGTACCGTAACATTCGGTTGCATCGGATCAAACGGTATGCCTAGCTGCCGCATTTCGCATCTCCCGCTTTCCGCGACAACGAGCATTTCGAAGTTGGGTTTGCCTCCTCCATAGGCTGAGGGCAGGGCTGGATAGAGGGTTAGTGCGAAAATATAAATATAAAATAGGACGAAAACCAAGGGTAGGACGACAGCCCCGAGCAAGTAGATCGCCATCTCAACAACATGCGACCTTTGAGTCCCGGTTGCTTTTCTTAGCAATTGTGACGACACGTATGCCGACCCGGACACCAAGAAAACGAGGGCATAAATTACGAGAGGTATCCACAATCCCGGATATTTCCAGAGGAGTAACTGGCCTAGTCCGGGAGGTTCGCTGAAATACACAACGTCCGCGATTCGAAGAAGAACTAACGGCGGTATCACCGACAACAGTACCCGTTTCACTGACAGCGGCAGCTTCTTTAGTTTGGCCGAGATTTGGCTGATCTGCTCAGGGTTTGCCATCTCCAAAGCGACATAGGTTGGACCTGCACACAGGAGCGATAAGGTGACGAGCACCAGAATGCCCGTGAGGACCAGTTTTGGTTTTGCGAAGGAAAAATCGGTTATCCCAAACCGGTGCAGATAGATGTTGACAGTCAGGATCCCAGTGGCATACGCAAGAGCTGCAGCGACCGCTCCAACTTTGGTCAAGGTGGCAATATCAAAGTGACTCCCTTGCTCGGTTGATTGGCCATTGGGCTGTGGGGGTATTTCTGTAGCGGCCATGTTCCACCTCGACGTTTTGAACGGGCTCGCTTCCCGTGTCAGCGAACTGACGAAAATATGACGAGGCCTGCTATCCCATCTGGCGGGGACGAATGTCGTACTGGCGGATCTTGTAGAGCAGGGCTTTGTAGCTGATATTGAGCTTGGTGGCGGCGCGCTTGCGATTCCAGGCAGTCTCTTCCAGGACCTGGGCGATCACTTCCGATTCCGCGCCATTCTTGAGATTGCGGACCATTTCCTTCAGATCAGGTTGCTGCTGCGGCCGTTTGTCATCGGCAGAAGCGGCGGCCGCGTTCTGCGCGTCAGGGTTTGGTCTTCTCTGCAGCTCACCGATGGCGGCAGACTCGTCGCCCAGCACCAGGAACCGCTTCACGAAGTTTTCCAGCTCGCGAATATTTCCCGGCCAGGAATAGTTCTCTGTGGCTTCCACCAGGCGCTGCGAAACGCTGAGCGGGGCGCAGGCATACTTATCGGCAAGCTGGATCATGAAGTGCCGCAGGATCATGGGAATCTCTTCGCGGCGTTCGCGCAGTGAAGGCATGCGCAGCACAAAGCTGTTCAGGCGGTAATAAAGGTCCTCGCGGAAGGTCTTCTGGGCGATGGCCTGCGGCATGTTGATGTTGGTGGCGGCCAGAACGCGGACATCGACCTGAACGGTGACGCGTCCGCCGAGGCGCGAGAATTGGCCGTCCTGCAGAACTTGCAGCAGCTTGGCCTGCAGCGCTGGCGACATCTCGCCGATTTCGTCGAGCAGCAAGGTGCCCTTGTTGCAGAGCTCGAACTTGCCGGGCTTGGCTTTGTTAGCGCCGGTGAAGGCACCGGGCTCGTAGCCGAAGAGCTCGCTCTCCAGCAGCTCGCTGGGAACGGCGGCGCAATTGACTTTGAGGAAGGTGCGATGGGCGCGATCGGAATACTTGTGGATGAGGCGGGCCAGGACTTCCTTGCCGGTGCCGCTTTCGCCCAGCAACAGTACGGGAAAGTCGAATTTGGCCACTTGCATGGCCTGAGCGCGAAGCTGGCGCATCAGCGGCGTAGCTGAGAAGAAATACACGCCTTCGCCGACTTCGATAGCGTCGCCTGCGCCGGGGGCTGAGGGATCGGTATTCTCCAGACAGAAGCGCAGGACCTCGTCCATTTCTTCCTTTTGGACGGGCTTGGAAAGATAGTCTTGCGCGCCCAGTCGCATAGCCTGGGCTACTTTGCGGGTGTCACGCACACAGGACAGCATGACGACCTTGGTGGAAGGACGGGCTTCACGAATGCGCTGCAGCGTCTCCAAGCCATCAGCGCCGGGCATCACCATGTCGAGCAGCACCAGATCGGGGCTGTCGCGTTCGACCTTATCGACGGCCTCCAACCCGTTGGAGGCGGTGGAGACGCGATAGGAATCCAGCTCCAGAACCGTCTGAAGGTACCGCAACATGCTAGGTTCGTCGTCTACCACAAGGATGTGCGAAGTGCTCATTGCTCCTCCGTTAGGCGTGGGGGAGGAGGATTCAGCAAGATCAGGCAGGAAAACTTGCTGCCCGTGCCCGGCTCGCTCTCGACCCAGATTTTTCCGCCAGCCGACTGCACCAGGCGGCGGGCGATGGCGAGACCCAGCCCGTGACCTTCGGCGCGCATGCCCTGAGGAACCAGGCGAAAATACTCGTCGAAGATCTCCTGCTGGAACTCGGGCGCGATACCGGGACCGGTGTCAGCCACGGAGATCCGGCAGCAATTGGGCGCATTCACCCGCTGGCGGCGACGCTCCACGGTAGGCGGCCGGGCTACGGTTCGCCGCTCCCAAAAGTACGGTTCCACATGCAGCCACACCGTCCCGGAGGCCGGCGTGTACTTCATGGCGTTATCGAGCAGGTTGGAAACGACGTGCTGAATCTTGTAGTAATCGAAGGGAAACGCCTCTAGTTTGTCGTTGGGCAGAAAGTAGAAGGCGATGGCCTTTTCCTGAAAGCGCTGCGACCAGACTTCGGCGATCTCGCGAATGCAGCCGTTGATGTCGCCCACCTCGTAGTGCAACTCCAGGCGGTCAACCTTGAGGGCGGTGTAGGTCAAAAGGTTCTGGATGAAGTTGGACAGGCGGGCGCCATTGGCCTGCATCTCGGTCAGAACTTCCATCTGGCGAGGACTCAAAGGGCCGAGTTTTTCCGACAGTAAGAGGTGCAGATATCCTGCCATGATCGCCAGTGGCGTCTTCAGTTCATGGGCCGCGGAGGCCAAGGCATCGCGGCAGCAGCTGCAATGCTCGTGGCCAACCGGTTCAGGCGTTGGCTTTACCGGCGACATTTTTGCTGGCGGCATGGGGATAACCCCCTTCCGGTACCCGGGAGGCAAGGGCAAGTCCGTGGCGTCCCTAGGATGAATCCCCGATCTGCGTTGTACAGGCATATTCTCGACAAAAGTAAGCCTTAAGTTTAGTTGAGTTACCAAATCCTCGGGAGATAGAGTGGGAACACTCTACAGGGGGAGAACTGATCTTACCGCAAACCTATGCATTGTCAATGCCAAACTGATTAATTCTTGGACAAAGTGGTAATTTGGTTTCCTTTTCCGGAACCATTTTCACCTTTTAGCAGGTATTCCTCTTCCGCTCTACCGCAATAGATTGCAACGTCGGGTTCCGCATGTTTTGTCCGACTTGGTTCTATGCCCAACAAAGCAAACCGGTTGACTGAACTCGGACATTTGGTTATCGATGTGCGTCATACGCTAGTAATGTAGGAGCTGGCCTTTGCGTCGAAGCGTATCCGTTGCCGAGCGCCGCGGTTGGGACCGGTTGCCTATTTCCATCCCGTTTTTCGTGCGGGGGAAGAACTCGAACGGTGAAGAATTTCTGGAGTTCGCTACAGCGCTGAATCTCTCTGCCGGCGGCGTTTTGTTGGCGACTAGGCGGTATTTGGACCCCGGAACCGAGATTACGCTTGAAATTCCCGTCGCTTTGGTCAACAAGGCGCAACTCCCTCGATCAATATCCCTTTTACGTGCCACCGTATTGCGATGTACGGCCGATCGGCAGTATTTTCTCCTGGGACTGCAGTTCCATGAACCGCTATTGGATCAGCCGACGGGTTTGGAAGTCGGCAAGTCCCGCCCGGTTGGGAAACTCACTTCCTCTGAGTGAAAACATTTGCACACTTTAGACGCAAAATTGTTCTCTTCTAATCGTTATCGATAGGCATAACCCACCTCCACGCAACAGATAAGATATTCTATTAACAGTAGCTTACAAGTAATATGCGCATTTTATTGCAATGTGCAGGAACTTGGCGCAATAAATGCAAATCATTAGCACGTCAGCTCCTAAATAGAATGTGCGGGAACCGAGAATGCCACTTCTGGCGGGCTCGAACAACGAGAGTGCAATCACGGTACAACAGCTTCCCCCGGAGCCCGTGATCTTCGGGCAAACGCCCGCCATGCGCGACGTTCGCCAAAAGCTGGAGCGGGTTGCTGCCTCCAATCTCTCCGTGCTGGTCAGTGGAGAGAGCGGCACGGGCAAGGACATCGTTGCTCGCTTGCTGCACCTCTACTCGCCTTGGGCTGCGGGTCCCTTTGTGAAGGTGAATTGTCCGGCCATTCCGGGAACGCTTCTCGAAAGCGAACTGTTCGGCTATGAGCGCGGCGCATTTACCGGCGCCTTCAACCCCAAACCGGGTAGAGTGGAGATGGCGCATCGCGGCACGTTATTTCTGGACGAAATTGCCGAGCTGGACGCCATGCTGCAAGCCAAGCTTCTGCAGCTGTTGCAAGACGGGCAGTTCAGCCGGATTGGCGCCCAGGAAGACAAGAAAGTGGAAGTGCGGGTAGTGTGCTCCACCAACCGCGAACTGCATGAAGAGATCGAGCAAGGTAACTTCCGTCCCGATTTGTTTTACCGAATCGCGACCATGACCATTCACTTGCCGCCTTTGCGGGAACGAGCGGTGGATTTGCCGATTATCTGCGATTACCTGCTGCAGTACTACAACGAGAAGTTAAACGGGCGGGTAGTGATGGTGCGGCCGGCGCTGATGGCCAAGATGCAGCGCTACTCGTGGCCGGGCAATATCCGGCAGTTGGAAAACCTGGTCAAGCGCTATGTGGTGATGGGCACGGAAGATGTGATTTTGAGCGAACTGCTGGAGCCCAATGAGCGCGATGCGGTGGACACTCTGGTGCTGGAGGGTCCGGTGTCGCTGAAGAAATTGACCCGGCAGACGGTGCGCAAACTGGAGGCCCGTATTATCCTGAATGCACTGCATGCCAACAATTGGAACCGCAAGAAAGCGGCGCGTTCACTGGATATCAGCTACCGCGCGTTGCTGTACAAACTGAAAGAAGTTGGAATTCCGCAACGGCGTTCCAGTACCACCACAAAACACGAAGAAGACGGGACCGAGTAAACCACCGAGGTGAGAGATGTATTTGGAGCAACAGACTCTGGGGAAACGAATTTTCATAGTGACAGCAATCATGCTGGTGCTTGGGCTGTGGTCGCTGGCGGCATATGGACAGGACAATGCTGGGCAGCAGGGGTCCAGTTCCACGACGGCGCCGACGGGGTCCAGTTCCACGCCGCCGCCGGCGGCGCAGCCGGTCATTCCCGACAGCTCCGGCGGGAACAGCGGAAATGACGTAGCCAAGACCACAACGCTGCCGGCCGCGGGCGCTCCCCACTCGCACGTAGCCAACGTTCGCCTGGACACTTACGTTATCGGCGTTGGTGATGTGTTGGACATCAACGTATGGAAAGAGGGCGAACTCTCCAAGAATGTTGGAGTGCGCCCCGATGGAATGATCACGCTGCCTCTAATCGGCGAGATGAAGGCCACAGGCTTGACTCCGGTCCAATTGCAGGAACAGATCACTGCTTCCCTGTCGAAAGTGATGTCCGATCCGCAGGTGGTGGTGATGGTGGGCGCCGTGAACAGCATGAGCTTTAACATCATGGGCCAGGTTTATAAGCCGGGATACTTTCCTCTCTCCCGTCCGCTTACGATTCTGGATGCCATCGCGCTGAGCGGCGGTTTCCGCGACTTTGCCAAGCAAAAGAAGATTTATATTTTGCGCGCCGCCCCGGACGGCACGCAGCTGAAGATTCACTTCAACTACAAACAAGTGATCAAGGGTCAGAACATGTCGCAGAACATCATGGTCGAACCTCGCGATACCATCGTGGTGCCGTAGGCGCCGGTTCGTTGAGGGCGACGGGAGGATGAGATGAAACGGCAACTTAGACCGATGCTGGCCGCAGTCGCGCTGCTGTGCGCACCGCTGGCCTGGTCGCAGAGCGGTTCCACGGATTCGGGTGCAAGCACGCCGACCGTTCCGCAGCAGGCCGGTTCTTCGATCTGGCAAAACGGGACGCCGGATACATCGCAAACCCAAAATGGCACGTCGAATCCGTCGCAACCCGGTGCTCCGAATCCATCGCAAACGGTTCCGCCGGATCCGGGGCAGAACGGCTGGCCGGATGCGTCACCGCAAAGTGGGCCCCCAACTCCAGCCCAGAGCGCCTGGCCGGATAGTTCCTCGCAAAACGGATCTTCGGATGCGTCGCAAAATGGCGCGCAGGATACATCAGGACAGGGCGGCATGACGGGCGATGACACCTCGCAGTCGGGTTTGGGAGGCCCCCAGGCCACGTTCTCCCATCCCGAAAAGCTGCCGGCCATGAGTATGTTCAACGACACCGTATCGCATACCGGGGCGACCTTTACCTTTTCGGCGGGCGAGGTGGCCCAGTATGTCTCGGGAGGGTACCTGAGTAATTCGCCGGCATACTGGGACAACCTGAACTTGCTCAACGGCGGTATCAATCTGGTGCAAGCCAAGCCGACGGTTATGTGGTCCCTGGGTTATAACGGCGGTGTGAGCTCGACTACGGGGTCAGCTTATTCCACCTACACCAACCTGAACCAAGCCGTCAATATGCATCTCATTTGGGCATTCGCCAAGCGCTGGCAGTTCCGCTTCAAGGACAGTTACTTCTACTCGGATGATCCGTTCCAGCCTTTCTTCACTTTTCTGACTCAGCCGACGCCGAACAATCCCAATCCGGTACAGTACTTTCCGCAGACCGTAGTGGAACAGAATCAGGGGACGGCTGACATAAGCTACGTGTTGGGATCCCACGATAGCCTCGATTTCTACGGTGGCGAGAGCTTCCAGCACTACCTCCGAGGTTTCGTTACGCCCACGACTGGATATAATCCCGGCTCGCTGTGGAATTCGACCACCTACTCTGGGGGAACGTTCTACCAGCACCTGTTCAGTCCGAGGCTAAGCGGCGGGCTTGGATACGTTTTCACCGCCATGGATTTTGGCCACGGACAATCGCGTGCCGGTGTGCAAATGTTCCAGATCTATGGCACCTACAAAATCAATCCCCGAATGACGATTTCGGGTTGGGTAGGGCCGGAGCGGACAGCTACGAAAGATGTTGTGCCGCTGCTTTGCTTCCCCAGCGGGTGCCTGGTCGAGGTACAGCACGCCACTTACCTGAACGTCGCCGAGGGTGCCACCTTCAGTTGGGCCGCCCCGCATGGTAATTCCTATGGGGTGCAGTACAGCCATAGCATTACGAATGGCGGGGGCTTGTTTGGCGCCGTACATTACTACCAGGCGGTGGCGACTTATAACCGGCTCCTGAACCGCAACTGGAGCTTCGGGGCCGGAGCCCTGTACATGCACAGTCTCTCGATATCGGACTATGAGGGGCAGAGTTATCTGAAGGCGCTTCAGGGGACCGTGACCTTCGCCCGCACGATCAACCGGGCGTGGAACCTCAATGCCTACTATGCGATCATCCATCAAGACCAAAACTACTATGGCGCTCTGGGCGTGCCCACCTCCGTTCTCACGAGCGGTTTAGGGGTGACGGTCCAGTATGCGTGGAATCATTCTCTGGGACGGTGAATTATGGCGCAGGAATTTGACGATCAGAAAACTGGACAAGGCTTTGACGAATATTGGGCGATCGTGCTCCGTCGCAAGTGGTGGATTTTAGGACCACTCTTCTTCGGATGGCTGATTGTTTTCGCCTCCGCGTGGTTCTTGCCGGCCACCTACATCTCGGAGAGTACGGTCCTGGTGGAACCCCCCAAGGTGCCCAGCAACCTGGTCGAGCCCAACGTGCAAGTGGACTTGGCGGACCGCGTGCAAAGCATGAGCACGCAGGTGGAAAGCCGCACCCGCCTGCTCAACCTCATCCAGCGCTTCAACCTGTATCCGGGTTACGCGAGTTCGCCGGACGACCAGGTTGTGAAGATGCGCGACGATATCAAGATGGAGCTGATCAAGAGCGAGGCGCAAACCTCCGGCAAAGCGGAAATCGTGGCGTTTAAGGTTTCCTTTAAAGCGCCCACTGCCGACATCGCCCAGAAGGTGACCATCGCCCTCACTTCGTTCTTTGTGGACGAGAATGTGCGCGCCAGCCAGGAGCAGTCGGAAGCGACGACCCTCTTCCTGGACTCGCAGGTAAGGGCGGTGGCGCAAACCCTGGCGGATGAGGAAGCCAAAGTGCGGGCTTTCTCCGCCGAGCACGATGGTTCGTTGCCGTCGCAACTGGACAGCAATATCCGTATCCTGCAGGGACTGCAGCAGCAGATGCAGGCCGCGCAAGCCGCGCGCGAACGAGCCATGCAGCAGCAGACCTATCTGAACTCGCTGCAGAGCCAGTATCAGAACATGAGCGATTCCGCCATGGCTCCAGCCAGCATCGAGTCGCAGCTGGATAGTGCGCGAACCAATCTCGCCGCCATGGAAGCCAGGTATACCGACGACCATCCCGACGTGAAGAAGTTGAAGGAAACCATCGCGTCCCTGGAAAAGCTGAAGAAAGACATGGCGAGCGAAGCTCGCGACAACATGGAGTCCGACAGCTCGACGCCCCAGGCGGTGGGGCAGGCCAACGCCATGTTGCAGCTGAAGACTCAGATGAGGCTCAACAAGATGGAGATGGACCAGGCCGGGCAGCAGATGCAGCGCGCGGAGCAGGCCGGCCAGGTATACCAGGCCCGATTGAACGCCACTCCGGCAGTGGAAGCGGAGATGGCCGACATGATGCGCGACTTCGCCAGTTTGAAGAAGCAATACACGGACTTGCTGGGCAAGAAAACGGAGTCGGCCCTGGCTACCAGTTTGGAAAGGCAGCAACAGGGCGCGCAGTTCCGCGTCATCGATCCGCCCAGCCTTCCCGACAAGCCAAACTTTCCTGACCGCTTCAAGTTTTCGCTGGCGGCGATTGGCGCCGGATTTGCCTTGGCACTCTTGTGCGGATTTGGAGTGGAATTCCTGGATGACCGCATCCGTGGTGAGCAGGCCCTGAACGAGGCTGTCAACCTTCCCATCCTGGTAGAGATACCGGCGCTTTCGACGGCCAAGGAACTGCGCCGCGCCCGCTGGGTGCCGAGGCTGGCCTTGATCGCTACCATTTTGGTGTTGATCTTGCTTCCGTCAGGCGTCGCCTACGCCTATTACTGGGGATAGTGAATGTATAAACAATTCTTCGGGCTGACGCGCAATCCGTTCGAGATCAGCCCCGATCCGTATTTCTATCACCCGACGCCCAGGCACAACGAAGCTCTGGCCAACTTGCACTACGGAGTTGGCCGGAGAAAGGGCTTCATTGTGATCACCGGCGAGGTGGGCACGGGCAAGACACTGTTGGTCCGATGCCTGCTCTCGGAGTTGCGCAAGAACAATATCGCCTTCGGCTACGTCTTCAACCCGCTGCTTCCTGTGGTGGAGTTCTTCCAGTACATCATGGCGGACTTTGGGCTGCCCTACTCGGGACGCACCAAGACCGAGATGCTGCTCGATTTGAACCGCTTCCTCATCCAGCGCCATGCTCGCGGCCTGATTACCGCCCTGGTGGTGGACGAGGCGCAAGCCCTGCGGGCGGAATTACTGGAGGAGATCAGGCTGCTGACCAACCTGGAAACCTCGCAACAGAAGCTGCTGCAGATTGTATTGATGGGCCAGCCGGAGCTGGAAATCGTGCTGGACTCTCCCGAGTTGCGGCAGTTGAAGCAGCGCGTGTCGCTGCGCTGCCAGTTGCAGCCTTTGGACGAGTCGCAAACCCACGCTTACGTTCTGTCACGCCTGGAGCGCGCCGGAGCCCCGCCGGAGCCGCCGGTCTTCTCCGAGGAAGCGATGGACAGGATTTTCGAATATTCGCGCGGCATCCCGCGCATTATTAATCTGCTTTGCGAAAATTCCATGGTCAGTGCTTTTGCCCATGAACAGCGTCCGGTGACCGCCGACATGATTACCGACGTGGCCACCGATTTCCGGCTCATCAGCCCAGCCTTGCCCGAGGAAACTCCATTGGCTGCGGCCGCCGGCGCGGAAAATAATGCGAGTCTGCTGCGCTCCCTGTTCCGCATGGTGCGGAGCATGGATAACCAGACCTTGGAAGCCAATAAGTAAAACGATGCCAACTACTGCAGTCAGGAGAGTCTAATCCATGAGTCGAGTGTACGAAGCGTTACAACGTTCCCAAGGTGAAAAACCCGATCCCAGTGCCTCGCCTTTGGTTGCAGATCAGCCGGAAGCTGCTGCTGATGTGGCAGCAGCGGTTGCAGAGGAAGTGTCGGGAGTGTCCCCGGCCCCAGCCGAACTGGCGGACGGAAGTTGGCTGAACGTACCCGCCGAGCGTGTTCTGCATCCCACGCCCACTCCGGAACAACGCCTGGTAACGATGACTGACCCGGACAGCACGGGCGCCGAGATGTTCCGCGTGTTGGCTACCCGCCTGGCGCACATGCGGCGCAAGCGCAACCTGCACACGCTGCTGATCACCAGCTCGGTGGTCGACGAGGGCAAATCGGTAGTGGCTTCCAATCTCGCCTTGACGCTGGCCCGCCGTTCCGGCGAACGGGTGCTGCTGGTCGAAGCCGATCTGCGCCGTCCCAGCATCACTCCGCTGTTGTCCAGTACGCCGCTGCGCGGGATTTCCGAGTGGAGCGAGGGGAAGCTTGCCTTGGGAGACTCTCTCTACCGGATCGGAGACTCGCCGGTATGGGTGCTCGCTGCCGGTCGTCCGATGGACGAGCCGCTGCCTCTGCTGGAGTCTGATCGCTTCGCCAAGATGCTGGAGAGTGTCTCGGTGGGCTTCGACTGGGTGCTGCTGGATGCCACACCGCTGCTGCCCATGGCCGACTCGACCTCGATCGCCCGCCTCTGCGATGGCGTTCTGGTGGTGGTCCGCGATGGCTATACCCGCAAGAAGGTGTTGAACAAGGCGATCGCAACCCTCGACAAGTCCAAGCTTCTGGGCGTGGTCTTCAACCAGGCCTCCATGTTGAACGTCGATTACGACCGCTACTACGGCGAGTACAACTCCTCCGGCAAGTCGAAGAAAGATGTCAAGAAGGACGCCAAGGAAGCCAAGAAACAAGCTAAGGAAGCCAAGAAGCAGGCCAAAAAAGAAGCGGACCAGGTCAAAGCGGCTTCGGCATGATTCGTTTGTTTAACGCCTACTTCCCCACCCGCACACTGTTGCTGACGGTGACCGAGGCCTTACTTGTCACATTGGCCTTCACGGTGTCGGTGGTGTTTTGGGCGGGTACAGCGATGGATGCCAACATCTATCTGCTGTACGAGAATGGCTTCGGACGAATCGGCCTGGTGGTCGGGATCTTCGTTCTGTTGATGTACTACTTTGACCTGTACGACTCCATCGTGCTGTCCAACCGGCGCGAGGTCGTGACCCGCCTGGTCGGAGTTCTGGGCTGCGCGTTCGTGGCCCTGTCGGTGCTCTACTACGCGTTCCCCGAAATCAGCCTGGTAGGCGGCACGTTGTGGTTGGGCGTCGCCATCGTTGGTGTTACGGTTCCCGCCTGGCGCAAGCTTTTCTTTGTTCTGAACCGCTCGGCACGCTTCTCCGAGCGCGCCATCCTCTATGGCGACGGTCCCCTGGCTATTCCATTGATGGAAGAGATTGCCAGCCGCTCCGAGCTAGGCGTGCGGGTGGTCGGCTTTATAGGTAACAGCACGGAAACCGCAGCCGGTATCCCCCGCTTTGACGAGGACGATTTGCAGGACGTGGTGGAGCAGCGCAATGTCCGGCGCGTCGTTGTGACCATGGGTGACCGCCGGGGCAAGCTGCGGGTGGATCAACTGCTGAAGCTGAAGACCAGGGGCGTCTACATCCAGGATGGTCCGGAGTACTACGAGAGCATTACGGGGAAGATTCCGCTGGAGTCGGTACGGCTGAGCTGGCTTATATTTTCGCCCGGGTTTCATGTCCGCGCTGCCCTGCGCTTGTATAAGCGGATGTTTTCGCTTTTGCTGGGCAGTCTGGCCATTGTCATAACCTCGCCCATTATGCTGCTGGCCACCATCGCGGTCAGGCTGGGCTCGCGCGGGCCAGCGATTTTCCGGCAAAAGCGCGTTGGAGAACACGGAAAGCTGTTCACGGTTTACAAGTTCAGGTCGATGTTCGAAGGATCGGACAAGATCAGGCTGACCCCGGCCGAACATGGAGATCCTCGGGTTACCCGCGTGGGCAAGTGGCTGCGCCGCACCCGCGTGG
>Ga0187873_1001532_pt1 | contig 19034 bp, 12 predicted proteins | sample June2016WEW_16_1_2_FD_133012 | JGI IMG/M metagenome (GOLD analysis project Ga0187873, IMG submission 133012) | Peatland microbial communities from SPRUCE experiment site at the Marcell Experimental Forest, Minnesota, USA - June2016WEW_16_100 | ecosystem: Environmental > Terrestrial > Soil >... | reverse complement strand
GCACCCCCTCGCGTTACGGGTTGCTCACGGGCCGTTATTGCTTCCGCTCGAGGCTCAAATCTGGCGTGCTTGGACCCTGGGGCGCGCCGCTTATCGAGGCAGGCCGGCTCACCGTCCCGGAGTTGCTGCGCCAGCACGGCTACGCGACCGCCTGTTTCGGCAAGTGGCACCTTGGCTGGCGATGGTCCACCAAGGACGGCCAGGCGCCGTCCAGCCGGGATGGCCTGGGCAACGTGGATTTCGCCAAGCCCATCGCGGGCGGCCCGACGGCTTATGGCTTCGACACCTATTTTGGCGTGGATCTGCCGAACTATCCGCCCTACTGCTTCATCGAGGGCAACCGCACCGTGGGCGTGCCGTCGGCGGCGGCGCCGATGATCAAAGGCGCGTTCAACCGCCCCGGCCCGATGGTGCCCGGCTGGAACCTGACCAACATCCTGCCGGAGATCGCCGTGCGCGCCGTCCGCTATATCGAGAACGCGGCGAAGTCGCCCAAGCCGTTTTTCCTCTACTTCCCGTTGACCGCGCCGCATTACCCCATCGTGCCGGCCGCGGAATTCAAGGGGCGCAGCCAAGCCGGCGACTATGGCGATTTCGTGGCGCAGGTCGATGCCACGGTCGGCGCCGTGCTCGACGCCCTGAACCGCACCGGGCTGGCGGCCAACACGCTGGTCATTTTCACGAGCGACAACGGGCCGGAATGCGTCGAGGTCGAGCCGGGCGCGTATGAGCGCATCCGCGAGTTTGGCCATCGCAGCATGGACGATCTGCGCGGGGTCAAACGCGACACCTGGGAGGGCGGCCATCGGGTGCCCTTCCTGGCGCGCTGGCCGGGCCGCATCTCGGCGGGGGCCGTGAGCGAGGAGACGATTTGCCACGTGGATTTCATGGCCACGTGCGCCGCGCTGTTGGGCGCCAAGCTGCCGCCAAACGCCGGCGAGGACAGTTACAATATCCTGCCGGTATTGCTCGGCGAGAAGCGCGGCGAGCCCGTCCGCGAAGCCACGGTGCTGCACGGCGGGGATGGCAAGTTCGCCCTCCGGCAGGGCGAATGGGTGTTCATCGATGCCCCCACCGGCGACGGCAACGGCCACCACGGCGAACCGGAGTGGTTCAAGCAAGAGCGCGGCTACGGGAGCAACTCCTCCCCCGGCCTGCTCTACAACCTCCATGACGACCTGCCCCAGCGGCAGAACCACTATGCCGAGAGGCCGGAAGTCGTTGCGCGCCTAAAAGCCTTGCTCGATAGATACAAAGCGGATGGCCGCAGCACGCCCGGCCCGCCCCAGAGAAACCGCCGCGCCTCCAGCCTGAGGGAAAAAAGCGGCGGTGCCGTCGAGAAGTCGGAATGAAGCCTTCTATTCACCAAGCTGGGCGCACCATTGGATCTCTAGGTTTGCTACAGTGTCGAATCCGCGGCGCTTTTTTACCGAGCTTGGGCAAAGGGGGAGACTCCGACTCACCCGACGGCGACGAGTCCGCGGCGAGCGCCGCAGCCGATAAACGAGCGACGAACGGGAGAGCGACTATTGCATCACCGAGCGGGGGAGCGAACAAGTTCATGGCTCAGAGGCTACAACAGTCGGACAGGCAAGCAAAGGGATGATCAGCCGTTCCCTCCCCAGGACACCGAAATCCGGAAACCGAAATCCGGTTGACAATCCTGAACGGTTAAGCCGAGCATAGCAGGATGTCATCGACTAATCCAGAACCGGCGGCTCTGGTAGGTGACCCGCGTCGACAAGCGGATGATTTACACAAGGGTCTTGTTTTTCAGATTTGGAGAAGCGTAGAAGCCTGGGTGAACCTGAGAGACGATGAACTCCTGCTGCTCGAGGGCGCGGAGGACTTTGACGTTGTATCCGGCGCAGCAGGCGCCGGAGTCCAGGTCAAGGCTACCGCCGGCAACATCACCTTGAGGAGCAAACCCGTAGTCTCTGCCCTGAACAGTTTCTGGCTGCTCAAGTGCAAGAACAAGGAGAGGCAAGTCTCGTTTCGCCTCATAACCACTTCTCGAGCCGGGACCGAACAGGGAGCTCCGTTTGGCCCCCGCAGGAAGGGCCTGGATCTCTGGATGGAGTGTGCAGAAAGGCGCGACCTCGGACTGGCCGAGGAGTTGCGGCGCTTTCTCACGACTGACTCGGTGCTGGCCGAGCAACTTGAGCCTTGCGGAACCGAGGCTTGTCCTGCTCCAGCGCCGACCCTGCTCCAATTCTTGAGGGCTGTGGATGCCACTGGCGTCCTCGACAACCTCATCACACGGATTTACTGGAGCACAGAAAGTGGAGACAGCGAGGTTGTCAGGGAAACCGTGGCGATGTACCTGCGCGCCCATGGCGAAAGGCAGCGCCTGAGGCCGAGCGACTGCGCGCCGGCACTTGATAAGCTGTTCCGGATAGCAGCCGAAACGGCGGCGAAAAAACACGGACGTGCTTTGAGCCGCGACGATTTCCGGATAGCCTTCGAGGAAGCTACCACCAAGAGGTACTCGCATTCAGAAATCGTAGAGATAACCACCAAGGCGGAGTGGATGAATCGTCTGGTCGGCCTAGCTGCCAAGGAAGGCGGGAAGGTCACGTTTGGGACAACAGGGCTGGTCAGCGCGGGGATTCCTGATCTGCCCCCAGGCTGTGTCAGGAGGGCGGCCTGCGTCGGGCAGGTCTGGGACTTGGGGCGCAAGTTTCGCGGTGCCATTATTACCGGATCCTCCGGCATGGGAAAATCGACACTGGCCAAGCTGGTTGCGCAGGGGCGGGCTGGTGCATGGATGTGGGCCGACTTTCAGGGGGTTGATCCCGACCATGTGCCCGAGATGCTCCGGCTGTCGGCGAACCGCTTTATCGAGTCGGACGAGACGATCCATCTGGCGGTGGATAATTTGGATTTCGAAGTGTCCGACATGCCCCGTGTGGAAACCATTTTAGGCGCCCTGTTGAGGTCGGTGCGCAGGAGAGATGGTGATTTTGTGCTGACCACGAGACGTGAGGTACCGGGGCGGCTCCTGCACAAACTGCAAGTCAACCCAGATGCAGTTTATCGGATCCCGAGCTTTACGGAAGATGAAATCGCTGAGTTTTCGGAAGGCCTCGGATGCCCTGCTGGTGGTCTGGCCTCAGCGGTGGCGAAAATCGTGCGGCTCCAGACGGCGGGGCATCCACAGCTCGTCCACGCGAGGCTGCTGGGCCTCTCTCGAAACGGTTGGCCCTGGCCCAGGACCCACGATCTGCTTGGCCAGCCGCCGGAGATAGCGCAGGAGCTTGACGTGGCGCGTCAATTGCTAATGGACATTCCTGAAGGTGACCGGGAGCTCCTTTACAGGCTCAGCATCTTGACAGGCCGTTTCAGGAGGGATCAGGTCCTGTCCATCGCGCAAATCGAGCCGCCCGTCCAGTTCGGTGGAGACGTGTTTACGCGGTTGCTTGGGCCTTGGATAGAGCTGGCTCGGAACGGTTATTACCGTATCTCCCCTTTACTGAACAGGGCAGCAGAAAGGACGTGGACGCCGGCGAAGGTTGGTGCTTTGCGGGGTGAGCTCGCACGGGCCATTCTCTCTTGCGGGAAGATGAGCCTGACGGAGGCACACGAGGTATTGTTTCAGGGGCTCCTCGCCGAGGACCAAGCCTCCGTGACTCTTGTCGCAATTGCGCTTGGCCGGGCTAGCCCCGCCGCCAATCGGCAAATCGCGGATGCGCTGTTTTGGCTTACCGCCTTTGGGCGAGACCGCAGCAAGAGGGTATTCCCCAAGAATGCGTCGACCAACTACCTCCTCCGCCTGGTTCAATTTAGGGTTTTGGCGGAGAGCGATCCCGAAGATTTAGGCTGGTTCTGTGCTGCAATTGACGCGGAGACCCCCGGCGGCCTCGGACCATCCGGGGTTCGCTGGAGGCTGATGTGGTTAACCCAGGCGCTTGTGTTCACCGATGCGCGGATCGCTCCTCAGACACTCGTGGCCTACTGGGCAGAGGCGGTCGAGTTGGTCCCGAATGATAAGGCGTACAGGAAGGCGGGGGCCAGCTTAGCGCGCTGCATCAGCCCACTGAGTGGTCGGATTGGGCTTGACGCCCTTGGCGGCCTGTTTGCCACAACCCTCCTGCGCAGGGGGGATCTGAACTATCTCCTGGGCTTGATGAAGGCCGTGGGGCGTTTATGTGGCCCGACGAGGGACCGCGCTGCAGGGTACATAAAGCGCCTGCCGCTGGTTGTGCGCGTGGCTCTCGATCGGGCGTGGCTTAAGGAGTCCGAAGAGGTTCGACCAGACTGGACTCGGGTGCTGACCCTCCTTGCGGAACTCAGGCAAGTGGCTGTGGAGCTAGGGCTGCTTGACATGGGCGCGTTGGCCTGGCGCGCGACCGCCACGATCCACGATGAGTTCCTGAGCGCTCCGGGCGAGGCGCTGGAGGCCTTGGCGGCTGGCATGAGGCTGGCGTCTTCGCACACCTATCTTCTTGAGCACCAGAAAGGCAGTGTTCTTAGCCGGCAGGGACGCTGTGCAGAGGCATTGGCGATCTGGCAGCGCATTCTGCCCGCTTGGCCGGTCCAACCCGGGGTTCCCGATACGCTGCCTCTGTTTGCCTGTGAGCAAGCGGGAGAGTGCGCTGGACGGCTCAAGGATTGGCCGCTGGCTGCCACGTTCTTCGCGCGAGGACAGTGTTTGGCCACTATCCTCGGCCTTGAGCTGCAGCGCATCACCTTTCTTGCCGACGAGTCATTCGTTCGTTGGAAGAACGGCGAAAAAGCCGCGGCCTTAGCCCATCTTGCCAAGGTGGTTAGGCAGTTGGAGTCGTTGAAGGCGGACAAGGAGGTAAGCCCTCAAGTCCACCGCGCATGGAAGACGATCGAGCAGGTTATCAAGTGGTGCGCTCTGGATGGGGGGCTGGTTTCGGCGGTTGACACCTTCGAGCCGACTGCAGGCTTCTGTAGCAGGTGGGAAGCCGATGCAAGGCTCAACGAGATTCCGAGGGCGCCGATCGACATTCTGTGGTGGTTCCTCGCCGAAACGGAGTTTCGCTCGGGGCTCGGGCGCGCGATCTACACGGAGGCAATGTCACGGGTTTCGCGATCCAAGTATGCCGCCTTCCGGGCCACGATGGCTCGGCTGAGCCTGTCTTGGGTGTTTCGCGATCGGAGCTTCGTCACTTTGGTGGCAAGGGTATTATCCTTCAACAGGTACCTTTGTGAGGCTCGGGCACAGGCGGAAGCTGGGCGGGTCGCTCCGATTCCCGACGGGCCTGCCGAACCCGCGAGGGCAAGCCCTGCTCCGCTTCTTGAGGATGCGATCTTCGCCGCGCTGCTGATCCTGGCCGCCTCGAACGCCCCGCTGGACACGTTCGCACCTCAGTGGATGCAGGCGATTAGCGGGCTTGCCATGGGCTCCGACGTGACCGCTGTCGCCGACCAGTGCCGAAAGGCGCTCACCGCCGATCGCCACGAGGTGTATCGCCTTTACCAGGATCCGACAGAGGGCAGATTGGCGCGCATGATAGCCGCCCTTCGACTGGCTCTGGACGCCGAGAACCGTCTGGAGATTATGTTTGTAAGTCAGGTGTCGCTTGTCGATGCAACGGCAAGCGGAGCGTTTAAGGACGACGTCTCTGGGGCTGTCGGTGAGATCGTGAAGCGGAGCTGGGAGCGGCGGTTCCGATTTATCGCTGACTTTTCAATGCCAAGAGTCTCCGTCCCGCCAATCATGGCTGCCTGCGCCGGCGAAGGTGCGGGGTTCGCGCTGGCGGCGCGCATACTCCACGAGGCTAGATTTGCCGTGCAAGCCGTCCGGTTAGAGCCCAACGACCTCTCGCTGCTGAAGACTCTAGCCGGTTTGCAGCGATAGAATAGCCGCCCTATGCCGAACAACACCCCTTGGCGTGCCGCGACGGAGCAGCAAACAGGTGCGGATCGAATTTGCCTCGGAGGCAACCCGGTGAACGAATCGGCCCGAGATCAGGAGCGGACCTTTAGAAAGCCGTTGCGATCCTGTCTTATGAAAGGAGTGATGGTAATGATTTTGGCGATGCTTGTTGCGGCAGAGGTTTTCGGCGCGGCTCCGCCCGGCGTATTCGTGCGGGTGGCACTGCTGTCACCGCGCGAGGCGCCGTGGCGCATGCACATCGTCGCCCATCATCCCGGAGGAAAGCAGACAGAACTGTTTGCCGGAAAGAACTCTGCGGCCGCAGTGGCCCAAGCCGGCTGGATCTCGGCGCCCCGGTCGGACTGGATTGAATTGACATTTCTGTTGGGCCAAGGCGTGCCGTCAGTGCGTTTCCTCTTCGAGACCCAGCCGGCGCTTGGGGTTGGAGGGGTGGAGGCGCGGTTTGAGGTGGCGACGGCGGCAGGCGAGGCGGCTATCGTGCGGACGATGACCGAGCACGACCCGGGGAATGTGATCGCGCTTCGTGTGGCGTCGATCTGGCCAAGGACCGCAAGGGGCTGCTGAGCATTCGCGAGGACACAGAACGCCGGCTTGCCGAGGTGAAGGCTCTGAAACTGCCCGATGGGCCGCTCCCGCGAAGGATTTGGTGCCTGACCGGATTCCGCTCCAATGGGCAGTTTTACACCGACCCGGCGATTGCCCAAATGGACTTTGACATCATCCGGAGGCTCGGCATGAACGGTTTCTGGGAACAGAACGGCGGACAAGCCGGGGACCTGCGGAAGCTGGCCGCGGCATCTTAAATGCACTTAACCATGGGCCACTCGAAGAATTTTCAACTAAAATGTTGACGCCCTCTGAAAAGGTTTATGGTATGCGCCTCAAATGTCTATGAGAGAAGTCACTAAAACGGAATGTTTCCACTTTTTTATTGGGCTGCTGGTGCTGGGTTCCGGGCAGGGCCCTGCGGCTTATGGGCAGCCCCTTTTCAGCATGACCGTAACGGCGGCGTCGGGAGCGCGGCAAACACTAATCGGCATGGGCGCGACAGAAGGAGTGCCGCGCAATTATGCGAAGTTGCCCTTGGACAGCCGTCTGGACATGGCGCGGATGATTTGGGGCCATGATGGTCTTGGTTTCCGGGTCTGCAAACTGTGGGGTGACCAGCGCTGGGCCCCCAACGGAGCCCAAATGCTGGCCAGCTACAAAAGGTTTTACGATGACATCAACTCGGTCCAGCCTAATATGATTTGGCTGTATGGCGCCGTAGGGAATGCCGCCAGCGACGGCCTTGAGAACTATGCGGCCCATCATGCGCAGATCGTCGCGGACTGCAAGGCGGGCGGCATGGTTTTTCAGTATGTGGGAACATGCAATGAACCCAATGACCACACTCTGTATGCTCCCACCCAGGCGGCGGAGGTCGTCAAGGATTTTCGCGCGGAACTGGACAAAAGGGGGCTTCAGAATGTGAAAACACTCTCTCCGGAATGTGCCAGTGTCGATTCAATGGGCATGAGCTACATTCAAAATATCAAAGACGATGCTGCCGCGCTGGCCGACCTGACAGCCTTTGCCAGCCATTCGGCCAATATGTGTTTTACCCCGGCGTACTACAACCTGTGCAATGTTCCGGGCAAGGAATCCTGGATGACGGAAGGGGATGCCAACGGTCCCGAGGGGACTAACGATGCGGGTCTTGCGGCAAGTTTTGCCGCAAAAGCATGCAATGATTTTAATCTCGGCTGCCAGGTATGGTTGCATTTTTTGGCCTATCTCGAATACGACCCCCGCGACAACGCCACGCGGATCATGGGCTATGACCAAAACACGGGCGAGCACCAGCCGTTTCTCAAGTATTACTATTACAGGCAGTTGAGGCTGGCCTTCAAGGACGGCTGTGTGTTTCGTTCGTCCACCAGCAGTGATACCCGTGAGGACCGGTATAGAACCATGTGCCTCACCTATGGCGACAAGCCGGCGATTGTCGGGACCGCCGGCCGCAATGCGGACGGCTCCTGGGGCCTCAACGTCGTCAATCTGACCAGTGAACCGGCCCGCCGGGGTGACAGTCGCGGATCCGCCAACTATCAGCCGGCCGCAACATACGACATAACATACCATGTCGCGGAACTTGAGAAGGCGGGCACGGTCAGCTTCACATTGTACCGTTCCAGTTCCACAGTGCGGGTAGCCAACCAGGGGACGGTTTCCATGACTGGCGGCAATGTCGCCTTCACCATCGCTCCCCTGGAACTGGTCACGCTGGTGAGCGCGCCGACAACGGATGCCACTGACCGGCGCAACGTCAAGTAATCGGCCGAGGCGAAACGAACCGCAAATTGACTGATTCCCCTCTAACCCCACCTCACTCGAACACCTCAAGCTCGCGAATCGCATGTCCCCGTTGGGTGCCGCGTGCGGTGCCCAGGATACGGACGTGCCGAGCTCCCACGGGCGCGAACTGGATCTCGCTGGCCCCGCCTTTGCCTTGGGTTGTGTGGTAATCCTCGGTCCAGGCCTGGCCATCAGTGGAAACCCGCGCCAAACAAAAAGCATGCAAAAAGGAACCCTGGTCAGGATCACGAAGACCAAGTCGGACCCAGGCGCGCTGCTCCCTCCCATTCCGCGGGGACAATTCGTCCCCGGCGTCCAGAACCCCGAGTGGAGCCTGCCCATCGGCTACGTCGTCGAGGGCGTCCTGCTCGCCCTGGTCTCCAAGAGGGAGCCCGTCTGCATGATGCGGATGATGCGGGCCGGCGAAGCGCTGTTCGGGCTGTTCACCTCCTCGCCGGTGGCCGCAAGTCGCGCCAAACGGCCCCGCGTTCTCCATCACCGCGGCCGGCTCCGAGTACCGCTTGGACGTCTGCGGGAGCACCGGCTAGCCAAGACGAATCGAACCCCGCGCCCCGCCGGGCCGGAAGCCAGCCGAAGCCACGGCCCAAAGCAGCCCCTGGCGAATGCCCTGGATCGGCTGGTTCGTTTTCAGACCCGCCCGGGTCACCCGCAGAGGCCTCCGGCTCGATGATCTATCTGCGGGATTCAGGCGGTAGGCCCGCGGGACTACTCCAGAGGATCGCGCCATAGCAGATCCCGCGAGCGCGTCCCACACGAGATGACTTGACCGATCAGGTCGGCCGTCTCATGTTCTCGCGCCAATTCGACGGGCTGTGCAAACGCGTGCATCGTAAAACGAAATCAACCTCATCCGATCGCAAACATCCCGTACCCGTATGGATCAGGACTTCTACAGGCTCGCAGAACTACGAGGCGAGTATAACTTCCAACACTTCGTGGTGCGCCTCAGGGCGGACCTCTTCAGGGCCCTCAATGAACTTTCAGACGGCAGCCGTTCAGCCTTGGACCACGACTCCACGACAATGAGCGCCTTCGCGTCCTACTTCCATGAAACGCTGCACTGGTGGCAGCTCATAGGGACCACATCCGGTCTGCTTCTGTCCTGCGCGTCACCAGCCAAGATGCACGCCAGCCTCAGGCACCTGAGGAGCTTGCTTGCTCAGATTGGCCCAAAGAAGTCGCTGCTCTCGCTCGAAAGGCTCGCCTACGGCCAGTTGCCGGCAGAGGCCGCGCACCATCTGAATATCATCCTGAATAACTGGCACGATCTCGAGTTCAACCGCCAGATTCTCCTGAACCCGCTTCGCATTCAAACCATCACCTCGAACCCGTACTTCGACTGCGTGGGCCACTCGCTTTTCATTGGTCTGGCCAACACCGTGCTCATGCTCGCCGCCACGGTCGATCCCGAATTCGAAGTACTGCCAAACGTCAAGCCCTGGGAAGAAGGGTCTTCCGACATGAGAAGTCGAAAGGTGGACGGGTTCTACTTCGGCTCGCCTATTGGAATTCCGCCGATCGGCGCGTTGCATATCTTCGAGGGACAGGCGCGCTTCAGCCAAATGCAGTACCTGTTTCTGGCCACTGGCGGTACCCAGTCATGGGATGATTTCAGGAAAATGGGCATGCTCACAGAAGTTTACACCAAAGCATTTGAGCTTTTCCTGGATCTAATCCGCGAAGCCTGGCCGCCCACACCAACTTCACCGGACGTCAACCTCTTCCTCTTGGTCTGCGATTTGGCCCTGAATCCCAGCGACGGGTATCCGTTTGACCTCCGCCATTTCGAGTCCTTCATCATTTCCGACGATCCCGGACATCGTTTCTGCTGGTTTTGCGGCCAACTCCGCAAGAATAAACACTTCCGGATCCAAAGATGTTCGAAGGACGAGTATACTGAAATCTCAACTGTTCTCTTCCTCTCCCTGGGCTGTGCCACGCCGGTGGAGATCAGCCGTGAGCTGGCAAGTTGGCCCTCCAGAAGCTAGGCCATAACAGCTTTGCTCGATCAGGAATCACGGGCAGAATACTGACGACGACAACCTGCTCGTCCGCGTAAGCTTCGCCAAGCACCTGCGCTTTGCCGAGGACAGGCTCGCCCGGCCCGAGTTCTTCTGCTGGCCAGCCAGATGGATGGTGGCTAATCGCATTTCTGGCGAGGACGCCAAGCAATCGTTCGAGCTGTTTTCCAGGCACGAGCCCCCTTTTCTCGCGGAAATCGGAGGTGAAATCCGGCCGGCCCTCTTCGAGGATCGCCCGCGCGCGAACATTCAGGAAACCTTCAATAAGTTCTACAACTGCGTCGTCCAATATGATCTGGTTGACCAGTGGACCGTCAAGGACGGCCCCTTTGACTTTGACTACTCGTGGTTGGCCCCGAGGCACCCTGCACCCGCCGTCAAGACGTGGGCGGACAGGCATTTTAGGCAGATCTGGGGAGTCTCGGTGGACGATTTCAGAATCCTGAACGCGTGATGACGGAATCTCAGGCTCCACGTTTCGGCTGCTAGGGCACGACGTAACACGGTTGCTGGTTCAAATTCGGCACCAATCCCGGATGCATCCAGAACTGGCCTTTCCGAGCCCGAAATCCAAACTAGCACTGGAGCGGGAAAGGCGAGTCGGTGGAGTCAGCTGGGTTGACCCCTGAAACCACCGGTCTGGCCAAGCATCGCCGCGGTGCGGAACTCCTCGGCGTGGTTGAGGTGGCGATACGCGAACAGATTGGGTGCTGGGCAGGTGTAAATGCTGGAGCATCCCAGGCTGCGGCGGCACGCAGAGAGGACTGGGCGACGGGGGACCCGCCCAGCGCAACTGCTGGCACGCCGGTTTGGGGGACCATAGAGGCCGTCTAGCACGTATTCCATTTTATTCTGCCCGGCGCCATTCAAGATGACCGTGCATCCGGCCCTGACCTGGCGCGTCAAGGCGGAGTCACAGGGCGAGGATGTTGGTGGGCTGCTGGATTTTGAGGGGCGGGACGCGAGCCAACCACCCACGGTGCAAACTACGGGCGCCGGGGTGCCGGGATTCAGCAGGATTCGGATCCACTCCCTACAGAGTCCCTGCACGCCAACCGCTCTACGCCGCTGTGGCAGAAAGAGGATGTCGCCTCGGAGACCTGGGAACCGCCTCTGCCAGCTGGGGTCCAAGGCACAGCGACGCTCGGGCGCACTGCCCTACTGAGCCCGCCGGGGCCGCAGGGGTGATCCTTGTCCCCCGCGTGGCAAGATACCGCCGAATCCGCCTGGCGCTCGACCGTCTCGCCCGGCGCTGAGAAGGGCGTGGTTGCTCAACCGCGGTTTGCCTTGGCTGTCGTCGCCTGATCCTCAACACCGCACGCGGCACCGGCGAACCACCGGCCCCGTTCCCGTCGGGCTTCAACGCCACACCAAAGGAGATGGAGTCCTTTTGGTCCTGTGCTTGCGTTTGTCGGGTCATCATCCAGCCCTGAAAGCCAGGTCGAAAGCGCATTTCGGCTCGGTGAACACTGACCAAGATGAGTTTTCGGTGCGCGCGTAGATTCAGTGGAAGGCGTGAAGAGGGTCGCTGGAATGCGATGCGGTCTCAATTCTCGTGCTTACTTTTGTGCTTACTTTTCCGAGGGGGTTGATGTCGTCGAACGCGTCGGCATCCCTGCGGAGACTTCGGAAAGGTTGCCGCTGTATGAGAGGGTGCTGTGCTCTCCCATTCGTGACTTTGGCCATGCCATTGCCTGCAAACGACTCGGATCGGGCAGGCTGGCAGACGGAGGCGTCATGATGTGATGCCGAGCCGAGCTCGCTGAGGATTACGAGGGCTGTTGTTCGAGGGCTAGAGAGTGTCTCCAATTGGAGACATTCGGGCCAGAAAACTGCGTCACCTCTCAGCGCCTCTCAACGCGAGCCCGCACCTCCATGCCGGACATCTGGGTAAGGTGTCCCAGCCTTCTCATGATCCATGAGAGAGGTTTTCGCGGAGCCTCTCGCGCCATCAACAGACCCATTCGATTTCCGCCTCGATGGCCAGCCCCGTCGCTTCCTGGACGCGCCGCCGCAACTTTGTGGTCAGCTTGACCGCATCGGCCGCCGAAGCACCGGGCTGGGACACCACCACCAGCGCCTGCTTCTCGTAAGTGCTCACCTTCCCCAGGCCAAAGCCGCGGACCTTGCAGACCTTGTCCAGAATCCATCCCAGAGGAAGTTTGATCCGGGTGCCAGTCGCCTAGTCCATTCACTTTGATGCCGGCAGGAGCGGCGTGTTTTTCGATTTCCGGGCCGGCTGGCTCCTGATTTTGACGGCGTCCACCTCGTTGGGTTCCGACCTCGATCAGCCCGTCAACGCCTGGCTGACCACACGCCCGCCGTCAAGGGACTGGGAGGAATGGCTGAATCTCCAGTTGCAGCCAAGTTCCATCTGGGTGGAAGTCACGACCGCCTTTGATACCCGGCAGGAGACCGTCTCCCTCAAGCCGGCGCAGCCTGGCCCCATCGCCTTCAAGGTGAGCTATTGAGGCGGCCGCGGTCACGAACCAACCGCCTCTGAAGAGCCCGGTCCTCCTCCGCCGCTCGAAGGCCGTGTTCCCAGGACAGGGTTGTAACCATGTCGGTCGCGGCCACGTAAGTTCGGCTGGTAAGCTCGAACAACTGCCGGTAAAGGACGACCGACTCGTCCAGGTGCGCGAGGAAGGCCCGCTGATGCGCCTCGCTACCCGTCAACTGCCAGAGTCGCTTTTCCAGGGCGGCCAGGACCTTCGCTCGATAATATTGAGCAATGAGGGAAATGGCCTGGCTGTCGCTCACATAGCGTTGCGCCTCGTCCCTGGCGCGGGTGGCCGCGCCTTCGGCCTGGCGGGCGAGGCCCTCGGATTCGCGCGCCAGACGGACCAGCAGGTCCGCTATCTTGTCCGGCGTCATGGCATTGGTGACCGCTTGGCCACGGGCGGCCTTCCCGGCATATTCAGCCACCGGCATGCTCATCCGGTTGGTGAGGTGCAAGCCATACTCCCGGTTGTAGCGTCCGAGGAAGAATGAATCCACAGGTCGAGTGGGATAATGGGCGGTCCAGGCGACGGAAGCCTTGGCAATGGCCTCGTTTTCTCGAAGGTCGCTCTCCATGGTTTGCCGCGAATTCAGGATGGCCTCGACGTCCTGCTCCTTGCCGATGGCCGTGGGAAACCAGTTCATGTTCTTCACGCTGGTCAGGTTCTGCAGGCCCGGCAGGATCGGACCCGTGGTGACATACCAGTCCCGCAGCAAGGCCCCGGCCCTGGCCGAGCCGAATCGTTGCGACATCCGCTCCGCCCAATAGGCCATCTCGGACGAGGGCTCCCGGTCCACCTTCCATAGGTAGCGCCCCATTTCCGCCAGCCAAAGGTCATCCCGCTCGAAGGTCAGCAGCTTGGGTCCGGGCGGCCAGTAGGGTTTCTGGTCGGGCGCCAGCTTGTCGAGGCAATAGGGCCAGCGCCAACTGAACCGCCCATAGACCTCGGCTCCGTCCAGCCCTGCCCGCTTCCATTCGCGCGCCATCTCCTGTGAAAAGAGCGGGCTGGCCCAGCGGAACGGCTTCACATCGGCCAGTTCGTGGACGTTGACGATATGTTTGTGGCCCCCACCGACCCAGAGGGCATCGCGGGGGTCGGGAACCGGGCTGACGATCATCTCCGTGTTGTGCTTCAGTTCGGTGAAGAGGTTGCCGTAGTGGCAGGTCTCCTTGAAACGGGTCGCCGGCAGACCCCAGTCCCGGATGACCACCCGCGGGTTGGGGCCCGAATCCTCGGCGGCCTTGAGGATGACGTCGCGAATCCACTCCGGCTGGTACTGGCTCTGGAGAACCTCGCCCGGGCAGACGTAGAGGCCCACGGAGGCAAACTCGGTCAAGAAGCGCAGCAAGGTGTAGCGGATGAACTTGGCGGCAAAGGGGTCCGGCCGGCTGTAGTGCAACGGGATGTGGCGGGCGCTGGCCAGGGCCTTGGTCAGGTGGATGTTGTAGAAGTGCATCAGCACGCTGATGTTTCGCCTGGCGCATTCCCGGGTAAACCAGCGGAATTGCTCCTGGTTGCGGAGCAGTTGCTCGCGGCTCAACGTGCGGGCCTCGGGATACTCCGGCAGCTCGACCAGGCTCGGGAAAACGAAGCCGCTCCAGAGGAAGATGGCGTTGAACCGGCCTTCGAAGAGATAATCCAGGTAGCGCGTCAGCAAATCGCGCTCGTAAAACCAGGGAAACTCCTCCGGCGTGAGTTCAAAGTCGTAGCTGCCCTCCTTCATCCAGAACAAGACCGTTCCGCGAAGTTCGAAATCCGGCTTCTCGGTCAGCGGCCGCACGGCGCCGCGGTCCGCCAGGGCCTGCTGGACGCCGTAAAGCACACCGGCAGCCCCGCCCCCGGCAACCTGGACCCCACTGGCGCCGGGGGCAATCGCAAAGGCCTCCTCAGACCCCAAGGACCGATCCACCTTGAGTTCAACGCCCGCCGAGAGGTTGGCCGAGCGGAGCAGGTCGCGGGCGTACTCCAGCCGGCAGTCTTCCCCGTGAGAGCTGAGGCTCCCGGCCAGCAGGACCGTGACCAGTGGCAGCGATGGCAACAGCTTGTGGAAGTGTGTGCCGCTGCGTGTCCAAGTTGAGTTCCTCATGCTCTTGCCCTCCTCTCATTTGGCCGTCTCACCCCTGCCCGTGAACTCCACTCGCACGCCCTCGGTCAGCGCTTGCAGCCGGTCCAGGTCGAAGTGCTTGTAGAAATCCAGGCAGAACAGCTCGGGGGCCTGGGAAAACTGGACCGGCGTCTCCAGAAGGCAGGAGAGGCTCTTCACTCCCTGATGGATGGTAATCTCAGAGAACAGGCCGGGCTGGAGGGCGGCGGCGGCCAGGACCGCTACTTGGTGGCGCAACCCGGTACTCTCCACGCGCACCGGGGCCCAGCCAGACCGGTCGCGCATCCACCGGGCGATCTCGATCAACTGCCCCGTCAGAATGCCCAGCGGGCGTTCGCCCAGCCCATGAATGATCTGCTCGTATTCGGCCACGGGCACCTCGCGCCAGGCGTCTCCAAAGAAGGCCAGGTCCAGCGCCAGAACCTGCTCGCCCTGGTTGACCCGGGCCGCGACTGCGCCGGCGCTTTCCTTCTTGCCCTTGTCATTCAGGACCAATGTCACCGGCGCGTTTTCCGGGCAGCCCATCAGGCGCGTGAGCACGCCATTCGCCGAAAGGCCATTGGCAAAGTCGAACACGTAGCAGATGCTCATGGCGGCCCCGGTCCGGGCGCTGGCCACAGGCCAGGGTGCGGCCAGCCCCGGCAAATTGTGCCGGACCACTTCCTTGAGCCGCGCCCGTTCCGCCAAAACCCAGCGCGCCCGCTCGGCCTGGTTTGCCGGGAGCGGGGGCCGCGCTATTTCGCGGCCCAGTTTCTGCGCCAGACCCAGGATCGTCAGGTTGTTCGTTGGCAGCCCCACGGCGAGCGCGTCGTAGCTGCTCAGTTCTGCATCCAGATTGCCCTCATCCGGAAACGGGGGCAGGTGAAAGTTCGCGGCGAAGAAGCGATAAGCCGCCAGCCGGTTGTCTTGCTGATAATTGTGAGTCCCCGGCTCCAGGTTCTCGTGCCATTGCAAGGCCCCTTCGGCCCCATAAAGGCCAAAGAGCGGGCGTAGCGCGTCGAAGACCAGAGGCTTGACCAGCGGCGCGCGGAAGCAACAATCATCTTCGGCATTATAGATCAGCAGCGTGGGGCGTGGCGCGCACAGGCCCACTAGGTGCGTGTAGTCGCGCTGGACGAAGAAGTCGGCCGGGGCTTGCTCGATGTCTCCGAGGTCGCCATAGCGTATGGCCTCGACGCGTGAAGCAATCGAGGAGAAGCCGGCCACGGGCGCCGTGGCCTTGATCCGCGTATCCAAGGCGCTGAGCATGATGGTCTGCCAGCCTCCGCCCGACAGGCCCGTCATCCCGATTCGTTCGCGATCCACCAGCGGATGGTTGTGGAGGTAATCCAGTCCCCGGCGCATCACCAGGTAGAACAGGCCCATCTCGTGCGCCCCCACCAGGTCCAGGTGCGCGCCATACCAGTGCTGATTCCCGCTCTGGGAGAGCTCGCCAAAACTCAGCCATTCCAGGTTCAGGGCCAGAATTCCCTGTTTCGCAAACTGGATGCACCGCTTCTGCTTGTACTCGACACTCTTGCCCGGGGCGCCGACGTGCCCGTTGACGTTCAGTATGGCCGGGGAGCCGCGCTGGACGTCCTGCGGCTCGTAAAGCAGCGCCGCCGAGTAGAATCCCGGCACGATTTCGTAGCGCAGCTTGCGGATGCGGTATCCCTTGCCGGTCTCGATGACCCCCGTCTCGTCAAATCGGGCAGGCGCCTCAACGACCTCGCGCGGCCAGCCGTGGTAAACCACGTCGTTGAGCCAGTGCTCGCGCAGGTGTTTGGACTCCTGGCTCCACTGGCTGGCCGTCGTTGGTGAGGGCGGTCGCGCTACGAGATTGACCAGGTAATGCCGCAACTGATTCGTAACCCGGAAGGCAAGCCGGATCCTGCAACCGGACGCGGCAGTGCTTCCCGGTTCGTGGTTTTCCTGACAGGCGTGATTTGCTACCATCTCAAAGAAAGCTCTAGATTGGGTCCTATGAGAACCGGCGGACCAGCCCGAGTGGACGCAAGGTTCGATGCGTCCTGGTGGCACAAGTTCTACGGCATCGACTTCGACGAGACTTATGTGCGATCGGAACCCCACCACCGGGCTATCCTGGAAGCCAAGATGCGCCGGGTCCTCTACGAACGATTCGGGTCTGTCGGTCTGGGCGACAAAAGCAGTGAACCGGTGCCGGTGATCTCGACCCACATGGTGCCCCTCTGTTATCTGGTGGGGGAAGTCCTCGGCTGCAGGGCCTTTTTCGCCGCGGGGAGCACGCCGTGCATTATCCCCAATCGCCTCAGCCCGGCGCAACTCGAGGCCCTGGAACCGCCGGACGTGCTGAACACGCCCGTGATGCAGAAGCTGGCGGCGGACATGGATGCGCGGGAGCGTGGATACGGCTCCGTCATCGGGGACCTCAACCCCCAGGGAGTGCTGAACAACGCTATGTGCGTCGGCGACGCGGAGCTCTTCGTGCTATTCCTCCAAAACCCCCCGGCCGCCTGCCGCCTGCTGCGGGTGGTAACCGACACCATGATCCAGATTGTCCGTTTCATCCGGCAGCGCACGGGGACCAGTCCGGAAGCCGTCACCAACATCGTCGAGCAAATCAACCCGGCGCTGTTCGTCACCAGCAATTGCAGCACCACGATGATCTCGCCCCGCACTTACCGCGAATTCCTGCTCGAATTCGACCAGGCCCTGGCCGACGCTCTGCCGCCCTTCGGCATCCACCATTGCGGCCTGGACCTGGCCCGCCTGGCGTCGGAATACCGGAAGGTGCGCGGACTGGAGTTTTTGGAAGTGGGCTGGGGTTCGGACGTCGTGGCGGTGCGCCGCCTTTTTCCCGACACGCACCGGAATGTCCGCGCCACGCGCACCTGCGCCATGCAGAGAGGCTTCTACTTGCGTGACCAGAAGCCAATCAATCGGTCATTCAGGGAGACCGCCAACGAGGATTTCCGGGGTTCACTTAAATAATCCCAACATACGAAGTGCCCCAAATCTTCCGCGCAGCCAAATTCCGCCCGAACATACGGACCGGCGCCGCCGACCTTTTCGAGGCAAATCAATTTTCCGCTTTGGGAAAAACAAAGGAATGCGTGATCGGCCCAGACATAATATTGAGACGGATGCGCGACGAACACAAAGCCCACCGTGAAATTCGTCGGAAAGACGAACCCGCTCCGCCGCAAGCCGCCGACAAAAACACGAAATGATTTGCTGAAGATCTCCATGTTATCCGGTCCGGCATTGCGCGCCTGCCGGGCGGCACGAAAACTCAGGTTCAGCAGCCCCTCTGGTTCGCTCATTGTCCGGCCAACAAGAAACTCATACTTCTTTTCAGAGGGCAGAACCCATCGGAAACCTCCATGCCACTCCTCGTATGAAACTGAAGCCGGAAAACCATTCGTTCTCAGGAGTATGATTCCTTTTGACTCGAAATCCTGTTTGAGCGCCGGCACTCCATAGCCCGCGTCGCGCAGAAGCAGGCAGACCATTTCGAAACATTGCAGCGTATTCTGATTGACGGAATTGGTTGCCGGCGTCCTGCCAAAAGGACGCTGCAATCGGTTGGTAAAATCATCAAAATGTTGAAATTCGTAATAGCCGTCGCGGGCCTGCGGAAACCTGGCGCGGTCAACCCGGTTGCCGTCCTTGTTATGAAACCTGACCAGCTTCTTGAATATCATGACAGGTGCGTCCGGAAATCCGCTCCTCGTCAACAACTGGCAGGTGTCCTCAAGCGACGGCTCCGACTCCAAAAAACTAATTTTGAACGGTCCCCCCGAATCGGCGGCGGATTTGGAATCAGCCCAGGCATGGCAGGGGCAACGCCAAAGGACGAAAGCCAGGATTGGAATCATGCCTCTCACGAGCTTGGGCGGCCAAAAAGATTTGGAGTTCATCGTTGCTCTTTCATAAACAGACACCAATCAAGTTCGATTTGTAAAAGAAAACAACAGAAAACACCTCTGGGCCGACGCCATGTCGTCATTCATCATCTCACAAGCAAGAGGATCTGCCACGTCCGCCAGCTTGATTGGTGGGCTGAGGTCGGGATCACCCGAGCAGCGTCAAAACCGCCGGCGCGGCAAAAAACCAGAGGGCGCAATCGCGAGATGACGGTGAGTTTTTAGGTCGCCGGAAGTTTTTTTCATTTTTTGCGGGACTTCCTTTCGCCTGTTTGGTAACACCCTGGCATGCAAACG
>Ga0187873_1001520_pt1 | contig 19087 bp, 12 predicted proteins | sample June2016WEW_16_1_2_FD_133012 | JGI IMG/M metagenome (GOLD analysis project Ga0187873, IMG submission 133012) | Peatland microbial communities from SPRUCE experiment site at the Marcell Experimental Forest, Minnesota, USA - June2016WEW_16_100 | ecosystem: Environmental > Terrestrial > Soil >... | reverse complement strand
TCACCGCTGTGATGCGCGCCGCGCTCGCCCGCCGCAGCGCGTCAATAATGATGAACATCTCCATCAGATTGTAATTCGTCGGCGGACAGGTGGATTGGACGAGGAACACGTCCTCGCCGCGCACGTTCTCCTCGACTTTCACGAACGTTTCGCCGTCGGGGAACGGCGAGATTTTGCATCTGCCCAGTTCGATGCCGATGTATTTGCAAATCGCCCGAGCCAGAGGCTCATTGGCGGTGCCGCTGAAAACTTTCACGAGTCAAATATTTTTCTGGTTTAAAAAGGCCTTCGTCACGCCAGAGCGCTCCGACACTCATGTCGGGGTGCGAAGGCGGAAAAGCCGCCGCTGCCGGCGGATGAAAATGTGGGATGACTTTAACAAGCGGCGAGGGCGGTGCAAGCGGAAACTGGCACGTCTCGACTCGGAAAACTCCTTGTCAGATTTCTCGCGCGGGAGTATTTCCAGGTCAATTCCATCTGATTCAGGGATGCTCCGGAATCAACTGCCAGAATTTATATGAAAAAGCTGATAACGATTCTTCTGGTATCGCTCCTTGTTGTGTTTCTTGCGCCCACGAAGCTGCTGGCGGACGGTTGCTTCGTCGCGCCGAAGTTTGTATGGGACAAGCACAAGGACATCAACGAGCCGACGCAGAAGGCCATTCTCGTTTACGATGCCGGACGCGAGGATTTGATTTTGCAGGTCAAATACGAGGGACCGGTGGACGAATTCGGCTGGCTCATTCCGGTGCCGAATCTGCCGAAGGTGCAAAAAGGCTCGATGAAGTGCTTCTACGAATTGAGCCGATATACGCAGGAACATTTTGAGCCGCGATACCATGCCGGCACAAGGTCTGCCTCCCTCGGCAGCGAGGGGGACGGGGAAAAATCCAAACCGGTCAAGGTGATCGAGGTCAAAACCGTCGGCGCTTACGAGGTGGCTGTGCTGTCCACCAAAGATGCGGGCGCTCTGGAAAACTGGCTGGAGGCAAATCACTTTTATTTTCCCACCAACAAAACCGACATGCTGGATGCCTATGTCAAACAGCAATGGTATTTCGTCGCGGTCAAGGTCAATCTCGGCCAAGGCGTTTGGGGATTGATTTCAAGCGAGTTTAAATTGGCTTCGGGCGAACTGCATCCGCTGCAAATCAGCTTTGCGAGCGACCGTTGCGTGTTCCCGCTGAAAATTTCCTCCGTCAACGGCCAGCCGTCGGAAGTGCAGGTTTATGTTCTTTCGCCGGAACCGCTGCTGGAAAAAGCGATGCTCGAAAAGAAATTACCGGAAATTTACGGCAACGATATGGCGCGGGCGAAAGAATCGGCAGAGCGGATGGAACAAATGCAGATGAGGCAACGGGAAATGCAAATGCGCATATTGGGTGGAAACAGGCCAGTCAATCCATTGCTGTCGGCGGAGGCGCAAAAAATGATTGAAAAGAGGAGTGAAACGCCGATGGCCAACCCAGACGATTTGCCACCTTACGCCAAAGTCACGAAAGCGGATTTGCCGGAAACGAGCAAATGGATTTCACGGCTCGCGGACAAATCGTGGTGGCTGACGAAACAGACTTGGACGTTTAAGCCGGAAAAAATGCGCGATCTGGAATTTGAGCCGGCGCTTTCCGTTTTCACCGATTTGCTTGGCACAAAATACGGTTACTTCGCCGTCGAAGGTCTGGCGCGTTTTCAGACCGACGCAGTTCCCGCGATTCTCGCCGCGGTTCAAAGCACAAATCCCGTTGTCCGCGTCAATACCGCTTCCATTTTCAACCGGCATTATGGATCAATCAGTGATCCGCGATTGACGGAAGCTGCGGTCACCTGGCTGAAGGATTCAGAACCTGAAGTGAGAATGGCCGGCATCGAGACACTTGCCGATTATTTAAATTGGAATCCGAAAAATGCAGAACCGCTCGTTGCCATGATGCGCGACGAGGATGCCCGCGTCCGTCACGCCGCTTTTTTCACCTTGCCGCGATTTCGCGGTGACCTCGAAAGATTCGCCCCGGATTTTCGGGAAATGCTCAAGGACAAAGACCCCGGCATTCAAAGTGCCGGTCTGCAAATCCTTCAGCGCTTTGACATGGTCATTCCACGCGAGGATTTGCTGCGTTTTTTCAATTCGTCCGACCCGGAAACCGTGAGCTGGGCTTTTACGCAAATGGTGCGGCAGGATGAAAAAATTTCCGCCGATGAAGCCATGGTCTTGCTGCAAAATTCCCAGCCTCTCGCGCGGCAACTCGGGCTGCGTGCTTTGGACCGAAATCCCGAAAAACAATCTGTCGAACTGGCGCTGCCGCTGTTGCGCGACCCGGATGAAATCGTCCGCCTGAAAGCCACCCAAACGTTGCGTGCGCTCACCGGCCAGCAATTCACCGAAGACCAAGCCGATGAATGGGCAAAATGGTGGACGAAAAATAAAACCAATTTTGTTGTGCGCTCGCATCCCGAAGAATCGCGCGCGCTTCCCGGCGGCCGGGCGTATCATGACCGGGGTTGCGGATACTACGACATGCACAATTTCGTCGGGTCGCTGGCGGATTTTAGAAATGCCTGCGAGCTGGGCTCGGAAGTTCAGGATTATTCCTATTATCGAATCTGGCTCATCCGGGCGCGGTCTGGCGAAAAAGAAGCTGCGACACAAGAACTGGTTTCCTATTTGAACAATCGCAAAGCGCAAAATCCGACGGATTGGCCGTTGCAAGTTGGGCGCTTTTTGGCCGGTCAAATTACCGAAGCCGATTTTCTCAAAGCCGCCGCAGACGCGAATACCAAGGCAGACCGGGAACAGCACTGCGAAGCATGTTTTTATGCTGGCTCCAAACGGCTCATCGAAAACGACAAAACTGGCGCGGCGGATTTTTTCAAAAAATGTCTTGGCACGGGTGTGACTACTTTTGAAGAATACCACAGCGCCGAGGCTGAATTAAGAGTTTTGCATTAAGCAATTCACCCGACGACGACGACCAAATCGTCTTGATAAAACACCGCTGCTGGCCAAGCGTTGGTTCTATTTCAACGTCAGCGCCGCTTCAATGGCTTGAATCACTTCCGGTGCATCCGGTTTCACCGGCGAGTTAAAACGTTTCAGAATTTTGCCATCCCGGCCGACGAGGAATTTGGTGAAATTCCACTTGATATCCCCGGCAAACGGCGAGTTCTTGCCCGCCAGCATCACGTAAAGCGGATGACGGTTGGCACCGTTGACTTCGATTTTGTCGAACATTGGAAAGGTCACGTTGTATTTGGAGGAGCAGAACTGTTTGATTTCCGCGTCCGTGCCGGGTTCTTGATGGCCAAACTGGTTGCAGGGAAAACCGAGCACGACCAGGCCCCGATCCTTGTATTTCTGGCAGAGTGCCTCCAACGCGGTGTATTGCGGGGTGTATCCGCACTTCGACGCGACGTTGACGATGAGCAGCACCTTGCCCTGCTCCGGCTTCAGCGAGGTGTCCTTGCCGTCAATGTCCTTGAGCGGAATGTCGTAAATGGAATCCGCGGCGCCGGCGGAAATGACCTGAAAAATCAGGATCACGACCAGAAGAATGAGTATTTTCATGACCGCAACCATGCACTGGCTGGTGCGGGCTGTCAAATTGCCACGTTCAAATTATCGCGCAATCCACCCGCCGCCGATTACCAGATCGTCCTGATAAAACACCGCCGCCTGGCCGGGCGTGATGGCGCGTTGCGCTGCGTGCAGCTTCACCTTCGCGCCGCCATTGCCCAGCGGGATCACCGTCGCCGGCGTGTCGGGATGTTTGTAACGGATTTTTACCGTGGCCGCAAAACTCGATGGCGGCGTGTCGAACGGAATCCAATTGCAGCGGTCCACCGTGAATTCGTCGCGATCCAGCGCTGTGTCGTCGCCCACAATCACGCGGTTATGGGCGGCGTCCAGTTCAATCACATAGAACGGTTTCGGTGCCGAGATGCCCAAGCCCTTCCGCTGGCCGATGGTATAAAACTCGATGCCGTCGTGATGGCCGAGCACGCGCCCGTGCAGGTCCACGATTTCGCCCAGATGTTTCTGTGCGAGATTCGATTGCTGGATGAATTTGCCGTAGTCGTTGTCCGGCACGAAGCAAATCTCCATGCTCTCCTTTTTCTCGGCGGTCTTGAGTTCGCGCTGGCGTGCGGCTGCGCGCGTGTCGCTCTTGGTCCGGTCGCCGACCGGGAACAACGCGCGGGCAAGTTGGTCCTGCCGAAGCGAAAACAAAAAGTAACTCTGGTCCTTGCGCGGCTCGCGACCGCGCTTGAGCAACGTCCGCCCGTTGGCGCGTTCCACCCGCGCGTAATGGCCCGTGGCAACATATTGCGCGCCGAACTCGTCCGCGCGCTGGAGCAGTGTGCCGAACTTCAGATGTTCGTTGCACAGGATGCACGGGTTGGGGGTGCGACCGGCCCGGTATTCGGCGGCAAAGTGGCCGATGACCTGTCTTTGGAATTCCTCCGCGTCATCAATCAAATGAAACGGGATGCCCAGGTGGTCGCAGACGGCGCGCACATCAGCCGCCGCCCGGGACCCGCAGCACTTGAACAGGTCCTCGTCGGGCGAAAAACAGTCGTGCTTCCAGAGCTTGAGCGTGACGCCGATGACGTCATAGCCCTGCCCGACCAGCAACGCCGGCGCGGGGGAGGAGTCCACCCCCCCGCTCATGCCGCAGACGACGCGCTGACGCTTTTGCGAATTCACAAGGCTGCCAATATACGACATGGATGTTTAGTGTAAAACGGGATTGGCGATGTCGTTTCGAAAACATTTATTGCGAAGCAGCAAAATTTATGTCAAGAATAAGAGAACAAAAGGCGACAATTATCGCCAGGAAATGACCAGTAGAACAACACAACGACTCAGCCACCCGGCGCGGGTCCGGGCCGGTGCGCCGGTGAAAACGGGGCTTTACGACCCGCGCTTCGAGCATGAAGCGTGCGGGGTGGGCTTTGTGGTCAACATCAAGGGCAAAAAATCGCACGCCATCGTCCAGCAGGCGCTCCAGGTGTTGCGCAACCTCCAGCACCGCGGCGCATGCGGTTGCGAACCGAACACGGGCGACGGCGCGGGCATCCTGATGCAATTGCCCCACCCCTTCCTCGAACAGGCGTGTCGCGACGTGAAGATTATGCTGCCCGGTCCGGGCGAATACGGCGTCGGCATGATCTTCCTGCCGTCTCATCCCGCAGCTCGTTACAAATGCGAGGTGCTTTTCAATGAAATCGTTGCCACGGAAGGTCTGCACTTGTTGGGATGGCGGACCGTGCCCACCGAACACGGTTCGCTGGGGCAAACTGCCATTGCATCTGAACCGGTTGTGCGCCAGGTCTTCGTCGCGCGTCCGGGCGGTTTGGCCGACGACCTGGCGTTCGAGCGCAAACTCTACGTTATCCGCAAACTGGCGGAGCGCGGCATCCGCGCCGCGGGCATCCGGGGTGGCGACAAGTTTTACGTCTGCAGCCTGTCGGCCCGGACGATGATCTACAAGGGCATGTTGATACCCGACCAGGTGGAAAAATATTATCCGGACCTCACGGACCCGGCGCTGGCCAGCGCGTTGTGCCTCGTGCATTCGCGTTTCAGCACCAACACGTTTCCCACCTGGGAACGCGCGCATCCCTACCGTTACGTCGCACACAACGGCGAAATCAACACCCTGCGCGGCAACATCAACTGGATGCACGCCCGCCAGTCGCTGTTCGCGTCCGACCTGTTCGGCGACGACCTCAGGAAGCTGCTGCCGGTCATCAACGAGGACGGCAGCGACTCGGCCATGTTCGACAATGCGCTGGAGTTTCTCACGCTCACCGGGCGGTCATTGCCGCACGCGGTGATGATGATGATTCCCGAGCCGTGGGAAAATCACGAGAGCATGGACGCGGAAAAACGGGCGTTCTACGAATATCATTCCTGCCTGCAGGAACCGTGGGACGGCCCCGCCTCCATCGCGTTCACCGACGGCGTGCGCATCGGCGCGTCCCTGGACCGCAACGGCCTGCGCCCGTCGCGTTACTACGTGACGAAGGATGACCGGGTGATCATGGCCAGCGAAGTCGGCGTGCTCGACGTGCCGCCGGAGCTGGTTGTCCAGAAAGGCCGTCTGCAGCCCGGCCGCATGTTCCTGATAGACACCGAGCTGGGCCGCATCGTCGCGGACGAGGAGTTGAAAAAGAAGGTGGCCACCGGGCATCCGTATCAGGTCTGGCTCGATCAGAACCATGTGTTGCTGAAAGACCTCCCCGAACCGCCTCACTTTCATGAACTGGACCACCGGACCGTATTCCAGCGCCAGCAGGCGTTCGGGTACACGTTCGAGGATTTGCGGTTCATTCTCGGTCCCATGGCCAGCGACGGCGTTCAACCCATCGGTTCGATGGGGACGGACACGCCGTTGGCGGTGCTCTCGAACAAACCGCAACTGCTCTACAACTATTTCAAACAGCTTTTCGCGCAGGTCACCAACCCGCCGATTGACCCCATCCGCGAGGAAATGATCACCTCCACCGAAACCATGATCGGCTCGGAAGGCAACCTGCTCCGGCCCGTGCCCGAAAGCTGCCGCATGATCAAGCTCGAGCATCCCATCCTCACCAACGAGGAACTGGAAAAGCTCCGCCACGTGGACCGCCCCGGTTTCAAGGCGGTCACGCTGCCGATTTTGTTCAAGGCGGCGGAAGGCGCGTCCGGAATGGAAGGCGCGCTCGACAAATTGTTCGTTGCCACCGACAAGGCAATTGCCGGAGGTTCGAACATTATCATTCTTTCCGACCGAGGCATCAGCGCCGAAAACGCGCCGATCCCCGGCCTGCTCGCCCTGGCCGGCCTGCACCATCATTTGATCCGGCAAGGCACGCGCACGCGCGTCGGCCTCGTGCTCGAATCGGGTGAGCCGCGCGAGGTTCATCATTTTGCGCTGCTCATCGGTTATGGTTGCAGCGCCATCAATCCCTACCTCGCGTTCGAGTCGCTCGACGACCTGATCCACGAGGGCTTGCTGCCCGGCCTTGATCATCAAACCGCCGTCAAGAAATACATCAAGGCGTCGGTCAAGGGCGTCGTCAAGACCATGGCCAAGATGGGCATCTCCACCATCCAAAGCTACCGCGGTGCCCAGATCTTCGAAGCCATCGGCTTAAGCCACGACGTGATTGACCGGTACTTCACCTGGACGGTGTCGCGCATCGAAGGTGTCAGCCTGGACGTGCTGGCCGAAGAAGCATTGGTGCGCCATCGCCGGGCCTATCCGGAACGCCCGGTGGACAACGTGGCGCTGGACACCGGCGGCCAGTATCAGTGGCGGAGCGACGGCGAGTTCCACCTGTTCAATCCCCAGACGATTCATAAACTGCAGCTCGCCTGCCGCACGGGCAGCTACAGGATTTTCAAGGAGTACAGCGAGCTGGTCAACAACCAGTCCCGGAATCTGTGCACGTTGCGCGGCCTGCTCGATTTAAAACTCGCCCGGCAGCCGGCTCCGAGCGAGGAAGCCGAGGGCGGCTGGTTGCAGGGCAGTCCCTCAAAATCTCCCGTGCCACGGCCGGTGCCCATCGAGGAAGTCGAGCCGGTTGAGGAAATCGTGAAACGGTTCAAGACCGGCGCCATGAGCTACGGCTCCATCAGCCAGGAAGCGCACGAGGCGCTGGCCATAGCCATGAACCGCCTCGGCGGCAAAAGCAACACCGGTGAAGGCGGCGAAGACCCGGAACGCTACGTCTGGACCAACGACCGCGGCGACTCGAAGAACAGCGCCATCAAGCAGGTTGCGTCCGGCCGCTTCGGCGTCACGAGCCAATACCTCGTCAACGCGAAGGAACTGCAAATCAAGATGGCCCAAGGTGCGAAACCCGGTGAAGGCGGCGAACTGCCCGGCCGCAAGGTGTATCCGTGGATTGCCAAAACGCGGCACACCACGCCGGGTGTCGGCTTGATTTCACCGCCGCCGCACCACGACATTTATTCCATCGAGGACCTCGCCCAGTTGATTCATGACCTGAAGAACGCGAACCGCAACGCGCGCGTGAGCGTGAAGCTCGTCGCCGAGGTCGGCGTGGGCACCGTCGCCGCCGGTGTCGCCAAGGCACACGCGGACGTGGTGCTCATCAGCGGTCACGATGGCGGCACGGGGGCGTCGCCGCTGTCCTCCATCAAACATTCGGGCATTCCGTGGGAGCTGGGCCTGGCCGAGACGCACCAGACGCTGGTGCTCAACAATCTCCGCAGCCGCATTTATGTGGAAGCCGACGGCCAGCTCAAAACCGGCCGGGACGTGGCCATCGCCGCGCTGCTGGGCGCGGAGGAATTTGGTTTTGCCACCGCGCCGCTCGTCGTGCTGGGCTGTCTGATGATGCGCGTTTGCCATTTGAACACCTGTCCGGTAGGCGTGGCCACCCAGGACCCGCAGCTCCGCAAACTGTTCGCCGGCAACCCGGATCACGTGGTCAATTTCATGCGGTTCATCGCCCTGGAATTGCGCGAGCTGATGGCCCAACTCGGTTTTCGCACCATCAACGAAATGGTCGGTCGCACCGACCGGCTCGAGCCGAAGAAGGCCATTGAGCATTGGAAGGCCCGCGGCCTCGATTTCACCAACATCCTGCGCCGACCGGACGTGGAGCCGGAGGTCGGCCGTTACCGGCAGATTGCCCAGGACCATGGCATCGAAAAATCGCTCGACGTGACGCGGTTGCTCGACATCTGCGAACCGGCCATCGAACGCGGCGAACGTGTGCATGCTGATTTGCCCATCCGCAACATCCACCGCGTCGTCGGCACCATCACCGGCAGCGAGGTAACGAAGAAATGGGGTCTGAACGGCCTGCCGGAGGACACCATCAATCTCAAATTCACCGGCAGCGCCGGCCAAAGCTTTGGCGCGTTCATTCCCAAGGGTATGACCCTCGAACTTGAAGGCGACGCCAACGATTATTTTGGCAAGGGCCTTAGCGGCGGCAAAATCATTGTCTATCCGCCGAAAGGTTCAGCATTTGCCGCTGAAGAAAACATCATCATCGGCAACGTGGCCTGCTACGGGGCCACAGCCGGTGAGGTGTTTGTGTGCGGCATGGCCGGCGAACGTTTCTGCGTACGCAACAGCGGCGCCAACGCGGTGGTCGAAGCCGTCGGCGATCACGGATGCGAATACATGACCGGTGGTCGCGTGATTGTTTTGGGCCGGACGGGCCGCAACTTTGCCGCCGGCATGTCCGGCGGCGTGGCCTATGTGCTGGACGAAGCCGACGATTTTCCGGCCCACTGCAACCCGGACATGGTCGGGCTGGAAGAACTGGAAGACCCCGACGAGATTGAGGAAATCTGGAAATTAATCCAGCGCCACCAGGCTTACACGAAAAGCGAACGCGCAGCGAAGGTGCTGGCGAAATGGCGGAAGCTTGTGCCCCGGTTCGTCAAGGTGATGCCGAAGGATTACCAGCGCGTGCTGCAAGCCATGCAGAAGGTGAAGGAACAGGGCTTGAGTGGCGACCAGGCCATCATGGCCGCGTTCGAGGAAAATGTCCGCGACGTCGCCCGCGTCGGTGGCGGCTGATCGCATGTTAAACGCAGAGACGCAGAGGACGCGGAGTTCCGCAGAGAAAAAACAGAAGAAAAAATTCTCCTCCGTGTTTCTTTGCGCTCTTTGGGCCTCTGCGTTAGAAGAAAGGGAAAATGGGTTATGCACGAGAACGAGATTTCGGAGCGGATCATCGGTGCGGCCATCGAAGTGCATCGTTATCATGGGCCGGGTTTGGTGGAACAGGTTTATGAAGAATCGTTATGTCATGAATTCAATTTGCACGGCATCCGGTTCGAACGGCAGAAGCCCGTGCCCATTGGTTACAAGGGTGTGACTTTGGGCGTGCCGCTGCGACTGGATTTGATTGTTGAGGAGAAAGTGATTGTGGATTTGAAAGCGAAAGAAGAAGTGACGCCACTCGACCCGGCGAAACTGTTGAGCTACCTCCGCCTGATGAAGTTGCGGTTGGGACTCATCATCAATTTCCATTCCGTTCTGCTGAAAGACGGTATTCATCGAGTGGTGAACGGCCTGCAACCGCTGGAACCAGGCTCGTTCAGCCTTTGAAGTCTGTAATGGAAGAATTAAACACAGGCAATTTTAACGCAGAGACGTCCACCCTCCGCAGTAGTTTTGCTACGGAGGACGGGCAAAGAACGCGGAGCGTCGCTGAGAGAAATCTAAAGAAAAAACTCTGCGTTTCTCTGCGCTCTCCGCGTCTCTGCGTTAAAATTTAGAACTTAAATGGGTAAGCCCACTGGATTTATCGAATATCTTCGTGAACTGCCGCTGGATCGCCCGGCCCTCGAACGCATCCGCGACTGGAACGAATTCCATGTTCACATGGAAGAAGCCAGGCTGCGCCAGCAGGGCGCGCGGTGCATGGATTGCGGCACGCCGTTCTGCCAGACCGGCACGCTTCTCAGCGGCATGGCCAGTGGTTGCCCCATCCACAATCTCATCCCGGAATGGAACGACCTCGTCTATCGCGGCCTTTGGAAGGAGGCGCTCGAACGCCTGCACAAGACGAATAATTTTCCCGAATTCACCGGCCGCGTCTGCCCGGCTCCCTGCGAAGGTTCCTGCGTGCTGGGCTTCAACGCCCCGCCGGTCACTATCAAGAACATCGAGTATGCCATCGCCGAAAAGGGCTGGGACGAAGGTTGGATTGTGCCCGAACCGCCGAAGCAACACACCGGCAAGAAGGTCGCCGTCGTCGGCTCCGGCCCGGCGGGCCTGTGCGCTGCGGCCCAATTAAACCGGGCCGGCCATGCCGTCACTGTGTTCGAGCGCGACGACCGCCCCGGCGGCCTGCTCATGTATGGCATCCCGAACATGAAACTCGACAAGGAACGGGTCGTCCTGCGCCGCATCCGGCAGATGGAAGCCGAAGGCGTCCAGTTTGTATGCAATACTGAGGTGGGCAAAAATTATCCCGCCGAAAAGCTGCTCAAGGAATTTAACGCCGTGATTCTGGCGACCGGCGCGACCCAGCCGCGTGATCTGCCAATCGAAGGCCGGGACCTCAAGGGCGTGCATTTCGCGATGGAATTCCTGACCGCCAACACGCGCAGCCTGCTCGATGGCAGGAAGAACGGGAACTTCATTTCCGCCACGGGCAAGGACGTCATCGTCATCGGTGGCGGCGACACCGGCACGGACTGCGTGGGCACGTCACTCCGCCAGGGTTGCCGGAGCCTGGTGCAGATTGAAATTCTGCCGCGTCCGCCGCTGGAACGTTCGGCTGATAATCCGTGGCCCGAATGGCCGAAGATTTATCGGCTGGACTACGGCCAGGAAGAGGCCGCGGCGAAGTTTGGTGGCGACCCGCGCATTTATCTGACCACCGCCAAAAAATTCATTGGCGACGACCACGGACAGGTGAAGGAAGTGCTCACCGTCCAGATTGAGTGGGAGAAAAACGCGCAGGGACAATTCATCCCCAAGCCGGTGCCGGGCACGGAAAAGGTTTTGCCGGCGCAACTCGTGTTGCTGGCGATGGGTTTTCTGGGACCGGAACAACGGTTGCTGGACGCGCTCAAGCTCGAACGCGACCCGCGCACCAACGTGAAGGCCGAGTTCGAAAAATACACCACAAACATACCGGGCGTGTTCGCCTGCGGCGATTGCCGTCGCGGCCAGAGTTTGGTGGTGTGGGCCTTCAACGAAGGCCGCGGCGCCGCCCGGGAGTGTGACCGGTGTTTAATGGGTTCAACAGATTTGCCCTAATCCCCAATCGGTGGGGCGAGGCTCCTGACGAGCCGTTCCCTCAATTCCCTGTCCGCCATAGCCTCGGCGACGGCGGATCGTCCTCGTCTGCCGCGCCGAAGCGTCTGCGCGTAGGCTGGTCCTCAAAACTCTTAACGCAGAATCGCAAAGAACGCAGAGGAGCGCAGAGAATTCCGACCGGTGGGGCAAGACTCCGTCGAGCCATGCTCTCAACCCTCAACTCTCAACCTTCGACTAAGCATCAACCGCGGATGAACGCAGATTGACGCAGATTACCATGGGTTTGCCGGTGCAGTTCAAATACGACTTTTATCGCTTTAATTGGACCGAAACATGCTGAATTTGCCCCGGAAAATTGGAATTTATGGGGAATGCTTTGCGTAGCGAAGCTAAAGCTCCGATTGACGGGCAGCCCAGAATTCGATGAAAACCAGGTATTCAAATCAAAAAGACGGTCAATTCCCGCCGCGCGGCCGGGCGGGAATGACGCTGGTTGAGGTGGTTATCGCTTTGGCCATCACCGGGCTGACCGTAGGGGGAATCGTCGCGGGATATCTCTACTGCACGACAGCCGCGGTAAAGGCCGAACTGGTCCAGGCGGCGAGTGCCAGGGCGATGGAACGCATCGAACAGGCACGCAGCGCCCAGTGGGATACAGCCGGTTCGACAAACGTGGACCAGTTGGTGGCCACGAATTTTCCCGACGAGGTCGTCTCATTGGATACGCCCGGATCCGGTTCCGGCGGCACGTCGGCCACCATTATGACGACGATTTCACAGATTTCAGTTACCCCGCCGATCAAAAGCATCCGGGTGGATTGCGTCTGGCAATTCCGGGGAACCGAGTGGATCACCAACACCATTGAAACCATCCGAGCCCCCGACCAATGAAGCTCCGAGTTCCAGTTCCGGGTTCAGGTCGCCGCAGATGGCCAATGTGGGACAAAGGCTTCACCCTGCCGGAAATCCTCATTGCGACGACAGTGTTTCTGCTGATGGTCGGTGGCATCATTGCTGCGAACCTTCTTGGCTTGAGAATGTTTCAAATCACCCAAACCAAGCTCAACGCCATCACGTGGTCCCGCCAAACAATCGAAGAAATATTAGGTGAAGTCCGCGCTTGTAGTTCCGTGGAGGTCGGCAATATTACGACGAACAGTGTTTTCGAGGGGTTGCTGGATGGGGAGACGCAGCAGGGTAACAGCCTGTTCATTTATCCGACCACGAATACCGCCAACTACATCGTCTATTTTATCAGTTCGTCAGACGAGACGTTCAGGCAAACCGTGGCCGCACCGAGCGGCACCAACACCGTCATCCTGGCCGATTCCGTAACCAACACTATCGCATTCACCGCCCAGGATTTTTCCGGGAATGTGCTGACCAACAGCCAGAACAACCGGGTGATTCACCTCACCCTTGAATTTTATCAACCGGCGCGTTTCATGGTAGGCGCAGACTATTACAAAATCGAAACCTCCATGACGCGACGTACGCTGCAATAAACATGAAAACCGCAATTACAGCCCGAAAGCCGGATCAGACCGGCAGCGCCCTGATGCTGACGCTGATCATGAGCGCCATCGCCCTGGCGTTGCTGGCTGGGGCGATGTCCTGGTCGGCCAGCAGCACCCGATTGACGTACCGTTCCATCCAATATAATCGTTCGGTCGCCGCGGCGGAAGCCGCCACGGAAAAGGTGGTGACTCAAATCAACCATGATTTCCTGTACGGCACTGAGAAGCTGGTCATCAACAACCTGAACACCTATCAGAACACGGTGCCTTCGTCGTCGGACTCCCCCTACTGGAGCACCTGGAAATTCGATGACGGCAATGGCAATACTGGCCAGACGTATGTGCAACGCGGAGCGGCGGTAAACTACATTGTGCTGAACTCGACTTACGCCGGCTTGCAGGGGTATGTCTCGACTTATACGATCGTGTCACACGCACAAGATACTGCCAGTCCGCAGCAAGTCATCGCGGGAGTGCTTCAGCAATTGCAATTGGCCAGCATCCCCGTTTTTCAGTTTGCCATGTATTCCTCGGGTGAAATGGAAATCAGTTGCGGCCAGCCTTTCGATATCACCGGACGGGTGCATTCCAACGGGGAACTCTACGTCGAACCGGACAACTCTCTGACGTTTGAGTCCAGTGTCACCGCTGTTTTAAGTGTCCTGTTCCAACGGGACCCGCTCGACACTCGCGGCAAACCGTCCGGCACGGTGGTTTATGCGGAAACCAATCAACCGGTTTTTCCCGTTCCGGCATTGACGCTGCCCATCGGCACCACCAACACCCCGCAAGCCATCCGGGAAATCATCGAACCGCCGCCCGTCGGCGAAGACCCCACCTCGGCCCTCGGCCAGCTGCGGTATTATAATCAGTGCGACATGATTGTGGTCGCTTCGGATACCGGGATCAGCGCCACTAGCGGATATTTAATTAATGGCTTTCACACTTATATTCCGACCAATGATCTGGCGACGTTTGTCTCGATCACCAACAGTTTTTGGGACGCGCGTGAGGGCAAAACGGTCCAACCCATTGATATCAATATCGGGAATCTCACGGCCTGGAGCCTGACCAATTCCAGCCTGCGTTACTCTACCATCGGGTCGAATCTGATTTTGAGCTCGGTTTATGTGTTGGATTCCCGCACGTTGACGGGTAACAACCTGAACGCGGTTCGGGTGTTCAACGGACGCCAACTGCCTCCGAACGGGCTTACCGTGGCCACGGGGCGTCCGCTTTACGTTTGGGGCGACTATAACGAACTGAACACGACGAATCTCGGAACCGCCAACACCTCCGCCACCCTACCGGCTTCGCTGGTGGCCGATGCCATCACGATTCTGTCTGACAGTTGGTCGGACGCGAACAGCGCAAACCCGGTGGGTTCGCGCGTTGCATCATCCACCACCGTCAACGCCGCCATTCTGACCGGCGCCGTTGACACGACCTTGGGACACTACAGCGGCGGCATGGAAAACTTCCCGCGTTTTCTTGAAACTTGGGGGACAACCAAATTCACCTATAATGGTTCGATGATCAAAATGTTCCCGAGCCTCTATGCCACCAGTTATTGGAACAACAATAATAACATTTATAGCCCGCCCACCCGCAACTGGGCTTATGACGCCAATTTCGATGACCCGACCAAGCTGCCGCCAAAGACGCCGAGTTTGTTGCAGGTGACTCGTGGCCAGTGGGCCACCGTGCCTCCCGGCCAAAATGCGGCGCCGTAATTCCGCGGCCGGCGAAAAAGTCCGCCGGTCCGGTTGAATTTCATGCATGATTGGAAAAATGGGACCGAAATCGGCATTCAATGGGTTGGCGGCTGGCTTGCGGTCGCAACCGGCTGCCCGGCTGATTCCATTTGGACTGATGAACCGGCTCAAAATGGCGGCGCAAGCTTTTGCCCGTCGAATGGTTCCCGGTGTGGCGCGGGCGTCATGGATTAACCCGTCTTTGATTCTCTTTGTGGCGGGACTTTGGTGCCTGCCGTTGCGCGGAGCTGCGGATATGAATACTGGCGAATTCGAGACGCCGCCACCGCAGCCGGGGTCCATCCAATGGGAAATAATCCAACAAAACGCCAGGGAACGCCAGGAGCGTTACCGGAAACGTGTGTCCATCCCCGATGCCATGGGCACAAATGTTCCAAGATCCACCGCGGCAAATTTGATCAACGGTCCGAAAATGGAGGCGGCCCCAACGCCACCTTCCACCGCTTCATCCGGAATCGTCTTACAGCTGCTTTTTTTCGCCGCCGCGTTCGTTTTGACCGGAGTTCTGATTGTCCGCAGATTTGCCCCCCGGGTTCTCGTTGACATCAACCAGCGGTTCAGTCCGTGGGCGCTTGCTCCGGCCGCCGGGTGGAATCCTTCGGCAAGAGTTCGCGCGGAGGAGAAAGCCTTTGGCGAGTTTCTTACGGTGTTCCGGGTCGGTCCGTTCGCCTCACCACCCGCCGGCTTGCCTGAGAATGACAATCCGCTCAACGAATTTTATGCACGGGCGAAAGAGCGCCTCGTCACGCGGCGAAAGCTCCTTCAGGACATCGGTCGGGAGTCGAGCGACCTGGCCCGGCAAAAAATGCTGACGAATCTATATTTCGAGATGGGTGTGCTGAAAGACGAGGCCGGTATTCCGGAGGCGCTCCCGGTGTGGCAGGCGGCTTCCGCCCTGGAGGGACTGCTCAAACAGCTCACCGAGGAAATGAGGAATGTCACGCCTTCCACCCTGCGAACCGTCGCTGGCGGCCTGGATTTGCTGGACGATTTGTGCGTGCCGGGATTGCCACCGGATCTCCTGACGGATCGTCCCCTCAAGTTTTTGGTCGTAGACGACGACATGATAAGCCGCCAGGCCTTGTCCCGCTCGCTGGAAAAAGCGTTTAGCCAGCCGGACCTCGCTATGGATGGCGAAACGGCATTGGCCCGGGCCGCCCAGCAGGCTTACGACGTGATTTTTCTGGACGTGGTCATGCCGGGCATGGACGGGTTCGAGGTCTGCACAAAAATTCGCGACACCGTTCCCAACCGCGCTACGCCGGTGGTCTTTGTCACCCGCCTGAGCGACTTCGACGCACGCTGCAAGTCAACCCTCAGCGGCGGCAACGATCTCATGGGGAAACCATTTCTCCTCTTTGAAGTCACCGTCAAGGCGCTCACGCTCGCGTTGCACGGTCGTCTCCACGGGCGCGCTCAGAAACCTCTCCCGAAACCCGACCAGAGCCGGGACACGGCGGATTTGTTGGCGACGGTCACGGAGCATCCGCGTCCCGTCCCCAGTTCCACCATCGCCCTGCGAACGCCGCTTTCAACGCCGCCGTCGGAGCCGAGCGAGTTTACCAATGTCTTCTTGACCCGCGCGTCCATGCACCTTGGCCCGTTGCAGGAACTTTGTCAGGCGATGCTTCGGACCACGAATGAGGAGACGCGGCAGATCATGCTGGTGGATGGCTTTCTGCGCATTAATTCATTGCTTCCCAGGCCTGCCCCCCCGGTGGTGCATCCAGCTTATCAATTGAGTGCCGCGCTGGAAGGACTGCTCAGAAAAATGCTGCAGAATTCCAGGCATGCCACGCCGTCCGCGCTGGTCACCGTGACCGCCGCGGTGGATTTGCTCAATGACCTGTGTGTGCCGGGAATGAAAGCGGACCTGGCCATCAATCCGCCGATTCACATGCTGGTGGTGGACGATGATCTCGTGGCGCGCCGGGCGCTCGTCGGCGCCCTGCAAACGGTTTTTGAAAAGCCGAAAAGCGCGGAGAACGGAGTGGCGGCACTCGCCCTGGCGCTGAAAAAACCATTCGACGTGATTTTCCTGGACGTGCTGATGCCCGGCATGGACGGGTTCGAAGTCTGCTCAAAAATTCGCGAAACCATTCTCAACCGCGTCACGCCGGTGGTCTTTGTCACCCGCCTGAGCGACTTCGACACGCGCTGCCAGTCAACCCTCAGCGGCGGCAACGACCTCATGGTGAAACCGTTTCTCACTTCGGAGATCACCGTCAAAGCGCTTACGTTCGCCCTGCGCGGTCGTCTCCAACAACTTAAAACGCAGCCGTGCGCGTGAACGTGCCGCGGGCGGGACTGCCGTCGCAACAAATATTCAACCACGGGTGGAGATGGATGAACACGGATTGAAACCGCGAAATATTTGGCCGCAAGAAGGCGCAGAAGCTTTTACCGAAGAAAACGAAGGAAACAAAGTGTGGAAGCATCTTTCAGTACTTCGTTGCCTCCTGTGCAATCCAGTTTTTTAACGCAGAGACGCCGAGGCCGCAAAGGAACGCAAAGAAAGCAAACATCCTTTCACACGAATTTCACGAATTAACACTGATTTTCTCGTGGGAACGCACCGCCGCGCCGCGCCAAATTTCTTCAATCGCAAGGAGTCTGCCCTCCAAGCTGCCAGTTAAGAACAACTTACGAAAAAAAACGCATTGTGAAATCAGTTTTTGCTTGCCTCCGGGTTGCCGGGTTATATAATGACAGCGACGCGCCGGGTAATATCCTCGGCACAGAACCAAGTTAAACCCAAACCTTCATTCCTGATATTATGCGCAAAATTGTTCATCTGGTTACACAGGCAATCCTCGCCGGAGGGTTGATAACATTTCAGTCAAATTGCAGTGGCATCACCTACAATGCGGCGAACGATTTTTCATTGAACTCAAATCCGAATGGTGTCTGGAGCTACGGCTTCAGCTACACCTTGGGCGCCCCCATGGGTCTCGACGACGTAGCTATCCAAAACAGCTATGGCTTGTACATCTGGCGCAATGCCAGCCAGGACCCGAACGGTCCGAGTTTTGCCTTTAATCCAACTGCCAGCACCATTACCATCGACGGGGGGATGAACGATATGGTCTGGAATCCGTATCAACTCTCCATGGACCCCGGTTCCGGTGGTCAATACTGTGTCCTTCGCTTCAACCCTCCTGAGAGCGGTGAGTATCAGATTCAAGGGGCATTCAGCAGCGTGGATCAATACTTTGGCGCCAAAACCGACGTTCACATCCTCCTGAACGGAACGTCCTTTTTCGACAGCGAGGTGTATGGCACCACCAGCGTGACGGACTTCAATCAGACCATCCAGCTTAATGCGGGAGACGTTGTGGATTTTGCGGTGGGGACTGACGGTTTGCCGTGGGGATGGGACACGACCGGACTCGACGCCACGGTTACTCCTGTGCCTGAGCCGTCCGTGATTGGCGTGCTCGCCGTTGGCTTTTTGCTGCTTTACCGCTTTCGTTCCAGAGAGACTGCGTCCTGAACCGGGAGTAGCGTCCGAAACAGAGAATTGAACCGCGGATGGACGCGGATGCCGTAGATTTCTTAACGCAGCCTGTCGCGCCGTAGCTTGCGAAGGCGGAAGCCGCAAAGGGCGCAGAGTAAAAACGTTGAGAAATTCCGCATTCTGCATTCTGAATTCAACAGGTGGGCCACACCGATCTGCCGTAGATTTTTCCCATTCATTCGGTGTTCGATGTTTTTCCACCGCCCTCAGCCAAACAGCAACCACCTCCGGAAACTTCTTGCCATGTAGCCACAACAGGGCTACATTCGTCCCATGAGCAAAACCGCCACCATTCGTGCCCGGGTCGAGCCCGGCCTCAAGAGCGAGGTTGAAGACATCCTCGGCCATCTGGGGCTGACGGCTTCCGAAACGGTTCATCTGCTTTACCGGCAGATCAAACTGCAACGCGGCCTGCCTTTCGAGCGGCGAATTACGACCGCGTCCACCGCACGCACCCTCAACGCGAGCAAGGCGGGCCGGAGGGTGACGCGCTCTGGCAGCAAAAAGGCACTCTCCGCCGATTTGGGCATGTGAGAACCT
>Ga0187873_1001514_pt1 | contig 19121 bp, 17 predicted proteins | sample June2016WEW_16_1_2_FD_133012 | JGI IMG/M metagenome (GOLD analysis project Ga0187873, IMG submission 133012) | Peatland microbial communities from SPRUCE experiment site at the Marcell Experimental Forest, Minnesota, USA - June2016WEW_16_100 | ecosystem: Environmental > Terrestrial > Soil >... | reverse complement strand
TCAACGCGAAGTCGCGGTCAAAATTGTCCGTGCCCGAATCCGCCATGTGCAGGCTGTAGCCCGGCATCTCCTCCGCGGATTCCTTGGCCAGCCCGTTCATCTGCCGGAGCAACTGCTCGCGCAATTCGAGCAGCCGGTTGTAATACTTCTGCCATTCGGGCTTGATCTTCTTCATCGCGACGGGGGCCCTGGATTTCGACGCTGGCCGGCCGAGAATCGCAGCTGTCGCGGCGGAGGTTTGCAGCTTGCCGTGCGACATTTTCATATTTTTTCCTTATTCTTTATTGTCACAATTTCAAATCCGTTTCCGCTGTTAGAGCAGGTTTCAGACCATTAAAAGCGCGGGAATGTAACAAAGGAGATTAAATACGCCATAAAAATCTTCAGGAATTCTTGGGCGGGAAAATCAGCCCTTCTCAATGCACGCATAGGCGTTGTGATTGTGGATGCTCTCGAAGTTTTCCGCTTCGACCTTGTACCACCGCACCCGCGCATCGGCATTCAGCTTCAGCGCCACGTTGCGCACCAAATCCTCGGCGAACACCGGGTTCTTATACGCGCGCTCTGTCACCGCCTTTTCGTCCTGCCGCTTGAGCAGCGCAAACAGTTCCGAACTCGCCGAGCTTTCGACCATTGCAATCAAATCTTCAATCCAGACTGATTTGTTCATGCGAATCGCCACCGTGACTTCGCCGCGCTGATTGTGTGCGCCGTATTTGGCAATCGCTTTGGAACATGGGCACAGCGTCGTGACGTTCGCCTTCACCGTCAGGACGAAATCAATGTCCGGCCCGCACGCCGTGGCATCGAACCGCGCGGTGTAATCCATCACGCTTTCCATGCGCGACACCGGCGCTTTTTTGACCATGAAATACGGGAACTCGATTTCCAGATGCGATATGGCCGCGTGAAATTTTTTCTGCAGTGCGTAAAGGATTTCGCGGATGTTCTCCACATGGATGATGCTGCCGTGCGCGTTGAGCACCTCGATGAACCGGCTCATGTGCGTGCCTTTGAATTCCTTCGGCAAATCCACAAACATCCCGATGGTGGCCACCGTGTTTTGCACGCTGCGCGCCTTGTCGCGCACCTGGATCGGAAAACGCAGCCCGCGCACGCCCACCTTGTCCACCCGCAACTCACGGTGGTCGCACTCGCTCTGCTTGTCATGCAATTTTCCCGCCGCGACCTTTCGCCTGGCCGCGCGGAACGCGATTCCGTTCTGGCTGATTTTCAGCACGGGGAGACAGTAGCAGCGCGGGCGAAATTTGCAAACGCTTCATCTCATCGAAAAATTTTTTGACCCGTCTTAACATCCCGTTTATCCTGCCGCCCGTGCCAAAACGTTTTTGGTTTCAGTTTATCCTGCTTCAGTTTGCGTTGTTTTGTTCGATTGCCTTCGGGGCGGACACATTTCGCGTGGCCACTTATAACGTGGAAAATTATCTCGACCAGCCGACGGAATCGCGTCCGCAGGCCAAACCCGTTGAGGCGCGCGCCAAAGTCCGCGAAAGCATTCGCGCGCTGAATCCCGACGTGCTCGCGCTCGAAGAAATGGGCGGCACCAACGCGCTCATGGAACTGCGCGCCTCGCTAAAAGCCGAGGGCGCGGATTATCCATATTGGGAATTTATCAGCGGGATGGACACGAACATCCACGTGGCCGTTTTGAGCAAGCTGCCCATCGTCGCCCGTCATCCGTACACGAACGACGTTTTTCTGCTCGATGGACGCCAGTTCCGCGTCAGCCGCGGTTTTGCCGAAGTGGACATTCGCGCCGCTCCAAATTTCACATTCACGCTCATTGCCGCGCATCTGAAATCGCGCCGACCCGTGCCCGACGCCGACCAAGCCGAGGAACGCTTCGAAGAAGCCAGAATTCTGCGCGGCATTATTGACGAACATTTCAAGGCGAACCCGAATGCAAAACTGATTGTCCTCGGCGATTTCAACGACGTGAAAAGCTCGGATTCGATCAAAAAAATCATCGGTCATGGAAGATTCGAACTCACCGACACACGGCCTGCCGAGCGGAACGGGGACAACACACCCGCTGAAAAACCCTGGTTTGCCCCGTGCGACATCACGTGGACGTATTACTACGGCAAGGAAGACACTTACAGCCGTATGGATTACATATTATTGAGCCCCGCGATGGTGAGCGATTGGGTCAAGAACGAGACTTATGTGCTGACAATGCCGAACTGGGGAGTTGGTTCAGACCATCGGCCAATCGTCGCGACATTTGAGGCGGAAAATAATTAGAAACCGGGAGGGACGGCGTGCCCGCCTCGGCGTAGCCTTTGGCGAAGCCCGGGTCGCCGTCCCCAAATAAAAATGGACCGGCAAAATGCCGATCCTCCCATCATAATTTTTCCGGCTTCGACATCAAATCCACGATGCGCTGGAGCAACCGCCCCGCCGCGCCACCATCGAGCACCCGGTGGTCGAAGCTCAACGTGAGGTAACCTTCCATGACGGGCACGAACCGGTCTTTGGCTTCGTCCCAATGCGGCATTCTCCGGCCCGCGCCCATGCCGAGCACGAGCGTCTGCTCCGGCAACGGAATCGGCGTCGCCCAAATCAGACCGAACGTGCCGTAGTTTGTCACCGTTGCAATCGAACCGCCGGTGGCTTCCGCCGGAAGTTTCTGCGCGCGCGCAAGCTCGATGAGTTTGTTGTAATGCGGCACCAATTCTTTCAATGGCTTTTTATCCGCGTTACGAATCACCGGCACGAGCACGCCGTCCTCGGCTTCAACAGCAACCCCCACGTCAATCGCCGATGGATGGACGATTTTGCTGCCGACGAGCCGGCCGGCCGGAGCGCTGTTTTCCGAAAGCGCAATGGCCAGCGCGCGCAGCGCGTAAAGTGCCGGGCCGGGCTTTGGGTCCGACGCTTTGCGATGCGCCAGCAGCGCATCGAGTTGGACCGGAAGTCCGACGGTTGCCAGCGGGCGCGTCCAACTGCGGCGCATGGCATCGGCCACAGCCACGCGCATCGACGAGGCCTGGCTTATTTTTTGTTTTTCAAGATGCGCGATGAACTTTTCAAAATCCTCAACGGTCACGCGCCCTGCCGCGCCGCTGCCCGCGACGCCCGCAAGATCGGCGGCGCTCAAACCGAGTTCAATCATGCGCGCCTTGAGTCGCGGCGAAAGATAGCTTGCACCCGCCGCGTTCGCCGGCACGGGCAATCCGCGCACGGTCGGCCGCACGCGGTTCCTGCCGCCGTTCGCATCCGGCTTTGAAACGTGCCCGGCGTCGCCCGCTTTGGCTGGAGTGCAAATCGCCAGACCGAGCCGCGCCGCTTCTTCGTTTGTGGCTTCAATGTGGCCGAGCGCCGCGCCGACGGCGTAGCTTTCGTTCAGTTGCACGGTGAACTTTTCAATGCGCCCGCGACAAGGCGACGTGACGGTCATGCTGGCCTTGTTCGTTTCGACTTCAATCAAATCCTGGCCGGCTTCAACAGTGTCGCCGGGCTTGACAAGAAAGTTGATGATGTTGGCCTCGGCGATGGACTCGCCGAGCTGCGGCATGATGATGGGAATGGAAGGCATAAAATCAAACCACGAAGGCACAAAGACACAAAGATTTCATTATTGAATTTTCCGTCAACTTCGCTTCTTCGCGTCTTTGTGGTTCAAGAGTTATCATAGTCGTAACAATTTTCTCGCGGCGGCGGCGACGGCGTGTGCAGTGGGACGGTGCGCGGTCCACAAATTGGGATGATACGGCACGGGTGTGTCCTTGGCATTGAGTCGTTGCGGTGGCACATCGAGCAAACCAAATCCTTCACTCGTGACACGGGCGATGACTTCCGCCGTCACCCCGCCCCACGGCCACGCTTCACCGACGCAGAGCAATCGTCCCGTTCGCGCGACGCTGGCCATGACGGTGTCGGTGTCAAGCGGTTTGATGGAGCGCAAGTCAACCACTTCAACTTCCCAGCCTTCGGGCGAAAGCTCCTTCGCTGCTTCAAGCGCCTCATGCACCATGGCGCTGTAGGCAACGATGGTCATGTCGCGGCCGACGCGCGCGATTCGCGCCTTGCCAACAGGCAGGGCTTCGCTTGGCAGTTTTTCGGCTTTGAGATGGTAATAAAGAAATTTGTGCTCGCAAAAAATCACCGGGTCGTCAATCGCCACCGCTTCAAGCAACATGCTGTAAGCGTCTTCGACCGTTGCGGGCGTCAGCACAATCAATCCCGGATAATGCGCATACACGGTTTCCATGCACTGGCTGTGAAACGGCCCGCCGCCCGACGTGCCCCCGAAAGGCAATCGCACGGTGATCGGACATGGCACGTTTGTGCGCCAGAAAAGCGCCGCGGCTTGATTGACAATCTGGTTGAAACCGGTGGTGGAAAAATCCGCGAACTGCATTTCGATGATCGGCCTCATGCCTTCAATCGCCGCGCCGACGGCCAGACCCATCATGGCGTCCTCGCTGATGGGCGAATCGAGAACGCGACCGGGAAATTCCTTCGCCAGATTTTTCGTGGCCTTGAACGCGCCGCCGAACGCGCCGACGTCCTGCCCGTAAATGAACACGCGCGGGTCATCGCGCAATGCATGAGCCTGCGCTTCGCGAATGGCTTCAAGATAGGTGATGCTCACAGGACGGAGTAAATGGTTAACCCTGCTCGAGCCCTTCGTTCAAATGTCCGGTTGAAATTGCGCGCCAATCTTCCACAAACGGATCGGGCGCGGGCTCGCGTTGCGCCTGGGCAACGGCTTCTTCGACTTCGCGGACGATTTCATCGCGCATCGTTTTCAACGATGCGGTGTCCGCCCATTTTTGGCGGAGCAAAAATTCCCCGGCGACCTTCAGACAATCGCGTCCGACCGGCGACGCCTTCAATTTCGGGTCAACGTAACCCGCATCATCGTGTTCGCCATGGCCGCAGAGCCGGAGCAATGTGGCGACAACCAGTTGCGGGCCGTGACCGGCGCGGGCGCGCGCGACGGCGCCGCCGACAACTTTCAGGCATGCGTTCAAATCCGTTCCGTCCACCGATTGGACTTCAACGCCGTAACCAATGGCTTTGTCTGCAAGATTTTCACAGGCGAACTGGCGGGAGGTCGGCGTTGAATAGGCGTAGTGATTATCAGCCACAACCAGAACCAGCGGCAATTTTTCAATGGCAGCCTGGTTGAGCGCCTCGTGAAACGAGCCGGTGGACGTGGCGCCGTCGCCGATGCTGGCGACGCCGACCATGCCGCCGATGCCTTTCATGCGGCGCGCGAACAACACACCGTTGACGACGGAAATCATCGCGCCGAGATGGCTGATCATCGGCAGATAACCTTCCCTGGGTTTGCCGCGATGAACGTTTCCATCGCGCCCGCGCATGGGGCCGAGCGCCGAGCCAAGATACGTGCGTGCGGCGTCCAGCACGGATTCGCCGAACGCCAATCTCCCCGCCGCATCGCGAATCAGCGGAGCGAACACGTCGCCTTTCTTGAGCGAAACGCCGATTGCCGCGCTCAACGCTTCCTGCCCGCGGCCGAGAAAAACGCCGCCGTGGATTCTTCCGGCGCGCCAAAGCGAGGCGAATTTGTCGTCCAACACGCGCGCCAGCAGCATGAAACGATAGGCGACGAGATGCACTTCACGCTCGCCGGCGCGAACGCTCACTGGTTTGGTGTCGGACACCGTTTGCAGCATGGCGGCACTTTATCGCCGAAATCGCGTGTCAGCAACGCTTCTTTCCGCGTTAAATGTTCCGCGATGCGAATATGCCGGGGCGGAAAATGGCGCGATAGCGTCTTGGAGTGCACCGGCCCTCCGGCGCTTTCGTTGGCCAGTCATGTCCCCAAAGCGGCAGAGGACTACCGCCCGTCCTCCGCAGTAGCTCTGCTACGGAGGGTGGACAGTCCAAGACCATCCGGTTTTGGTTTTGCGGAGGAGTGTCCGGCAAATCCCGGCGCGCGAATTTTCAAAGGGATGGCGAACGATTCTCCTTCTCCGTGGGGAGAAGGCCGGGTTGAGGGAGGACGTGCAAAATCGAAATGCCGGGACGAAAGAGAATGCGTTGGCGGAAATTTAAGTTTGCCGTTTATATTCGATTTTCCAAACGCTGTTTGCCCCGCCCTTAAAGATCATTCCTGTGCGGTATTTCCCGCCGAAACTGGACGACCTGAAATTCCATCAAACATCAGCGTTGACAGCACAATAAACGGATTCATAGTCAAACCAAAACAACAATGTTAGACCGCAATAATGCGCTCGACTCATTGTTAGGCGCACAATGGAGAACCAAAATGGGCTTGTTAGATCGCATAGACCCAGAAGTCAAAAAACTGCTTACGCGCGCCGAGGATCTCACCCCGACATACAAGGGCAATCCAGATGACCCATTGCAAGTGAGTGTCTTGAAAGACGTGAATGAATGGTGGCTTGAGATGAACCTTGTTCGTCGCGTAGAAGACGGCGAACTCACCACGTTTATCTACTCGTCCTCGGATGCAGCGACCATCAACATCAGGCTCAATACCGAAGTGCTAGTGGAACGCTCGTACCGAAACCGCCGCGAGTCCCATTTGAAACCTCCCGCTTGGCGGTATGAAGTCAGTCCGGCTACAGTCAAGTTTGTTCGCGAATGGGTCAGGAGAAAAGCCCTGCCTCAGATCGAATCGAAACTATCCCGGCAACAAGCACTTGCTCAGAAGCACGCCACGGAGGTCGAGCTAATGCGAAAGAAGTACCTGCCGTGATTGCCGTTGTTTGTTCGGGTATCCGAGTGGAGTTCAGCAATGAATGAGGGGAGGCTCAGATGGTAGAACACCCTGCAATTGGGAAACCGCCCAACAAATCGCCGGAGCCAACCGCCGTTGGCGCTTTCGTTTCCCGACAAGTCGGGATTCACGTCGTCGGTCGGCGGTGGCTCAGCTTTCTACGTTAGGCAGCATTAAACACACTCACATTATGAACGCACAATCTGACATCAATCAAATGGTCGCCATCACTTATACATTGCTACTCGTCTTTGGAGTTGGAGGCTTCGCTTACGTGATTTGGAGTTTTTCACGGTCGAAGTTGCTTTTACGCCGCTGGGCGGAGAAAAATAAATTCCAGATTCTGCAATCCACGCTTAAGCCTTTTTCCAAGGGTATATTTAAGTTCTTTGGAGGCTTGCAGACGGAGTATTATGTGCGCATTCGTGACCAGGAAGGCCAAGAGCATTCTGGTTGGCTGCGTTACGAGGGTGGCTTCTGGACAGCGATTTTCAAACTGCCCGAGATTAGATGGGAACCCGAATCATAACAAAGATGCTGCCTAACACCGCGCTGGAGCCAACGGCCACCGCCGTTTCAGTTTTGACCGTCAGATGAAACTTGGACATCATCATTGCAAGCGAGAGTCAGGCTCCGGTGACCGTGGCTCAGCTTTGGATCGTTAGGCCACTCGCGCACGCTAATTATCGAGCACATGGACAGTCAATTTCTCAATATGTCCTGCCCGCATTGTGGCGGTGGCATTGAGTTTCCAGCCCACGGCGTTGGCGAGCGTATCGCTTGTCCACATTGCAGCACGGATATTGTCTTAGCTGTTCCCGTCCTGATTCAGCCGTCACCGACGCGGCGCGCTGTTACACCCACGCACAGCGCATCGTCATCATCGCATTCGTCCGGCTGCATGGGATGTGCTTTGACGATTGCCGCTCTCGTGTTCCTTCTCCTTGCATTTATTTTTCTCATTGAGGGCACACGTAGTTTGTTCACGCCCGCTCCCAAGAAGATTCCTGTGAGCGCAGAGGAGCTTGGTGACCGCTGGCCACTAACTGTCACTAGCGGGTACATCTACAAGCGCGACGTCTCGCAGGGACGGAGTGAGGTTATCTTTGTCGCACCCGATGGCAAAGAGTATGGTCTGAATGGGGTAGCCCAGAGCGATGGCTATCTCGACATTCATGAGATTACGAAGCTTGAGAACGTTTCATACGGTCAGGAATACGAAGATGTGAGTGAATTGATTAGTATCGGTCTATATGGCAAGTGAGAGACGAATGACGTGGCTTAACACCTCGCTGGAGCCAACGCGGGATGGCCGCTTCGTGGTTGACATCCTTGACCCGGCGTGGCTCAGTTCTCGTCGTTAGGCATCATTCGCACATGAGCAGGTCATCGTCATTACTCGCACAAGTCATTGCACTCTCGGTGTGCCTGACCGCGTGGCAGGGCTTCGGTGCCGAGGCCAAGCCTTGGGTGATGCTCACCAATTGCCAGTATATCGCCAACGCCGACAACGACGGCGACAGCTTCCACGTGCGCAGCGGCACCAACGAATTTCTGTTGCGCCTCTACTTTGTGGACGCGCCGGAAACCAATCTGCGCTACCCGGAGCGCACCAGTGAGCAGAGCGAGTATTTCGGCGTCACCTTGGACGAGACCATGAAGGGAGGCCGGACGGCCAGAGACGTCGTGCGCGACAGGCTGCGGGAGCCCTTCACCGTTTGGACGCGTTGGGCGAGCGCCGCCGGTCGCAGCCGGGAGCTGCGCTACTACGGTTTTGTGCTGGTGGGCACCAACGCTCTGGACGAGCTTTTGGTCAGCCAGGGGTTGGCGCGGATCAAGGGCGTTCAACCGAATTTGCCCACGGGCGAGAAGGCAGCGGCACATTTGCAGAGGCTGATCGCACTAGAGGCAGGCGCCAAGCAGCAGAGAGTCGGCTTGTGGGCGAGTTCGCCTCAAAAGAAGACGGAGACAGAAAAGCCGTGACGCTAATACCGCGCTGGGGCTTGTTGTTGTTTACCTTTAATACAACTTAACCATCACCCACAAAACAAGGAGACATCTTATGCGCAAACTGATTCAGATTCTGGCTTTTCTGGCGATCATCAATCTGGCGGCGGCCCAGCCGGTCCGCACCGAGGTGACCAACGTCACCACACCCGCTGTGGATTCCAAACCGAACAGCGACACGGTGCCGGATGTTTATGCGCTCAGCGGGCAATTCGATCGGATTCTGGTGCTGCGCTTCAAATATCAAACCGACCTGCTGGCCGGTCTGGAGCGCATGGTCAAGGAGAACAAAATCCGAAACGGCGTCATCCTGTCCGGCATCGGCTCGGTCCGAAGTTATTGTTACCACACAGTCAGCAACGGCACTTTTCCCTCCAAAAACATCTTTGTGAAAAATCCCAATGGCCCGGCCGATATCGTAAGCATGAATGGCTATGTGATTAATGGCCGCGTTCACGCCCACATCACGATGTCCGATCCCGACAAGGCGTTCGGCGGACATCTGGAAGCTGGAACCAGCGTGTTCACCTTCGCGGCTGTGACGGTTGGAGTCTTCAAGGACGGAATTGATCTTAGCCAGGTGGACGACAAGAACTATCGGTAGGCGACAACTGATACATCAATACTGAATTTTGTCCGGCTTGCTTTTCCATTCCGCAAAAACCTTCAGCGCTTCGTTACGGAACAGTTGTTTCATGGGAATTTTGCGGCGTGAAACCGGCAGGGCGGCTTCGCGGTAAAGAAAATCATCATCGAAACCGATTGCCGCCGCGTCGCGCCGCGTGTTGGCATAATAAATCTTCCGCAGCCGCGCCCAATAACCCGCCTCCAGACACATCGGACAAGGCTCGCAACTCGCGTAAAGCTCGCAATCGTCGAGCCGGAACGTCTTGAGACGGCGGCACGCTTCACGAATGGCCATGATTTCCGCGTGCGCCGTCGGGTCGTTGGCCGAAGTGACCTGATTCCACCCACGCCCGACGATTTTGCCGCGACGCACCATGACCGCGCCAAACGGCCCGCCGTGATTCCCGCGCATCTTTTGGAGCGAGAGACGGATGGCCTCGCGCATGAATTTCGTTTTCATCAAAAAAGTCCGGCGGGGTTTTTAGAGCGCGACAAAAATCTTCCATTTTTCAACACATTTGTCAGCCGGCCTCGCGTCCACTTGCGGAGCCGGTAAATCGTGGCGAACGTGAAATCCGGCGCCGCGCCGCCCTGCCCGCCAACCAGTTCCGTGCCGCGCCGCACGTTGTCGAGCATCCACGACGGCAGCCGCGCGTGATACGGATTGCGCCGCACCTCGCCGACATGACACGCCAGCGCCGCGACAAGATCGCCCACGTCTTCCGCATTCGATTCGACGAGCAAATTTGGATCCGTCATTTGCCCCCAAAATTCCGTTTCGACGACAAAACATTCAAAACTGCGCGGCATTTTCTTCAGCGCATCTAAAACCAAAAAATGCGCGCCGATGTGCGCGCCGTGGCCGTCGCACTCGTGCGGAAGAAAAATCACGCGCGGCTTGTTCGCCTGCAGGACGTCTTTGATTTGCTCAACCGCCGCCATCCAATACCCGCGATTTTTTTGGCGAGTGGTTGAATTAACTTTCTCCAAACCAATCGGAATCAAACCGAAGCCAAGGAAACCGCAGGCATTTTGCAGTTCGCGCAAACGCTCTTTGCGCCGTTCCTTTTTGCCACCGAGCGTCACGGCGACATTGATGATGTTCCACTTCGCCTCCCGCAACAGCCGCAGCGCGAGCCCGCCAACGATGCATTCGTCATCCGGATGCGGCGAGAAAATCAATACTTTCGGCGCGTTGTCCGGCACCTTTCGATGCCGCGGGAATTTTTTTGGACGACCCGTCGGCAACTTTTTTCCGCTTTGGAAAAGCCGGGTGTGTTCAGAAACAAATTTTCGAAACGGGTTTATCATTCACCGTCTCCGACAATGCCTAAAAGAAACGAGTCGGAAAAACCAAAAACGATCCCCTCACCCGTCCTGCCGGACACCCTCTCCCCGCCTGGCGGGGAGAGGGACAGGGCAAGGGATGCGATCATTTCCGCATTCAATCCGCGTTTCATCCGTAATTCAAGCATCCTTGTTGTAGCCGCCGAAAAGCAATCGCAAACTGTTCATCACGACGACGACCGTGCTGCCTTCGTGACCGACCACGCCGACCGGCAGGGGAATTTTCCCGAGCATCGCAAACGTCACCAGCACAACGACTGTGCCGAGTGAAATGACAAGATTCTGGCGAATGATACGGCGCGCACGCCGGCTCAGGCGAAACGCGGCAAGAAAATTTTCCAGCCTGTCGTGCATCAGCACCACATCCGCCTGCTCCAAAGCCGCGTCCGCTCCGCGCGCGCCCATCGCCACGCCAATGTGCGCAGCGGCCAGACTCGGCGCGTCGTTCACGCCGTCGCCGATCATGGCGACTTTCCTCCCCTGCCCGCTCAACGCGCGAACCGCTTCGACCTTTTGTTCCGGTTTCAATTCGGCGCGCACGTCGTCCAGTTTCAATTTATCGCGCAAATGTTTGGCGGTCGCCTTGCGGTCGCCGGTCAAAACGACGGTGCGCAGGCCTTCGTTGCGCAATGCTTCCACGACCAATGCGGCTTGCGGACGAATATCATCGCGCAGGATGACGCGACCCAGCAGTTCATTTTCCTCGATCCAGACTTCGGAAAAACCGGCTCCGGTCGCGGTCACGCGCTCGATGGCGCCGGCGTGAGGGCCTTGCGCAATCCAGCCGCGTCCGCCGAGCTGACACATCCTGCCGTCATGTTTCGCACGCAAACCCTGGCCGGTGACGGATTCAAATTGTCCGAAGGCAACCGATTCCAGCTGTTGCTGTTTGCCATGCCGCGTGATGGCGCGGGCGAGCGGATGCGTGGAAAGTTTTTCGAGCGAGTAAGCCAGCCGCGCAATTTCGGCTTCGCGGCCGGGCGGAAAGCTTTCGACTTTTTCAACGCGCAACTCGCCGGTGGTGAGCGTGCCGGTTTTGTCGAGCGCAACGGTGTTGACCCCGGCAAGTTTTTCCACCGCCGCGCCGCCCCGGAACAGGATGCCGTGGCGCGCGCCCCAGGCGATGGCCGCGAGCACTGCCGATGGAATCGAAAGCACCAGCGCGCACGGCGATGCCACCACGAGCAGCGTTATGGCGCGGTAAAACGCGCTGTGCAACTCAACGGCGGATTTGAATGGCACGCAGCCAAGCGCGAGCCACCACACGAAAAACATCGCGAACGACAGTCCAAGCACGATGTAGGTGTAATAGGTGCCGAATTTGTCAGTGAACTGTTGCGCGGGCGCTTTTCGCTGCTGCGCGTCCTTGATAAGCATGATGATTTTCTGCAACGCGCTCTCAGCGGCTGGCCGCGTAACGATGACTTCGACCGCACCCCAAAGATTGATCGTGCCGGCGAGCGTGGTGTCGCCGACGTTTTTTTCGAGGGGCGTGGCTTCGCCGGTGAGATTCGATTCGTCCGCGGCGGTGCTGCCTTTGGCGATTTCGGCGTCCACTGGAAATTGCGCGCCGGGCTTGATTAAAAGGCGCATTCCGGGTTTGAGCTGCCCGACTTTGACTTCGCGCTCATTGCCCCGGGCGTCAACCACCGTGGCGACCTTCGGCGCGTCGCGGAAGAGCGAGCGAATTTCCTTTTGCGTGCGACCGAGCGCGAAATGTTCAAGCGCGCCGGCAAACGAAAACAAAAACAGCAGCGTCGCGCCTTCGCCCCATGCGCCGATGGTGGCGGCACCGGCGGCCACGGCAAGCATGAGAAAATGCACGTCAATCGTCCGTTTTCGCAGCCGTTTCCAAACTTCCCTGGCCGGATAAAAACCACCCGCGAGATACGCCGCGGCATAAGCAAAAACCTTTAACGCAGCGGGTGAAAAAAATCCGGTCAGCCCAAAAACACCGCATAAAATGGCGACGGCCAGTTGCGGTTTCCATTCGTCAAGCTCCCCGACGTGTTCAAGAAATTCGACGTCACGTTGGACAACTTTCGGGAATGGAATGTCGCGCCAGCGCCAGAATTTGGGTGCGGTCGGACACGTGGCTCGCGCGATGGTCGTTGTTGGTCCGTCACTCCGGATGATGATTTTTCCCTGTTCCTCTTCGGATAACGGCATTTCACACGTGAGACAATCGCCCACGCCGCTCAGCAACGAGCACGTGCGGCCGGTGTCGGCGGCTTGGGCCGCTTGAAATTTTGTCGTGATGAGTTCCGTCAGCCCGGCCACGTCGGCGCGGCCGAGGGTCGCGACGGAAATTTTCCGGTGCGCGCGGTCAATCGTCACCGCTTCGAGCGTCGGCTCTTCAGCCAGCGTGTCCACGACCGAACGCGCGAGGCACGGATCGGCCTCGTGGCCCGCAGTGCGGTTGGCAGACGATGAATTCACGGCCAATTCATTTTTAGTACATTACCGGGCGCGGCGCGACGCAAAAGGAACGCACAAAAACGCAATTTGGACTGTTCAAACCGATGCTCATCTGGCAGTGTGCCCCGATTTCTTTTGAGAAAAGTGATGCAAAACATGATGGACAAAACAAATTTTCCGACTTCGAACCAAAAAGTTCTGACGTGGGTTCAAGAGATGGCCGACCTCTGCCAGCCGGAACGCATTCATTGGTGCGACGGTTCGGACGCGGAAAATCGGTCGCTGTGCGATTTGATGGTCAAGAACGGCACGTTCATCAAACTCGACGCCAAAAAACGTCCGGGCTGTTATCTTGCCCGCTCGCATCCCAGCGATGTGGCGCGCGTCGAAGACCGGACGTTCATCTGCTCGAAAATCAAGGAAGAAGCCGGGCCTACGAACAATTGGGCCGACCCCGCCAAGATGAAGCAAAAATTGCTCGGCCTTTTCAAAGGTAGCATGAAAGGCCGGACGATGTATGTGGTCCCGTTCGCAATGGGGCCGCCTGACTCGCCGATTTGCAAAATTGGCATCGAGATCACCGATTCGCCTTATGTCGTCGTCAACATGCGTATCGTGACGCGCATGGGCAAGGTTGCGCTCGACAAACTGGGCGCTGAGGGAACTTTCATCCCCTGTATGCACTCGGTCGGCGCGCCGTTGCAACCCGGCCAGCAAGATGTTCCCTGGCCCTGCGAGCCGGACCCGAAAAAGAGATACATCGTTCATTTCCCGGACGAACCTTCGATCTGGTCTTACGGTTCCGGCTATGGCGGAAACGCGCTGCTCGGCAAAAAATGCCTCGCGCTCCGCATCGCGTCGGTGGTTGCCAAACGCGAAGGCTGGATGGCGGAACACATGCTCATCCTTTGCCTGACCTCGCCGAAGGGGAAAAAATATTACATCGCCGCCGCCTTCCCCAGCGCCTGCGGCAAGACCAATCTCGCCATCATGCAGCCGACGCTGCCGGGTTGGAAAGTGACGTGTATTGGCGATGACATTGCCTGGATTCGGATTGGCAAAGATGGACGTCTCTATGCCATGAATCCGGAGTCCGGATTTTTCGGCGTTGCTCCGGGCACCTCGATGAAGTCGAATCCGAACGCCTTCGCCACCTTTGCCAAAAACAGCATCTTCACCAACGTCGTGCTGACGCACGACAACGACGTGTGGTGGGAAGATATGGGCGTGCCCGCGCCGGAAAAAGGGATTGACTGGCACGGCCACGAATGGATGCCGGCCGGCGGCAAAAAGGGCGCGCATCCAAATTCCCGTTTCACCTCGCCGGCGGCGCAATGTCCGGTCATTGATCCCGACTGGCAGAACCCCGAAGGCGTGCCGCTTTCGGCAATCCTGTTTGGCGGACGCCGTCCAAACACGATTCCGCTCGTGAACGAAGCGTTCGATTGGGAACACGGCGTTTTCATGGGTTCGGCTTGCGGCTCGGAAACCACCAACGCCGCGCTCGGTAAACCCGGCGTGTTGCGCCGGGACCCTTTTGCCATGCTGCCATTCTGCGGTTATCACATGGGCGATTATTTCGCGCACTGGCTTTCCTTCGCGCAGCGCACCGACCGCAACAAGCTGCCGAAGGTTTATTTCGTAAACTGGTTTCGCAAGAACGACATTGGCGAATGGCTCTGGCCCGGCTATTGCGAAAACAGCCGCGCGCTCAAATGGATTTGTGAGCGTGTCGAGGGCACCGGCAAGGCGCAAAAAACGCCGATTGGAAATTTACCGACGCCGGACGCGCTTGATTTATCCGGGCTGGATCTGCCCGCCGAAGACCTCAACCAATTGCTCGCGGTGGACATCGAAGGTTGGAAGAAGGAAGCCGAGGACATAGCCGAGAACTATGCGAAGTTCGGAGGCAAACTGCCGAACATGTTGACCGAACAGCTCAACAGCCTGCGGAAACGGCTCGGTTAATTTCCAAGCAACGCTTTTGCCTTTGCCAGCGCCTCATCCAGTTTGGACGCGTTCTTGCCGCCGCCGCGCGCGTTATCCGGCTTGCCGCCGCCTTTGCCTCCCACAATCGGCGCGATCTGCTGGATGATTTTGCCCGCTTGCACTTTGGCGGTGAAGTCGGGCGTGACGGCGGCGACAATTGCAACGTTGCCGCGTTGCGGGCCCCCGCCAAGAACAATGACGCCTTTGAAGCGGCTTTTTAAGGAGTCAGCGACTGCTTGCAAGAAGTCTGCGTCCACGGCGCCGAGATTGTGAATGATGGACGGCACGCCGTTGATGGTTTTGATTTCCTCAAGCAAACGGCTGGCGGCATTCGACGCTTCGCGTTGTTGTGCGGCCCCAAGCTGTTTCTCCATCGCTTTCTGGTTTTCAACCAACGACTCGATTTTCTTTTCCAGTTCGCCGACCGGTGAATTGACCTTGCCCGCGAGTGATCTGATGAGTTGCAACTCGTCAGCGGCCTGGCGATAGGCCTCCAAACCGGCGATGGCTTCAATGCGCCGGACACCCGCCGCAATCGCGCCCTCACCGACGATGCGGAACAAACCAATCTCACCCGTCGCTCGCACATGCGTACCACCGCAAAGTTCCATGGAATAACCGTCCAACTTCTTCGCGTGACCGCCAATTTGCAGCACCCGAACGGTGTCGCCGTATTTCTCGCCGAAGAATTGCCTTATGTCCTTGCGCGATTTTATGTCGGCATACGGCACTTCCGTCCACGACACGCCGGCGTTTTCGAGGATGCGTTCGTTGACGAGTTTCTCGACATCGGCGACCTGTTGCGGCGTGAGCGGTGCACTGCTAAAATCGAATGTCAGCTTGTCCGGCCCGACGTATGAGCCTTTCTGCGAAGCTTCCTTGCTCACGACTTCATGCAACGCCCAGTGCAGTAAATGCGTAACGGTGTGATGACGCTGGACGGCTGCCCGCCGTCGAGAATTCACAGATAAAGTGACGCTGCTGCCGATGGCGGGCAGGGTTTCAAGTTTCAAGTTTTCAGTTTCAAGAAAATGCAGCCAAGTGTTGCCGGACTTCTGTGTGTTGACGATGCGCCAGAGCTGGCTGCCGTGTTCCAATTCACCCGTATCCCCGACCTGGCCACCCGCCTCGGCATAGCAGGCGCTGGTGTTGAGAATGACGGCAGTTTTGTCCTTCAAACTGACGACTTCAAGAATCTTGGCGCGATTTTCCAGTTTATCGTAGCCGACAAATTTCGTGGGTGTGGTGGTCTCGATTTGCGAAAGTGAAATCACAGTCTTTTTTTGTGCGGCACGCGCTCTGGTTCGTTGCTCTTCCATCAACGTGTTAAAACCGGCGACGTCCACTGTCAAGCCGCGCTCACGCGTCATCAACTCCGTGAGGTCGAGCGGAAAGCCGTAGGTGTCGTAGAGTTTGAAAGCAATTTCACCCTGCAATGTTTCCAGTTGCGGCAATGTTTCTTCGACGCACTGCAAAGCCTTTGCAAGCTTTCTGACAAACTCATCTTTTTTGACTCCATTTTTTTTCCCTGCATACCAAAATGCGCCAAATTCACCAAAGGCTTGCTTAATTTTAAGAATCGCGTTTGAATCAGAAATCAATCCCATCTCTCGCAAATCATGTTCGAGAAAAGCGCGAAAAGGGGATAAAGCAGAGTCATAACTTTGTTCAAGCCATTTGACATTGCTTTCATCAACAATTTCAAAATGTTGGTTGCGAAGTTGTTTCAGATTTTCTTTTAATTCATTAAATGCTGCGCTGCGAGGAACTTGTAAAATTCGTGTTTTCCATTTTACGATTTCTTCAAGGAAGTTCAGACCTGTATCAAGAGTTTTATTGAAAGCTTCTTCTTCGCCGCGAATCACATCGCTCACGAATTTCTTCCTGTTGCGGATTTCGGGGAAGACGTCGCCCATCGTGTCGGCGAGCACGTCCACGAGTTTGTAGAAAAACGGTTCGTGGAAGCCGAGCGTGCGGCCGTAGCGCACTGCGCGGCGCAGGATGCGGCGCAAAACATAGCCGCGCCCTTCATTCGACGGCTGGATGCCGTCGGCAATCGCAAAGCTCAACGTGCGGATATGGTCGGCAACGACGCGAAACGCGATGTCCACTTGGATTTGTTCCTGCGTAGGACAGGCATCTTGCCTGTCTCCATCTTTTTTATCTGAAGTTTGAGACAGGCTGGAAGCCTGTCCTACGTTGGGTAACGTCGAGGCGTATTTCTTGCCGCTCAACTTTTCCAACTCGTCGAAAATCGGACGGAAGATGTCGGTTTCGTAATTCGAGATTTTTGCCTTGGCAAAATCCTTAAAACCTTTCGTGCATTGGATGATGCTCGTGGCACGCTCAAATCCCATGCCGGTGTCCACGTGCCGGGCAGGCAACGGCGAAAACGTGCCGTCGGAATTCGCGTTGAACTGGATGAAGACGTGATTCCAGATTTCGATGCAACGGGCGTCGTTCTTGTTGACGAGGCTGCCTTTCGTGTCGCCCGCAGGCGTGAGGTCAATATGAATCTCCGAACACGGGCCGCACGGGCCGGTGTCGCCCATCATCCAGAAGCTGTCTTTCTTGCCACCGAAGACAATATGGTCTTTGGGATTAAGCCCCTCGCGCTTAAAAATTTCCGACCAAATATCGTAAGTTTCCTGATCGAACTCGGACGGTTCGCCTTTGCCGGGTTTATAGACGGTGGCGTAGAGACGCTCGGCCGGAAATTTCCAGACCTTGGTGAGCAGTTCCCAGCCCCATTCAAGCGATTCCTTTTTGAAGTAATCCCCGAAACTCCAATTCCCCAGCATTTCGAAGAACGTGTGGTGATAAGTGTCGAGGCCGACGTCTTCCAGGTCGTTGTGTTTGCCGCCGGCGCGGATGCACTTCTGGGTGTCGGCGGCGCGACCCGGTTTATAGGGACATTTGGTCTGGCCGAGAAAAATCGGCACGAACTGGTTCATGCCGGCATTGGTGAACAGCAGGTTCGGCGAGTCGGGCATCAGACTCGAAGGCGGCACGATGGTATGCTGCTTCGACTTGAAGAAGTCGAGAAAGTCCTTCCGGACCTGGCTACTCGGGCGTATTTGCGAGCTGGTCATCATGGCAATTGAAACAACAAAGGAAGGCGGCTCTGCCTGAATGAATTTAACTTCGTTGCTTTGTTTCTTTGTTGTTCAGCAAAATCTGGCGGGGAGATTAGCCCCAAACCACCGGTCAAGGCGAGTGGAAGTTTTCAACCGGGAGTATGCGTTTTCCGGAAAACCTTTTTGCGTTTGTCAAGGGCGCCACAATAAATTTTCCAAAAAAAAATTCTTGAGAAAATTCCTGCCTTGGGCGATATAATGGTGAGAAAGCGTGAGTGAAAACCGCGCGTTGTTCTTTGGAATTGAAAAACAGATTTACCCTGCCCTGTTCGTGATTGGCAGACAAATCCTTGAACCGTAGTAAAACGATCAATGGAGCCAACCTGTGACTGTGGCCGACATGCCTTCACTGGAAGTCGAAAGCAGCCCGGCGGGTTCCGCATGTTGTAAAAACATGTTCAAAGGATCATGTCGCACACGGCAAGGGTGGGGTTTTTTATTGCCGATTGCCGATTGTGGATTTGAAATCGAGAATCCTGGAATCAAAATTTTCCGCCGTTTCCTTCATTGGCGTCTTCCGGAAGAGTTGCTAACGTGCCGTCATGGCTGGCAATGATTTGTTTGCAACTCCGGCTGAATCAAAGCCGCGCGCTTCGACCACGCCGGGACCTTCCCGCCATCAACCGCTGGCCGCGCGAATGCGCCCGCGCCATCTTGACGAGTTCGCCGGGCAGACACACATCCTCGGCCCCGGCCAATTGCTGCGCCGCGCCATCGAAGCCGACCGAATCCAGTCGCTGATTTTCTTCGGGCCGCCCGGCACGGGCAAAACGTCGCTCGCGCAAATCATCGCGCGCCAGACCAAAAGCAAATTCGAGCGTTTGAGCGGTGCGGAATCCAACGTTGCCGACATGCGC
>Ga0187873_1001502_pt1 | contig 19194 bp, 14 predicted proteins | sample June2016WEW_16_1_2_FD_133012 | JGI IMG/M metagenome (GOLD analysis project Ga0187873, IMG submission 133012) | Peatland microbial communities from SPRUCE experiment site at the Marcell Experimental Forest, Minnesota, USA - June2016WEW_16_100 | ecosystem: Environmental > Terrestrial > Soil >... | reverse complement strand
CCGTGCCCGCGCCCGCCGCCGCGGCGCCGCCAACCAAAAACAACGCGCAACCGCTGCCAAAGGGCAAGGCCGCCGCCATTAATACCGCCAGTAACACCTTTGTTTTCATAAACGCCTTTCTTTATTTTCCAACTTCCACCAAAGGAGCGGGTTTTAAAAAAACTGCAAGTAAAAAAATCCGAAAAAGGCGCCTTGCGGACGCCTTTCGCGCAATTGATTCGCCGGTCTTAAGCGGCGCTTTCGCCGACCTGGAAACGCACAAACCGGCGGATTGTGATTTCGTCGCCGAGTTGTTTGGCGATTTGCGCCACGTGTTCTTTTACGCTCACCTCGGAATTCTGTTTCACGAAACCTTGATCCACGAGACAGTAGGTCTGGTAAAACTTTTCCAGAACGCCCTGCAGAATTTTTCCCATTGCCTGCGCCGGCTTGCCTTTGAGACGGTCGGATTGCGCGGCGATTTCCCGTTCCTTTGCGATGACTTCGGCCGGCACTTGCTCACGCGAAACAGCGTGGGGATGTCCCGCGGCAATTTGCAGCGTGATGTCCTTGACCAGTTGCTTGAATTCGTCCCTGCCGACAGTCTCCGCCCTGCCCGCGCCAACTTCGACAAGCACGCCCACTTTCGCGCCGGTGTGAATGTAACCGGCAATCAGCCCGTTGCCGTTGACTTCCATGCGTGCGTGGCGGGCAATTTTGATGTTCTCACGAATCCTGGCAACCAGCGCCTGACGCCCGGCCTCCAAATCCGGATTGGATTCAGCGGCATAGCGCTTCGCCGCGTCGTCGCAAAACGCGCGGAAGGTTTCGTTGCGCGCCACAAAGTCCGTCTCGCTGTTCACTTCCACGAGAACCCCGACCCTCCCACCCGGTGTGATGTATTGGGCGATGGCACCCTCCTTTGCTTCGCGTGCGGATTTCACGGCGGCGGTGGCCTGGCCTTTTTTGCGCAGAATGTCCACGGCGGCACCGAGATCGCCCTTCGCCGCGGTCAGCGCCTTTTTGCAGTCCATCATGCCCACACCGGTCATTTCGCGGAGTTTGGCAACGTCAGCAGCAGTAATTTCAGCCATATAAAATTGTCATTCGTTGAGAGTTAAATGTTGAAAGAAAAAGCCATTTGCACTTCCTGGAAAAATCGCAGGGTTTCAAGCGGGCGCCTGTGGAGCGGCCTCGGCAACAACCGGGGCGGTTTCTGTTGGTGCGGTTTCAGCGGTTTGCGCTTCAGCCGGAGCGGCTTCTTCTGTTGCCGGACGGCGCGAATGTTTGGACTCAAACTCCGCCTGCGCCAGCGTGATGGCTTGGCCGACGGTGGCCAGAATCATGCGCACAGACCGGATGGCGTCATCATTCGCAGCAATGGGAAAATTCACGAGATCAGGATCGCAATTGGTGTCCACGAGTGCAACGAGGGGCACCTTGAGTTTGCGCGCCTCGGCGACGGCGTTGTGCTCGCGCTTGATGTCCACGACGAACAGCGCGGCGGGAATCTTGTCCATCGTGCGGATGCCGTCGAAATATTTATGCAACCGGCCGGCTTCGCGGTGAATGGAGGATTGCTCCTGTTTCCCGTAATTGGCCAGTGTGCCGTCGGCGTCCATCTTCTCAATTTCCTTCAACCGTTTGATGGACGATTTAATCGTGTTGTAATTCGTCAATGTGCCGCCGAGCCAACGTTCGGTGACATGAAATTGGCCGGTTTCCTTCGCGGTTTCCTTGACGCATTGCTGCGCCTGCTTTTTGGTGCCAACGAACAAAACTTTCCCGCCTTTGCGGACCGTTTCAGACAAAAAGTCGCACGCAGTTTCGAGCTGCGCGAGCGTCTTGCTGAGGTCAATGATATGAACGCCGTTGCGCGCATCGAAGATGAACGGCTTCATCTTGGGGTTCCAACGCTTCGTTTGGTGTCCGAAATGGACGCCCGATTCCAACAATTCTTTAATGCCAATGCTTAACACAAGTTTCCTTTGGTTAAAAATTCGCCCCGCACTGCGGCGACGAACCATCCCGCGGAACACGGGATTGATGTTTGATGTTGTTGTGGCCCTTCGCATCCACTCGAATACGAAAATTTAAGGCCGTTTTCCTTTGCAACCCGGCTGATTCAGCGTCTTGCAAGGGGGCGGGAAAATAGCAAAGAAACATGCGATGGCAATCATTATTTTCAGGCCTGGTTCCAGTCAGCACGTGTTAGTTCTTGCGTTACGGGCGTGACGTGGCCCGGGTTTAGGCATATCTTCCTCGCATTCGACCATGTATTATTATGCCGCCATTGAGCGATTTGACCGCAACAACGGTGCGCGGTGGGTGGAGTATATCCGATACATGGACCGCACCGACCTGATACGCATCGTCACACTCGACAGCATCCTCTGCCCTCCGGTCGTCCATGTTGAGTCCAGTGACGACTGGCAGTTCGTCGCGAAAGAGGAGTTCATGCTCGACTTCTTTACAGACCTCGACTTCGTCCTGCAGCGCGTTGCCGGCCATCGCCCTTCGGTGGTGATTGCAGTCGCCCGTGATCCTTCGGCAGCCGATGTCTCCGGTTTCTCGCACACCGATTTCGAGTTTGCAGGTTTTGATGTTGTCGATGTTCAGCTGGTCGCCAGTGCGCTCTTCAACAGCAGCCGTTTTCCCGGAGTGTTCGATGTCTCGGAGCTTTCACCGGAGTCAGGACTGATCATGTCGCGGGAACGAGCCTTTGAAATTCGCGACACCCTGCGCCAACGCTACCCGAACCGCGACGAAGCCAAATGTCATGTTTGGGCCATTTGGCGTTACACCGGAATCACCGACAATAGCAACTGACCCACGCTGGATTTTTCACACGCGCACGGCTTGTAAAAAGCCCCTTGCTCCGTTAGGATTTGACAATGTCGTTGAAGAAACATTTTGTATTGCCGGTCCTGCTTTTCTGCGGTTTGTGTCTCGCGTCCGCCGATGTGATTCGATTGAAGGATCACGCCTCTATTACCGGCAAAATCCTCGCCGAAAAGCCTGATTCCATCATCGTGGACGTGGGTTACACCGCGCTCGTCGTGCCGCGCAGCGTCATCGCCAACATTTCCAGAACCAGTGACGCAGTAACTCAAATGGCATCAGCCACAGGTTCGCTTCCCAATGTCAATGCGCCGGCACAATTTTATTACACTGGCGGGCGCGCGGCGGGGGCGCGCGATGTGCAGGACCTAGTCAAACAAATCGGCGAGGCCGTCGTGCAGGTGCGCACGCCCGGGGGTCTGGGTTCGGGATTTTTCATCAATGCGGACGGTTATTTGATTACGAATTTTCATGTCATCCAGGGCGAGACGGAAATTTCCGTCGAGGTTTATTATCGCCATGACGGCCAGCTCGACCGCGAGACCTACAAGCAGGTGCATATTGTTGCCATCAACAAATTCCAGGACCTCGCACTGCTGAAAATCAAAGACAAGAACGCGCCGAAGTTTAAATACATCATCCTCGGCAATTCGGATGCGTTGAGCGTTGGGGACCCGGTGTTCGCCATCGGCAGTCCGATGGGACTGGAGCGCACGGTGACTTCGGGCATTTTGAGCACCAAGACGCGCGAATTGGAGGGCGAGCTTTATTTGCAGACGACCGCACAGATCAATCCCGGCAACAGCGGCGGCCCGCTGTTTAACATGGCCGGGGAAGTCATTGGCGTCACGAACATGAAAATCATGTTCGGCGAAGGCCTGGGCTTTGCAATTCCCGTCGAACTGGTGAAAAACTTTCTCGACCACCGCGACGCATTCGCCTACTCCGCCGACAACCCGAACAATCCGTATCGCTATCTCGAACCACCCAGCCGCACCAGGCACGAACCGGCGGAGCAATAGTTTCGGCGCAAATTTTTACCGCCGTTGAACTTTGATTCATCATGATCCCGCGAATTTTCCGTCCGATTCCCCAGCGCGCGGCTGGAATTTCTTTTGCAACGCTCGCCGCGATTTTGCTGTGCACATCGTGTCGCACGACTCCACAAGCACCGCCCGTTCACGCCGCGATTCCGCCTGCTGAAAACCTGCTGCCGTCGGACACGCTTCTGCTCATCAGCGTGCCCGATTTTTCAACGCTGCGCGCCGCCGGCAGGCAATCGCCGCAGTGGCTTTTCTGGAATGACCCGGCGATGAAGCCGTTCCACGACAAGTTCATGGCCAGGTGGAACGAAAAATTCATTGCTCCGCTGGAACACGACCTCGGCGTCAAGCTCAGCGATTTCACCAATTTGCCGCAAGGCCAGTTGACCTTCGCCGTCACGCAAAACGGATGGACGGGCGGTGACGACCCGGTACCCGGCGTGCTGTTGCTGCTCGACGCCAAAGACAAAAGCGATCTGCTTAAAACCAACCTGACCAGCCTCCGTAAAAAATGGACGGACACGGGCAGGCCGATGCACAACGAAACCATACGCGGCATCTCATTTTCCGTCATGCCCCTTTCCAGCAATGACATTCCAGCGGTGCTTGCCGGCGTATTCCCCAAACACAGGCCTGCCCAAGAACCGGGCGGCAAAACCAAAACACCGCCATACGGCGAAATCGTCGTCGGGCAGTTTGAATCGCTGCTGATTGTCGGCAGTTCAATGAAAGCCGTCGAACCGGTCGCCACACGGCTGACCGGCGGTGCGTTGCCGCCATTGGGCGACAATCCGCTTTTTGCCGCCGACCGGCTCGCGCAATTTCGCGCCGCGCCGCTGTATTACGGATGGCTCAACGCAAAAACCCTTTTCGATGTTCTCGTTCACATTCCGCAGCCGCAGCCGAATCCTGAAGCGCCCAGCCCGACGCCGCAAATTCCATGGGATAAAGTCATTGGCGCGTCAGGACTCACCAGCTTGAAAACCGTCAGTTTTTCCTACCGCCAATCCCGTGACGGCGCGCTGGCTGATTTCTTCATTTCCGCGCCGGACACAAGTCGGGAGGGAATCATCAAAATGATCACCTCCGTGCCAAAGGACGCGAACCCGCCCGCGTTTGTGCCCGCCGACGCGGTGAAATTCTGGCGCTGGCGCGTGGACGGCCGAAAATCGTGGGCCACGCTTGAAAAAATGCTCGGCAACATTTCACCTGTGGCGCTCAACAGCCTCAACTCGTTTCTCGACATCGCCAACAACGCTGCGCAGCAGCAAGACCCCGACTTTGATGTTCGCAAAAACATCATCGGCAACCTTGGCGATGATTGGATCAGTTACCAAAAAAAAGCCGGCGGAACGACCCTGGCCGATTTGAACAATGCGCCGTCCATTCTCATTTTTGCCGCGTCCAATCCCGACCAAACCGCCCTTGCGATAAAAATTGCGGCCAAAAACATCCTGGCGCTCGCCGGTTCACGGGAAAATCAGTCACAGACGCGCGATTTTCTTGGCCGGAAAATTTATACGATCCCCCTGCCATCCGGGCGCACGCCGGGAACAAATGCAGTCACATCATATTCGCTTTACTGCGCGTCCAGCGGCGGTTACGTCGCCCTGACCACGGATGTTTCCATGATTGAAGAATATCTGCGGAGCGCCAGCAGCAAAACCAAGCCATTGCGCGAAACCACCGGTTTGGCCGACGCCACCCGGCATGTCGGAGGCGCGGGCAACGGTTTGTTTGGTTATGAAAATCAGCGTGAACTCATGCGTGTGATTTTTACCACCTTGAAAAATAATCCGGACACGACGCTTATCGGCACCGGCCCTCTTTTAGGTGGTTTGGGAAAGGGTATCCGTGACTGGCTGGATTTCCCGCTTTTGCCGGACTACGACAGGGTCTCCAAATACTTTTACTTCACCGTGTGCAGCGGCTCTGTCACGACAGACGGTCTTTCCTTTGAAGTTTTTGCCCCGCGCCCGCCGCAGATGACACCCTGAATCATTCGTGCGGATAAACCAGGAGCCGGTCGTGCACCACCACGATCAGATCATTTTTCCCGTCACCAGTCACATCCGTCACCAGTGCCTCGCGCGGTTCCGGCAATACATCCGTGCTTCCACGAAACGTGTGTTGCTCAAAAACCTGCCAGCGAGTGGCTGGCACAAGTTTGTGGTGTGAGTTGAAGCTGACAATATCGAGATAATTTTTGGCTACCTCCAAAAACACGAGTTCCTTGCGCCCGTCATTGTTCAAATCGCCAGTCGTCACGTCATTCAAATTGCCGTCTTTAACCGGCGTGTTGTAGCCATCGAGCGCTTCCAGCTGCCACGTTTCACCCGCCAACGGCAGCCACGCGACGGCGTTTTGACCCAGAAACGCAATGTTGGGTGTGTTCGTGTTACCGAGCGCAACCGTTTGCAAACCGCTGAAATCGGAAACCGGCAATTCCACGTTGCGCGTCACATTCCAAACGCCCGTCGCATCACGCTCGCACAACGTCAATTGTTTGTGCTCCGCGTCGAGCAGGAAAATCGCCGGCACATTATTCGTGCCGTTCCACACCGCCGTTGCGCCGGCAATGCGCGAATCGCCCGCCACGCCATTGATCTGATCCTTCACGCGAAAAACCCAATCTGCTTGATTGGTTGAACCCGGTATTTTGGCCTCCTGTTCGAGCACGACGGCTCGCACGAAATTTTTCTGCGGCAGCAGCAATTCCGGCTTGCCGTCGCCGTCCACGTCCGCCGATGCCAGCCATGGCTGTTCGATCGCGCCGCCGGGCGGGTCCACATCTTCTTCATCAAAATCACCATTGGATTTCTGCAAAAGGACTTTGATTTTTTCATAGGGAATCAGCACCACCAAATCCGGCAGCCCATCCTGGTTCACATCCTGAACGGCCATCATGGTTGGATTGGATGTGAATTTTTCGCTGAGTTTTTGCGTTCGTGTTTTGCCGTCAGCCGCGCGCGTCACAAGAAAACGCTGTCCATTTCGATCCACAATGATCGCAAGGGTCGGCTTGGCGCCGGGACGCAAGGCGCCGACTGCCATCACCAGCGGCTTGCCGTCAATCGGAAGAAGCGTCGGAAACGGCAGCCGGCCATTTTTATCAAACCGGGTCACTCCCACCGCGTTTTCACTCTGGCTCAACAGAAAAATATCCGGCCGGCCGCTCATGTCCCCATTCGCCGCCGCGATTTGGCTCACACCGGCCAATGTCGGAAACGTATGCGGCTCGGCCAACGAACCATCCGCCCGTTGCAGATAAACGGAGATCTGGCCGCTATCCGGCTGGGCAACGAGCAAATCCGGCCGGCCATCGCCATTCACGTCGGCCCAAAGCAAACCGCGTTGTGTGCCTTCCGCTTTTCTCAATGGCGAAATTTGAAATTGTCCCTGCCGGAATGCGCCGGACAAAACTTCCGCGGGCTTGCGGACGAATTGCGAAACTTCCGCGCGATCGGAATTTTGCGCGATGGTCACGATATAAGTCTTTGCGTCACCCTCCAAATTGTCCGCACAATACGAACGAATGGGTTGTGTTTTGAAATAAATTTCCGGGCCGAGCTGGCCGGTCGCGTTCTGCAACCGGAAACGAAACGGCGTCGGGCTGTCCCAATCCACCAGCAGCAGATCCTTTCGTCCATCGCCGTTTACGTCAATAATTTGCACCGCCTTCGGGGTGCCCGAGTATGGGATTTTTTGCGGCTCGCCCAGCGTGTGGTCCGGCAATTGCGGCAAAAAATAAAGCGAGCCGTTGTCGCCAAGCAAAACCAGGTCCGTGCGGCCATCCCCGTTCAAATCGCCCTCGGCCAGCGCGTTCGGGTTCATCTGTCCGTCCTCGATGTGCCAGCGTTTCGGATCACTCCAGCCATTGGTGCCCAGATTGTAGAGCACTTCAAGGTCTCTGCCGTCACCATAAAAGGCAATATCAGGGCGACCATCGCCGTTGAGGTCGGTCACCACCATTGAGCCGATGTGTTCGTCAACGGGAAGTGAATCAATGCGAAAGCGGGCGTCCGGCGGCAATTGATTGATGTCCAGCGGTTGCGGCGGGTTCGCGGCGGCAGCGAGGTTCGTTTTGCCCGTCAGGTTGTAAAGTAAATTGATTTTTGAGCGCAGATTGTTGACGACAATGAGGTCGTTCAAACCGTCACCGTCCAAATCCGCCGCGTGCAACTGGCCGATTTGATCGTCAATGGGATAGGATTCATGAAGGGCGAAACCGAAACTGTTCGTCGCGCCCGCGCCGTGAAGAACGAAATGAAAACTGAAAAACAACGCCGACAAAATGGCGCAACGTAAAAATTTCATGCCCTGCATAAATCACCCGCAAACTGCCATTCGCCGGGGCGCCTGGCGAGTTTATTCACCTGCAAAATGCAACAGGATACGGTGAGTGTGTCCATGCTTGTGGTGTTCTCACAAGCAAAGCCCGCGGCCGCGTGTTGAAAGGGCCGGTCCGCAGAAAACCCGGCGCAACATTTTGAAAGGGTCCCCGCCGGCGCGTTTTTATTGTGAATTTGCCGGCGCGTTTATTTCACCCAGCAACTTTTCCAAATCCGGGTTGTGGGGCTGGCCTGCGGCGAGCGCCTTTTGATAATGCCAGCGCGCCAGTTCGACCAGCGGCGGCTGATGGCTGATGTAAATCACCGCCAGATTGTTGTGCGCCGCGCCATTATTGGGATCAATCTGAATCGCCTTGCGCAACGCCGTTTCCGCCTGTGCGCGCAGACCCTTTTGGGCCAGCGTCACTCCGAGGTAATTTTCAATGTCCGGATTTTGCGGGTCGAGTTTTGCCGCGCGGCTCAACGCATCGAGCGCTTCATCGTATTTTTTCTGGCTGAATTTGATGCGGCCAAAAACCGCCAGGTTGTAAGCGTCATTCGGACTTTGCGCAAGTGCCTGTTTGATATGCCCTTCCGCATCGTCGAGTTTGTTTTGTTCCAGCTCAATCATGGCAAGATTGGCCAGCGCCGGCGGGTTGTTTTCGTCGCGCCGTAAAATTTCCCGGTAATCATCCCCGGCCTTGTCGTATTGTTTCGCGGCAAAATAATTCTGCGCCTCTGCCGCCAGCGAAGCCGAGCCATTGGGCAATTCGCGAATGGATTTATTCCCGACGCCATGATTTACGGGCAATGCCGGCGCCGATGGCTCGAACAAAGCCAGTTCGTCCGGCGTGTAAGAAATCGCCTGCGCTTCGTCCACCGTCAGGCGCGCACGCAACGTGTCCACCTGCCGCGCCAGCGCTTCAATCTGCGCCGCTGCGTTCCTGCCTTTGCGTTCGTTAAGTTTTTTGCCGGCTTTGTCCAGCTTCGCCAGCAAATCATCGCGCTCGCGCTCCAACTCGCGAATGCGCGCCTCGTTTTCATTCCGGCCCGGCATGGCTGAGGCCCGCAATTGCCTGATGCGATTCTCCAACGCCATTTTTTCCAGCGAATTCATCTCCGCATCCGACTGCAACCCGGCTATCTGCGCCCGCGCCTTTGCCAATTCAGAATTTGCATTGCCGCTTTCAATCGAAGCCGGCGGCGTGGCCTTCAAAGTGGCCACCTCTTTCTTCAACAATTCATTTTCCTCGCGCAATGCCCCGCTGGCGTCCGCGCTTGCCAGCAGCGATTGCATGCGCGCCTGGAACGCCTGGTTTTCCAGCGCCAGTTTGTCAGCGCGCGCCGTTTGGTCGGCCAGTTTTTGGTTCACCCCGGCCAGGGCCTGCTGCAATGCCTCGAAAGATTTTGCGTCAACACCCGCCGGCGTTCCGCCATGCCCCTGCGCCAGACTCATCTTCAGCAAATCATTTTCCTTCATCAATGACCGGAGTTGCTCCCGTATTCGAGCCAGTTCACGCGGATCCACCGCCGCCGGTTGCACCGCCAGCGCTTCCTTGAGCTTGGCCTGGAGCGTCCCGTTGTCCGCCTGCAGTTGTTTGACCTGGTCGCGCAGCGCGCCAAGCTGGGATTCAAGCCCGGCAGTGGCCGAAGCCGCCGCAACAGGCGGAACAGGGGCCGGCGCCGCCGCTGACAAAGGCGTCTCGCTTTGCGGGGCCGCCGGCAGCCTGGCGGTCAGCCCGGCGATTTTTTCGGCAAGGTAATCGAGCCGGAAGTTGACGATTTTCGGGTTCCAATCGGGAAAAACCTTCTGGAATTTTCCCAATTCATTTCGCGCTTCGACATAATCAGCCAATGCCTGATGCAAGTCGCCGGAATCTTCGAGCGTGTCCGCCTGTTGCATCAGGGCGTAAATAATGATGTATTGGTCGTCGGGATTCTGCTCTGCGCGCGTCGGCAACAACGACAGCGCCAAAACAAAACTCATAAACACAACAAGGCGTTTCATGCCCGCACAATAGCCCAACAGCATGTGGTTTGGCAATGCCGACTCGCGCGTTGACCTGACCCAACGCTTCTGCTACCGTTCGACAGCCTGAAGCGCGCCATGAATACCACGTTAAATCAGCACGTGCTGGTGTTGAACCGGTTGTGGCAGGCAGTCAACGTCTGCACCGCCCGGCGCGCCCTCGCGTTGTTGTTTCAAGGTCAGGCGCAGGTCGTTGTCAACACCGACGACGGGTCGTTCCACACGTTTGATTTCGATGAATGGCGTGACCTTTCGGAAGACGCGCCGCGCGAGGAATCGGTCCACACCATTTCGTTTCGCATCCGCGTGCCGCGAATCATTTTGCTGCTTGTCTACGACCGGTTGCCGAAAAAGGAAGTCAAGTTCACCCGTCACAACATCTTTGAGCGCGACAAAAACACCTGCCAATACTGCGGGCGCGCGTTCGACCGGAAGGATTTGAATCTGGACCACGTCATTCCGCGCGACCGCGGCGGGCCGACGACATGGGAAAACATTGTTTGTTCCTGTGTTGAATGCAATACGCAGAAAGCCAACCGCAAACCGCAGGAGGCCGGTCTGCACCTCATTCGCAAGCCGAAGCGGCCGAAATGGCGGCCGTTCGTGCAGATCAACTTCAGCCTGCACCGGCACGACAGCTGGAAACACTTTATTGATCTTGCCTACTGGAACGTTGAGTTGGGCGAAGATATGGAATAGCAGCAGGGGAAACACCCAACATCAACACCCCGCTAAAGCAGGGTGTTAATAAGAGCCAGACAGGAACCCGCACAAAAAATGAGAGGCGCCAGCAACTTTTGCCGGTCGTTGGGGTTTGAATTTTGAGCAGCAGGCTGTTATATTTAAGCCGTGAAGCGCTTGGGAAAAATCGTTGTTTGCCTTGCGAGCGGGCTGGTGTTGAACGCCGGCGCGCGCGCGGCCAACGTGGTGTTGCCGGACAATCCTTACGCGCCGATTGCCGCGCACAATATTTTCCATTTGAACCCGCCGCCGGCCGCCGGCGCCGCAACCGACGCCACTCCACCGCCTAAAATCACGCCCACGGGCATCATGACCATTTTCGGCACCCGCCAGGTATTGTTCACGGTTGACGGCGTGAGCAAGCCCGGCCAGCCGGGCAAGCCCGAGTCTTACATTCTCAGCGAGGGCCAGCGACAGGATGATGTTGAGGTGACACGCATTGACGAAAAAGCCGGGGTCGTGACCTTCAACAACCACGGGACGGTGCAGGAAATTCCGCTGGTCAAAGCGCCGGAGGTCTCCACCACGACGCCGGCACAGGGCAGGCTGGTTCCAATGCCCAATGTTCCATCGCCCAAGGGCGATAATAGTGGCCGGGGGAGTTTTGGCGGCGGTCCCGACGCGGCACGAAATCGCGGCGGGGGTAATGATTCAACGTTGACACCTGTTCAGACGGGCGCCGGCTATTCCGCCGGCCGACAACAGCTTCAGAATACAATGACGCCAATGACGCCGGAAGTGCAGATGCTTATGATTGCAGCCCAACACGCCAAAGCCCAGCAAGAGGGCGATCCCGTGGCCGCAATCTATCCACCCACTCCAATAGACGCCGAGGCTGGAGTGGTTCCTCCGCCATCACCGTAATCATTTCCCGGCCCTTACACTTTGGCGGACGTTTTTGCGGATTCGATCATTTCCCAAAACTTCGGATTTTCCTGAAGCGCCTCGTCTTCGCCGGTTTTCAAGCCGGAACGAAACAAAAAGTCTTTCAACGTGTGGCGGCTGAGAATCCGATGCACAAGCACGCCCAATTCGTGCCGCTCAAAATAAACGCGGTAGTCGCCCACACGAAAGCGGTGCAATACCCGCCCCCCGCGCTCCAACTTGCCGAACGCGTCCAATTCCGCGCCGCGCACCTGCTGCGGCAGACCGCGAAACTCCCCGAGGATTTGCAACTGAAGTTCCTTGGGCATTTTCCCCAGTTCAGCGGCGCTGGTCGGAGTAAAGATGATTTGAAACATTGGTTGAGGGTTGAGGGTTGAGGGTTGAGAGTCAAGCCTCAGATTGTTTGGGTAGTGGGTTAATTTGGTGGGGCGAGACTGCTGGTCCCGCAATGCGGGACCGAGGCGACCGAGATGGGAGGCGGAACTTCCGCCGGACGCATGAGGCCATGCGTCCCTACCAGGGGAAATAAAAACCCCGCTCTTGCGCACAAGAGCGGGGTGAACGAAAAACAACCCAATCAACTGTTTTTGCGGCGGAACAACATCAGCGAGAGGCTGCCCAAACCCATCAACGCCAGCGTGGCCGGCTCCGGAGTACCATACATAACCAACGCGGGCATGGCCGCAAAGTCGGGCGGAAAACTTGGTGGTAAGCCACCCGTCGTGTAATTGCCCGTCACCAAATTAAATGTAACACTGCCAACATAATCATTAGGATCGCTCAAAGCTGCCGTATAGGAGGTTTCGCTACCTGTCCAAGCATCCAACCTGACGGTCACCGTGCCACCGCCAGGAACACCAAGGATATAATAGACACCGACATAGGGATCAACGAACTCGCCACCGCCCCAAGAGATTCCGCTTGCCGTACCGTCACTCAAGAGGAGTTTAACAATCAAACCGCTGCCATCGGAGAGCGACATATTCACATCCTGATTTAACAGCGTCGCCGTGGCAATACTGCTGCCAATCCATGCCAGACCACCAGAAGTGGCAGTTTTGCTTGTGTTATAATTGTCACCGTTGTCAAATGTGAATGAACCGATGTTGTTCGGATAAGGGGAACTGGTGAGTGAACCCTGAGAGCCGAGATCGCCGCCATCGGCATAAACACCGGCTGCCAAGCCAGTCACCAAAGATAGAGCAAGTGCTAATTTTTTCATAGGTTGTTGTTTGGGTTTTGTTGCGTTTACTGAATTTTTAACGGCATCAAATCATTGTGGAATGTTGAAATTCAATCCCCACAGCTTGTTGCTGGCCGCCTCGGGGATTATAGGGTGCCCCCACCGGTTTCCGTCAAGCTAATCCACTACCGTTGTTTGTGGTTTGTTGGTAGCGCGTACGGGAATCGAACCCGTCTTTCCGGATTGAGAATCCAGCGTCCTAACCGATAGACGAACACGCCACGCCGGCGATTCAACCACAAAGACACAAAAAACACGAAGATTAAAATTGGGATTTTGTTGCGCCTTTTGCGCCCTGGCGGTTCCTTGCGGGGAAATAAAAAAACCGCTCTGTCACTCAACAGCGAGGTGATAAAAAATGGAGCTTAGTTATTGGCGATGATTGGAGGAATCTCATCGGGTCGGAGAATCCCCCGGCGAACCAAAATTCGCGAGAGATACCGAAGTTGCTCCGAGTCAGGTTCCAGTTGCAACCCGCGTAACAAAATGGTTTTTGCCTCCGCGGTATTTCCCAGCCGCAAACTCGCCTTCACGGCGAGATCGGCATAATAGGCCGGCGACCAGTCAATATCCTGCGGGTTGTAATTTGTCAGGCCGTCCAGCATCTTCCCGATGCCTTGAATCGCTGCCAGCCGTTCCTGCGGTTCTGTTCGCAACATGACTTCCGCGTAAAAGAGTTGACGGGAAATCAGGTTGGTTGCCGCGCTGGGCGGGGCGGAGACGATGGGGCTGGCGTTTGTATCCTGAAAAACGCATGGCATTATCAGGTTGCCAAAGGCCAGCGAACCCACGCGGCCTTCAATATAATTGCCCAGGTAAGATTGCAATTGCGGATTCCACGAACTGAAATGATTGCCGAAGATCGCCTTCAAGCCCGCCGCGTCCAGTCCTGCCAGCGTGCGGTCTTTCTCGATGGGCGCGAGGTTCATCTGCCAGGTACGCTCATCATAAATCTGCAGGTGTTGCACGCCGATGCTTCCATGGTGGTACATGTAGAACGCCCGGGGCGCTTCATATTCCAAAAGGGGAAGGTTGTCTCTTTGGATGGCGCCAGGCCCGGGTATGGCAAAAGCCGTTTGTTGCGAGGCAAACTGTCGCGCAAGGACGGATTGCGGCGTTGTCCAACCGATTGCGACCAGCTCCTGGCGCGGCTGCTCCAATTCGAAGGCGTGCCGGTAAACTTTGGGGTCGGATTCCCACGGCTGTTTTGAGCCGAGCAGAATAATGTCATTGTCCCCCACGTCCCAAATTTCCATCGCCGGAAACACGGTTCCGAACGTGCGTATCACCAGATCAATGGTTTTGTCGTCCATCTCATAGATGTGAAACCATTGCGCCATGATGCCGCCGGGCTTGAGCCGGCTGGCAGCCAGCTGGTAAAACTCACGGCTGAACACGCTGCCAACATTGGCCATCCACGGATTGGAAGGCTCGGAAATGATCACGTCATATTTTTGCGGGCTGAGCTTCAGCACGGTGCGGGCGTCCTCCTGGTAAATACGCACGCGGTCATTGGTGAACACGCCATGATTCCAGGGTGCAAACAGCTTCACCGCGCGCAGTACCGGCGCGCAATTTTCCGCCACCGTCAGATGCTGGATGGGATAACCCAACACGGATCCGGCCGTGATGCCGCTGCCCAGGCCAAAACAAAAAACGTCCCGGCTGCCGGGTTTTACCATCAACGGCAACTGTGCCAGTAAAACTTGAGTGGAGAAATCAGCGTAGGCCGAGGCGTCCGGTTTGCCGTCGATGCTCAAAATCATGTCCTCTGAGCCATGAGGGGCGGACGGAGTCTTCTCACTTTCAACCGAAACCGTCGCGTCGGCGGCGTCTTCATAAAACAACAAATGCACCGTCTGACGTCGTTCGGCTATCAACGCCATGGGATTGTCCGTATCGGGCAGGCGGAAAATGCCGGAACTAAATACATACCGCCAGTCCTCGCCGCCCTTCTCCGACGCCAGCAGCAAAAGTGCGCCGACCATCACACCGGCCACGGCAACGAGCCGTCGTTGCGTGGCCAACGCCGCGATGATCGCGGCAATGGCCAGCAACAACCCCAGCGCCGTAAACGAACCGCGCAGACCAATCTTCGGCATCAGCACAAAGCCTGTCAGCAACACACCACCCACGGCGCCCAGGGTGTTCCACGTCAGCAGCCGTCCCACGCGGTCGCCCAGGAGATGGGACGTTTCCGGCACCGCGCGAATCCAAAGTGGCAGCACCGACCCCAGCGCCGCCGCCGGCAAACCCAGAACACAAATCGAAACCAGCGACGTGAAGACTTGATGGTAACAGTAGCCAATAAAGGTCCGGCTCAAACCCATTTGCGCATAAAGATAAATCGCCGCCAATTTCTCAATGTTGAGCACCAATAGGCCCAGGAACGCCGACGCGCCGAGCAAAAGCAGGATCGTGGTGATGTCTTTCGGCCAACGTTGGTGGCGAGGCGAGGCAATCACCGCGCTGCCCAAACCGATCCCCAGGATGAACGCCATGAGCACAATTGAAAACACCTGCAATGAAGCGCCGAAGACCAAACATAAACAGCGCGAGGCCAATATTTCCAGCCCCATCGAAACCGCCCCTGTCAGCGCCACCAACACACAGCTCCAGCGAAAAATGGCCGTCGGGACCGGCGGCGGATCTGCCGGAGGGCTGGACGGGCTGAGGTTCTGGTTCGATTTTGAAAGTTGCGCTGTTTGAGTCAGGCCAATACCAACGGCGATCAGGCCGATGAGCCAGTTGACCAGCGCAGTCGTTTCCATGGTCATTGACATGCCCAGCCATCGCACCAGAACGAATCCGGCCAGACCCGCGCCGCAAACCGCGCCCAAGGTGTTCGTGGAGTAAAATCGCGCCGCACGGCGCCCGGCGTCAGTCGTGCTCTTTTGCAGCCATGCCGCCAGCACCGGCAGGGTACCACCCATCAAAATTGTCGGGCCGAGCAACAGCACCACGCTGATAATACCCTTGAGCAACAAAAGCCAGCCGCTGTGATCCAGAAATTTCACTCCCACGATGGTAAAGAGACCGTCCGCCACTTTATAAACCAACGGAAAAAACGACGCGTAAAGTCCGATGAGGATTTCAATGCAGCCATAAATGACCAACGGACGCGGGGTCGTGTCGGCACGCCGGCTAAAAAGTTTGTTGCCCAAAGCCAGCCCGCCCATGAAAACGGCCAACACCACGGTCTGTGCCTGAATGGTGCTGCCCAAAAGCAGCGCCAGATATTTGGACCAAATTACTTCGTAAACCAGCGCCGTGGCACCGGAGAAAAAGAAGAGCCATAAAATGACCATGATGATTCGTTGGCTTATAACGAAAGCGTGGGTTAAGTGTCACGACTTTTTGCGGATTTATGGGGACGACTGCCGTGGTTTGATGGCCGTGTGCTCCTACCCAGATTTAGGTGGGGACATCTCGCTGAGATGTCCGTCCAAATAAACGGACGCATGAGGCCAGGCTTCGCCAAGCTACGCCAAGGCAAGCCATGCGTCCCTACCAAAAAATGATGAAAACGGACGCCCCGGCGGGGCGCCCCTACCAAGGGAAATAAAAAACCCGCTCTTGCACACGCAAGAGCGGGGTGAACAAAAACAACAAAATCAACTTAACTATTCTTGCGGCGGAACAGCATCAGCGAGAGGCTGCCCAAACCAACCAACGCCAGCGTTGCCGGTTCCGGAACCTGAGACACACCGGGCAACAGAACCAACGCGGGCATGCCCGTAAAGTCGGTCGGCGGACCTGCAGGACTGCCACCATTACCCAATATTAGGTTGAATGTAACCTGGCCGGCATACTGACTAGGATCGAGCAAATCTCCCGCATAGGTATTCCCGCTGCCTGTCCAAGCATCTATCGTGACGGACACTGTGCCACCGCCAACAGTACCAAGGACATAATAAGTGTTAAAGGCAGGATCAACTACCTCGCCACCGCCCCAAGAGATTCCGCTCGCCCCACCGTCACTCAAGAGGAGTGAAACAATCAAACCGCTGCCATCAGCGATCGACATGTTTATATCCTCATTTAACAGCGTCGCCGAGGGAACGGTAGCGCCAATCCATACCATACCATTGGTAAGGACAGTATCTGTTACGCCACTATTGCCAGCGTTATCAAATGTGAATGTTCCTTGGGTGCCCGGAGTTAGTGTACCCTGAGGGCCGAGATCTTGGCCATAAACACCAGCCGCCAAGCCGGTAACTAAGAGACTAAGTACTAATTTTTTCATATGTTGTTGCTTAGGTTTTGTTGTTGTTGTTTGCTAAATTTAACTGCATCAAATCAATTTGTCAATTTGTATTAACGTTGAATTTAAGTCCCCACACATTGTTGCTGGATGCTTGGAGAAATACAGGCTGCCCCACCGCTAGTTGGGGATCCGAAGGAGTAAACCTTGTACCGTTATAAATCGAGCCACTATTGTAGAGTTGTGTTGAGGGATTCCACGTAAATATCTTGTCATTCTTTGAAGGTTTGTAACCAAAGTTGGTGTCACATTGACCCGATAACGGAAATGGCGTGGAAATGACTTGATAGCCAGCATTCACCGTGTTTGTTATCGCACCTTGAAGAACATTGCCCACGAACGTAACCGTGACGTTGGTGGGAGGTGTTGCCGGAATCTGAACCATTACGCCACCGCCCGGATTCAAAGCGGCATTAACGTAATTGGTGGCACTTCCCACCCATTTTGCCTGTGAGGCATTATATGTCGCACCCAGCCATCCACCATTCACAAACGCAAACGCCTTGGTATTATTGGGCATGTTGGTTCCAAAACAACTGAGCAACGTGTTGTTGGTTCCAGTTCCCGTAAGGTCCAACTGGTTTGCGATAAAGTTATATCCATTCGTCAGACCCAACTGGACATAACCAACGACGTTTTGGGAATAAACAGCCTGCGCTTGCGATGTGGCGATTGTGAGGGCGAGCGCGGCAACCGCAATAAGTAGTGTTTTTGTTCTCATAATTTTTAGTTGGTTGTTACCATGTGTGACGCCAATATCCCAAATTCACAGGGAAATGTCAACATTTTTTTACGCGTTTACCGTGTGTTTTGTTCTGTTATTACCGTGTGTGGTGCCAATATCCCAGATTTACAGGGGGATGTCAACATTTTTTTGATTTTTTTTGAACGTTTTTTGTAACATTCGTGTTACGGAAAAGGGGTTGTTTTACAAGGGGTTAGGGACAAAAATGCCGATTTTGCGTATTTGAGCAGGAAAAGCAGGGGTGGCATCCACAAATAATGCAGATTTACGCGGATTTTTGGCGGCATAAAACATCAGGCAGGGACGCGTGGGGGCCTCATGCGTCCGGCGGAAGTTCCGCCTCCCATAACGGTCGCCTCGTCCGCCTTCATTCCATTTCGGCGCGACAAGGCTAGGCGACCCTACCCAATCTGCGTCACAAGAATTTTCAATGAGTCTGGCGTTGGACGAGCAGCCAGGGCGACGGCGGCAGCGGTTTGTTCGAGCGGAAAGCGATGGGAGATCAAACGGCGCACATCCAGTTGGCGCGAGAACACCAGGCGCGCCACTTCGCGCTGGAGCGTGAAATCGGACGAGTAGCTGCCGAGCAAGTCCTTTTCGTCCAGACAAACGGAGGCCAGATCCAAAGGAAAGTTGAGGGTTGAGAGTTGAGGGTTGAGAGTGGAATTTTGAACCACCTCACCCTCCATCCTTCGCCCCGCGGCTACGGAGGACAGGCGACCCTCTCCCCCGCAAGCGGCGGAGAGGGAGGACGACACAGCGCGTTTGGTGTGGGCGAAGAGGAGCACCTGTCCCCCATCGCGCACGAGTTGCAGGGCTTGTTGCACGACGGCATCGGAGGGAATTGCGATAACAGCGGCGTCGAGACCCCGACTATGGGTGAGGCGTTGAATCATCAAGGTAGGGACGCGCGGCCCGCGCGTCCGGCGGAAGTTCCGCCTCCCATAACGGTCGCCTCGGCCCGTCCTCCGCAGTAGCTCTGCTACGGAGGGTGGACGAGACGACCCTACCTGAAAGACCCAGCGCGCGCCGAATTTTTTTGCGAGCCGCAAGCGTGGTTCCAGCAAGTCCGTCGCGATGACATCCGCCCCTT
>Ga0187873_1001496_pt1 | contig 19237 bp, 16 predicted proteins | sample June2016WEW_16_1_2_FD_133012 | JGI IMG/M metagenome (GOLD analysis project Ga0187873, IMG submission 133012) | Peatland microbial communities from SPRUCE experiment site at the Marcell Experimental Forest, Minnesota, USA - June2016WEW_16_100 | ecosystem: Environmental > Terrestrial > Soil >... | reverse complement strand
CACCTGATGCGGGGGACTTTTATCGAATACAACCCGCGAGGCGTCTGGTCCCTGAAAAAATCCCTCGCCGGCGGCGGCCCCTTTCTCGACTGGGGTGTCTATGACCTCTCTTTCCACCTTGGCCTCCTCAACGACCGCCCCAAACTCGCCAAAATAAAACGCTTCGCCAGAAACGGCATCAAAATTTTCTCCAGCCCCAAAATTAAATCCGACGTCGAGGAGCACGGCGCCGCCTTAATGGAATTCGACACCGGCCTCACGTACTACTACGAACGCGGCGCAGGAGTCCACTGCGAAGTCCCCAACGAAACACGTATATTCGGCACAAAGGGATCGTTACGATTTTCCTATACAACCTGGAATTCGCCTGAAATAGAACACTTCTGGGTAAACAAAAACCGCGTCGAAAAACGCTCCGTCTATAAGGTCGATATGTCAAAGCACCCGGGCGATATAAATGCCCTCGACAATCACTTTATCGATTGTCTCGCGGGCAAGGCCAAGCCGGTGATGCCTGTTTCTCTTGCCGCAAAACACCTCGATATACTATTTCAAATACTTGGTAGATAGGGCTATAATGGCAACCCATATGAATAACAAGAACTTGCAAACTTGTCCGCCGTGGCGGGATGCAGTCGAACTCATAAATAAATCAACCAGTGTGCTGATTACCACCCACAGCAAGGTTGATGGCGACGCCATTGGCTGCTGTGTCGCGATGTCCGAAGCGTTTTCCGCTCTTGATAAGAACCCGCAGATTCTCTTTCTTTCTCCATTGCCCGGCTGGTATGGCTTCCTGCTTGAAAAACCTGTTCTTGTCCTCGGGAGGGACATTTCAAAAGACCAGCTTCAACAAAACAAATTCGACCTCATCATTATCGTAGATACCAATAGCTCCAGCCAGTTACCTGGTTTTGAGGAATATCTCAAAAAGGCCGATACTCCAGTTCTAATTATAGACCACCATGCCACCTCCGATGGTTTGGGCGATATCGAACTCGTTGACTCTACCGCCTCAGCCGCCTGCTCCGTTGTCCTCGACCTGTTTCGATTTGCCCATTGGCCCATCACCCCCAAAATCGCCCAGGCCCTTTTCGCCGGCATCGCCACCGACACTGGCTGGTTCCACTTCGGCAACACCACAAGCCGATGCCTCCATGATTGTGCAGAATTAATCGATGCCGGCGCAAATCCCGACGATATTTATCGCCTCATATACCAGACATTCACACCACAGCGGTTCAAACTTATGACCGTGATGCAAGACACCCTCGAATTGCATTTCGATGGCCGATACGCCTCGCAGTTTCTCACACAGCAGGATTTCAAAACCACCGGCGCAAAATACGAAGACACCGAAAATCTCATCGACCAGTGCAGGCGCATCGCCTCAGTCGAAGTCGCCGCATTCTTTGTCGAATTAAAAGATGGCAGAATACGTTGCTCGCTGCGCAGCAGTGGGGCAGTTGATGTCTGCAAAATCGCCCGCAAATTCGATGGTGGCGGCCATACCGCAGCAGCCGGAGCATACCTCCCCGGCCCACTCGACAACGCCAAAAAGCTCATCCTTGACGCCATCAAATCTCAATTGATTTAGTCATTGACGAATGATTCCACGTCAGGTTAAATATCATTTTTTACGAACTTATTATAAGGATGACTGATATGATTATTAAAGTTAGCAAAAGAGCACAAGCCGTGCCCCCGTCGGCTACGTTGGCCGTAACCGCAAGGGCGAAAGAGCTCAAAGCTCAGGGCATCAACGTCATCGGTTTTGGCGCAGGCGAACCTGATTTCGACACCCCGCAATACATCAAAGATGCCGCCATCGCCGCCCTAAACGCTGGAAAAACAAAATATACCCCTGCTTCGGGAACCATCGAGCTGAAAAAGGCAATCGCTGAAAAATTGCTCAAGGATAATAAGCTCGAATACAAACCCGAGCAGATTGTTGTTAATATCGGCGCCAAGCACTCTGTATATGGTGCGATGCAAGCCATTCTCGATCCGGGCGATTCGGTTATTCTTCCGACTCCATATTGGATTACCTACATTGAAACTATCAAATTAGCCGGGGCGAAGGTCAAAATTGTCAAGACCAGCAGGCAAAACAGTTACAAAATGACTCCCGAGCAGTTGAAAAAGGCCATCAGCCCCAAAACTAAAATGTTTGTCCTCAACTCCCCCAATAATCCGGGCGGCTTCACCTACACCCCCGAAGAACTAGCCGCTCTCGCCAAAGTCCTTGAAGGCACCGATGTCGCAGTCCTCTCCGATGAAATCTACGAACGCCTTGTTTACGCCGGCACAAAATTCATCAGTTTCGCCGCACTCAGCAAAGACGCCTACGACCGCACCCTAACCATTAACGGCTTCAGCAAAACCTATTCAATGACCGGCTGGCGACTCGGCTACACCGCAGGCCCCGTTGACGTCATCAAAGCAATGGGCCGACTCCAGGACCATTCCACAAGCAACCCCGTAACCTTCGCACAGGACGCCGCTATCGCCGCCCTCAAAGACCCCACTAACGAAGTCGAAAAAATGCGCGCCGAATTCGAAAAACGCGCCCAGTATATGGTTGACCGCCTCAACGCAATCAAAGGCGTTAAATGTACCCAGCCCACCGGCGCATTCTACTGCTTCCCCGATGTCTCCGCCTATTTCGGCAAAACCAAAGGCGGTATAGAACTGAAGAGCAGTTTGGATTTCGCCAAGGCACTTCTCGAACAGGCCAACGTTGCCGTCGTCCCGGGCCTGCCTTTCGGCTGCGATAAAAATGTCCGCCTCAGTTTCGCAACCTCGATGCAGAATATCACCGAAGGTATCGACCGAATCCAGAAATGGCTGAGTTCGTAACCGGTTGCTTTGGTTCTTCGGCCTGTCGGCCAGCGACCTGTATGGACGCGCCGAGCCGGGTTTGATATAATATAGTTGATATGATGCCGATTGTTGGTGCGACTAAGTCCAGAGTGATTCTTTTGGTGGGCTCATTAGCCATCATCACTATCTGTTTTGCGGCCTATATCCCCGCGATGAAAGCCAGCTTTATATGGGATGACGATTATTATGTTACTAATAACCCCCTGTTGACGGCACCTGGCGGATTGTATCGAATCTGGACCTCAGGTGCCGTTACATCGCAATATTTCCCCCTCACATACACAACGTTCTGGTTCGAGTATCGCCTCTGGGGTTTCAACCCAGTCGGCTATCACGTTGTAAACGTTGCCATTCATATCATAAATTCTCTGCTCTTGTGGCTGGTTCTCCGCCGGCTTTCCGTTCCGGGTGCATGGTTTGCTTCGGCCGTCTTTGCTCTACACCCTGTTCAGGTTGAATCCGTCGCTTGGGTTACAGAACGGAAAAACCTCCTCATGCTTTTATTTTCTCTTCTGTCGGTTCTTTGCTGGCTTAAACTTGTTCTCGATAATAAAACGGGACCAAAAGCATTTTTGTTTTATGCCGCCTCCTTATTTTTCTTCGCTTTGGCGCTCTTTGGCAAGGCAACCGCCTGCACGCTTCCTGCCGCGATGTTGCTGATTTTGTGGCTCAAACGCGTCCCTCTCTCGGCCAGACGTATCCTCCAGGTTGTCCCTTTTTTTGTAATGGCAGTTGGAATAGGGCTTTTTGTGATGTGGTGGGAAAAACGTCATCAGGGAACGGGGCAGATTAATCTTGGCTTGAACCTGCCCGCCAGATTCTTAATTGCCGGCAGGGGGTTATGGTTTTATCTCTCCAAACTCTTCTGGCCCGTCAATCTTACGTTTAGCTATCCTCGCTGGAATATCGACCCTGCTGCGATTCGCCAGTATCTATGGCCCGCCGCGAGCATACTGATGATTGCCTCTGCCTGGATATTGCGAAAACGCCTCGGCAGGGCGACCCTGACCGCGATATTATTTTTCGCCGTAACCTTGTTTCCGGTTCTTGGGTTCTTCTCTCTTTTCACTTTTATGTACACTTTTGTGGCCGACCATTATCAGTATGCCGCCTGTATCGGCCCCATTGCTCTTGTCGCGGGAGGCGGCGCTCTGTTGATGCGAAAGTCGGCTCCAGGCATAAAGATTGTTATCCCGCTGATAGCGGGCGTTGTGCTGTTCACTCTTGGTTCCCTCACCTTCCGGCAGTCCCGTATCTACACCGACAAAATGTCCTTGTGGAGGGATACCGTCAATAAAAATCCCGACTCATGGCTTGCCAATGCCCAGCTATGTAAGCTTCTATCCGACCAGGGAAATACCACTGAAGCAAAGCCCCATTTGGAGCGGGCGATAGAGCTTGCTCCTTATGTGCAGAAAATTGACTCACGTGTTTATGCGGCACTACTTTACGATATGGGTCTTATTTTAGAAAAACAGAATAAATTATCTGATGCCGTCAAATATTATCAGAAGGCACTTGATGCATCAGATTATTTCGAGGTGATGATGAATACTCATTATTGTCTCGCTAAAGTTTTAGCTCTGCAGGATAAGGTCGAGCCTGCTCGCGAACATTTCCTCCGGGCAATGGACATTGCAAGGACTCACAATAATGACCAGATGCTCAACATGGCCTATAGTGGACTGATGCTGTTGAATGAAAAGAGCGGGCATCCTGTTAATCGATGACCAATCTAATAGCCGCTGCTCTTTTTTCATTATTTAAATAATATTGCGACCTTTTTCTTTTGTGCCGCCGTTATCGCTTTTGGGTTTGTCCAGACCGCCATATTCAAACTTCGTCTGCAGTCGCAATTTTCGCAGACCATCTCGTGCCTGTCTGCCAGAATTGCCTTAATCAGTTCAAGGCAGTTGCCGCTTGCCCTTTGCAGGTTCCCGATTATCTCGCGTAAAAGCTCCTGCTTGTCCCTTTTTTTCTTCTGTGGCTTCCAGCAGTCGTAATCGCTCACCAGCGCAACCAGCGAATAGCACATTTGTGCCTCTCTGGCTAATTTCGCCTCCGGCATCGCCGTCATCCCAATCAGGTCTCCTCCCCAAATTCTGTGCATAAGCGATTCCGCCCTGGTTGAGAACGTCGGCCCCTCCATCACGACGTATGTTCCTTTACGATGCGTCCTGACATCTAATTTTTTCGCCGCCTCTGCGATAATGTTTCCCAGTCGATTACATGTCGGCTGTGCCATCTCGGCGTGTACTGCTCCGAAAGTGTCGAAGAAAGTATTTTGGCGTCTGAATGTTCGGTCAATAAACTGGTCAACTATGACAAGCTCGCCGGGCTGGATTTTTTTACGCAGCGAACCTACGGCGCATGTCGCTATGATTGCGTGGGCGCCGAGTTTTTTTAATGCGAAGATATTCGCGGCGTAAGGCACCTCACTGGGCGATAATTTGTGGTCTGGGCCGTGACGGTTGATAAACGCCACCCGTTTCTTGCCTATCTTGCCAATCATAATCCTGTCGCTGGGTTTTCCGAAGGGCGTTTTTATGTCGTGAAACTTCGCGTCTTCAATTTTGCCGGCCAGCACATCACCCAGCCCCGACCCGCCTATCAAGCCAGTCAATCCTTGCTCCATATTTGTCTCCAGGTTACCCTAAATTACCAACATATCTGCTTATATCGTCGATTAGAGCATATTTTCTCTAATTAGCTTTTCTGTTCTTTAATATCGTGGTATAATGTAAACTGCACCCGTTTTTTTATATGTAAAAAATGACGATAACCGAACGTATAAAGGAAAAGGCCCTTGAGCTGGGCTTTGACCTCGTTGGCGTTACTGATGCCTCTCCAGTCGGCAGGGAGCAGGTTAGTCGGCTTATTGGTTGGCTCGATGCCGGCTATGCGGGCCGGATGACCTGGCTGCACTCAAACCTCGAAAAACGCACCGACCCCGCCAAACTCCTGCCCGGCGCCAAATCCGTTATCGTCGTCGCCCTGAACTATAAGCCGCTAAAACAGAGGACAGAGGACGGAGGACAGAAGACAGCCCCTATGGGCCGGGTTGCTCAATTTGCCCAGTATGATGACTATCACCCGTTTATAAAAAAATTACTGCGTCAGCTCGCCGATTTTATCGCTTCAATAACCTGTCCGTCTATGCAGTTCAAGATTTGTGTTGATTCCACGCCTTTGCTCGAACGGGCACTGGCCGTAAGAGCGGGATTGGGCGTAATCGGCAAAAATCGAATGCTGGTCAATCCTCGCCTCGGCCCGCAGATTTTCCTTGGGGAAATCGTTACCAATATCGAGCTTGACTCGGATAAGCCGTTGAAGGATTCGTGCCCGGATTGCGGCAAATGTGTTGCTGCCTGCCCGACGGGGGCGTTGAAACAAGATGGCTCGTTCGACGCCACTAAATGTATCAGCTATCTGACTATCGAGGCCAATACCGATGTGCCTGCGGAGCTGGCGCCGAAGATTGGCAATCACCTCTTTGGCTGTGCCGAATGTCTGATGGCCTGTCCTTACCAGCAAAAATCGCCGACTTGCACCAACAAGGAATTTGTCCATCATCCCGACCGGGCTGAAATTGATTTGAATGATTTACTGAATCTTACCGAAGAGCAGTTCAAGATTAAATTTGTCCATTCGCCGATTCTTCGCCCCGGTCTGCCTCATCTCAAAAAGATTGCCCAAATTTGTATTCAGAACGCCAGTCAGAGTTCTTAACCACCAAGGCACTTAAGACACAAAGTTTTCCAGACACGGATTTACACAGATTTGCGGCAGAGTTTACTAACCACTATCGACTGCTCTAATTTCTCGCCTGTCCCGAGCGTAGTCGAGGGGCGAAGCGCGGTGTGCGGCTGCCGTTCTGTTACTGTTTCAACCCTTCCTCTTGACCACTGCTTGCAAAAAGGTACAATAAAATTGCTTTTGGCTGGAGGCAAAAGGCAATGAGGAAAAAAGGGTTTACATTAATAGAATTGCTGGTTGTGATGGCAATCATATCCCTGCTGATGGGTATGATGATGCCGGCGATAACGAGGGTGTGGCAGGCTGCCTATCAACTGGTAGCACCGTACGTTACAAGCACAAATCCTCAGGCATACGCCAATGATGTAACGCCTTCACTTGAGAAAATAACGGTTACATTTGACCAGGCGATGAAGGACAATTCATGGTCGTGGACGGGCGGAGGTGATACGTACCCGAAAACGACTGGTCAGCCGAGCTATGACCCAAATAGAACAACATGCAGTTTGCCGGTCAAGCTGGAGCCGGGAAAGGTTTATTGGGTAGGTATAAACGGCCCAATTTATTATCGGAATTTTAAGAGCGCCGAATATGGAGCCCCGGCCAAGCGATACGTGATTTTGTTTGCGACTATGGACCTAAATGGAAAGCCGACGGCTATACCTGATGATTTGTTGGCAAAAGCGAAGGAGATTAACTAACAGAGCAGGCAATTAACTTCTGTACTGCTTGCCCCCGCGTTTCATTTTGCTTTGCAAAACGGCGGGGGTCCGCCGTAGGCGGATTTTGCCGTTGTAGAAAAAACAGGGGATGGGTAGAATTGAGGGAAAGTTAGGGCGACCTGTTTATGGTCAAACTCCAAATGAAAACAAAGTTGGGCGGACCGCCGGAAACATTTAGAGCAAGTCTCAGGGTTGCCACACGATATTGGGAGCCTCGCCGCATTATCTACAATCTTGTTCTTGCTGCTGTCGCAGTTACCTGGCTCGTATTGACATGGCCCCACTTCCACTCGGCATTGACTCTGCAATCGTTGCTGCTGCTTCTGGTTCTCGCGGCCATAGCTAATGTTTGTTATTCCGCTGCATACCTCGCAGACATCCTGTTGCAATTTTCACCTCTTCGTGACCTGTGGCAGCGTCAAAAGTGGTGTCTATGGCTTGCAGGCACAATTTTCGCGGTCGTGTTTGAGTGCTACTGGATTGCAGACGAAATTTATCCATATATCAGATGAGCGCGAGGCCAGTGGATAAAAAAAAATAGCTGTCCCTGGTTTTTAGTTTAGCCATTTCGAAAGAGGCCGTTTTTCCTTGTTCATTATTTTTTGCTGTAAACCCCCCAGCAGCCCACCTGTTCGCTCACATTGACGCTTTTTAACTGAACCTCTTTCGGTAAAATCGGCTCAAGGCGTTCAAAAATATACTCCGCGACGGTTTCCGCGGAGGCGCCTTTGTCCCGAAAATACTCCGACTCATCCAGCACGGTTTCATTGAGTGTCATGATAACATTCGTCAGCCGGGATTTGACCTGAGCGAAATATATAACTACGCCGCTTCCTTGGGGTTTATCGCCGCAGACCTCAACCGTAACAGCCCAGCAATGTTCATGTTGTGGCCCTTGAGTTCCATCCGGCAAAGGCATACTGTGCGAGGCCTTGAATTGCGCCTCTACGCCAAGCGTAAACAAAACTATACCTCCAAAATACACAACCTCCAAAAACGTACCTGTTAGGCCATATTAAGCCCTAACAGTAGTCTTTAAATATTTTCGTCACTTTGTGTATGTTTTCTTGAATCGTTCTCCCGGCCGGCCTGTCCGCTATACGCTGCAAGCTGAATGTTCTCGCCTGCTCAACTGCTCTACTTTCTCGCCCGTCCCGAGTATAGTCGAGGGGCGAAGCGCGGTGTGCGACTTATCGGCTTAAAACTCACAGAATTTTACTGTCCGCAAAATGAAATTCCCTCGCTGGTGTGGGGGCTTATGTTTACGCATATATATGAGAAAGGTCTAGACCTATCGTGTCGCAGTGTATGACATGGAATTTTGGTATCCCGACATTGGGATAGAAAAGGTCTTTATCTTTAAAGAACGGATGCGCAGCTCTATCTTCAGAACAGATACATTTGCCTATGGTAATCTTCGTTTTTTAGCTTAATAATCAAAGATAATCGTACTTTATCATTGTTTATCATACTTTGTCATGAGATGAGACATAAGGCATCTTCAGTTTTTTTAGCATCACATTCGCTTTTTCAAGTTCTTTCGCCAAGCCGGGTATCTTCGGTTGTTCGCCTTCCTTCTTTGGCAATCTTCGTTTTTATGACCCGGCAATAAAGACCCTACGTTAAAGCTTCAGCGATGATAACGGGGCTAAATATTATTTGGAAATAGACGGAACAAATACGGGGGCAATTGCTGATTCGGGAAAATAAAAAAGCCCCGGTCAGGTTTCCCTGGACGGGGTTTTGCGTGCTTTAATCAGGAGATTATGTCATAGTTGGCTGTTGCTTGTTAATTTCGTCAACGGCAACGGCCTTGTCGGACACTATTGTAAATACGCTGTCCAGCGCCGTTACCGAAAAGATTCCTTTTGTCGCTCTCGCCACGCTGCACAGGACCAGTGAGTGGTTGCAATCCATCAGGAGTTTCCGCAGTTTGAGCAGCTTCGACAAGCTCGATGATGTAACGATATCAACGTGCGAAAAGTCAATTATAAGGTCGCAGCCGTCGTTTCTTTCGCGGACAGTGTCGATAGTTTTGGCAAGCTCTTCGTTCAGACCCGGTTCCGGGGGCGCCTCAACAAGAAGTATGTTTTCCGACAAATCCCTAATCTCCATTTTATCGCTCCTCTTTCAAACTATCGAAAAGTGTGGTTTACTCTATATAAATTATGCTCAAGTAACGGTTGATTTGCAAATGCCCTATAACTATTTCGGCAGTTTTGCAGAGAGGAATCACATATTTCGAGCGGCTGCAAAAATGGAACACGGCCGCCTGCTTTTATGGGACTAATTGCTGTCCGGCGAGGCAATATCCCAGCCGCCGCCTAATGCCTTGTAAATCGCGATTAAATCCGTAGAGAGATTGCGTGTGCTCTGAACAAGGGCGTCTTCGGAACTATTAAGCGAACCTTGCGCGACAAGTACATTGAGGAAATCGGTTTGTCCCTCTACGTAGAGCTGTGAGGAGAGGTCAACGGCCTTTAGGTTTGCGGTGACGGCGTCAATGAGGGCTTTATGGCGTTCGTGCTCATTGACGTAGGCGACAAGTGCGCTTTCCACGTCATTAAGGGCGGTCAGGACGGTTTGTTTATAAGTAAGAACCGCCTGTTGCTGGAGCGACTTTTGGACCTTGATATTGTAACTGACCTGGCCCGCGTTGAATATCTCCCAGCTGGCCGATGGCCCAAATGACCACGAGCGCTTGTTCCAGCTTAAGTTATCAAGACTATTTGCCTGGGTGGAGATTGAGCCGGCGAGATTGAATTTTGGGAACAGGTCGGCAGTGGCGACGCCAATCTGGGCGGTAGCGGAATGGATTTGTGCCTCGGCTCGCCTGATATCAGGACGCCGGCGAAGCATCTCAGAAGGCAGACCAGCAGGCACTTCGGGCGGTGTAAGGGGTATCGATGAGGCAGGGGAAAGCTCTTCCAGAAGAGAAGCGGGCTCCTGGCCAAGCAGAACGGAGATGTTGTATATAGCTTGTCGTGCGGATGTCTCAAACACGGGAATTTGCGACATTGTCGTAGCGGCCTGGGCGTCGGCGTTCGCGACATCGAGCGCACTGACAAAACCGCCTTGAAATTGCTGGCGGGTCACATCGGCGGTGTGTTTTTGCACCTTGAGGTTGTTCTTGGCGATGATTACTTCCTGCTGGTAGCCGCGGAGCTGCACATAGTTATTCGCGACTTCGGAAGCAAGAGTTACCAGGACATCTCTTCGGTCTTCAATTGCCGCAAGAATACTGGCATCTGCCGACTCGATATTGCGTCTGGTGCCGCCGAAAATGTCCAGCTCCCACGCTGCGTCCAGACCCGCCTGAAACAGGTTTGTCGTCTGTGCAGGCGCAGGTGTATGGTTGCGTGTGGCACTTCCGGTTATGTCGGCGGTGGGCCAGAATCCAGCGGCAGCCACGCCGCGTGCGGCCCTTGCCTGGCGGATTCTTTCTTCTGCCTGCTTTAGGTCGAGGTTTGACTTCATCGCGCGTTCGATTAACGAGGTGAGATTGACATCGTTGAATTCAGTCCACCACTTCAGCAGCATTGTATCCGGCGATGATACATTTTTTGTTCCTGCCCAGCCGGCGGGGGCGTTCGGGTCCTGCGGTTTATAGTCGGGGCCGACAAGGCACCCCGCCTGGAGCATCAGGCAAGTACAGCATAAGGACAACAAAATTACAGATAATACTCTTCTGTTCTCCGTCCTCTGTGTTCCGTCCTCTGTCTTCTGTTCTCTGTCTTCTGTTTTTTTCATTCGTATCTCAATGCCTCAATCGGGTCCAGACGAGATGCCTTCCATGCCGGGTAATAGCCGAAAATGATTCCAACGCTTGCCGAGACGATGACCGAAGCCACAATGGCCGCCATCGATGTTTCGGTGGGCCATCGCAGAAAGCGGGTTATAAGATACGACCCGCCGCAACCCAGGATAATACCTAAGATTCCGCCTGCAAGACACAGGACTACGGCTTCTATCAGGAACTGACGCAGGATGTCCCTTGCCCTTGCGCCGACGGCCATACGCAGGCCGATTTCCCGCGTCCGCTCGGTAACTGATACCAGCATTATATTCATTATTCCAACGCCGCCGACAATCAATGAAATTAGGGCGACAGCGAGCAAAAGCTTGGTCATAAGCGTTGTTGTGGAAGACAGAGCGTTTGTCATCTCGGTCATATCACGGATGTTGAAGTCATCATCTTTTGGGTCGCGAATACGGTGACGCTCGCGCAAAAGGGCGGTTATCTGGTCTATCGCCTGATGAATTTCAGCGGTAGAATTCGCTGCAGCCACAATCTGGTCAACGTTGGTAAACCGCACCGGCTGAGGATTGTCCGCCGCCTGTGTGTCTGAAGGCACCGGGTATAAAGAAGTCAGCGAATTAGGATATAACTGGCTGGGAGAGCTTGTCGTCGAGGTTGTGCTTGACGTTGTGCTGCTGGTCGATGTTGACGACGAGGCGCCGACCCTGAATTTTATAGTCGTCCAGGGCGCAAGTATTATGTCGTCCTGGTCCATACCCATCATATTTGCGCCTTTGCTGCTGAGAACTCCGACAACCTTGAACGATATGTTCAGAACCCGCATTTCTTTTCCTATCGGTGAGCTGCCTTGGAAAAGCTCCCTGGCAATCGTCTGGCCGATGAGACATACCTTTGTCGAATTACGAACGTCTTTGTCGGTGAAAATGTCGCCCTGCGACAAATCGGTCCAGTCCCGGACAATGAGATAATCAGCGGTCGTTCCGTAAATGCTCATAGGGACCCAGTTGCGGTCCTGATAAACCGCCTGGCCTCTGGCGCGAACAAGGGGGGCTGCGCTTTTCACGGCAGGGCAATCCCGGATAATCGCGTCGCAATCCTGCGGCGTAAGTGTCATGCTGCTGCCTGCGCCAAAACCAATACCGCCGCTTGTGGCGGCGCCGGGCAGGACAAGAAGAGTATTTGCCCCCATTCTCGCGATGGTTTTAGCGATGGCATCCGATGAGCCGGTGCCGATTTCCATCATCGCGATTACCGCGCCGACTCCGATGATTATGCCTAACATCGTCAGCATCGTCCGCATTGGGTTTTTGCCTATCGCCCGCAGCGCCGTTCGCAGTATTCGCATCATGCGGAATAACCTCATTGCGAACCTCCCTGCGATGTTTGGCTGTTCACGATTAAGCCGTCGTGGATGCGAATCTGCCGCTGGGTATGTCGGGCGACATTCGGGTCGTGCGTTACAATAATAACCGTGATACCTTCCTCCACGTTTAGCTTCTTAAACATTGTAAGCACCTCTTCGCTTGTTTTCGAGTCGAGGTTGCCAGTCGGCTCATCGGCGAAAAGCACCGAGGGCTTGTTAATCAGCGAGCGGGCGACTGCGACTCGCTGCTGCTGGCCGCCCGATAATTCCGATGGCTCGTGGTGCATCCGGTCGCCAAGCCCGACCCGGTTCAGAAGCTCTTCGGCGCGGCGCTTTACCTCTTTATCCGACAAATGTTCCCGCGTGTATGACAAAGGCATCATCACGTTTTCCAGCGCGCTTGTGCGGGCCAGAAGATTGAAATTCTGAAACACAAAACCGATTTTATGATTTCTCAGATTTGCCCGTTCGTCGGCTGATACCCTCGATATTTCCCGCTCCTCAAGCCAGTATTCGCCGGATGTCGGGTGGTCAAGGCATCCGAGGATGTTCATCAGCGTGCTTTTGCCCGACCCAGATGCCCCCATCAGCGCGACAAACTCTCCTTTACCGATGGAAAGCGTAATACCCCTAAGAACGGGGACATCAATGTCCCCCATGTAATAGGTTTTGTAAATATTTTTCAGTTCAATCAGTTCCATAGTGTTCGCCGCGAGTCCGCAAAATTTATTAACGTCCTGCCGGTCTGGGTCGTCCGATTTGCGGCGTGAAAGGATTAACCGTCCCCGAACTGCCCCCAGACATCTGTTGTTCTCCCGTGATTACCTGGAGACCTTCTTTAAGCTCATCCTGTGATGCCACGCCCTGCACTTCGGTCACTGTATCATCGCTTGTGCCCGCGAGCACCTTGATTGGCTTGACGAAGCCGTTCTCGCTGACCCACAAAGTAGCTTTCTTGTAATTTGAGGTCTGTGTCTTTGGCGCGTTCGGGTCACGCTGTTTTTTCCCCGAACCTTTACCCTGTTCGGCGGAGTCATTTAATGCCGATTGATACTCCGGCGCAATCTGCTCAGCCCTTGGTTTCCATCTAAGTGCCGCGTTTGTTACCTCCAGAACGTTGTCTCTTCGGCTGACCTCGAAATTAACATTAGCGGTCAGGTAAGGAAGTAATTTACCGCTTGAGTTGTCTGTGTCGACCTCGACTGTGTAGGTAACGACGTTTTGCGTCATAGTTGCGTTGAGCCGAATTTGGCCGACCACGCCCTTAAATGTCTGGCCTTCGTATGTTGAAACAGTAAATGTTACCGGCTGTCCCTCGTAAATTTTTCCGATGTCGGCCTCGTTGACGGAAACCCATACCTGCATCCTTTTGAGGTCCTTGGCAATCAAAAATAAACTCGGCGTATTCAAGCTCGACACCACCGTTTGCCCGATGTTGACCCTGCGGTCTATAATGACGCCTTCCACAGGCGATTTTATTGTGCAGTATCCGAGATTTAATTTGGCTTTTTGAAGCATCGCCTCGTCTTGGCTGACAGACGCCTTGGCTTCCAAAATCGCCGCCTCGCCGACAGCCACGTTGGCCTGTGCAACCTCGAAAGCCGCCTTATACGAATCATAACTGCTCTTGGCAAGCGCCTCAGAAGGTCCTAACTTCTGGGCACGTTCCCAATCCAACCGGGCCTGGTCGAGTTTCGCTTTCAATTGTAAAAGATTGGCCTTAGAACTTTCCACTCCTGCTTTGGCCTGTTCCAACTGTGCGGTGGCCAGGGCGACGTCTGCGGCGTAACTTGTGTCATCAATTTTCGCCAGCACCGTATTTTCCGCAACTGGTGAGCCATAATCAATCTCATTGCCATCTTCGTCTTTGCCAAAAGCAATGATGAGGCCTGCGACCTGTGCTCCGACATCCACAAGCTCTTCCGGCTCGACTGTTCCCGTCGCGCTTATGGTTGACAGGATGTCGCCGCGTGTTACCTCGGTAGTGCGGAATGTGACATTTTTCGTCTTGTTCTTGTTAAAATACCACCATCCGCCAGCGATTCCAGCTACTATTCCTATTACAACTATTAGTAAAATTATCTTCTTCACGTTATATTCCTAAAAAATCACCTAACTCTTTTAATATACTATCGTTATAAGACGCTTGCCCCTTAACTTATATTGCCTCATTCTTGCCTAAATTAACAGCTAATCTGAAACTTTACGCTATTTGGCGTGGCTTGTTCAAATAGGACGGCTACAAAGGGCCGATATCCGCATTATTATAATACCAAAATTGCCCCCTCTGATTCAAGGTTTTTTTGCACAACACGGGGGCAAGACGATTGATTCATCCAGCGTCAGCAGATAGTATCTGATATGGGTCGTTTCGGAACAAACCTTAGAAGAATAAGGATGCGGACAGCTATGATTAAAAAAGATATAGAGGCCTTTCAGAAACGGGTCAAAAGCGAATTATACGAGAATATTATCCCGTTCTGGCAAAAGCACACTGTTGATAATGAATTCGGCGGTTTCGCGGGCCAGGTAGGCCGTGATTTGAAAATCGATAAACACGCAAACAAAGGATTGATACTCAACGCCAGAATACTCTGGACTTTCGCGGCGATGTATCGCTTTGACGCCAACCCTAAGTATCTCGAATTGGCAAAAAGAGCGTATGATTATCTGAACAGCTATTTTTGGGATATCCGGTTCGGCGGGATGTTCTGGCAGGTTGACTACCGCGGCCAATGCGCAGATGACTCGAAAAAGATTTACGGCCAGGCGTTTTATATTTACGCCCTTGCCGAATACTATCTCGCGACAAAAGATGCCGGCGCACTTGCGCGGGCAAATGAAATGTTCGAGCTTATCGAACGGCACAGCTTCGACAAAGTCAATACCGGCTATTTTGAGATATGCAGCCGCGACTGGACTGTGGCCGAGGGCGCACGCCTCAGTGACAAGGATATGAACGAAAAGAAATCAATGAATAACCATCTCCACATAATTGAGAGCTATACGAATTTGTATCGCTGCGAGCACAAGCCGAAAGTGGGGGAGAAAATCCTCGGCCTTATAGATAACTTTACACGCCGAATCATCGACCGCAAGACATTTCACTTCAACCACTTCTTCGATGAGCTTTGGCGGCCCAAATCGGATTCATATACCTTTGGCCACGATATCGAGGGAAGCTGGCTGCTTTATGAGGCGGCGGAAATTCTCGAAAAGCCCGCGCTAAGTAAAAAGGTTGCGGAAGTTGCCCTTGAAATGGCGCAGGTCGTTTTCAAGGAAGGCCTTGATAAGGATGGCGGACTACTATATGAGGGCAGGGGGGGCAAGATAATCAATTCAGACAAGGAGTGGTGGCCCCAGGCCGAGGCGGTTGTGGGGTTTCTGAACGCCTATCAGCTTTCAGGCAAAGAGCATTTCCTTCAGGCCGCTTTGAATAGTTGGGACTTCATCGAACGCAAAATTGTTGACCGCGAGGGGGGCGAATGGTTTATGAAGGTCTCGCGCGACGGCTCGCCCAATTTAACCGACCCCAAGGTTTCGGAATGGAAATGTCCCTACCACAATACCAGAACCTGCCTTGAGGCGATACACAGGTTGCAGGCCATAGGTAAATTATGATTTTACGGCATATAAAAGATTATTAGAAAAATGTTTTCGGCAGTCACTCATCGCTGAGCCAGTTCGCTGCAAAAATCGCAAGGTCCTGTATATCTACAGTTCCGGAGGAATCAATATCCGTGCCGCCGCAGAAGTTATTGGATGAGTCACAACCGGCTGTATGCCACCGGTCGGCAAAATATGCGAAATCGGTAAAATCCACGCCATCCGGACAAGCGAAATCACCGTACTGAGCATATTCCCAGTTCAACTGCGGATAATTTACTCCATCCACACACATCCGCCAATAATCGTTTGTGCCATTGGCTGTTTCATTGGTAAAATCCCACCCTGCGGTGGTAAATGTCGAAAGTGTTTTCATTTGTGCCGTTGTCTCGCCTGTCCCTCCAGCACTGGTCGTCTGACCAGAGGTGTTTATATCCCAGAAACCGCCCGAAACACTGCTGAAGTTACCTCCCACCAGCCCGCCAACATCTTCAGAATTAGAACCGCCGCTGACCCTACCTGTTGAATAGCAATTGCTGATACTGCCGCCGTTCAATCCCACCAGCCCGCCGAGTTCATAAGAATTAGAACCACCACCGACTGTACTCATTGAATAACAGTTGCTGATACTGCCATTGTTCCCCCCCACCAAACCGCCACCATAACCAGAAGAACCGCCGTTGACCGTACCCGTCGAATAGCAATCGCTGATGGTACCGCTTTCGTTCCATCCCACCAGACCGCCGACTTCACCAGAACCGCTAACCGAACCCGTCGAATAGCAGTTGCTGATACTGCCGTAGTTCAATCCCACTAAACCGCCGACATAGTTATCGCCGCTGACCGCACAGTTCCCAAGACCGAGATTCTTGACAGAACTTCCAGGATTGATTTGCCCAAATAAACCGAGACACGAATTGCTTCCGCCATTGATGGTAAAATCAGTGATTTTATGCCCGTTGCCGTCAAATGTTCCCGTAAAGGCAGTCCCGTGAAAGAGATAGCTCGAAATGGTATTTGCGGCAATGATTGCCGTCGTAAAGACCTGCCCCTGCATACTAATATCCGCCGTCAGGATAAAGCATTTGTTATAGTCGTTAATATCAGCAGCCAAAGCCAGTAAATCTGCTTTTGCGGCGATTTGGTATGGGTTGTTCGGGTCACCTGTCCCTCCGGAATAGCCAAAGGAAATAGACGACAACCCCACGATAATAACAGCCACAAAGACCATCCGACTCATTTTTGCTCCTCCTTAATTAAGCGTGTTAGTGTGTTAAAAAGTGTGTTTTACGTCGAAAACAGATTCTCCTCATAAAACCGATAAAAAGTACAGCAACGTCTATATATAAAGTGCGGCAAGCACGCAAAACGTTACACATTTTTTTGGGAAATTACACAAAAGATAACTTGGGCAATTTGTGGTCTCTGCCGTACAGTAAAAACACTCGACCCATACAGCTTGACCTGCATAAATAAACGCGTTGTTTCGGTCAAATTTAAGGCCGATTTCCAAAAAGATGCCCTATGGCTCACCCTAAGCCGAGTTCGTCGATTCTACAAGCCAAAACCCTGTCTGGCAGTAGTTCTATAAGATTATATAGACCGGCTTGCCATCTTCAAGTAATAGTCGCTCTGTCAACGGATATTGATTCTACTCAGCGCTCCGGTTCGTAGCCATTAGAGAATGCGAGATAAACAGTAATATCGTTAACCGCATCTTCACCGCTCTTCAAGTAATCGGCAGTTGTCATCCTGGAGTTCAGAGTCATTGATATTGTGCCTGAGCCTATATATCTGACGCCCATGTCGGTTTCATCCCATTTAGAATAGCCGGTAAGTTTTGTTGGAATAGTTGGCTTTTCGCTGCCAATTTTGGTTGGGCTCGCTTTTCCTGTCAGCAGATTGTGCTGTGTATCATTATCCTCAGATAGAATCCACATCACTGTTTTTCGAGCAATCTGTGCTTTTATCAGATCAAAGGATACGTCATTAGCTTCAATTTTGTAATATTTGTACTTGTGGCCTTCTGCATCTTTTTCCGTCCCAAACTGAACATTCCAAACGTTGATAAGGTTTGTATCGCTAACATTCGGTTCAACGACACTATACATCGTGTATTTCACAATAGATTGTGTCCAACTATTTCCATCGTATTGGAACTCCGTGTTGCTCTGCGTCGTGTTGTAAATAAGCACTTGCGCACCAGCCGTGGCAGACAGTCCCAGCAACAACAATACCAACAGCGATTTTTTCATTTGATACTCTCCTTTCATAAACAGATTAGACAATAATTTGTAACAGGACTGACCTTCCCCGTTTGTTTATTGTACCACTATATATTACCCAACATTCCCATATTAAACACTTGTCTATGCAACCAAACCCTCTTTGCCTTTGGCCCCTCAGCCAGGGGCAAATATGCTTATAACTGTTTGGAGGAGAAGGTCAAGAGAAAAAGAGCGGGTTCTATGGCGAATATATGGGATTAAAGTTCAGAGATGGGGGTGGGGGGAGAAAGATGTGGACTCAGACCGAGCTGAGTTCGTCGATTCTACAGCCCAAAAACCTATCTGGCAGCGGTTCTACAAGATTCTATAGACCGGCTTAACTGCGTTTCCTTCAAGAGGCGATCCACATCCTCCGCTATACCACAGTCGCCGCAGAGCAGGCGGTGGCTGCCTAAGCCAGTAAATATTCCAATGACGTTTAAATCGTTCTGCGTTTTTTCAGCACCACTATCCTTCCATCATTGTAAAGCTCATCCGAGTTCTTCCTTAACTCCTGAAAAAATTCCAGAAACAGAATACACTTTTCAGAAGTGTACTGCTCACGTCTGCCGGGGACGATGTGATTAAGATGAAGATATGCTTTTAAAGTACGTACAGCAAATCCGCTGTACTCAAACAAAAAATAGTTAGCATCAGGCACATACGCCCAGGAAGTTCCGATTCCAGCGTTTTCTGCGTCATAAATAGTATTGCGCTTATAATCGAGGTGAAACGGCGTGCTTATCAACACCACGACCGCCTGTCCCGCAGGAACATGTTTTTGTGCCGCAATAACCCGTGAATGCGTATCGCCGTAGATAACTTCCTGACTATATCCAATGTATTCACTTTTGGCGGCTAACCTTGAAAAGGCAAGTAT
>Ga0187873_1001494_pt1 | contig 19249 bp, 19 predicted proteins | sample June2016WEW_16_1_2_FD_133012 | JGI IMG/M metagenome (GOLD analysis project Ga0187873, IMG submission 133012) | Peatland microbial communities from SPRUCE experiment site at the Marcell Experimental Forest, Minnesota, USA - June2016WEW_16_100 | ecosystem: Environmental > Terrestrial > Soil >... | reverse complement strand
GCCGGGCGAGAGGTGGAATGGGAAGAGGCCGTTTCCGAGGCGGCACGGATCTTGGTCCAGGCGGACAGCCCTCTGATTTATGGGCTCAGTTCTTCTGCCAGCGAGGCGCAAATGAAGGTGGTCGAATTAGCCGACTTGATTGGTGCGATCATTGACACGACCTCATCGGTGTGCCATGGTCCCACCAGCCTGGCGATGCAAGCGGTGGGCGAGGTCAGCTGCTCTTTGGGAGAAGTGCGCAACCGCGCCGATTTCCTGATCTTCTGGGGATGCAATCCGGCGGCCTCTCACCTTCGCCATTTCGAGCGCTATTCGCTTAAACCTAAAGGCAGGTATATTCCCAATGGCCGCAAGGATCGCCACATGGTTGTGGTGGATGTGCGTCCCACTGCCAGTGCCAAGATGGCTGACCATTTTATCCAGGTAACCCCTGGTGCCGATTTCGAGGTTTTGACTACGCTGCGGGCGTTGGTACAGGGAAAAGAAATTGAGGCAGGGGCTGTAGGTGGCGTGCCGCGGATTGAGTTGCTGGAACTGGCGAACCGGATGAAAGGTTGTCGCTACGGGGTTTTTTTCATGGGGATGGGTCTCACCATGAGCGGCGCCCGGGACTACAATGTTAGTGAGCTATTCACGCTGGTGGCTGAGCTGAATCAATACACGCGCTTTTCCGTCATGCCCATGCGGGGACACGGTAACGTGGCCGGGGCGGACCAGGTGCTCACCTGGCAGTCCGGTTATCCTTTCGCGGTAAGTTTCGCCCGGGGTTACCCTCAATACAGTCCCGGTGAATTCAGTGCTGTGGATGTGCTGGCGCGTGAAGAAGTCGATGCGGCATTGATCCTTGCTTCAGACCCTGTGGCGCACTTTCCGAGAGTAGCTGGCAACCAGTTGAAACGTATACCGGCTATTGTCCTGGATCCGATGATGAATCTAACGTCGGAGTCGGCGCAGGTATTCTTTCCCACCGGTAGCTATGGGGTGGATGCGGCTGGCACCTGTTATCGGATGGACAATGTGCCTATTCGGCTTCGAGAGGTGATCGCGCCGATGCGCCCCACTGACGAGGCGATCCTGGGTCAGATTATTGAGGAAATAAAACGATGTTAAGAATAATTAACGGCCGGGTTTACGATCCCACGAACGGCAAGAACGGCCAGATGGAAGACATTTGGGTGGAAGACGGGAAAATCGTCTCCGCACCCGAGGTAGATCGCGGGCAGGCGCAGATAATTGATGCAACAGGGCTGGTGATTATGGCTGGAGGAGTGGATATTCACAGCCATGCGGTCGGCTCGAAAGTGAACGCCGCCCGGAAATTTCGTCCTGAAGATCACTACGGCAGCACTTACGAGCGCACATCTCACACTCGCTCCGGGTCCGGATACACTGTGCCAAGTACCTATGTGACAGGATATCTCTACGCCAAAATGGGCTATACCACGGTGATGGAAGCTGCCACCGCACCGCTATTGGCGAGGCACACCCATGAAGAATTGGAGGACACTCCCATTCTGGACATGGGGATTTTTGTCACCATGGGCAATAATCACTTCATCATGGAGTGCATTCGCGATGGGGAGATGGGAAAAGCCAAGGATTATGTGGCCTGGCTCCTGAACGCGACCAAAGGATACGCTATCAAGGTCGTCAACCCGGGCGGAGTTGAGAACTGGAAGTGGGGCCGCAACGTTCAAGAATTGGATGACGAAGTAATCGGCTTTGGCGTGACGCCTCATCAGATCATAACTACTTTGGCTTGGATCAGCGACGAATTGGGCTTGCCCCATCCACCCCACATTCACGGCATCAACCTTGGCCGGAGCATCAGTGCCCGAACGACGATGGAAACCATGGCAGCACTTGAAGGGCGAAGGGCCCACTTCTGCCACCTGCAATTCCTCAGCTACGGAAAACAGCCGGGCACGCTTCATCGCTCCGAAGCGGCAGAAGTCGCCAGCATGGTGAACATGCAGCCTAACCTGACAGTAGATGTGGGCCAGATCGTATTTGGTCCGGCTACCACCATGACATCCGACGCTCCTTTGCAGTATGGAATACACCAGCAGACCGGCAATAAGTGGATGAACGACGACATCGAAAACGAGACCGGCGGCGGTATCGTTCCCATTCGCTATTCGCGCAATAATGCGATCAATGCAGTAATGTGGCGCACCGGATTGGAATTGTTCCTGCTCATCAACGATCCCTGGCAAGTGCTTCTCACTACGGATCATCCCAATGCCGGCCCGTTCGTCCATTATCCGCAGGTAATCAAGCTTTTGATGGACCGAGACTACCGGGCCGCGATGTTTGAGAGGATCAACCCTAGGGGGCGCAAGGACGCATTACTTCCAGAGTTGGAGCGCGAGTATTCCCTGTATGAGATTGCTATAATCACGCGCGCAGGCACCGCTCGCGCCCTGGGCCTCAAAAACAAAGGACATTTGGGGGTGGGCGCAGATGCCGACATAACCATTTACGCAGACCTGGACGATAAGGAAGAGATGTTTACCCATCCCCGGTATGTGCTCAAAGGTGGTGAGGTTGTGGTGGTCGATGGCCAAATCATGCGTGAGTTGCAAGGGAAGACACTGTGTGTCGCCCCGTCCTATGATCCTGGAATCGAAGCACACATCCGACAGCATTTTCGCGAAAATTACACTATCTCCTTCGACAATTACTCAATCATTAGGGAGCATTTCCCGCACCGCGAGATGATCCGCTGCCCGTGAGAGGAGATGTCTAGTTTGAACAGAGTTTATCTGAGCTTAGGCAGTAACTTGGGAAGCCGTCAAGGCAATATCCTTCAGGCGCTCCAGTACATCCAGACTAGAGCAACAATCAAAAAAGTGTCATCTTTCTACGAAACCAAGCCGGTCGGCGTTTCCGATCAGCCCAAGTTTCTGAACGCTGTCTGTTATTTGGAAACGGAGCTTTCCCCAATAGACATGCTTCATTTTCTGAATTGGGTTAAAAAAAAGATGGGGCGGCGCGACCCTTTGCAAAAAGCCCCCTACCCAATTGACCTGGACATTCTTCTTTTCAATGACTTGGTCGTCAGCGATGAAGTCTTGCACATCCCTCATCCCCTTCTACATGAACGCGCTTTTGTTCTTGTCCCGTTGGCTGAGATTGCCCCTGATCTGGTGCACCCGTTGCTGAAAATGACCATACAAGAACTTTTGCATAGGGTCGATCAGGAAGGCGTCAAAAAGGTTGAACGGAGCCTCAAGCTGCGACTGGAAAACGACGTTCAGGAGGGTACACCAACTGTCCCCGTCAGTTTGAGCCGAGCTGGAGTCACCAATCTGCGCCGAACTATTCAGATCGCCAATGCCGGCCGAGCGATCTCGTTTTATGCCGAGTTGGACCTTTTCGTGGACTTGAAACCCGAACAGGCCGGTGTTCATATGTCGCGTTTCAGTGATGTCTTGGAGTCATTAGCAGCTGAAGTCTTGCTGGAATCATCGCCTGACATTGAATCTCTTGCCGAACGGCTGGCCCAGCAAGTTATGCTCACGCATTCGGCCGTCCGCTCGGGGGTACATATCCGGATGCTCGCCCCAATGATGAAGGTCACCCCCATCTCAGCCAAGCCGGTAGAAGAGGTCTATACCCTGATCGGCATCGCCTCGAGCACTCAGGAACGCACCCGTTGCCTGGTTGGGGTTGAGGTTGAAGGGATGACCGTCTGCCCCTGCGCGCAGGACATGATTCGCAACTACTCAAAGGATTTGCTGCTGGCAGAAGGGTTCTCCCCCGCAGAGGTAGAAACCATTACCAATATCCTTCCCATGGCATCTCACAACCAGCGTGGTAGAGGCACTTTGCTTATCGGATCGGAGATGCGGATGAGGGCCGAGAATCTGATTCACATTGTTGAGGCGTCCATGAGTTCGGAGACCTACGAACTTCTCAAACGCGCGGATGAGTTTTTTATCGTCAACAAGGCTCATCGCAATCCCAGGTTTGTGGAAGACGTAGTACGAGAGATGCTGCGCAATGTGGTTGAGATCTATTCTGACCTGCCCGATGATTCTTTCGTCCTGGCCAAGCAGGAGAACTTCGAAGGCGTCCATAAACACAATGCCTTCGCCGAGCGATTTGGCACTCTGGGAGAGATTCGCCGGGAAATCATAGATGGCGAGCGCGTGTCCCGGCAAACAGGTTTGGAGGAGTGGCTGAAGGGGTGAATCAGGGACTCGGAGGGACCAAACGGCCACATTGGCGGAAACCAGAAGGGCCTCAAAACAAAAAATGGTTGGTGTCTGGAAATGCCTGACTACCTATTTGTGACCGGCAAATTGGCCGCGGACTCTCTCATTCAGACGCTACAGAAAATGGAGCCTGACTTTGAATATGAGGTAGCGGTTCTCGATATTTCCGTGGCCGCCTTGATGACCACCCGGTGGATTAGCCGGCACCTGCACAATGCCCATGGATGCAACCAGGTTATGATTCCTGGTCTCTGTCAGGGAGATTTGTCTCTTATCCAGGAACGCCTAGGTGTTGCGGTTACCCGTGGTCCCAAGGACTTGAAGGACCTGCCCCCTTTCTTTGGCCGCGAGCGGACCCTGGATGGTTATGGCGAGTATCGCGTGAAGATCCTGGCTGAAATCGTGGACGCTTATCGCATGTCTTTGGAGGACATCATCGCCGCGGCGGAATATTACCGGACCAACGGTGCTGACATTATCGACCTGGGTTATCCCAGCGAGGGAGGATTCCAAGGCGTGGGAAAAGTCGTGGCCGCGCTCAAGGAGCGCGGTTTTATGGTTAGCCTTGACAACTTTGACACGGATACCATTCTGGCTGCCGACAAGGCTGGAATAGACCTTCTGTTGAGCATTAACTCAACAAACCTGGCGCTGGCCCGCAGCTTGCATTGCAAAGTGGTGGTCATTCCCGATTTTGGAAAAGGGCTGGAATCGTTGGAGCGCAACGCGGCGCAATTGCAGAAGTGGGACGTGCCCTATATCATGGATCCAATCTTGGACCCTATTAATTTCGGCTTTACTGAAAGTTTGTACCGTTTTTACGAAACTCGGCGGCGTCATCCCGATGCCGAGATGCTGATGGGTTTGGGTAATCTTACCGAGCTGACTGATGCGGACAGTGTCGGCATCAATGCCCTGATGGCTGGTGTAATCACCGAGCTTGGCATCGAATACGTCCTCACCACCGAGGTGATAAGTTGGGCTTACGGGGCGGTTCGCGAATTAGACCTGGCACGCAAACTGATGTATTATTCGAATCGAAACCGCATACTGCCGAAAAACCTAGACGACAGTCTGATAACGATCAAGGACCCTCCGCACCAATCTTATGACGAGGCGGAATTGCGCCATATGCAGAAGCGATTGCGTGATAGAAATTTCCGCATTTTCACCGATAAGCAGTGGATTTACGTATTCAACCGGGACATGTTCATTCGCGACATCAAACCCAACGAAATCTTTGCTCAATTAGAGATCGATGACCCCTCCCATGCTTTTTACCTGGGCCGGGAATTGGAGAGAGCTTGTCTGGCTGTGCAATTGGGCAAAAAATACACGCAGGAATCCAGTCTACGTTGGGGTTACCTGAGCGAAAAATGGGACGCAGTCTAGAAACTGGTAGGTGCCGTGCCGTTGGTATCGATCCCGGGACGAAGAGCTTTGACGTCTGTGGCATAGAAGGGGATCGCTTGTTTTTGGATAATTCCATTCCCACCGCGGAGGTCAGTACCAACCCCCGGGTGCTGGTCGATTTGCTGCAATCTGTCGCCCCGCTGGATATGGTCGTGGGTCCATCGGGCTATGGGCTGCCCTGGGTCAGTGCACAGGATCTGGGTTCAAGGGAAATGAATCTCCTGCTTCTCAGCAGCGAGCAAGATCGCGGGCGAACCTCCCTAATTGGGGGTATGCGCGCCATGCTCAACCTGCTGAAGGAGACGCAGTTGCCAATCTACTTTGTACCCGCGGTGATCCATCTTCCCTCCGTGCCAGACCGACGCAAGGTCAATAGGATTGACATGGGCACGGCAGACAAACTTTGCGCGGTGGCACTGGGCATACGCGACCAGTCCCATCGATTGAAGATTGCTTACGAGGCAACTTCATTCATCTATATCGAACTGGGTGGAGCGTTTACATCGGTTATTGCCGTAGACCAGGGCAAGGTAATAGACGGCCTGGGCGGCACCTCGGGCCCCATGGGTTATCTGGCTATGGGTGCCATGGACGGTGAATTGGCCTATCTACTAGGCAACTTTCATAAAGAACTGCTTTGTTCCGGCGGCCTGGCATCCGTTGCCGGGAATCAGGGGTTGGAGCCGGAAGAAGTTCTGGCTCGCACCTCGACCGATGCCCAGTGTAGTCTTGCCTGGGAGGCCTTTCTGGAGAGCCTGGTAAAGAGTGTGGCCGCTGAGATGTCTGTTCTAACATCGCCCCGTGAGATCCTTATTTCTGGCCGACTTTGCCGCAGCAAGGAAATAAGCCGACAAGTGACCGATCGTCTGGCGTCTTTCGCTCCCGTGAACGTGGTAACGGGATTCGCCCGGGTGGCAAAGGAAGCTGCCCAGGGAGCCGCCTTGATCGCTGAGGGAATGGCCGGCGGCATGCATGAAAGTTTAATAGAAATCATGGGCATACGTGAGGCCAAAGGCACTTGCCTCGATTATCTTTATATTGATAAAGCCGACACGCTGAAGCGAAAGTATTTAGGGTTAGAGTCGAACCCGAACTTTTGATCTGGTGAGGGAGCGTAAGTCACGTGCACATCAACAATGTAGTGATTGAGGACACCTTTGCTGAAGCTTTCGAGATGTGGGCCAGCCAGTTGATCATCACAGCTGTAAACGAAACATGGGCCATGACCGCAGCACAGGTAGCCACAGGTTTTTCCACATCCATTATTGCCTGCGGTTGCGAGGCTGGCATTGGCGGTGTCTTGCCTCGGGAACAGTCGCCTGATGGTCGTCCAGGAGTGCTCGTCCTTTTCTTCACCATGTCCGACAAGGACATGGAAAAGGTTCTTCTGAAACGGATCGGCCAGTGCATCATGACTTCTCCTACGTCTGCTTGCTACAATGGCTTGCAAAATGATATGAAGGTGAAGGTGGGGGGCAAGCTGCGCTTTTTCGGGGACGGGTATCAGAGCAGTAAGCTGCTGGAAGGACGACGGTTATGGCGAATTCCCGTAATGGACGGCGAGTTTGTCATTGAGGAAAGTTTTGGCATGCAGAAGGCCGTAGGTGGCGGTAACTTTCTCATTCTTGCCGAGAGTCAACGGGCCTCATTGGCTGCAGCTGAGGCGGCAGTAAACGCCATGCGCGCGGTGGCGGGGATTATTATGCCTTTTCCCGGGGGGATCGTGCGCTCCGGCAGTAAAATCGGTTCCAGATATAAGGGACTGGGCGTCTCAACCAATACCGCTTATTGTCCTACCATCCGCCGCCAGGTGGATTCAGCATTGCCCGATGGAGTCAATTCCGTCATGGAAATCGTAATTGATGGTCTGAATGAAGAAGCTGTGCGCGAGGCGACGCGGGTAGGTGTGCTGGCTGCCTGCCACACTGGAGTGGTGCGCATTACTGCTGGAAACTACGGCGGCAAGCTTGGCCGCTACCATTTTTACCTGCACGATATACTGGGCCCGAGCCAAGGTCAATAGTAATGGGAAATAAATCGAATATCCCAAGGAAGCTGCGCCGCAGAATCGTTTGAATTTTCGAGAAAATTGAAAGTGAAGAGGGAGCAAACCTTTGGGTTGCGTATCATGTGCCGGACTCATGAGGGATTTTGCGGGCGAAGAGGATAGCGTCACCTTGCGCTTGAAAGAATCGGGCACCATTCCTATTGAAGCCGACAGCATTTGTCCAGACCTTTTTGTTGACCGAAATCTAGCTGAGATTAAGGCTCTGAACGCCTTCTACGGCCGCCGTAAGGTAACGCTTGGAGACCTGTTCCATGTGGAAGGCGAACATTCAGACCGAATTATGGTCGAGGGTGACTTGCGGCATGTCAAGAAGATTGGGTTGCGAATGAGTCGGGGGCGCATCCTGGTACGTGGTGACGTCGGGCTGCATCTGGGCGCTCATATGCAAGGCGGTGAGATCATTATTCAAGGCAATGCTTCAGACTGGGTGGGCGCACAAATGCAGGGGGGGCGTATCTGGATCAAGGGAAATGCAGGGCACCATTTGGGGGCGGCTTACCCGGGGGAGAAAAGCGGCGTCAATCGAGGGGCGATAATCGTCGCGGGAAATGCCGGTCGCGCGGTCGGAGCAAGGGCTCGCCGCGTTTTGATTGTTGTTCAGGGTAGTGTAGGTGCTTTTGCCGGGGCAAATATGATCGCCGGTTCGATCATCGTTTTCGGACAATTGGGCGCGCGCGCCGGTGCCGGAAACAAACGCGGTTCCATCGTGGTTTTCGGGGGCTCCCTGGAAATTCTGCCAACCTACCGCTATGAATGCACCCTGCGTCCAGTATTTCTGCGGTTTTATCTGCAACGCCTGGGTGAATGGGGGTTGCCAGTCTCTATCGAACTAGCCGAGGGGAATTTTCGCCGCTACAGTGGCGACATTACGTCGGTCGGTAAGGGGGAGATTCTCGTTTATGTTAAGCCTGAATGATCGAGCCCTGGCGATCGTGCAGACCATGATCGCCGATGCCGAGGCGCTGCAATTGGCCATGAAGCGGCTCGACAACGGGACAACAGTGGTCGACGCCGGAGTGCATATTCCCGGATCACTGGAAGCTGGGCGGCTTTTCGCTGAGGCTTGTCTGGGCGGAATGGGGAAGGTACATTTTTGTGAGCTCAATTTTGGCGAGTTTTCTCTTCCCGGCGTGGACGTGACGGTGAATCAACCGGCGCTGGCATGCATGGCGGCTCAATACGCGGGATGGGCGGTAAAAGTTGAAGACCCGTCTTCGCACAAAAATTTCATGGCCATGGGTTCCGGCCCGGCGCGGGCCTTATACCGGGGAGAGCCCCTATTTCAGAGTTTGGCTTATCGAGACCCGGCCGAGGTTGCGGTATTGGCACTGGAGAGCCGCAAACTTCCATCGGCACAGGTGGCCGAGTGGGTGGCTAGCAAATGCCGGGTTTCCACTGAGCGGCTCTACCTGCTGGTCGCGCCCACCGCAAGTCTGGTGGGATCGGTACAAATAGCGGCAAGAGTGGTGGAGACGGGCTTGCACAAAATGCTGGTGGTCGGCTTTGACCTTAATACAGTGCTTTCAGGATTCGGCACCTGCCCGCTGGCGCCTGTTGCCGCGGAGGACTTGCGCGCCATAGGACGCACCAACGACGCGGTTCTCTATGGTGGGAGGGCCTGGTATACTGTGCGTGCAGATGATGCGCAGATTGAAGAGCACATCGACAAACTTCCCTCTTCGGCATCAAAGGATTATGGCACCGCTTTTTACGAACTTTTTCAACGCTATCATGGAGATTTCTATAAAATAGATCCATCCCTTTTCAGTCCGGCGGAAGTCTTCCTCAACAATGTGGCCAGTGGTCGTTCTTATCACGCCGGCCGGGTTAATCTGGATATAATTAAGCAGATGTTGGCGGAATGAAAATTGGCATTCTTGGAAGGCGGGGAAGTTGGTACGTGACTGCCCTGCAGACTGCACTAGCCCGGCATGCCATCAATGCTCCGTGTTTCCCTGTCACCCGTTTAACCGCTCGTCTGGCGGCAACACCTCGAGTGGCCGTTTCTGGCGATCCACTGGATAGTTACGATATTCTTCTGATACGGGCCATTCCCGGCGGATCCCTGGAACAGATCATCTATCGCCTAGATGCTTTGCATCGGCTGGAAAATGTGGGCATCAGAATCGTAAACTCTCCCTTAACCATTGAACGATCGGTTGACAAATACTATACCCTGACCCTCATGGAGGACGCAGGATTGCCAGTACCCCGCACCATCGTTGCTGAACGATTTGATGATGCGCTGGCTGCCTTCCAGGAATTGGGGGGGGACGTTGTGGTCAAACCGCTTTTCGGGGCCGAAGGACGGGGCATGGTCCGCGTCACCGATAGTGATAGTGCCTTCCGGGTTTTTAAAGCGCTCGAACTGGGCAATTATATTTACTATCTACAGCAGTATGTCCCCCACAATTGCGAGGATATTCGCGTTTTTGTGATCGGCGGGGAAGTGGCTGCCGCGATGCTGCGCAGAGGGAAAGATTGGAAGACAAACATCGCCACTGGGGCGGCGGCAACGCCATTGGTCCTCGATAATACGCTCCAGGAGATGAGCCTTGAGGCCGCAAGGTTATTGGGCGCCGTCTATGCCGGGGTAGATATTTTACCAGTTGAGCGAGGCGGATACGCCTTGATCGAGGTAAACGGTATCCCCGGCTGGCGTGGGCTGCAGACTGCTACCGGGATCGATCTGGCTGAACTTTTGATAGATCACCTATTGAAGGTTTAGAATGGTGTCTTTATCTGCGGATGAGGTCGCATGGGCTGCGCAGATAGCGAGTCTTTTGGAAGTGAACGCCTATAAGCCGGGGAATGTGACAAGGCTCCATAACTTCCAGGATTGCAGCTTTGAGAATTTCCTAGTCAGTGCGGTAGCCATCGGGCCAGCCTTTCGAGAGGCATCTCAGGCTCCTGTGGGTTTGACCATTCTACGGGCCGTAAGGGATACCCATAGTCTGGTTGGTACAAACACCAATTTGGGTATAACGCTACTCCTCGCTCCTCTGGCAAAGGCCGCCGGCATGGGACATCCGGGCGGAATGCGGGCGGCAGTGATGGAAGTGTTGGAGGCGCTGACCGTTGATGATGCCCACATGGCCTATGAGGCCATCCGTCTTGCTGGTCCAGCCGGGCTGGGCCAGGTGGAACGCGGCGATGTGAATGATGAAACAATCGACATCACGCTGCGGGACGCCATGAAGTTGGCACAAGATCGGGATACCGTGGCGAGAGAATACATCACGGGCTTCGAGTTCACCTTTGAGCTTGGCTACGCCACGCTGCACCAGCTTTGGCAACAAGGTTGCAGGGTTTCGCAGGCAATCCTTCAGACTTTTCTCACCATTCTAGCCCATGTTCCCGATTCCCTCATCGCCCGCAAGAACGGGTTGGCAGTCGCCGAGCACGTCTCGGATCTGGCACAAGGGGTTTTAGAAGGTGGCGGAATTTTTACCCACAAAGGGCGCAGGGATTTGCAGGAGCTCGACCACACCTTGCGGGACCAACAGCACCGCATGAATCCGGGTACAACGGCGGATCTTATGACTGCCACACTGTTTGTTTTGCTGACCGAAGGCGGTGCCCTTGGTCATCTAAGGGATCTGATGCGGCACTGCTGATTCTGTCAGCTGCCCCAGGATAGTGTCTGCAAATCTTTTCGCGTGATCCATCCACGATGAAGAGATGTAGCAACCAGCACTCCGCTGACATTGAGCGCGGCCAGTTGCTGTAAATCCTGTAATGTGCGGACTCCGCCGCCTGCGATAAGTGAGAGCTGAGGAAAAAGACGATTGGCGGTTCTGATGAGTTCCCAATCCGGGCCGTCACCCGTGCCCACTTGATTCAAGGTGAGCAGGATGAACTGCGACCAGCCTTCCTGTGACAACAGGTCCAGCCAAACCAAAGGATCTTGACCATGCAAGAAGGGGGAACGAGACTGAACCAGGCCTGTCAATATGTCTATGCTAAACAACAGCCGTTCCGCTGGGAGGGAGCTTCTTATGGCTCTCAAGGCATTCCAATCCGATAGAGTTTCGGAGCACACGATCACCCGATTAGCCCCCGTCTCCAGCATCCTGCGGGCGGAGACGGCATCGTTGATTGCCGCGTCTACCCATAATTCGGCTTCGAGTCCATTCGCCAGTTCCTGCACGATTTCCCCCTGGCCCCCTCGCCCCATGATCGCGTCCAGGTCGGCTATATAGAATTGTTCGCAGCCGGTTTCGTCTTGTAGGGCGCGGGCAACGGAGAGGGGTTTCGCCTCAGAAACAAGGACGCTCTGCACGGGGCGGTAATGCTCTCGTTCGCCCCGTACGGCCTGAACCACCTGGCCATTCATCAGATCCAATACGGGAATAATGCGCATGCAGTCATCACCTTTTAGAATTCTGGTACATGAATTTTTGACTGGCGGTGGCTGGCAGGAGGCAGAATCGCTCCCGGGGCTGGCTGCCGAAGGTATAGCCATGCTGCAGGCCGTTCTGACCGATTTCCAGCTATGGGGACGGGCATACCTTGTCACGACCCTCGATCATCGGTTGATCGGCCTTCCTCTCGCCGCTCATCGGGTAGTGAGTCTAAGTCATAAAGAACACAGCCACACGCTGGCTGATCTGGCTGCTCAAGTTGATGCAGCGCTAATCATTGCTCCAGAGAGCGATGGCATCCTCACCCGGCTGAGTTCTTTGGTGGAAGAGACAGGCACGCAGTTGCTGGGGACCAGTTCCATGGGCGTAGCCATCGCAGGTGACAAATGGGATTGTTTTCTCCGGTTTAGGCAGGATGGCCTACCCACACCAAACACAAGGCAGACGAGTTGCGCTGGAGCTGCCGCGGTAGCTGAGGAGTTGGGATTTCCCCTGGTGGTGAAACCAGTCGATGGAGTGGGCTGTGAAGGAGTCAGTTTGGCCTCGGACTTCTCTTCACTTAACCTGGCGCTCGACTTGATGTCCTCGATGCACAAAGATGTATTGTTGCAGCAATATCTGCCCGGCACCCATGCCAGTGTCTCGTTGCTGGCCTCTGCATCCGGGGTGGTGCCTTTAAGCTTGAACGAGCAAATAATGAACATAGGTATCCCATTCCAATATGAAGGTGGAGTCATCCCCTTGGAACATCACCAGCGGCGCCTGGCGATGGCCTATGCCCGGCGCGCGGTATCGCTGGTGCCTGGGCTCAGAGGATATGTCGGAGTTGACCTGGTGCTGACCGAAAATCAATGTTATGTGATCGAAATCAATCCTCGCTTGACCACCTCATATGTGGGCCTTCGGCAGGTTATCAACATCAATCTGGCAGAAGCCATCTGGCGCGCCTGCACCGAGAATATGCTTCCCAAAAATTTTATACTATCTGGCAAGGCCTCATTTCGCAAGGAGGATTTTAGTGTCATCCAGTATGCTTAATCTGGTGGGTTGGGATATCGGCGGGGCCAACATTAAGGCTGCCCGCCTGCTTTGGCAGGCAGGGGAAATTGTGGACAGCAGAGTTGTGGTACACCCTTTCGAGATCTGGCGAAAACGGGAAAATCTGCCCGGCATGCTGGAGCAGATCGGTGATGAATTGGGCATCGCCTTAACCAAAGCAATGGCGGTGACCATGACCGCTGAACTTTCTGACACATTTCGCAGCAAACGCGAAGGCGTGCTCTCGATCCTTGACACCATAAATCAAGTTTTCCCGAATATCCCCATCTACCCACTGAGCCTGGAAGGTGATTTTGTGCCACTTAGCGAAGCACGTCAACATCCTCTCGATTTTGCCGCAAGCAATTGGCTCGCCAGCGGGCTATATGTTGCCCACAGACACTGCGACTGCATCTTGATGGACGTAGGCAGTACCACTACAGACATCATTCCGATCCGGGAGGGGCGAGTAATCTGCACGGGGCGAACAGATATGGAACGCCTGACGTCCGGTGAGTTAATCTTTTCAGGAATCTTGCGGACCAACCCCAATACCATAGTCGGGCAAGTGCCCATTAATGGCCGGATGTGCCGAGTGGCGGCGGAATTGTTTACGCTGATGGCCGATGTCTATCTCTGGTTAGGATACATATCTCCAGAGTCATACACTTGCCCTACAGCTGATGGCCGAGCCAAGTCCCGCCAAGCGTCTAAGGAGCGGCTGGCACGCCTGGTTTGTGCCGACGCTGAGATGCTGAATAAAGAACAACTATTCAAATTAGCAAGATATCTTTTCGAGAAACAGTTGCAACAACTGATTGAAGCCTTGTGCCAGGTTCTTTCAAGGATTGACAATGGATATCAAATGCCGCTGGCGGTAGCTGGTGCGGGAGCTTTTCTGGCGGCGGAAGCGGGTACGCATCTGGGGATCACCGTCTTGGACTTAGCCAAGGAATGGGGTGTAAAGGCCACCGCGGCACTCCCCGCTCAAGCCGCAGCATACCTCCTGGCACGTAAGTTCGACGAGGAGAACCCATGATTGAGGTTGTGGTCAAGTTTGGCGGCAGCTTGAGCCGTGGCGCCGGTTTGCAGAAGTTGTGTCGGCAGTTGGCAGGCCTGGGGCGCCAACATCGCCTGCTGGTGGTGCCAGGAGGAGGTTCCTTCGCAGACACAGTGCGGGACTATGACAAATGCTATGGGCTCAGTAATGCCACAGCCCACTGGATGGCTATTTTGGCCATGGACCAATACGGCTATCTCCTTTCCGATTTGATCCCCCACAGCCAGGCCGTAAGAAATCTGGAGGCCGCCAACAAAATCGCTTTTGCCAGACGGGTTCCGGTGCTCCTGCCATTCGATCTGATTCGTCAAGCTGATTCACTTCCCCACAGTTGGGAGGTGACTTCCGATTCCATTAGCGCCTGGGTAGCCAAAGCGGCTGGGGCGCCCAAATTGGTTCTGTTAAAGGATGTGGATGGCCTTTATAGCGAAGCGCGCCCGGGGGAGGGTGAAAGTGACTTATTGGAGTCTCTCACATTGGAGCAACTGGCCAACTGCGCAGGGGTGGACCGGTTCCTCGCAACCGTCATACGTGACAGCGGCCTTGATCTATGGATCATAAACGGGAATGAACCGCATCGTCTGGAGGAATTGCTGGCAAAGGGAAGGACTCGCGGAACATGTTTGCAGCGATGAATTTCTTCAAGCGCTGGACTTTTTCACGATCCACAAAGCCGCTGACACGGTTACCCCGGCAGGCCGCGGTTCTGACACCGATGATATCTACCTTGAATTTGCAGACGTGTGGAATGTCCTTTTCGGCCAATGACCCAGCCAAGGCACAGAGCAGGTGAGCATCGCGGCATTGTGCGGCAAAATCTTGCAGCTGCGCATCGCTAAGATTTGTCCACAGCGTACCGTCACCTTTTCGTATGGTGTCCAGGAGGCAGCCGTCAACACCGGCTTCCTTCGCCACGGCAGGCAGGGCGAGTGGAGGCAGCGCGTTGACTTTGTGTGCATCGGCATAGGCTGCTGCGATGATGCGCGTCTGGGGGCTGTAGGCGCGTACCGCCCGACACACCTGTTGAAGAAGGAAGACGGCATCGCGTGGGGACCGAGTGCCAAGCAATCCGACTTTGACATATTGGATCCCACACATAGCGGCACCCAACGCAGCCAGGGCCATCATGCCCGGCAGATTTGGTGCGTCCCCGATAGTGGCACTAACTGGCAATTCTGGCGGGGTAAGTTTGCGTATGCGCTGAATCACGCAGGGGAAATTGGCCCCCAAAGGTCCCTCCTGCGGATTTTTGACATCGATGATATCAGCTCCGCCGTCCACGGCAGGAGCGACTTCCTCTTCACTCGCCACACTAACCAGAAGCTTCACTTCGTACCTCAAAACGCTAGAAGTTGTTATGTGAGATTTACAAAAATAGCCGCAATGGCAGCTTTTTTTGGCGAGCAAGCTGCCGCCCCTCATGATTCTCTGGCCTCAGGAGCGGGCTGCTCGCAAATTCCCCGCTTCCCCCTCACGCGAGCGTTGGCTCCACTCAACCAGGATGGCAATAACTAGAAGTCCCTGTTCCCAAGGTCCTTGAAGTATTAAGGAGATTGGCGCCGCGCCGGAAAAGCTCTTGGAAATGATGCGGTTGGACCTCTGGAAGTTGGCCTGGGCATACTTCACCACCTTGATGAAAAAGTATATTATCTGAATGTGAACGGAAAAGCAATAAGGGACCAGCATTGACCATGCAAACGGGACCATTATTAGCTATATGATGCCTCGCCCTTCCTGCTCATGTTTTCCTTGAACCGGCTTTTTTCGGGGTTGTTTGTGTGAACAGGTGCGCGTCGGGGGACAGCAATCGCCAGAGTTCGACTGGTGAGAGAAATTTCCAGGAAAAGTGGCAGTCTCGAAAACATTATCGTTTTGCTGTCAACTTCGGGAAGCAAGCTCACAAGCACTGATGATTTTAATAAAGGCAGCCAAGCCTATTATCCCGGCTCGAATAAGATGGGGAGCAGAAGGCGATCCATATCCAAGCTCTTTTCTGGCGTGTCTGCTTTCCACTGGAGGCTCAGAAACAAGATCATGACTTATCAATCGATTTTGAATAGGAAAATCAAATGGAAATACTGAAAAAAATCGGAATGAACAAGGGCTGGATTTATGAGATCATTATATCAACATATCATAATAATGATCCACATTCAGCACCCATAGGAGTCTGGACTGACGATTTCACCACGCTCCGTATGGAAATATATAAAAATACTAGGACGATAAAAAATATCATGACCTTTAGGGAATTTGTGGTGAACCTGATGTCCGATGTAGTGGTTCTTTATGAAGCGCTCTTCGATAAAGCAAAAATAGTCTATCAGAAAGCGACCCAAGTCAATGCTCCCATCATCAAGGATAGCCCCGCAGTCATAGAATTCAAGCTCACAGGGGTTAAAGAGAAAGAAAATACGTTTCATTTGACGGCTACGCCTGTCCATGTCCAAATAAATGGCAGTATAACTTTGATCAACAGGGCAGAAGCCCTCACTATAGAAAGTCTTATACTAGCTACGAAATTACCTCATTTGACTGAACGGAAGATAGAAGAAACTTTACAAGAGAATTATAGAGTTATAAGGAAAGTGGCGCCTGGTTCACAATATGAAAAGATTTTAAGGATGCTTTTTGAGCGTCTCCAGATTACATGAATGGAAAACCCTCTTTTCATAGTCATTGGAGAAGGTTACAACAGATCTTACATATTTTAGTCGAGATTTAATCTGGCATTTCTGGTAAAAAACCTGCGGGTTGTCCGACGAGCACTGATAGGCGAGGGCTTCCATTGCCGGGAGTAAGGTAATTAGCAGATATGACTCAATAGTAACCAGAGACCCGACCATGCCTGATGCTTAATCTACTTGTATCCAGGCAGAAGTTCTGTACCGGTATTGGTTGATCCACAGGTGTTTGGCCGGAATTAGGACTATAATATGGAAAACTTGAAGGCAACACAAATTCAAAATTCTGCCCTGTGGGCAGCATATGGAGATGCGATAGGGTTCATTTCTGAACTTGTTGACTACAAGGGTCTCAAACGACGAATTAATTCTTCTAAAGTTACGGTGACTGTTCCTTGGAAAAAGAATGTAGGAGGATAATTTGGGGCTGAAGTTGAATTGCCAAGTGGTTGTTACTCTGATGATACACAGCTAAGGCTTGCTACTTGCCGCGCTATAAGAGGAGATGGGGTATTTAATGTAGAGGCATTTGCTAAGGTAGAGCTACCTGTCTGGACATCGTATTCGCTTGGAGGTGGCGTAGGAACACGAATGGCTGCTACGTCTCTGGCTCACCAGGATGCCAAGAAAACTACATTCTCCCGGCAGGCCTGCTCAATCTTCCGTGAAGAAATCAGCCCCCGGGAATAGGCCAGCAACACTACTTTTAAGAGGACCCGGGGATCATATGCTGCCCTGCCGGTCTCATCATTGCGGTATTTGCATTCAAAAACAGACATATCCAACCGTTTTTCCACCAGGGTATGAATGGCGAACTCCAAGGTCCCAGGCAGCAACTGGTCTTCCAGAGAAACTGGTAAGAGTACTCTCTGCCGGTAATCGTAGGGTTTATATCTGGCCATGGCTTTCCCGCCTCAAGAAGTCATTGACCAAGGATAGCACACAACGGCTATTTATTAAAGATTATAATCTGTTAGATGTATTTTGGGGTGGAACCAATAAAGGAAAAATCGAGAATGACTGGATCGGGGGGGTACCTTTTTCGGCAGCCTCAGCAGCTAGCATCGTGTCTAGGCTATCGAATAATTTCTCAATACTCAAGCGCGCCGGGCTTGAAGTTGAGCCGATTCTGGGTGCCAATTTAACTATTCTTATCCGCAAAGAATTTTTTTCATTTCCCAAGAGAATCTCGCGCATTCCCACTCTCGGCCGCGGTGCCGGCTCGTGCTCCCTCTAGGCTAACCATCGGTAATTTCAGGATTTATGTTCATGGCCCACCTTGGCATGGTTCTTGGAACAGTACCTGCCAAAGCCTTTGCCGCCGCTATTCCCGACCAACCCCAGGAAAGGAGGCACGGATGCGCGACTCGGTCGCAGGGTTATCGTCCCCGAACCCTGGAATGGAGTTGCTTTATACCCCCAGCCGCCCGGATGGCGCCCGCTACCCGGATGTCTTGCCGTCCATCCTGGTCGTCGATGACGAGAACCAGTGCCGCAGGGTTCTCCTGAACTATCTGGGGCTAATCCGCTGTGCCGGCAAGGGCGCCGCTAATGGACCCGAAGCCCTGAAAATCCTGGCTCAGGAGCGGATCGATCTGGTGGTCAGCGACATTAAAATGGAAGGCATGGATGGGGTAGAGTTGATGCAAGAGGCTCACCGGACTTATCCCCAGGTGCCCTTCATTATCATGACCGGTTATGACCCCGAATATTCCTATGAAGCCATTATTAATGCCGGGGCCAGCGACTTCATTACCAAGCCCTTCTCCCTGGGGGAATTGGGAGCTAAGATTTCCAGGATTCGGAAAGAAAGGGATACTCTGCAGGAACTTCAACATAGCTTGGCCAAGGTCAAAAAACTCTTTGAGGGCACGGTGGGGGCCCTGGCCTCCACCCTGGAACAGAGAGATCCATATACCGCCAGGCACCAGGAGCGCGTCGGCGACCTGGCCTGCGCCATCGCCCGGGAAATGGGGCTCCCGGAAGACCGAGTCGAGGTCCTGCGCCTGGCTGCCTTCGTCCACGATATCGGCAAGGTGGGGGTCCCCGCCGACCTTCTGGCCAAACCGGGAAAATTGACCGGCCTCGAAATGAGCCTGATTAAGGTTCATTGTCAGGTAGGTTTTGAGATCCTGAATACCATCGAATTTCCCTGGCCCCTCGCCGGAATGGTCTTGCAGCACCATGAACGGGTTAACGGTTCGCGGTATCCCCTGGGGCTGAAGGGGCCAATGATTCGGTTGGAGGCCAGGATCCTGGCGGTGGCCGATGTGGTGGAAGCCATGAGCTCCCATCGGCCTTACCGGCCGGCCCGGGAATTGAGCGCCACGCTGGAAGAAATCTCCAAGAATCGAGGCGTGCTCTATGATGGCGAGGTGGTGGATGCCTGCCTGCGGCTGTTC